>Ga0134126_10011268_pt1 | contig 11275 bp, 8 predicted proteins | sample KB31752_FD_96881 | JGI IMG/M metagenome (GOLD analysis project Ga0134126, IMG submission 96881) | Terrestrial soil microbial communities with excess Nitrogen fertilizer from Kellogg Biological Station, Michigan, USA - KB3-175-2 | ecosystem: Environmental > Terrestrial > Soil > Unclassified ... | reverse complement strand
TGCGCCGGGGGGGCCCGCGTTCGGATCGGCGGGAGGCGCCGCAGAGTTCGCATCGGCGGGAGGCGCCGCGTTGGGGTCGGCAGGAGGCGCCACGGCGTGGGCATCGGCAGGTGCAGCCGCAGCGTTGGGATTGGCCGGGGCGGCAGGAGCATTCGGATCGGCCGGGGTCGCCGCAGCATTTAAATCTTCAGGAGTGGCTGCCGCGTTCGGATCAGCGGCGGCGGTCGGCGTACCCGCAGCTGCATTCGCATCGGCGGGAGCCGTCACGGCATTCGGATCGACAGGTGCAGCCGCAGCGTTTGGATCGGCAGAAGCCGCAGCACCTGGGGCAGCCGCGTTCGCATCCGCAGGCGCACCGGGAGCGGCAGGGGGGGCAGCGTTCGCATCGGCAGGCGCGGCTTCGGGCTGCTTGGCGACGGTGGACACGGGCTCCGGCTTCTTCGGCGGTGCCGCCTTCATCCTTGCCTCGGCGCGCATGGCGTAAGCCTCGGCATTTTGCGGGTTAAGCTCGATGGCGCGGGTCAAATCGGCGATGGCGTCGGGAAGGCGGCGCACCTGGGTGTAGACCTCGCCGCGTTCGATATACGCGTCGGCGAGGTCAGGCTTGAGCTCGATCGCCTTGTTGAGGTCGTCGACCGCGGGGTTGTACTTTTTGTCGCCGGCATAGGCGCGAGCGCGCAAGAGCAGCACGTCCGGCTGGTCCGGCTTTGAGGCGAGCGCCTGGGTGAAGTCCGCAGCGGCCTCATCGTCTCGCCCGAGTGCAAGGTAGGCCTCGCCGCGGTTCTCGTAGGCAGCGTCGTATTTGGTGTTCAGGGCAACGGCGCGGGAGTAGTCGCGGACCGCGGCGTGATAGCGTTGCAACGAGGCGTGCGCCTTGCCGCGGCCGTTGAGGGCGACGGCGCTTGTCGGCATCAGCTCGACGGCCTTGCGATAGTCCTGGAAGGCCGGCTCGTATTGAGCGAGCACGGCATGGGCGTTGCCACGGTTGTTGTAGGCCGCGCCGTAATTCGGCGAGAGCGCGATGGCGCGGTCGAAATCCTTCACCGCCTCGTCGGGGTGGCCCAAATCCATGAGGGCGTTGCCACGGTTGTTGTACACGGAGGCGCTCTCGGGCGAGATCTGAATCGACTGATTGAAGTCGTCAACGGCTTCCTTGGTCTGCTTCAAGCGCCATTTGGCAACGCCGCGATCGCTGTAGATGCTGGCTTTGACGAAATCGGCAATTTCCGGATTGGACAGAGCCTCGTCATAGGCGGCGAGCGCCTTGTCATATTGGCCGCGGAGCAGCGCCGCCGCTCCCTCGCGGGCGCGGAGCAGCGTCACGTCCTCGGCGCTCGACTGACCCGTAGCGACGACGAGGACGAGAGCAAGGCCAACACGCGTGAAGCGCCGACTGGTCATGAGCCCATGGCGAGAAAACGGGCCTTTCGAGCCCCTCCGACTCTCATGTCCCCCATAAGGTCGCACTGTGTCAACATCGGGTCACTAGGAACCCTCCCCACAGGCCCGGGTCCCTTTTTCCTGCCATTTCTTGCTTGCGTCCGCCAGTTCCCGGAGGACGGCTGGCAGCATTGCGGGCAAATCCTCGGAGATCAGGCCAGGTCCGAAGAGTTGCGCCGCACGGCCATGCATCCACACCGCGGCGGATACGCCCTCGAAGGCGTCCATCCTCTGGGCCAGCAGGCCGAGGATCATTCCGGCAAGCACGTCTCCGGTCCCGGCCGTGGCAAGCCAGGGACTCGACGTGGCATTGATCGAGGCTCTGCCGTCCGGCGCGGCGACGACGGTGTCTGAGCCCTTCAACAGCAGAACCGCGCCTGAGCGCGCGGCCGCGGCGCGGGCGGCTTCGAGCTTGGCCCCCTCGCCTATCGGACCGAAGAGACGCGCGAACTCGCCCTCATGCGGCGTGGGCGCGACCGGAGCTGCGCGCCCGCGAATGGCAGCGAAGAGCGCACCGGGGTCTGAGGCAAAAGAGGTGAGCGCGTCGGCGTCGAGGACGATTGCAGCGTTGCTCGCCAGCGCCGCCATGACCTTTGCCTTAGTGCTCTCGCCGACGCCCACGCCAGGCCCGATCAGCAGCGCGTTCTTCCGCTCATCCGCCAACAGCTCGGCAAGCTCCTTCGCATCATCCGCCACCCGCACCATGACGGCGGTGAGCTGCGAAGCGTTCACGGCCATGGCGTCCTTTGGCGAGGCGACGGTGACGAGGCCGGCGCCGCACCGCAACGCTCCCATGGCCGCGAGCCGCGCCGCTCCGGTCGAGAAGGCCGGACCGGATACGACCACCGCGTGACCGCGGGCATATTTATGGCCTTGCGGCGTGGGCCATGGAAAATGCGGGAGCCACAAAGCAGGCTCATTGACGAAAGTCTTCGGCTTGATGATCTCAAGCACGCTGTCGGGAATGCCGATAGCGGCCACGCGCGTCTCGCCGCACAACTCGCGCCCCGGCAACAGCAGGTGCCCAGGCTTCAGGCGAAAGAAGGTGACCGTGGCAAGCGCGCGCATGGCGATGCCCTTGATCGTGCCGGTGGTGCCGTCGACGCCGCTCGGCACGTCGACCGCGATAACGGGGAGTCCGCTTGCATTCACCGCCGCGATCAGCGCGGCGAAATCGCCCTCGATGGGCCGCGCAAGCCCTGCCCCGAACAACGCATCGACCACGATCTCGGCGCGTGAGAGAAGTGCGGCGCTCAAAGGCTCTATGGCTCCGGTCCAGGCCTTGGCCGTGGCGCCCGCGTCTTGCGGCAGGCGGCTCGGGTCCCCCTTGAAGCCGAGGCGCACGGCATAGCCTTTGTCGAGCAAATGGCGGGCGGCAACGAAGCCGTCGCCGCCGTTGTTGCCGGGCCCGCAAAGCACGGCAACCGCGCTCGCGTCCGGGAAACGGGCGGCGACCTCGTCGGCCACGGCGCGCCCGGCATTTTCCATGAGCTCAAGGCCCGGCACCCCGCCCTCCATGGCAAGGCGGTCGGCTTGGCCCATCTCCTCAGACGTCAGCAGCTCGAGCATCGACGGCACGATAAAGCAAAGCCTCAACGAAAACGAAAAGGCGCATATCTCGGGCAGATTGCTGAAATCCTGTGCATATTGCTTAAATCCTAGGCTTGGCTTACGAGGGCGGTGCCGGGATGGCCCGGGCGCCTGCTCATAAAACCTTGGAATCAGAAGGAACCCTCCCGCTTACAAGATTGGCATAGGGCGTGCTTGGGCGGCGGCAGGAGTCCGGCAGGCTGCGGGCGAACGCGCGCGGGCCTAAGCGGTTTGGTATGCCCAACGGGGAGGTGCGGTGGAGAACATGAAAAAAATCGAGGCGATCATCAAACCGTTCAAGCTGGACGAGGTCAAAGAAGCCCTGCAGGAGATCGGTTTGCAGGGTATTACCGTCACCGAAGCCAAGGGGTTCGGACGCCAGAAAGGCCATACCGAGCTCTATCGTGGCGCCGAATATGTGGTCGATTTCCTGCCCAAGGTGAAGCTTGAGCTCGTGCTGGGCGACGGCATGGTGGAAAAGGCCATCGACGCGATCATCGCCTCAGCGAAGACGGGTCGCATCGGTGACGGCAAGATTTTCGTGTCGAATGTCGAGGAAGCCGTGCGCATCCGCACCGGCGAGACCGGGAACGACGCCATCTGACGAGTCAACAATGCTGACCCTAGGACGATCCAGGATCAGACTGGATACCGCCGCCTTGCAGGGAGCCGGCAAGGCGGCAACAAACAAACGAAGGACAGGGGAGTAAAATGGCAGACGCTAAGCACGTAGTGAAAAAAATCAAAGACGATGAAATCAAGTTCGTCGACCTCCGCTTCACCGATCCGCGGGGCAAGATGCAGCATGTCACCATGGACTCGAAGTTGATGGACGAAGAGGCGTTCACCGACGGGATCATGTTCGACGGCTCATCCATCGCCGGCTGGAAGGTGATCAACGAGTCGGATATGAAGCTGATGCCGGATCCCTCCACGGCGGTGCTCGACCCGTTCTTCGCGCAAAGCACGCTCGCGATCTTCTGCGACACGCTCGAGCCGTTGACCAACGAGCCTTACGAGCGCGACCCGCGCTCGATCGCCGGCAAGGCGCAGGCCTATCTCCAGCAGACCGGCGTCGGTGACGTCGCCGTGTTCGGGCCTGAGGCCGAGTTCTTCGTGTTCGACGATGTCCGTTTCGCCGTCGAGCCGTTCAATTGCGGCTACAAGATCGACTCGGCTGAGCTGCCCACCAATACCGACACCGAATACGAGATGGGCAATCTCGGCCACCGGCCGCGCACCAAAGGCGGGTATTTCCCGGTGCCGCCCGTCGACTCGGCGCAAGACCTCCGCTCCGAAATGCTCTCGGTGATGTCCGACATGGGCGTGGTCACCGAGAAGCATCACCACGAGGTTGGGGCGGCACAGCACGAGCTCGGCATCAAGTTCGGCCCTCTGGTGAAGACCGCCGACGCCATGCAGATCTACAAATATGTGATCCACATGGTGGCCCAGGCCTATGGCAAGACCGCCTGCTTCATGCCGAAGCCGGTGTTCGGCGACAACGGCTCCGGCATGCACACTCACCAGTCGATCTGGAAGGGCTCGACCCCGGTGTTCGCCGGCGACAAATATGCCGATCTCTCCGACTATGCGCTTTGGTACATTGCCGGCATCCTGAAGCATGCCAAGGCGCTCAACGCCTTCACCAACCCGACCACCAATTCCTATAAGCGGCTGGTGCCGGGCTACGAGGCGCCGGTGCTGCTCGCCTATTCCTCGCGCAACCGCTCGGCGTCTTGTCGCATCCCGCTCGGCTCAGGCCCGAAGGCCAAGCGCGTCGAGGTGCGCTTTCCCGATCCCGCCGCCAATCCCTATCTCGCCTTCGCCGCCATGCTGATGGCTGGGCTCGACGGCATCGAGAACAAGCTCAATCCAGGCGATCCGATCGACAAGAATCTCTACGACCTGCCGCCGGAGGAGCTCGAGAAGGTGCCGACCGTGTGCGGCTCGCTGCGCCAGGCCTGCGAGGAGCTCGACAAGGACCGTGCCTTCCTCAAGAAGGGCAACGTGTTCACCGACGATGCCATCGATGCCTATCTCGAGCTGAAGATGGAAGAGGTTGAGCGGTTCGAGATGATGCCGCACCCGATCGAGTTCGACATGTATTACAGCGTTTGACGCTGGTCCTTGGGGGGACCAAAGCGAATGGGGCGGCCGAAGTCTTGGCCGCCCCACTTTCCGCCCCGTCTACTCGACCTTCTGGTCGCTTGCCGCGTAACCCCCGTAGGACGCGGGATCAGTGACCGAAGGCCCCTGCCAGGGCTCCCCCGTCTCAGAAACTTTCCCCTTCATCAGATAGAACGCTCCCCACATCAGGATCAGGATCAGGAGCGTGCCGAGCCATTGCTTGTTGCTCGTGTACCAGCCGCCGAGCAGGCTTGGGATGCCGAACACCACGAAGTGCCAGAGCGAGAGCGTGGTGACGACCGCGATGCCGCCGAGCATCCACAGGAAGACTTCGTGTGACGCGACCGCTCCGCTCTGGCCGGCGTCGACCAGGAACCTCTGGCCGTTGTCGGCGCCGGCGCTGACCATGGCGCAGAGCGAGGCTATCGCGAGCGTGATCAGAATGGCGTAGCGCATGATCGTCATGCCGGACTCCCCCGTGCATTTGAGGCAAAGTCTAGGGAGCGCCGGGTAAAGAAACGGGAAACGGTTAGGCTTAAGCAGGGGTTAACGGGGGCAATCAGGCGGCCTTCCACTTGATCGAACAGCCCATGGATGCGGTTTGCTCGCGCGGGCCCGTGCCCGTCTCGGCGACCTGCTTCATCGCCTCGAACAGCTCACGGCGTGCGTCGGTGGGCCCAGCCTCCTTGCGGCTGGCATCGAGGCGGCCGCGATATTGCAGCTCGAGCTTCCCGTTGAAGCCGAAGAAGTCCGGCGTGCACACCGCGTCATAGCGCCTCGCCACCTCCTGGCTCTCGTCGTAGAGATAGGGGAAGGTAAAGCCGTGCGCTTTCGCAAACCGCTTCATGTTGTCGAAGGAGTCCTCAGGATAGTGTTCGGCATCGTTGGAGGAAATGGCGACGGTGTTAATGCCGTAAGCTTTGAGCTCGTTGGCGTCGCGCACGATGCGGTCGATCACCGCCTTCACGTAAGGGCAGTGATTGCAGATGAACACCACCAACGTGCCGTTCTTGCCTCGCAGATCGACCAAACTGTGAGTTTTGCCGTCAACGCCGGGGAGCGAAAACGACGGCGCTTTCCACCCGAAATTGCAGATTGGTGTCTGTTCCGCCACGCTTCTCTACCTCGTCAAGAACCTGTCGTAGCTGGGCCCTAGCCTCCCTCGCCCCAGCAACCATCCTCTTAACCGCATATGGCGAATAGAGACAATTTCCGCAACAGGGCCGCCGCCTGCGAGGTCATCACCAAGATCGCAAGATCGCCTAAGGGTCGCGCACCCTTGAAATTGCCGCTTATGCGTGCGAGCTAGGTTCAGTCTCATTCAACAAGAGATTCGTTTGTCGTGGCCGGGCGAGCTCGATTGCGCAAAACCGCAACATCACGCGACCTCTTCGCCAAGCTCGAGGATGAGCTGAAGAAGAAGCCGATTGCTGCCGCCAAGCCCGCCAAGGCGAAGCGGAATGGAGGGGCTGCGTTGGACGATGCCTATACTGCCGCCGACATCGAGGTGCTCGAGGGGCTCGAGCCGGTGCGCCGGCGCCCCGGCATGTATATCGGCGGCACCGACGAGAAGGCTCTGCACCACCTCTTCGCCGAGGTTCTCGACAATGCCATGGACGAGGCGGTCGAGGGCCACGCCACCCGCATCGAGGTCAGCTTCGAGGACGATGGATTCTTGAGCGTCACCGACAACGGCCGCGGCATCCCGGTCGACCCCCATCCCAAGTTCAAGAAGAAGTCGGCGCTCGAGGTCATCATGACCACGCTGCACTCGGGGGGAAAGTTCAACTCCAAGGTCTATGACACGAGCGGCGGGTTGCACGGCGTCGGTGTCTCAGTGGTGAACGCTCTGTCGGAGCACCTCGAAGTGGAGGTGGCGCGGGGGCAAAAGCTCTATCGTCAGACCTATACGCGAGGGGCTCCCGACGGTCCGCTGAAGGCGCTCGGCGCCGTGAACAACCGCCGCGGCACTAAGGTCCGCTTCAAGCCTGACCCCAAGATCTTCGGCAAGGGCGTGGCGTTTGCGCCGGCGCGGCTGTTCCGCATGTCGCGCTCAAAGGCCTATCTCTTCGGCGGTGTCGAGATCCGCTGGTCTTGTGCCGCAGTACTGCTCGCCGATGATAAGGAAACGCCGCAAAGCGCCGTGCTCCACTTTCCAGGTGGGCTCAAGGACTTTCTCGCCGGCCGCATCGAAGGCCAGGAGACCGTCACCAAAGAATTCTTCACCGGCAAAAGCAACAAGCGCGAAGGCCATGGCGCAGTGGAATGGGCCATCGCCTGGGTCGCCGGCGAGGACGGTTTCCTCAACTCCTATTGCAACACCGTGCCGACGCCTGACGGCGGCACTCATGAGGCAGGCTTGCGCTCTGCGCTCGTCAAGGGCTTGCGCGCCTATGGCGAGCTCGTCGGCAACAAGCGCGCCGCCCAAGTGACGGCGGAGGACATTCTCTCCACGGCCGGCGCGCTGCTCTCGATGTTCATCCGCGAGCCTGAGTTCCAGGGGCAGACGAAAGACCGGCTCGCGACCCAGGAAGCCACCCGCATCGTCGAGACCACGTTGCGCGACGCCTTCGACCATTGGCTCACCGGCAATCCGCCGCAAGCCAATCGCCTGCTCGACTGGGTGGTCGACCGCTCCGAGGAGCGGCTTCGGCGGAGGAAGGAAAAGGAGATTGGCCGGCAGACCGCGACACGGCGCCTGCGTCTTCCCGGCAAGCTCGCCGATTGCGCGCTGAGTGCCGCGGAAGGCACCGAGATCTTCATCGTCGAGGGCGATTCAGCCGGCGGCTCGGCCAAGCAGGCGCGCGACCGGGCGAGCCAGGCGGTGCTCCCCTTGCGCGGCAAGATCCTCAACGTGGCGAGCGCAAGCTCGACTAAGCTCGCCGACAATCAGCTTATCGCCGATCTGGTGCAGGCGCTTGGCTGCGGGACGGGCACGCAATACCGCGATCAGGACCTTCGCTACGAGAAGGTCGTGATCATGACCGACGCCGATGTCGACGGCGCCCATATCGCCTCGCTGCTCATCACCTTCTTCTACCGTGAGATGCGCGGGCTGATCGAGAATGGGCATCTCTATCTCGCCGTCCCGCCGCTCTACCGCCTGAGCCAAGGCGCCAAGACCGCTTACGCGCGCGATGATGCGCACAAGGCCGAGCTGCTCAAGACGGAGTTCAACGGCAGGGGCAAGGTCGATGTCTCGCGGTTCAAGGGCCTGGGCGAGATGCTGCCGAAGCAGCTCAAGGAGACGACCATGGACCGCAGCGTCCGCACGCTGCTCCGCGTGGAGATCGTCGAGGACGATCGCGTCGCCACCGGCAAGGTGGTCGAGCAGCTCATGGGCAACAAGCCGGAGGCGCGCTTCCAGTTCATCCAGGAGCGCGCCGAATTCGCCAAGCCCGACGAGCTGGATATTTGAACTACAGCCACCGCGGGACGCGGGCCTGATATTTGCGGTAGGCCTCGCCGAACTTCGATTGCAGATAGGCTTCCTCGCGTTCGACCACGCCGCGCTGCAAGATGATCAGCACCGGAATGAGAAGCAGAAGCATCCAAGCGCTGGTCAGCATGACGGCGAGCCCGAAATAAAGGATGACAAAGGCGATATAGATCGGGTTCCGCGTGAAGCGATATGGGCCGCTTTCGAGTAGGACCGTCGATGGCTCGCCCGGAATAACGCTCGTGCCAGCCTGCCGGAACTGACGCACGGAAAGAGCGCCAAGCGCAAGTCCAACGAGGGCGAGCGCGCCGCCGGCGGCAAGGGCGCGTGTGTTCGCCGAGCCGAGCCCGGGCCCGATCGGGACGATCCAGCTCAAAAGGCAGCCAAGAAGAACGGCGCCAGCGAATAGGATTGGCGGCTTCACCACCACATCGGCATAATCCTGCATGTCCTGCCGCCGCCTCCCTAGACGCGCGAAAGCATCGTTTTCCGCCGCTTAAGGACGATGCGCAAGGGCCGTCATAGTCTGTCACAATGAGATGCGATACTCTAAAGTCAGCGTGGCGAGCCGGTTCAATCGTCGCGTCAGATTCAAAGCTTAGGGGGTTCCTCATGCTCAAACCCATGTTGCGCGCTGCCGCGCTCCTTGCCGTTGCGCTTATCCCGCCGGCCTCAGCTTCGGCGGCCGATGACGATGCCAAGGTCGTCGAGAGCCTTCCGCCGGAAGTTGCCGACGTCGTCACCGGCGGCTCCTGGTCGGAAGGCAAACAAGGAGGTTTCTATCGCGCCATCGTGGTCATGAGCGGGAGCGAGCAATCCTTCGGGGCGCACGTCTATTTGCAGTGGCTTGCGCTGTCGGAAACCGATCCGGTCCCCAAGATCGTCGCCACGGTGCCGCTCAAGGAGGTCAACGATCAGAAGCTCGGCAATGCTTCGATCGAGATCGAAGGCGAAGAGAGCAAGGACAATGAGATCACCATCATCGTGAGCTCGTACGATTTCGACGCCGACAAGGACATTAGCCTGTACGTCAAAGGGACCGCGCCTGGCAAATACGCCATGGCCAAGGCGCCGGCGAAGAGCCCAGCTGCCGCGCCGGCTGCGGCCCCGACCAATGTGCCCAAGGACGATTAGACAACCGGGCGGCCATTTGCCTCTTGCGCATGATGCGCCCGTCCCCTATTTGAGGAGAAAGCATTGCGGGGTATAAGACCTCATTGCTTTGGTAGATGTCTTGCGCAGGCTGCACGAATCGTTGCAGCAAATAATTGCGCCATTAAAACGAAAGAAAATGCGCGTGGTGCTTCGGGCCCGCGCTTGTTTTGCTAATTCATGAGCTTTTCGCAACTTGGCTTAAGTTCAAAGGTTTTATCCGCTGTTCAAGCGGCGGGTTTCGAGTCTCCCACTCCCATCCAAGCGCAAGCCGTACCGCATGCCGTCGCAGGCCGCGACGTGCTCGGCATCGCCCAGACCGGCACCGGCAAGACGGCGTCGTTCGTGCTGCCGATGTTGACGCGGCTCGAGCGAGGCCGGGCACGCGCCCGCATGCCGCGCTCGCTGATCCTTGCGCCGACGCGCGAGCTTGCGGCGCAGGTTGCCGAGCATTTCGAAATTCTCGGCAAGAACCACAATCTGACCGTGGCGCTCTTGATCGGCGGCGTGTCCTACGAGGATCAGGATCGCAAGCTCGACCGCGGCGCCGACGTGGTGATTGCCACGCCAGGCCGCCTGCTCGACCATTTCACGCGCGGCAAGCTTCTGCTCAACGGCATCGAGATCCTGGTCATCGACGAAGCAGACCGCATGCTCGACATGGGCTTCATCCCCGATGTCGAGCGCATCTGCAAGCTTCTCCCCTTCACCCGGCAAACGCTGTTCTTCTCGGCGACCATGCCGGCCGAGATTCAACGCCTCGTCGACAACTTCCTGCACCGGCCCGAGCGCATCGAAATCGCGCCGCAGGCCCCGGCAGCCACGACGATCGTGCAACGGCTAAAAAAGGCGCCGGACGACGCCGCAGGCAAACGCGAGGCGCTCCGAGCGCTCATGCGGGAGACCAACGTCAAGAACGCGATCATCTTCTGCAATCGCAAGAAAGACGTGGGCATCGTCCATCGCTCGCTCCAGCGGCACGGCTTCAATGTCGGTGCGCTGCATGGCGACATGGACCAGCATCAACGCACGGCGACGCTCGACGCCTTCCGCAACGGCACCATCACCTTCCTTGCCGCGAGCGACGTCGCTGCCCGCGGCCTCGATATCCCCGAGGTCAGCCACATCTTCAACTACGACGTTCCGATTCATCCGGAGGATTACGTCCACCGCATCGGGCGCACGGGACGCGCCGGGCGCGAAGGCTTCGCCGCCACCCTGGTGACGCCGAAAGAGATCAAGGCGATCAAGGCGATCGAGAGGCTGCTTCACCAGGACATCCCATGGATCGATGGCCAGCCGAGCGCTGAAGAGATATCCCACGCGCGCGAAGACCGGGGCCGCTCGAACGGACGCAACCGGCGCGGCTCGCGATCAAGCCGCAGGGGCAGCGGAGCGCCGGCAGGCGCGAACGGACGGCCCGACAGTCAGCGCAAGGAGCATGGGGGTTCGCCCGCGCATAAAGCCAACAAACCACACCAGCCCCATCAGCCCCACCCGCAGCAAAATCAGCAGAGACGCGAG
>Ga0134126_10011267_pt1 | contig 11275 bp, 8 predicted proteins | sample KB31752_FD_96881 | JGI IMG/M metagenome (GOLD analysis project Ga0134126, IMG submission 96881) | Terrestrial soil microbial communities with excess Nitrogen fertilizer from Kellogg Biological Station, Michigan, USA - KB3-175-2 | ecosystem: Environmental > Terrestrial > Soil > Unclassified ... | reverse complement strand
CTCCGCGTCTGATCTTCACGATTGGCATGCGGAAATCTCTCTTGTTCAGCGTTTCTTATGATTTTAGCGCGCCCGCGAAAAGGAACGGTACCGGTGCTCGCGCTCGACAACGCTGGGTATTTCGGCGACGGGATTTCCAAGAACGACAAATTAGGTGTCTTAAGCAGGCGGATGCTTACGCCCGTCGCTACTTCAATACCTCCTTTGGGGGCGTTAACGCCTGGTGCTGTCCCGGCGTAACTTCAATGCGTCGCTGTACCTTGCCCCACCGCTAACTAATTCATCGAAGCGAACCTGAAGGTAATTCTGATTTCGTAGCTCCGAAAGGACAAGTCGATCCGCGCGGAAATCCGCGCCCTCGCCCGTACCTGAGACAGTAGTGTGCAAGAGCGACCTATACCAAAAAGTCTGCATGTCGAATCGCTTGTTCCTCAGGCGGAATTCGTCTCGTACAACGACATCATCCATTTCATCCGGCGGTACTCACTGACTATCGCCGCCTCAATTCTCGCGACGCTCGTCGGTGTGATTTTGTACATTTCGATGACGCAGCCGCTCTATACTGCGCGCACCGAGATCATTATCGACCCCAAAATGCCCCAGCTGTTGCGTGAGCAGACGGGCGGCATCAGCATCTCGATGGATAACTCGCAAGTCGAAAGCCAAATCGCCGTCTTGAGATCGGAGAAAATCGCTGAAGCGGTCGTCGGCAATCTTAAGCTGATGGATGACCGCGAATTTCAGCCAAGCAAGGGCGGACTGTTTAGATTCTTGATGCGGTTCATCGGATGGCCCTATCCGGTCAACACGGCCGCCACGGATCTCGAACGCAAACGCGCGGCCATCGGCGTTTTTGAACAGGGCCTTGATGTCAGCCGCGTCGGCTTGTCTTACGCGATCGAAATCCTTTTCAGCTCTAACGACCCTGACAAGGCCGCGAGAATCGCAAACGCAGTCACCGAAGCCTATGTGCGCGATCAGCTGGACAGCAAATCGCAAACCTCACGGCAGGGATCTGAATGGCTCGAGCAGCGTATCGATCAGTTGCGACAGCAAATGAACGCAGCAGCGGAACAGGTCCAACGTTATAAAGCTACGCACGATTATCGCATCGCTCGAACGCCCATATCCCGCCAAGCGGAGCTTCAAGTCCCATCCGCGCCAACCGCAGGTTTAAACAACAATCCTGTGCGACCAAATTCCCTAACACCGGGTGTCACTAGGCATGAAAGTGGTCTCGAAGAGCTTGAATCAACGGCATCAACTTATCGTCGAATTTATGAAAGCTATCTGCAGGCATTCACCGAATCCGTTCAGCGGCAATCGTTCCCTGTAGCCGACGCTCGCGTCATTACATACGCAACGCGCCCACTCTCCAAAAGCCGGCCAAAAACCATGCTGCTGCTCGCATTTGGCGTCATGCTGGGCGCATTGGTCGGTCTCGTCGCGTCGTTTCTACGACACATGCAAGACCGAAGCGTTCGGTTGCCACGGCATGTTCGAGACACGGTGTCCATTGAATGTCTTGGACAGGTCACGCGCTTTGCAGAGCCAAACGGTTTGCGGTATGCGAAGGATGTTGCGCGTACATTTGCGAAACATCTGAGATCGAAGAGCATTCCGCGGACGTTCTCGCCGAGTACGACGTTCCTTGATAGCTTTGACGAAGTTTCCAGAGCGCCGTACTCCGCCTTTGCGACAAGTCTGACAGCGGTGCAAACTGCGATGCGCCTCGCCAGTCGCAAGCTTCCGGTGCAATGCGTTGGAATTACATCGCCCTTCCCTGGGGATGGAAAGACCACCCTGTCCGTCAACCTTGCGGCGCTCTTCGCACGCATCGGTTTGCGCGTGCTCGTCGTCGACTGTGACGTCCGCAAGCCGTCGTTAAGCGCAAAGCTCGCACCCGATGTTGACCATGGATTGCTGGAAGTCTTGGCGGACAGCACATTGTCGGAAACGGCGAAGGTCCACGCCGAGCTTCAAAGCATCGACCTCCTCCCCTTGTGCAACGTCACGTCCGCAAGAGAAGCGTTTGCAGCAATCGGTTCTGAAAATATGCGCAAGCTTCTGGTGAGAGAAAGCGAGAGTTACGATATTATCCTGATCGATTTGCCGGCCCTGAAGACCGACTTCGAGGCTCTAAATATTATTGCGTTGCTCGACGGTATCGTGCTCACGGTAAGTTGGGGCAACACCTCGATGGAACTGCTGGCTGAAGTCACGCATATGCTGAGGACCGCGAAAGCAAAAATTATGGGGGTTGTAATCAATAAAGTCGGCGCGCTCTCTTCGGACGCCTACGCGCGGCAAACCAAAAGTATTTACTAGGTTTCGCGCGCGCCTCGCATGACAAGGGCTCATCGCGCGGTTTTTTTGGAGCGCCCATCACAACGAAGTCTCACCGGCCGGCTGTGCCCCAAAGTCTGCCTGAGGACGGCTGAGGTTTCCGGGGTTGTAGTTGTTGATTGCGGCAGGCGGCAAGCGGCGGCCCGAGAGGCGCTACTGTGTCGATGATACGGTTGGGCTGCTGCTCGCATTATCGTTGATGCTGGACTGGCTGATTGGCGACGTTTCTGGTGTTGGAAGCTGCACTTTAACTGTATCGCCAGGCATTACAGCCGTTGTTTCCGATGCGGTCATCTCGATGGGACGACCATCGACTTGGCGTATGATTTTCAGGCTTGGTTGCATCCGGTTCGAACGGATGCGCTCGCTAATAAATTGCGGAGCGGTGACTTCAGCTTCATAGATGAGTTTGATCGAAGTCTTCTGCTTCTGCGCCAAATCGTCGAGGCTCGCCTGAGTGGCACGAAGTTCGATCGTAATGTCATTGAACCATTTGTTACGAACGTCGAGAATGGAAATGTCAGTCTTACTGATATCCTGTTGCGCCCTGACCACGCTTGTCTTGAGCCTCAAGCGCTCGCCTTCAATTTGAGCAATCGTGCGCTGCAGGAGAAGTTGCCTAGGCGCGGCCGACAGACCCCTCTCGACCAGGGACGAAACGCTTTCGAGTTCCTTATTGACGAGATTCATTTGGGTGCTCTCGGTCTCGACTTGAGCCGCGAGAGACTCGACCTCCTTATTAAGGTAGGCTTTGAGCTGCTCGAGAGCCGATATCTGCGTTTCCAAACCCTTCCTGCGGGTCTCAAACAGGAGCCGTTCCTGTCCAAGCAGCGTTTTTATTGCGGGGTCGGATTGACGATCGAGCAATTCCTTTCCGAAGCTGATCTCAGTGGCTGACTTGAGTTCGGCTTCAAGACGGCATTTGCGAGCTAACATGTTATAGGTTTGTGATGCGATCAGACTGAGCTCGCCTCTCGACGCGATCGAGTCCCGTTCGAGACGAAACAGTCCCATATCATTGACGCGTTGCATCCCGCCTGCAAGCGACATCGCTTGAAGGATCGTCAATCCGGGGCGAAATGGATACTCGCCGGGCTTATCGACCTGTCCGACAATATAGAAAGGCCTGTACTGCACGATCTCGACCGTCGTGTCGGGTGCCTCGATCATTCCAAGGCGTTCTCTGAGCCGATTACCGATAGCTTTCCCGAGCTGCGCCGTGGTTAGGCCGGCAGCAAGAACATCGCCCACGAGCGGAACGGCGAGCGTTCCCGACGCGCCGACGGTATACTGCTCATTCAGCGCCTTCCATTGATAGACTTCGTCTTGCGTGGCCCGCCATTCCTGTACCTGCAGGCGCACCTTATCGAGCGGTCCGAGTTTGTATTCGCCGTTGGTCTGATCTGCAAACGCGGGCGAGAGGGCGGATACCATAAACGATGCTGCTGCCAAGAAGCCAAGCAGCCGCAAACTGGGAACGTGTGCTGGGCGCTCAATGGCGGAGCAATTCGAATGCTGGAATTCGGTCATTTGGACCTTCCGAATAACTTAGCGATTCAAAGAGTGAGAATATGTTCCGGCTCGACCTTACGTCTGACGAGGTGATAGGCGCCTAGCAAGTTACCCTTGAGACGGCCGCGTCTGTCGACGTAAGGTTCCGGCCAGAGACTTCGAGCAATGTTGGCCAAAACGTTTCGCGTCATGAGTCTGAGACCCCTGGCGAGGGGCACGGTGCCTTTTTGGATGAGATAGACAGGATTGATAATCTGGGAATATCCAAATCGGACTCCGCTTACGCGACCGGCCTTAAATCCGAGATGCACGCCCCGGAGCGTATTTAATCGAATAACTCGGCCATGCCGGCGAAACTGACTGGTAAAGTCGACATCTTCCAACCAGCCATAGAGCGGCAGCCGCTCATCAAATCTCAGATCACCGACGTGTGCGAGCCGTAGTGCCATGTTGCATCCATAAGCCCCGAACTCCTGAATTTGCATTGGCTGCCGCATGGGTTTCGATGAATCCTCATGAAGTGCCTTCAGTCCTTCTTCGAAGCTCAAGCCGGGGCCGCAAACGCCGTCGGAAACGACGTGTCCGGTGAGTACCGACCAATCGGGATGCGTCTCGAACGCCTCCTCGACTCGCAGGAGGTAATCGGACGCCGGCACAAAATCATCGTCAAAGAAGACGACGATGTCGTAATCCGGAAGCACCCGTTCGAGAGCTTGGTTGCGTTGGGACGACAACCCCTGCTTTCCAAAAATACAGACCGCTTTGAATCGCGGCCAACTTGTCGACCCGATATGGGTCGAATCCGGCGCCGAAATAACAACGATGTCCGGCAAACGACTTTGATGTTCGAGATGTAAGAGCAGCCTACTAAGTAGCTGCTTCCGGCCGTAGGTCGGAATGACGACGGCAAGTTTCATTCTGGATCCGAGCGGGTTGGTCCTGCCCTTAATGCACTCTGACTTTTCCATCGTTGGCGCGCACCAGAAGCAGAGCAAAAATAACGCACACCCTAACGGTCCGACATTTGATCGGGGAGGTTGGAAATTTAGATGGCTCGTGACGATACGACGAGCCGACTTGGCCGGTCTATCTGCCAAAAGGATGATCTCTACGCCTAAGAATTGGGTATTGATCTGAAGGCTTATTTGGCGTCTCGATTGATCCGATTGCGTACTCCCAAAGTCTTTTTCGAACCGCTGGGCGCCGATGTAAAAAAAACGCGCGCCAAAAAATATGCTCGATCCCGAACCAATGCGCCAGATGCGGTAGTGTGAATGACTGGTATCGTTCTTGCCAAAGATATAGGCCAGGCAGGCGTCTCAGGTGCCAATAGCAAATCGGAACCTGCATCCGCGATCGCATGTGCCAGGCTGAATCCAAAACTCGCGATCGTTCATGATTGGTGCCCCTCGTTCCGTGGGGGTGAACGTGTTCTTGCCGAACTCTGCGGTCTTTTTCCGGGTGCGGATGTTTTTACACTATTCGACTTTTTGCCGGCCGATGTGAAAGAGCAGTATTTCCACGACGTCACATTCTACACGTCCATTGCAAATGGAATGCCCTTTATCCGGAGGTACTACCGTCACCTTTTTTTCGCGTGCCCATTTCTCATCTAGCAATTCGACGTCACGGGCTATGACGCGGTAATTTCATCTTCCGCTGCATTTTCCCGCGGAGTTCTCACTCGGCCGGACCAACCTCATCTCTGCTACGTACATAGCCCTATCCGCTACGCCTGGGACGAACAATTCTCCTATCTCTCTCAGGGTGCGATGAAGTTCGGGCCAAAAGGTCTTTTGTTTCGATACATGTTGCATCAGTTGCGCAAGTGGGACGCACGTACCGCCCATGGACCGGATCTGATGTTGGCGAACTCGGGCTACGTCCGGGGCAGGATTCGGCGCATCTACGGGCGCGATGCAGAGGTTGTATTTCCTCCCATTGCAGTTGAGGAACTCTCCTACTGCGCAGACAAAGACGACTACTTCGTTACGGCATCTTTTTTGGCGCCGTACAAGCGCACGGATCTTGTGATCCAAGCTTTTAACGAGATGCCGCTTCGCCGACTTGTTGTCGTTGGCGACGGGCAGCAATCGGCGGCGCTGCGTGCTCTTGCGGGGCCCAATGTCACCTTCACCGGTTACCTCCCGCGCCAGGACTATGTGCGAACCGTAGCTGAGGCGAAAGCACTCGTATTTGCAGGCTGCGAAGATTTCGGTATTGCGCTCGCGGAGGCGCAGGCCTGCGGGATGCCGCTAGTTGCTTTTGCGCGAGGCGGAGCGCGAGAAATCGTGCGGCGCCTGGGGATTTCCGATGAGCCCACCGGCGTACTCTTCGAACGCCAGACTGTCGCTGCTACCAAAGAAGCTGTGGAACACTTTGAGCAGCATCGCGAAGCCATCACACCATCCGCATGCCGTCAGAATGCGATGCGCTTTTCGGCCGATCGCTTCAGGCGCGAGGTGCAAGCCGCTTTCGAAAAGACATTGACGATCCACGCGTCGATTTGGGGTTGATAGTGCAATTGAGCGTCTCTGGCATCGTGTTTGATGTTTAAGCGCCGGCGATCCGGGTGGACGCAAGCTATTCGCAATCGTGCTGGCCGTGACCAAGTTTGTCGCCTAATTGATCCAGTTGCGCCCCCGTCATACGGGTACTGCAGTCATCAATGCGCCACGTGCGATCTGTTCCCGGTTGCTCCGTAACAATTTATCTTCATACAAATTCAGTAGCTCGTCGCACCATTGATCGAGGTCCGGGGCGAGACTACGCGAGGCAGCGAAGGCGCGTTTGCTCATCTCGGCGATTGCACCGTCGTCCTTCATGATATCCTGCAACTGAAGTGCCAGCGTCTCGGCATCGCCAGGCGCACACGAAAGCCCGAAGCCGTGTCGAACGATCTCGTCGGAGACCGGCGCGAGGGTCGAAGCAATGACCGGCACTCCGCACATGAGAGCTTCGGCCGCAACTAGGCCGAACGTTTCGCGGCAACGCGTCGGCATCACTAGAACGCGCGCCTGGCGAATCCATTCCGCCAGTTCAGGCTTCGTAAGGGAGCCGAGCAGCCGGACTTCCGGATGTTGGGACGCTAAAACGGACCTGAGTGCGCCGTCGCCGATTACAGTCAGTGGAACGCCGGCGATCCTGGCGGCTCTGGCGAGTACATCGACGCCCTTGTCGAGTTCGAGGCGGCCGACATAGAAGACTTGGTGATTGCGTTCGGCCTCTACACGTGTGGCGCGCCACGGCGTGACAGGGTTGCGAAGCACCCGGATAGCGCTGAGGTCGATGCCGCCACGCTGGAGCAGCGGGACCATAGCTTCATGAACGGCAAGCACGGTCGCCTGGGTATGGTGGAGATCGCACAAATGACCACGGACGACATGGCGGGCGACGCGCCAAAGCTTGTGTCCATAGTGGCGTTTGTCGCAATTTGACAATAGACACTGCGTGCTGAGAGGAACCAAATCACACGGAGAATTTCGCGGAAAATTCGAGAAGCCGCCGTTTGGGCAAGCGAGGAAATAATCGTGGGTCGTGAGGAATAAGCGAGGTGCAATTCCGGCGAGCGCTGCAAACGCAGCCGGCGACAATACTTTATGCCAGTTGTGAAGATGATAGATTGTCCTTGGAGTATCATGATCTGATACCCAGGACTGCAAGAAGGCCCGCGCCCCGCTGTCGTACAAGCCACGCAAGGCTGCCGTCACGCGTGGACCCTCGCGGATGTCCATGCCTCGGTAAGCGACGATATCAACGCCGGCGGCTTTGAGCGTGTGGCTAACACCCTCGTCCCCAGTCAGAAATGTCACTGCGAAGCCCCGCCTGCGCAGCACGCATGCCGAGGCAATGGCCACACTGGCTGCGCCGCCGCTTTCCACAGAGTCATCACTAACGATGACAATCCGCTCGATGGCTGACCGCAAAAGAGGCTCCTCCTTAAACCCTAATTCGACAAGACACACACGTGACCCCTCGAGGGGACACTTCGCCAAGAGTGCATACGAACAATTGGGCCTCCTGGAGATCGGCCGCCATGCCCATTAGTGGTATTAGACGACGGTGCAAGCGCATAGAAGGCGATATAAATACGGTTCGCCAAATAGCGAAATGGCAAGGATCAAATCGCATTGTGGTGTTGTAGTTTCTCCAAAGTACAGGCTTCGGAATTACTGACCGACTTATCTATTGTTTGGAGCGAGTTTGTCAGCGCCCAGTGGATCTTGCGGGCTCGAAGTAATCTGCGCCACGGATAAATCCACTTCAATCTGAAGCGCAGTTTTTCGCGTTGTTCGATGCCAAGAGCAATTGCGGCACTATCCGGGAAGTCGTCGAACCATCCCGTCTCCCTTAAGAGGCTAGCTCCCAACGCAAACGACCGTCCAAAATCTCTTCCCCATGGAAAAACCGGTGCGTGCCACGCCTTGGGAAATCCCGTGAAATGCCAGATGGCCGGTTCAAGGCCCCATTTTCTCGGATCGGCGACAGCCATGAAATCCGATTGGTAGTTCCACAGCAGCGATAGCGAACCCCGTCGATGTTTTGCGATCGCGTTAAGTGCGCTCTGGTCATGGTACAGGCAGCGGTCAGAATGACACTTAAAGTAAGCCCACGCTTCGCTACTGATTTCTTTCCATCCCGCGCGGTCGACGAGAAGTACGCCGGCGTTGAAGTAGTCGTCGTGATTGGTGATTCCAAGTCCGCTCAGATAGTCACGCGTTAGACGGGCGCTAGCGCCATAGTCGCGGGCGATTAGCATTGGCAAATCAGGCGCGGCGAGAAATCCGTTCTTTGGCAAGTCGAGCCGAAAAAGTGGATCCAGCGATGAGGTGATATCGACGTCGCCATCAAGATAGAGGAACTTATCGTACTGCGGGTCCAAATAATCGGCGATCCAAAGCCTTGCCATGGTTGCGACTGGCACGTGTGTTTTGTTGAATTCGCCTTGCTTGATTTTAGCAATTTCCCCGATTGGGACTGATTTCAAAAATATGGATTTATCGGCCACCACCCGTCCGACGTCTGCAAGTTCGTCCTCAGTGCTATTTGTTACGAGAATGAATATGGCCACGGACTGATTAGAAATATGAGTCCTGGCAGCAAGGGCCGTTCCGATAGTGGGGGCCAAAAACTTGCGGTCCGAGACCAGGACAACGGCGTTCACCATCACCCATCTCCACTCAAAAGGTACGTGGGGTGACGTCGTCCTTGCCCATCAAAGACTCGCGCCTGCGTGCGAACGCTTGAGACTGCAGGGGCCTCACTCAGGTTGAGCATGGCCGCCAATACGATAAAGAAAATAATGCCCGGATCAGCGCTGCTGCCGCCGATCACGCCGGCCAGCATACCGGCTAGCGCACAAGCGCGTATGCTCAGGGCTATCGCACGGATTTTGGGATCGAGATCCTCTCGGCGTTGAAGCGCACTCCCGCGTAGCAACACGGCCGTCAAAACCGCCATCATTAGCGAGCCAATAATGCCCAGTTGCGAGATCACCGCAACAATCCAGCTCGAGGCACGCGAACTTCCCAGACCGATGCCCAAGCCGGCAGTGTCGTAAAAGGATTGCAGACTTTGATGGTTCCAGTAGGCACGTTCTTGCCCGGAGGCGGTTGTCGCTTTGTTCAGAACCATCGTATCGAAGAGGCGCCAATAGGGATCAAGACTCTTTTCGTTAACTAGGTAGATGGCCATCACAGCCAAAAGCCCCGCCGCTACAAGCAGAACCAGAACGAGATCCTGTTTCGACAGCCGGTTATGCAAGGCTGATTGCGAAATCGAAATCAATAGCAACAAAGATAGCAGCGCACCTCCAACATACGCCGTGCTCGAGGTGGAAAGCACCAATAGGACCAGAAGCGACATCGAAAGGAACAACACGAATCTGTTCTGGGTTATCCGCCAATAAGTAAACGTGAAGGCGAGCAAACACAGTGTGCTCCCTCCAAATGATGAGGCCTCGGAATATGCGCCCGCGATCCGCCAGAAACCCGCCTCCTCTACGGAAGTCAGAAGTGAGTAGGAGGCTGTGCGGATCGGGGCCAATACGTCGCCCGCGCCGCTGGTTTTCCCTGCCAGGTCAGCGAAGCCCATGGCAACTTGAAGAATAGCCCAAGCCATGAAGCCATTGCGAATCGCAATAAAATTTTGTCTGTCGAGCAGGACAATGCTTGTTCCGAAGAAGCATAGGCAGCCCAATAGGAAGTAGAGGTTCTGTGTGATGTTTCCAGATACGGGCGAAAGCGTAACTTCAGATATGACGTCTTTTACCGGAATAAAGACCGTCGTTTGTCCTGAGAATATTCTTGGCAGAAACATCGCTCCGCAAATCGCATAAATGGCCAATAGCATGACGAGCCAGGCGAGCGGCTGGTTACGGAAGATTGTTCCGAGATCACGAAGGAAGCTTTGGCGCATCACGACTGATAAGAGGAATATCACGCCTAAGATCGCGAAGAGCAGAGGCGAAGCACCGCCAAGGGCGGGAACACTGACTACCGCGGTTGCGCCGAACGCAAACGAAGCGATGAGCACCGTGATCATCGTTGCTCCGAACAGGCGTGCGATCAGCACCATGGCTGCGCCGATCAAAGAGCCAACGATCGAGAATTCCATGCTTCTACTCATTCCCTGGATAAAAACGGAGATCGGACCAACATCGGTCAAAGAAAAATGGAGCGGATGTGTTGGCGATTCGCGTGTTATGCTTCAGCAAATTGCGCACTCGAGGATTGGCGCTTGGAAATGTACCTTCCAGCGCGATATTGTTCGTCCGGCGTGTATGGATTTTATTTATAATATTATCGCTCCTATCCACGGAGCTTGAGGAATGTCCTGGGTCTTTCTTTTAAGCGGGCTCATTGGTCTAGCGCTCGGTTGCACTTTTAGGCTGCCCGCGCTCATCGCCGCACTGCTGGTCGCTACGGCGTTTGCTGTATTGGAATTTCTACGCGGCAATTGCTCAGTTTGGTGTGGCATTGCACTGCTCACGACCCTTCAGGCTGCCTATTTCCTCGGAGTTGCATTGGCCACCGCCTACGCCTCGCGAACGACGCCGAAACGCCGCACGAAACACTGAAGCGGGGGAATAATCTTCCGACCCCCTAAGTTCTGCTTCCGCGCAGCAATTCATGCCGTATCTTCGAAACGGGTGAGCGCCGGTATCGTTTTCAGCAAAATTCCGATGTCGCCCGATAGCGACCAATCGCGGACATAGGTACAATCGAGAACGACGCGCTCATGGTAGGGAAGTGCGTTCCTGCCGCTGACCTGCCAAAGCCCCGTCATGCCAGGACGGGCCTTCATATACTCTGCGGCGCTGGCGCCGTAATTCTTCAATTCCTCGACGACGACGGGCCTCGGTCCGACACAGCTCATCTCTCCGCGTAGTACATTAAGAAGCTGCGGTAGTTCGTCG
>Ga0134126_10011265_pt1 | contig 11275 bp, 12 predicted proteins | sample KB31752_FD_96881 | JGI IMG/M metagenome (GOLD analysis project Ga0134126, IMG submission 96881) | Terrestrial soil microbial communities with excess Nitrogen fertilizer from Kellogg Biological Station, Michigan, USA - KB3-175-2 | ecosystem: Environmental > Terrestrial > Soil > Unclassified ... | reverse complement strand
GCCGCTACGAACAGGGCACCATATGTGGTGCTACAGCTAGTCGATGCTCTGTCCGCTTTCGCCGTTGCCCGAGCTTGTGCCGCCGTTGCTTCCGGAGGCTTGCGCCTCTTTCAGCGAGCCGCCGCAAGCGACGCAGTAAAACTTGGATGAGTTGGCCGCCGCGCCGCAATGCGGGCATTGGAAGCCTGGCGTCGGCTTGTACCCGGCTTGCTGAGCCGCTTTTTCAGAGCGCGGCGCATCGCCTTCCACGCGCTGTTGCTTGAGCTCGACGCGAGCAGCGTCGATATCTTTCTCAATTAAGGCCAACTCTTTGCACTTATCTTTCAGCAGCTCGTCGGAGACTTCGTCGCCCTTCTCGTACTTGTCGTAAATCAGCTGTCCGATATTGATCAGCAGCGCCGTCTTCTTGCCCTCCAGAGTATTAATCCGGTTTGACAAGCTGATGTTGGTCATCACCTCTTGGGATTTATTCTGAATGTCATTGATGCCTTGATTGATGTTCTTCATTACGTCGTCAATAAATCCCATGGCATTTCTCCTCAGCTCTTTCTTTCCATTTGAGCACAGATTGGCGATTAATGATCACTGTTTTGCCGGTAATGATTCCGCCGTTACCACCCGGTTGCGTCCGCCTTGTTTGGCTGCATACAGCGCCTGGTCGGCGGCTTCGAGCAGTCCGCCTGGTTCAGTGCAATGTGAAGGAAATGTAGCTACGCCAATCGATGCGGTAATTGTGGTCGGACCTTCTACATGTGTCTGCTCAATTTTTCTGCGCACGCGTTCAGCCAGGTTCATGGCATCCGACATGCCTGTGTCCGGCAGCAGCAGGCAAAATTCCTCCCCGCCATAACGGGCGGCGAGGTCGACGGACCGGCAGGAGCTGCTGAGCGCGCTACCAATAGCGCGAATGGCGGCATCGCCCGCCGGGTGCCCGTACGTGTCGTTTACCTTCTTGAGGTAGTCCATGTCGACCAGCACGAGAGAAAGCTCGTTGCCGTAGCGTTTGGCCCGCACGAATTCTTTCTCCAATGTTTCATTGAAGTGGCGGCGGTTGGCGATGCCTGTCAGTCCGTCGGTGACGGCTTGGCGCTTCTTCTCCTCATGCATGTTGGCGTGTTCGATGGCGACGGTGACCAGATCTGCAAGCGACCCGATAAGCGCCGTGTTGTCGATGCTCCACTCGCGCGGCATGTCGCAATCTTGCAAAAACAGACTGCCGATGTTGCGATCCTGATAAATGAGCGGCACCAGCATGCCGGAAAGAAACGCAAACTCTCTTAGGAATTGGACGTCGAAAGGAGTTTGATCGCTCTCATCGCAAAAATCATGGGGAGCTGTCTTTTCATTGGCACGCCGGACGAACGTTTCGCCGGCGGGAGTCTTGAACAAATCAATCACCGATAAAACGTTTTCGGCATGGTACTCATACACTGTGAATTCATCGGACTCGGGCATCGGCCAGATAACCAGACAGCGACTGAGTTTGAACGTTTCACCAATTTTGCTGACGGCCGTTTGCAAAACTTCCTGCACATCCAGCGAGCTGCGCACGGCATTGCTGATTTCGTACACGAGCTTTTCTTTGTCCGATTGCTCGAGACGAAACTTAGCCGGGCTGCCGCCGCCGGTGGTGGCAACTCCATTAGCCACAGCAATGCGACGCTCTTCCTGCAAATCCTGCTCGAGCTGCTCATACTGCTCGCGCAGGCGCTCTACTTCGCGCTTGAGCTCGGCGACTTCAAAACAATTGGCGAGCGCTACTGCCACCGGATATTCGTCGAGGTGATTTTCGAGCTTAGCCGGCGTGAGCTCTTTGTCACCGGCTACCAGTACCACCGCCACCGGCTCGCCGTCGTGAACAAGCTTGTGGCAAGTTAGAGGGCGCAATTGGCTGCCGGGCAACTCGCAGGCGGCGCGCTCGTCATCGTCGAACCGGCAGAGGCTATCCATGACAGCGTTTACTTCGGCGCGCAAGTCATCAGCCTTGCTGCCGAGAAAATACTGATGCTTTTCGCTCATGCACTCGAAGTCAGGATCCCAAAGCAGGATGGCAATCGCTTGCGGGTTGGCAAACGAGTTGATAATTGCGCCGAGCGTTTGGGAAACGGTTTCAGGTTCCAGGCTCTTCAGAAGCTCGAGCCGCAGCGTATTAATGTCGAGTGCTGACTGCATATCACCTAAATTCTTCCCCGGACTACAGCAAACCAATCGGCAACAGCGGGCAGCCAAGAGCCGGGCGGCTGCTAGAATCGTAGTTCTTGCCATGGGAGCCCCAGTGAACGTCAAAGATATCGAAATGAAAGAGCAACCCGAAAGCGGCAGCGGAAGCGGCGGCAGCGGTGGCGCCCGGCAAAACATTCAATCGCCGCGCGGCACCAAAGATATTTTGCCGGGGGAAACCGAAAAATGGCAGCAGATGGAAGCCCATCTGGGCACCGTCTTGCAGCGCGCCGGCTATCGCGAAATTCGCTTGCCGATGTTCGAGCACACTGAGCTCTTCCATAGAGGCGTAGGCGAAACGACGGACATCGTCAACAAGGAAATGTACACCTTCCTCGATCGCTCGGATCGCTCCTTGACACTGCGTCCGGAAGGCACTGCCGGAGTGGTGCGCGCCTACCTGGCGCATGGCTTGAGCCGCCAGCCGTCGCCTGTGAATCTGTGGTACTGCGGTCCGATGTTCCGCTACGAGCGCACGCAAACGGGGCGCCAACGCCAGTTTCATCAGACCGGCGTCGAGGCGTTCGGCAGCGCCGGACCAGCTATCGATGCGGAGGTTATTCTTCTGGCTGTGGATTGCTTGCACGCCCTTTCAGTGCGTAACTTCGCGGTGCACCTCAATTCCATAGGCGACGTCAATTGCCGGCCGGCATACAAAGAAAAGCTAAAAGAGGCACTGCGACCTCATTTGAGCAACCTCTGTCCGGATTGCCAGGAGCGCTTCGAGCGCAATCCGTTGCGCATGCTCGATTGCAAGAATCCCGAATGCCAGAAGTATTACAAAGACCTGCCTTCCAGCCTTGATAACCTTTGCGCCGATTGTCGCGCGCACTGGGATGAGCTGCTTGGACTGCTCACAGCGCTCGGAATTGAGCCTGTAATCAATGAAAGGCTCGTGCGCGGACTGGATTATTACAGTCGCACTGTCTTCGAGGTAATCGCCGACGATCCGCGCCTGGGCGTGCAGTCCACCATACTGGCCGGCGGCCGCTACGACTATCTTGTCGAGTCGCTGGGCGGCGAGACTACGCCGGCGGTCGGCTGGGCATGCGGCATGGAGCGCATCAGCCTGCTCATGAGCGATGCCGGAGGCCTAAAGCCGCGGGCGTTTATCGTCTCGGACAGCGCGGTAGCAGCCCTGAAATTGGCTACTGAACTGCGGCATGCAGGGATTGCTTGTGACCTTGATTACCCGCCTGCCGGCTCGAAGCCACGGGCGTTTAAACGCCAATTCGAGAAAGCCTCAAAATCCGGCGCTTCATGGGCATTGATTCTGGGCGAGAAGGAGCTAGCCGACAACACGGTAACGGTCAAAAACATGGAGAAGCAGACTCAAGAAACCGTTTCTATGCAAGACCTAATCCCCTATTTGCAAAAGTAGGTCGGAAAAAGTGTATAAAGTCAGGTAGAGCCTCCCATCCAAAGAGTTCGGTCATCCTATGCCCTGGCGATCACACAGTGAGCCCACCAAAACAGAACGCGTCGTAGGCGGCCTGTCTTATTTGACTTTCGGCATGTCCGGACTGCTTTACATGATTTTCGCCAAGAGGGGACAGTCGCCGCAGTTCAAGTTTCACGCCTTCCAGTCGATATTCTTGGCACTTCTGGGCATGGTCGTGGCCGGTGGGTCACAACCGTTGTTCATGCTCCTGGCACAAATGGTTGCGCTGGTCTCAAGTAGTGCAGCCGGAATGCTCAATTCCGGATTCGGGGTTATCAGCGGAATTGTGTCGCTTGCCTTCCTCTGTCTGTCACTTTATGGTGCAATATGGGCTTTTCTGGGAAAATTTGCAGAGATACCCTTCGTATCCGACCTGATTCATAGAAATATGAGCGCCCAATAGAAACCGAGAATCCCGTGAGAAACGAAAAGTGCAACGTAATTTGTCTGGCCAACCAGAAAGGTGGAGTGGCTAAAACCACGAGCACCGCATATCTCGGTGCGGCGCTTGCCAGGCTGAATCGCAAAGTTTTGCTCATCGACTCTGATCCGCAATGCAATCTCACGTACAGCATGGAACTTGACGAAGCGCAGCAGGAGCAGATCGTAGAGAACAATCTGGCATCGATGTACGAATCAGGTCTGGATGCCGATACGTGCACCTTGCGTCTGCGCGACAATATGTCGCTTATCGCCGCCTCTCCCGATTTGGTGATGACCGAAGTCACACTCGACAGCAATCCGGAATCGCTATCCACGGAGCCGGAGCGCATTCTGCGCAACGCTCTCGAGCCGGTGGCACACAAATTCGATTATGTTCTCATCGACTGCCCACCAAGTCAGGGCATGCTCACCTTGAACGGACTGGTAGCTGCAGATTGGCTAATAATTCCGACTCTAGCGCAAGTAATAAGCCTCACCGGGTTGGAACGCATGCTCGAACAAGTGCATGAAATCGTGCACGGCGAACCGCCGCTCAATGCGGATTTGAAACTCATGGGCGTCTTGCTGACTAAATTCCGCAAGGACCGCGCCGTCGAGGTAGAACTGGAAGAACGGTTGCGCGGGTGTGCCGACGACTTTTTTGTGTTCAACACTGTCATCCCCGACCGCAGCCAATTCGGGCTGCTCGGCGAACTGAAGACGCAAACCGGGCGCAGCATTCTCGACCTATCGATGGTCAGCTATTCGTTGCTGCCCTATTTAACCCTCGGAATGGAGATCGAAAAGATCCTCACGCCGAAAGCGGTTCGCCAGTAGTCCGGTCTAATCGCCCTGGCTTCAGGGAAGAATATAACTTGAAGTGCAGCATAAGAGGTTTCAGAATGTTGACGAACGCGCGCGTGTATCTCGCATTGAGCTTGTCGATTTTGCTGGCAGCCACCGTATCGCCCGTCAATGCACAAGCGGGAGCATTCGCCGGCGCTTTCCAGGCTCAGCGCCAAGCTATCCTCGACGAGCAGAACAAGCAGTCCGGGCAGCAACAACAGCAATCATCCGGTGACGCGAAAGCGGATTCGTCCGGCAACTCGGCCAGCAGCAGCTCTTCCAGCAGCAACTCGGCAAGCAGCGCATCGAGTACTTCATCAAGCAGCCCGTCGGCTGCGTCATCAAGCAGCCCACCGGCTGCCTCATCCAGCGCCTCCAGCGGCGACGCCAAGAAAGACGACGACGCTAAATCTGCTGACTCGAAAAAAGATGACGCCAGCACATCCGATGCAGACAAAAAAGATTCAGACAAAGACGCCACGGCGGATGACGATAAAGACAAGAAATCGGACGACGACAAGAAAGCCGATGAAGACTCCCTCATAAAGAAGCCAGTCGACAAAAAAGGGGCGAAGGACGATAAGAAGACCGCAAACGACGGCTACAGCCCGGTCAAGGCTGCCATTTACGACATGAACGCGGGCAATCCGACGGGCGCAATCACAACGCTGAAAACGGTGATCACCAAAAATCCCAAAGACGTTCAGGCTCATTACGTACTCGGCGCAGCTTATGTAATGGCGCGCCAATATCAGGAAGCGATTGCTCAGTACAACACGGTGTTGAAGCTGGTTCCTGCCACTTCCAAGATCGGACAGTTAGCCTCGCAGGGCTTGCAAAAGCTCAGCAAGTAGTCCATCGCATTGGGGGCAGACCGTCGTATCAAACGGCGCTATGGCCGATCAACTCATTTGTTGATAAAACAGCAAAAGACAAAAAAAGCTTAGACAATCACCAAACCGTGATGCACAGCCGGTTTACCGCAATCGGACCGGTTAAACGCACTGACTTGAGGATAAACAATTTTGTTTAGTGCTACTACCCGATCTTTATATTCGTGCTTTGCAGCAAGCCACGATTAGCACGGCAGCAAGAACCAGTAGCACGGCAGCATCACACGTCCGATATCGATGGACTGATCAGTTTGGCGGGGCTGGATCGGTTCCTATGGTTACGGATGACGAGTGGAATTATAAAAAGAGGGAAGACGGGATCATCATTTGTGTTGATAATGAAACTGCACCGAGAAAAACGCTCGGTATCTAAAAGCCTGACTACGGCTGACTTTTCGCGAAATTCAGAATTTTTGAAAGCACGCCTTCGATCAACATTTCTGTTGATCTCTCATAGCAAGCCGCGGCATCAATCGGCACTTGCCGCGGCATCGACCGCCGACTTGCCGAGGCTGAATCAATATCAGGCGGTGGTGGCAGGCGCGGTGGTGCGTTCCAAGAACGCCTTCAGTCCTTCCGGATCATCAGTGATGATCCCTTGCACGCCCATGCGCAAGCAATCGCGCCATTCGCGCTGTGAATTGCATGTCCAGACGTTCACCTTCAGTCCGGCACGATGTGCCTCGTCGGCAACATCCGGACGGAAACAGTCATACGCCGGATGGAAATACTCGGCACCAATGGCGGTGGCGGTCGCCTTCAAGTCGACGAACACCGCGGCGGCCAATAAGGCGATTTTGTATTGCGGCGCTTGCTCGTGGAATTGTTTCATCAGCTTGTGATCGAATGAACTGATAATGAGTGAACCAGGATTCGGATAATCAACCAATAATTCCAACAGTTCATAGATGATGCCCGGATATTCCACCGGTGTATTCTTCAGTTCAATGTTGAGCGTTATTTTGCCCGCGATCAGCTCCAACACCTCGGACAGCAGCGGCACCTTCACCGTGTTCAGCAGCGGGTCGAACCAAGATCCGGCGTTCAATCGGCGCAGCTCATCGAAAGTACAGTCTTTGATCAGTCCGACACCATTTGTGGTGCGGCCCAAATCCTCGTCGTGAAAGACGATCAGCTCGCCGGTTGCGCAGCGTTGAACATCAAGCTCTATGCCGTCCACACCAAACTCGAGGCTGCGATGAAACGCCAAAAGAGTATTTTCGGGCGCCCAGTGGCGTCCACCCCTATGTGCAATGATCTTCGGTCTAGACAAGAATCAGCCTGAGAGAGAAAGAAGTCCTGACGCCTATACGATATCCACAATCCGTTGCGGGCGTAAAACCCCGAGTCGCAATGTTACCTCAAGTTTGGGCGGATTGACGATAATCTTATCGAGCGGAATTTCGATGCCGTGCTCGACGGCGATCAATCCGCCTATGTTTTTAAAGACAATGCGGTCGCGCTCGCGCGCGATTTCAAACTTCACCACTTCCGATTGCTTGATCAGATAAGAGCCCCATTTCTCAATGCCTGGGTGCTCTTTCAAAATGTCTATGACGTTGTTTCCTTTGCGCTTGATCTCTTTGACGTGTCCGGCAAGGATTCTGACCAGGCTGGGGATTTGTTCGGGACGGTTTTCAAAAGCTTCAAGCAATACGCGATCAATTACATAGCCAGGCAAAGAAGTATTCTCCGGCCGCTCATGCAAAAATCGCGCCACAGCGGAGACGGGATCGCTGGCTGTTTTGACGATGCGCCGAGCGACATCTACCAAATCAGTGAGTTCGCCCTCAATCCTTTGGAGCTTTAGCTTGAGCAGCTCTTTCGTCGGGCACAGACAATCCACAGAAGACACCTCAGAGAATCCATTTACGCTCATGTTTGCGCTCGCGATACTCTACGGCCGAGGCTAGAAACTTAGGGCGTAACTTTTCTCAGTTATCGCCTATATTCTTCTTACTGACAACATGGTGGTAAAGACGAGTAAAGCGAGACCGCGTTCCTATCACGCTCTGCGTGGCTGTTATGTCATCAGCGGATGAGCTATTAATTGTGCTTAATATTCAGATTAAGCCAACCCGCTTGCTGCTCAGCATATATCGCCAGAGAATGTTCGACTGTAACGACGAGCGTACGTCCACTTCGAAAGAGCCCATGAAAGCAGTCGCCATCATTCCTGCCCGCTTCGCCTCTACGCGTTTTCCAGGCAAACCGCTTACCAAAATCGGCGGCGTCACAATGATTGAGCGCGTCTACAAACAGGCCAGCTTGGCGCACAGTTTGAGCGGCGTGGTGGTAGCCACCGACGATGCGCGCATCTATGACGCGGTTCGTTCATTCGGCGGTGAAGTCGTGCTCACGCGCGATGATCATCCATCCGGTACGGATCGCCTGGCTGAAGTTGCGCAGTCCCGCCAGGAGATCGACATAGTAGTAAACGTGCAGGGCGACGAGCCGCTCATCGATCCACACACTATTGATTGCGCGGTCAAACCGCTGCTTGCAGATGAGCAAACGCAGATGTCCACAATCGCAGCGCCGATAGTCGATGCTGCCGAGATCAACAATCCGAATATCGTGAAGGTAGTTCTTGACGCACAGGACTTCGCTCTTTATTTTTCGCGCTCACCAATTCCGTTCCATAGAGATGGCCGTCAAAATCCATCATATCTTGCGCACGTCGGGTTATATGTCTACCGTCGCGCCACGTTGTTGCGCCTGGCTGCATTGAAGCCGTCTGCCAATGAGCAAGCCGAATGTCTCGAGCAGCTTCGCGCTCTGGATAACGGCATCCGCATTAAAGTTGTAACGGGGAAATACAGGTCAATAGCTGTGGATGCCCCATCCGACGTGGTTATCGTCGAACAAGCACTGGCTGCCGCCGCGCTGTAGGAGCCAGGCGTGCCTCGCCCTGCCTACATAGTTGGGATACAATCAACTTGGTTGGCGTACGGAAGAATATATACGATGAAAAAATGCTGTGCTGCGCTTTTCTTTTCTGTCACGCTGGTAGCCGCGCTTTTACCGGTGGCGGCCGCCACGCGCGACTCGCGTCAACCCCGCATGGCGCCTGTGCCCGGCGCCTATCAAGCGCCCTCGCGTCCTATGGATCCAAAAAACGTTCCGGACTTTGCGCAAAGCGATAACTTGCCACCACCGCCTGATCAAAACAGCAGTGCGTCCAGCGGCGCTTCCACCATGCTGCGCAGTGATTTGCAATCGGCAACACTACCTGTGCAGACACGGCTGAAGCTGGTGCTGGAATATCCTGTGGATGCAAAAACGAGCCAACCGGGAGACATATTTGAAGCGCACGTCAAAGATGATTTGTTTCTCGGACGCAGTTTGATTCTTCCGCGCGGCAGCCTTGTGCGCGGACGCGTATCCGAAATTACCAAGCCGCGTTTGATCAGTCGCGCAGCGAAGATCGGATTGAAGCTCGATCAAATAGTCACACCCACAGGCGACATCATTCCACTTGATGCTGCGCTCGAGTTTCAAAAAGGGGTAACCAACAAATCCGGATTGCTCGATCCCGGAACCAACTTCGGCACGCGCGTGGAAAAAAACGTGCGCGCGGTGTCGGGCATCGATGGGCAAGGTGCCAGCAAAGGCGCATTGATCGCCGCCAACGTGGCCACGCTGGGGGCACCTGTGATTGCCACGGCAATCGGCAGCTCGGCGATCGCTCTTTTCAAGGCGGGCGATAACGTCAGTCTGCCGGTAGGCTCAGAACTCGAAGTCATGCTCACCAATGACCTCGGATTGCAATTACAATAAGGGCAGCTGCTGCATCGCCCTTCAATTATTTCTGCGGTTCGGTGCGTTTCACCAGATCTGTGAGCGTCATTTCCAAAGCTCTTGCCACATCATCAATACAGGTGATGGTCGGATTTCTAACACCACGTTCGATACCGCTTATATAAGTGCGGTGCAACCTGCAACGCACCGCCAGATCTTCTTGTGAGAAGGCAAGCTCTTGCCTTCTTTGCCTGATTACCAGGCCCAACTTCCGTAAACTGAACTTAATCGCCGATTTCTTCTTACTGCCACCAGTCATCAGCCGCGCCGCCAAGGTAGGGATTCCCGCCGGACCTGGAAGCTTCGACTTCTTCTGGTCGATCATCTGCAGCCTGGCGTCTATTAGTCTAACGCCCTATACCCAACAAAACTAGCTAGTCTGGCTGGAATTTAAGCAACCGTGTCGGGTATACCCCATTTGGCAATGTCACCAATATCGGAACTTTTGTCCTTAAACTGCCTTGCCAGCCAGCAGCAGCTCAATGCTCTGTTTCAAGCGCCAGCCCAAGTCTGCGGATTCAGAGGCGGCGGCAATTTCGAAAAAATTGGAGCCGCCCAAGGCACCGACGGCGATTTGCATAGCCTGATGGAGTATGCCGGATGGATCGTCGGCACGCACAGCGCCGATGGTAATAAAAGGCACGTTCTTGTGCCGCTCAGAGCCGCGCACAAGGCGCAGAAAATCGAACATGCGTCCCTGCGCGAATTCCAATTCGCAAACGACGACGTCAAACTCGCTTTCGTCGAGCAGCCGGCGCGCTTCCTTCATTTGTTGGCTCAGGTGCACGTCATAGCCGTTCAAAGAATGGCATACCGTCTGATAAGTGGCATCACTGCCGGCAAGCAAAATACGCACCGGTTTTTCCGGACCAGCTGAGACACCGAGAAAAAGCTGGGCCAGCCCTATATCCAATGCCACGGCCAGCCTGTTCATCACATCTAGGGTAGCGTTGCCCTGTCCGCGTTCGATGTCGCTTAAATAGGTGCGGTTCAACCCGGCGCGGGTGGAGAGCTCCTCCTGGGAGTAACTGTGCTTCAGGCGCAATTCCTGAATCCGCTGTCCGAAGCGTTTCTGCAGTGCTTGATCGGGCGTCTGCGGACGTCCTTTCAGGGATTGTTTCTGCGCATGTTGCTGACTGGTCAAGCCCAACCGCCTTCCTGTTCAGGAAGCGATGCAGCATCAGGCGAATAAGCCCGTAGACGACGCATAGAAGCGCTGCGCTCGCTTCCCTAGTGTCAATCAGTCTACAGAATTTGCAACCTTTTGTCTGTCCCTCATTCGGATGACAACAGCAAGAAAAGCAAAGTCCGCGCCGCGAAGCGGATTTGGCAATGCATACCCGAAGCGACATCCATTATGGGTGGCCGACAAAGATAGTGATACCAAATGTGGTGCCGGCGTGTCAGACCCGGCGGGCTTAGGACTGCCGTTACAAGCTGAGATCGCGCGGCGGCTTGGCACCGATTTTCGCTTTGGCGCCGTTCATGTTCTCAACATAGCCCTGATTGGCGGGATCCAGATGGCTGGCGGCAGTGAACTCGGCCACAGCTTCTTCCAGATAATTTCGCTTCTGATAGATCACGCCCAGGTTGTTATGAACTTGCGCATTGTCGGGCTGCAGCTTGAGACAAATTTTGTATTCTTTGAGCG
>Ga0134126_10011264_pt1 | contig 11275 bp, 15 predicted proteins | sample KB31752_FD_96881 | JGI IMG/M metagenome (GOLD analysis project Ga0134126, IMG submission 96881) | Terrestrial soil microbial communities with excess Nitrogen fertilizer from Kellogg Biological Station, Michigan, USA - KB3-175-2 | ecosystem: Environmental > Terrestrial > Soil > Unclassified ... | reverse complement strand
CGTTTGACCAGGTACAGCTTGTCAGGCTTGCCGCCGAACAGGGACGTGTAAAATTCCGAGTGCATGAGCTGGTTGCGGATGTGCGAGCACCAGTCGAAGTAATCCATAAGCTTGTTGACGAACTCCAGCGGCGCGGCTTCTGTCTCGTACATCTTGAAGATTTCGCGGACGGACTTGACCTGGCTGGCCTCGTTCTGCGCTGACCAGTATTTCTCGACCAGCTCGCGCGGCATTCCTTTGACGCCTGGGTGGTGAGCGTAGAGGGTGAACAAGTCTCGCTCGAAAGCGCTGTAGGAAAGCGAAATCACACCGAGCGCGTGGATGTGCTCGCGGCGTCCCGTGAAATATGAAGGCCATTCCTCGGTCATGGGTCAAAAAACTTCGAGACCTGGCCGTGGGCCACTCGGTCACCGCCGAACGTCGTATTGAGCGGCCGGACCGAGAACCCGATGAGCTGGGAACGGGCCGCGGCGATCCGTGGGTCTTTATTCAGCGCGGCCATGGCGTAGGGGTCAATAACGAACAGCTTCAGACCGGCGTTTAGCCCATCGACGATCGCGTCATTGATGTGGGCGTCGCTGAAGCTATAGCCGATGACCATAAGCCGGGCCGACGGTCGGAGGAGCATCTTGCGAAATTCCTCGTGATACCACGTCAGGATGGAAACTGGCCAATGCTGACCGCCTTCTCGCCGCCCATGATGAGGATGCGCTGGCCCATGTTCGATTCCACCCAGTTCACGGAACCATGGAGCTTGACGTAAGGCTGGGCACCGTGCCCGAAGGTCGTGAAGGGTGGATTTGGCTCCATGATTGCAAATTTGTCCTGCCGCGCGCCGGTTGGACGGTAAGGCTGCATGAACCTCATGCCCGGCGACTGGAGATGGCCCCAATTCATCGGCGGCCCGATCATCGGATTGTAGTGCTGTTCGAGCAGCGCATCCTGATTGAGCGTGAAGATGGCGTGAAACCGGCTTAGGAATGAGGCCATCGAGTGCTGGACGCTCGGCGGGTTCTCGAACTCGAACTGCATCTGCATGAAGGTGTTGTTCATGCCATTAAAGATCCCCACCACCGCAGTGATGAGGGCGCTGTGCCGCTTCTTGTCGTCGGGGTCTGTGGAGAGCTGGAGCTCGGCCAAGACCTGTTCAAAACCACCGGGAGCCGCGAACAATCGGTCGCGGGTCGGCTGATCGATGCTGTTGTCGGCCAGGAGTTGGGAGAAGACCTCGGAGGCGAGCGGACCACCCCAGTTGTAGGAGAACCCCGCACCAGTCAGGAGGATGAATGTCATGACTTCACTGGCTTTGGCATGTCGAACAGCAACAGCGTCACGATAATATCCCGTTGCCTGTCGCCGGGGTGGGTAAAGGTATAGCGAAACCTGCTTTCACCCTCCTTTTTCGGGCCGGATTTGAACTGGTTGATGATCCTTCATCGCCCGCTGCGCTTCGTTCAGAACGCTGGTGAAGTCCTGTCTTCGGCTGAAGATGATGAGCGCGGTTTTTGTGTCGCGCCAAGTCGTGTAACCGAGAAGCTGGTCCACCGTCTTCTTCAGGCCTTCATACCCCTCCCAGAATTTGCACTCGGCCACGAAGACGTTTTGGTTATCGTGCCTGATGAGGATGTCGGTCTTGCCCTTGTTGTTGAAGGTCTCGCCCGTGGCCTTCCCTTGGTACTGGCCATTCAACTGGACGAGGTAGTGCACCCGGATGTGCTCCTCCTCGGCGTTCTCGAACACAGTAGGGCTGCGCTCCATCACGAGTGACATGCTCTCGCAAATCCGCAGGATGTCCTGGTAATCGGATTCGTCCAGCGTGAACTCCGGCTGGGCTCGTGCCGTAGCGATGAACTTCGGTGCCAGCGGCTTAGGAGCAGGGGGCAGTTTGTATGTTTGCGGAGCATTATCCCTGCGCTTAAGGGGGTACTTGAGCCCGGATGCGGTTCTGGCTTCGGCTTCGGCCTTCTTGCGTTTTTCCTCAAGCCGGGGTGTCAGCCGGCCCGGCGAATCCTGCTTGTATCTCGCGACATCGGCACGAAAGCGGTCAAGCCGTTTCCCGATAATATCAATCTGCCGGTCGACCATCTGCTCCAGGTTCTCAGGCGTGTACCATGCACCCCCGATGGCGATGACCAACTCGTTTGCTCGGACATCGGCCTTTGGAAATTGCTCTATCCACCCTTCAGGCTCGTAGAAGAAAAAATTCCGGTTGCCGGTGAACGGGACGTGGAATTGATGGATGAGCCCCTGGACCTTGGGGACATTGCCATAGTTGGGGTTCGGCACAGCGTACTGCGGCACTTCACCCTGCACCGTGGAATGCGTGACCTGGTCGGGAAAAATCTCAGGAATCTCGGGCGATGCAAATTTGGCAATGAGGTCATCAATCCAATCATCGACTGACTTGGAAAGGATATCTGCGTTGCTCATGCGATCGATGTGGTCCATCGACTGCTTATCGATCGCATCGATGTAATCCCTCATTGAGGGCTGGGACATCACTATCTCCGCTTATGGCGATTTCGGGGGGCGAGCGAATCCAGCCAGTGGACGACAAGCATGCACGTTTTGATGTGAGCGATATCCAAGGGGATAAGGTTGCCACCTGCCTTTGGCTTTGTGCCATGCCGGGCGCCTTCTCTAATGTTTCGGCTGTTGTTCGCCGAATAGGTCAGGTCGCTAAGATCGGCCTTGGACAACCAGCCCATCTTCGCCAACTTCTGTTTGCTGCCGACGTTCGTTTTGATGGCGTCGATTACCAGATACAGGGATGCCCAGCTTGCCGGTACCGTCATGGCCTCAAGGACGAATTTCACCTCTGGGTTGGATTGAGCGAGGGCGAGCGCCCGATTGGCGATGTCGTGCTGTCCCGCCGCTCCAAGATAAGTGCCGTCCCTGTTCGGGGTCCAATCGCCCGCGGTCATCGCGCTGTTGGGAGAGGTCAGGTGCGTCAGCCGGACTGGCGTGAAGATTGGATCGAATGTCCGCGCCAGGCCATTTACGCGCAAAAGGATGTCGTCCGCGACCGGCCGCAAATCCCGAAGGTCCACGCGGCCTTTGGCGTCATCCCAAACCAGTTCATCCGCAGTCAGGTTGGTGAATACGTCGTAGCCCTTGGTGAGAAACCGATTGCGCTCGGCCTCATTGTTGGGGTCGAAGCGAGGCCTTCCCTCGGGCTTGATGGCAACGACCTTTGTCTTCGAGGGGTCGGAGCCATCGAAGAGCAGGGACAGGCCCCACAAGTCCCACGGGTGTCCCTGTATCGTCGCAGCGATTGGAATAAGCATAAAGCAACCGCCGATTCTCAACTCGGAAAAGCGGAGTTATACTCCAGGTTGAGATGGGTAAACTAACATCTCGACGGGATCGGGGTAGACCGAAAATTGAGCCTATATTTGTGGCGAGCCGTGCGCCACGAACAAGGCCAACGGGGTATGCCCGCTTCGTCTGAGCCGTGGGAGCTCGCCTAAGGCTCGCAGCCACCCTGCTAGGTCTCCGTTGATGCAAGGAATTTGGCTGCGTTGTCTGCGGCCACCGCCAGTGCGCGGGATAGCTGGAGCGCCTGGTCCGCCGTTACCTGAAAATGGACGCAAACAGTGCTCGCGATGGCGATCGTGATCTCGTCATCGATCTGCTCAACTGTGATCCCGGCCGACTCGCTAATCTCGATCCGATCGACAAGCCCGGGCCAGTCAAGTTCCGTCGCCATCGCTACGTTCTCCATTAAAGTCCCCTGCGATAATATATCGAATTACCGCAACAACGAGGCGCTGACGGGCCACGGAATCTCGTCGTCAGGATCGATGGGCAGCTTCCACCCAGGAGGCTGCGGCGGATGAGGCAAAGATCGCCCCCTGCTATTCCTCCTCCTCGGGCCGCAATTCAACAATCCTAGCCGAGCAACGGCGGTCGATTGAGGGGGATGGACAGTTTGCGTCCATCTATCTTCGTCATCCTTGTCGCTGCCCGAAATACGCGATGGTGCGCCCGTCACGCCGTCGATGAGCAAAGACGGCCAACTTAAGCCGGATGTATCCCATGGCCGACAAAGTCTCTCCGTCTCCGCGCTACCTTAGGACTCCTGAAGTCGCCCGCATGCTTGGCGTCTCCAACCGCACGCTGGAGAAACATCGCACGCATGGCACCGGCCCACGCTACCGGAAGCTCGGCGGCCGGGTCGTTTATACGATCGAAGACGTCCAGGCCTGGGCCGATGTCGGCTTGCGCCAATCCACGTCCGATCAGGGAAATGGCGTAATTCATGCTGCCAAGCCGGTGCCTGGCTTGGGGCGGCTTGCGGCTCACCGATCGGGCAGAGGGCGCATTCAATGACGGCCAGCGGTTTCTTCCACCAATTCGCCGATCCGGCACCTGACCGGCTGACGCATGTCGAGCTGACATGGTTGGCCAAGCGCGTCGAGCAGCGCATCCGTTTCGGCCGACCCATGGCGAGCCTCCGCCTTGATCGTCATCGCCGCTGCGTTTCATTCGCGCCGAACGCCATCTTCGCAGTCATCCGCTGGACGGGCAACACCTACGGAACCATCTCCTCCGAGATCGATATTCTGCGCGCCGTCGCGCCCGGCGAACGCTGCACCACTGCGCCGTTCATGCAGCCAGGTGGCGAAATCTTCCTGTCGATCACAAGTTGGCCAAAGGTCGAACGTGTGTTGCAGGCCATCGACGCCGTCGAGGCACTCGGCATCGATCCGGCCGATGCCGCTCCGGATCACTGGCGACACGTTCACAATCGTCTCATCGTCGGCGAAAGACCGCGCGCCTATACGCTCAGCCGGCACCGTGCCTGGCTGAAGCGCCGCAGGATCGTGCCGTGATGGCCAGGCTCGCACCGCTCGCGGTCGGATTGCTGGCCATTGCTGCGATCACGGCAACGGCCAGACATCAGGACATCCCCCAATATGTCTGGAATCTCACGCCAAGTGTGCCCCGCGGACTGTACGCGGTCCAACCACCGAACTGTCCGCGCATCACCACACTTGTGGTCGTGCGACCGCCGGAACCGCTCGCCTCGCTCCTGGATCGTGGCGGATATCTGCCGCGCGGCGTGCCGTTGCTCAAGCGCATCTTCGCCCTTTCCGGCCAAACCGTGTGTCGGATCGGCACCCAAATCAATGTTGACGGCATTGCCGCTGCGCCAGCCCGCGAGCGCGACGGCCGCGGCCGCCCGCTACCAAGCTGGCAAGGCTGCCACGTCATCGGCAACAACGAAGTCTTTCTCATGAACTGGGACGAACCCGACAGTTTCGACGGCCGCTATTTCGGTCCGCTATCGATGACGGCGGTCGTCGCACGCGCCGTCCCGCTGTGGACCGACGAAGCCGGCGACGGCCGGTTCGTCTGGCGCGCGGCCGTACGCTGATCTTTCACCCTGCAACCCAACACGGAGCAAATCATGGCTCATATCGGCATCTTCAAGCGCAAGAACGGTGGATATAAGGGCACAGTCTGGACGCTAACGCTCGACCGCGAGATCGACATCATCCCGGCGGTCGCAAGCGACGCCGAAAACGCCCCGGATTATCGCGTGCTCACGGGAGAAGTGGAGATCGGCGCGGGCTGGAAGCGCACCGGCGAGCGGGCAGGCGACTACATTGCGCTCGTGATCGATGATCCGTCCTTCGCGCACCCGATCCGCGCCAACCTGTTCCATCTGGAGCGCGACGGCGACATCTTCCATCTGAACTGGACCCGTCCGTCACGGCGACAGACGTGATCACACTGATGGCGCGGCGGCTTGGCGGCCTCGGCATCATCGCCGCAGCCTCCGTCGTGACCTCATTTCCCGTTTCGGCGCACGCCGAACCTGCATCCACGGCGTCGACCGAGGTCGCCGTTTCGTGGCAGTCGTTCATCGACGAAGCAGCAAGCCGTTTCTCGGTGCCGACGCCCTGGATCCGCGCCGTTATCCAGATCGAGAGCAAAGGCAATACCAAGGCTCTGTCGCCGAACGGCGCGGTCGGCCTGATGCAGCTCATGCCGAGCACATACGCAGAATTGCGCGCTCGCTACGGCCTCGGCGCAGATCCCACAGACCCTCATGACAACATCGTCGCTGGTACGGCGTATCTCCGCGACATGCGCGAACGCTTCGGCACGGAAGGATTCATCGCGGCCTACAACGCCGGCCCGCAACGCTACGAGGACCATCTTGCGACAGGCCGGCCGCTGCCCGACGAGACAGTGGCCTACGTCGCCAAGCTGGCGCCGCTGCTGTCCGGTGGGCTTTCCGCCGGCAATCGCTCCATCACCCCGGATCACGTCTCCTGGCAGCAGGCGCCGTTGTTCGTCGAGCAGCGGGCAGGCGCCTCGGGCGCCGGTCGATCGGCGTTCACGCCGCAGGCGAGCTTCGCGCACAACGACCGAACGGTCGCCGATCTTTCCGCGCTCGTTCCGCCTCCCGGCCGCCTCTTCGTCAGCAAGCGAGAAGCGCACAGCAAGTAGCGAAGGAATGACGTGATGATCCGTAGCCATGCCCGCATCATTAACGTGCTGATGGCATACGGGCGATGCCTTCGGCCCGCGCTCTACTCGTCGCTTCGCTCCTCACCGAGCCACCCTACGGGCGTCTCGGCCCTTCGGGTAACGATCGCTATCGCAAACACTCGCTTCGCTCGCAAACAGTGGGGGCTTCGCAAGTCAACTGTCACGTCGCGGCGGCTCTTTCGCAATGAATCGGCCACCAGCCGACGTGTTCGGGCAGGCGCTATTGGAGGATCCACCGCAATGACCCGAACTGCATTTTGTCGCAAATCGCCGCGAGTACCGAGAGTCTCTTGGCTTGGAAGTTGCGCCCTAGGAACCAGCGACAGCCGACCGACCTATGGCAAGATAAAAATCGTGCCCCCGCACGGTCGACAAGCCATTGGCATGGCTGGACTCCTTGCGGGGGCGTCGGTCGGCGCACGTGCCGCGCGAAGACAAAAGACAAACAAATTCAGCACAGTTTCCGGCACTTGTCCGCGAATCGCCTCGCGGAGGTCCGGCAGATGAGCCAACGCGACGACGACCTGCGCATTCGGCCCGGCCGCATTGGCAATCGGGGCGGCGGCAAACAAAAAACATTCGTCCATCAAGTGCTGCGGGCCGCGAAGAGGGCAGGCGGGGAGGCTGGCGGCAGGGGCAGGGGCCGGTCCGGCCGCTCCGGGTTTGGCCGCGGCCGCAGCAGCTTCAGCCGCAGCCGTCTTCTCGGCTCGCAACGGCGGGTTCTTGTCAAGGCCCGAGTGGTGCGCGGCCGATCGCTCGGTGCGCGCCGCGCGCCGCTTGCGGCGCATCTGTCCTATCTCAAACGCGACGGCGTCACCCGCGACGGCACGAGCGGCCAGATGTTCGATGCCGCTCGTGACCAAGCGGACGACAGGGCCTTCGTAGAACGCTGCCGGGATGACCGTCACCATTTCCGGTTCATTGTCTCGCCGGAGGATGCCGGCGAAATGACCGACCTTCGTGCCTTCACCCGCGATCTCGCCGCGCGGATGGAGATCGATCTCGGCACGCGGCTCGATTGGATCGGCATCGATCACTGGAATACCGACAACCCGCACGTCCATCTGCTGGTCCGTGGCGTGGCGGAAGACGGCGGCGATCTTGTGATCGCCCGTGACTACATCAGCCGGGGCTTGCGCTCGCGCGCTGAGGACCTGGTCTCGCTCGAGCTCGGCCCAAAGCCCAAACACGAGATCTGCTCGGCGCTAGAACGAGAGGTGGAGTCCGACCGTTGGACCCGGCTCGACGGCGAGATCCGACGGAGCGCCGACGAGACCGGATTCGTCGACCTTCGGCCGCAACAAACAGGGGCGGACGACCCGCACATCCGTCGCGTGATGATCGGCCGCATGCAGTACCTGGAGCGGAGCGGTCTTGCGTCTACCGCCGGACCCGCGCAATGGACACTCAGACCCGACGCCGAACCGGTATTGCGCGATCTCGCAATGCGCGGGGACATCATCAAGACCATGCACCAGGCGCTCGCAGGACGCGGCTGGGACCGGCCGCTCGGCGACTATGTTATCGAGACCGGCAGGGCGGATTCTTCGATCGTCGGCCGGCTGATAGACCGGGGTCTTCATGACGAACTGAGTGGCGAAACCTATGCTGTGATCGATGGCGTCGACGGCCGCGTTCATCATGTCCGGTTCAGAGGCATCGAGGCGTTGGAGCATGCTTCGCCGCCAGGTGGGATCGTCGAGGTACGGCGTTTCGGGGCTCCCGGCGACGCCTCGCCAACCTTGATGCTGGTGGCGCGCTCCGACCTCGACCTCGCGCGCCAAATCAACGCACCCGGCGCGACCTGGCTGGATCGCCGGTTGGCCGCGAATGACGACGCATCGTTTGCGCTGGGCGGCTTCGGCGCGGAGGCGCGCGCGGCCGTTACGGCACGCGTCGAGCATCTGATCGAGGAAGGGTTGGCGAGGCGCCAGGGCCAACGCTTGCTCCTCGCGCGCAATCTGCTTGACACGCTGCGGCGGCGCGAGCTCGACGCTGTCGGCGCCCAGCTTGCCGCCGACGGCGGGCTACCATACCGGCACGTTGTTGCCGGCGAACAGGTCGATGGCACATTCAGGCAACGTTTCAGTCTCAGCTCCGGCCGCTTTGCCATGATCGATGACGGGCTGGGATTCAGCCTCGTCCCGTGGTCGCCGTCGCTTGAGAAGCAACTCGGCCGTCATGTCACTGGCGTTGCAAGATCGGATGGTGGCATCGACTGGAGTTTTGGACGAAGACGCGGGCTTGGACTGTGATTATCTTTCGATGCCCGCCCGAAAATGAAGTTTCAAGTGAGTTCGGAACAGACGCTCCTTAACCGTCTACGTATTGAAGAAATGTGTGTCTGCCGAGGCGGCTTGAATAGGCGGGGGCGGGATAAGAGACATCATGGACGCCGTGCCTCCAGCGGCAAATGAATAAAGTCGATCGGAGTGGTGCACCAGACTACAATCTGAGGGTCGGACGTTCGAATCGTTCCGGGCGTGCCATCTAACTCACGAATCATCGATTTCCAGAGTGGCCTAAAATTGCCCCAGACTAAAATTTGCGTTTAGTCTGGGATTTAGTCTGGGGTAATTTTCACAAGGATTTTTTCGGCCGGATCTTCGAATTCAGACCTCCCATTCCTCGAACGGTAAACAGCGGCATTCACGGGAATCCGGCTACGAACTTTTCGTGGTGGGACAGCGGGATGTTGAGGTTGCATCCTTCACCGCCCGCCACCGGTTTCGTCGGCGTATCCCCAATAGTGTGGGTAGGTGGCGCGCGACCCCGGTCGAGGTCTCGACGACCGATCTGCTGTTCGGCGACCGTTCGATCGAAGGTGCCATTGCCATCGTGTTGTGCGTGATGGTGGCGAGGTCGCCGCTGAGCGAGCGAAAACTTTGAACCGGCAGTGCGATGGTTGTTTCGCGTTCCCGGGGCGGCAGGGCAGAAGCTTGTACGAAATTAGTCGTCCGTGAAAAACTGCCCAAGCCGTTGAGCGGGAGTCCGTTTTTGGCGTTGTTGCGGTTTTGAGATTGCAAGCTTTCGAGAGCCAGGGCCTGGAAAGGTTGCAAATTCATCTTCGAGATTCCCTCGAATCGGCAGTCGTGATTCGGTAGTCGCAGCGGAGGGGAGCGATGCGACCAAGCAAGCCGGAGACGATGGGAGGAGGCGATCTGTTTCGCGCCAGGCTGGATCAGATCATCAACCTCAAGCATGAGCTGGCGCAGCTTGGCGCCAAGATCGACTGGGACTGGATTGATCGCGAGATCGTGCCGCTCTACAGCGAGAAGGGCCGACCGGGGATCGAGAGCCGCTTCGTCATCGGGCTGTTGTTGCTCAAGCACATCTACGGCTTGTCCGACGAGGGCGTCTGCGAGCGCTGGGTCTATGACCCCTATTTCCAGTACTTCACCGGCTTTGAGTTTTTCCAGCACGCTTTCCCGCACGAGCGCTCCGATCTAAGCCATTGGCGCAAGCGGCTTGGCGGCAAGCTGGAACTCTTGCTGGCCGAGAGCTTGAGGGTGGCGCATGAGACCGGCGCGCTGCGGACGCGCGATCTCAAGCGGGTGACGGTGGACACCACCGTGCAGCCCAAGGCCATCACGTTCCCGACCGACGCCAAGCTGGTCCATGCGGCGATCAAGGGGCTCAATCGCCTGGCCCGCGCGCACGGTGTGCGGCTGCGGCAGTCCTATCTGCGTGTCGCCAGGCGGGCGGCGATGATGGCGGGGCGCTATGCCCACGCCAAGCAGTTCAAGCGCCATCGAGGGCAACTGCGCCTGTTGCGAACGCGGCTTGGTCGCCTCATCCGCGACATCCGCCGCAAGATCGAAGGCCAGGGCAAGCTCGAGGCGGCCTTCGAGCAGCCGCTTTCGCGCCCACGCAGATCCGTTCCCAAGAGCAGCGCCAGCGCGGCTACAAGCTCTATTCCTTCCACGCGCCCGAGGTCGAATGTATCGGCAAGGGCAAGGCGAGCGCGCCTTACGAGTTTGGCGTCAAAGCCTCCTTTGTCACCACCAACGGCCAGCCTCCAGGCGGCCAGTTCGTGCTGCATGCCAAGGCATTGCCGGGCAATCCATACGACGGACACACGCTCGGTGATGTCATCAACAGCACCGAGACGCTCACCGGCTGTCCGATCGAGCGCGCCTATGTCGACAAGGGCTATCGTGGCCACAAAGCCGAAAACCCGCATCGTGTCTTCATCTCCGGCCAGAAGCGCGGCGTCTTCGGGGTGATCAAGCGCGAACTCCGCCGCCGCTCGGCTATCGAGCCCGTGATCGGTCACATGAAGACCGACGGGCACCTCGGCCGCTGCTATCTCAAGGGTCGTCACGGGGATGCGGCCAACGTCGTCCTTAGCGCCGTCGGCCAGAACCTCCGCCTCGTTCTCGCCTGGCTGAGGCTTCTGTTGCACCTAATCCTGAGCGCCTTGTCTCGCCTGCTCGACGCTCCAACCGCGATCGTTCGGGCTTCTTAACGGACGACAAATTAGCAGCTAGAGAACTGAGCGAAATAAAGAGTACATTGTCCACTTTCGCCACCGGCCCCGGCGGGCTTTTCGTGAGTTGCCTAGTTGGCAAAGCGTACCCAGACGCGTTTTCTGGCGCGGACGATAGATGGCTCAAAGCCATCCGCGATGCCCGGATTCGTGCCCCCCGCGCCGACGCGGGCGGCCAGAGCCAGACTCGACGCGCCCGCGCCGCAGCCGACGTCCAGCACGCGCTCGCCCGCCGCGGGCGCGGCGGCTTCGATCGCGGCCTGGCCGAACACCGCCAGCCTG
>Ga0134126_10011261_pt1 | contig 11277 bp, 9 predicted proteins | sample KB31752_FD_96881 | JGI IMG/M metagenome (GOLD analysis project Ga0134126, IMG submission 96881) | Terrestrial soil microbial communities with excess Nitrogen fertilizer from Kellogg Biological Station, Michigan, USA - KB3-175-2 | ecosystem: Environmental > Terrestrial > Soil > Unclassified ... | reverse complement strand
GCAGGCAAAATTTTAATACGGCGTACGACGCGACCGAACGAATGCGCTGATAGAAAAATAGAGAAATACGACAGTCATCACCAGATCAATTACAAAATGCTGGTGTTCTGGTCCGACTCTCCAGTCATTGCGCACGCGCCAGAGACTCTGGGCAAAAAATAGAGCAAATATAGCGAAGAATAGCCCCGTAATCTCATGCCACAATGCACGTCCCGCAGCAGAAAATGGTTTCCAGAACGCTTTGCCAAACCCGCGGCCGCCTCGCGCCGCTTTGCGCACCAAGTCGCCACTGGGCGCCGCGCTGCGTGTTGTCACGGGCCTCGGCTTCGACTCCGGCTTCGATTGCGCCTTGGCTTGCGTGGGCGCAGGTCGCCTTATCGCAGAAGCCGCGGACGAGGTATTTCCCGCTGAAGCCACATGCCGCGCCTGCTTCTGCAAAGCCTTCGCTGCCAGACGGGTGCCAATTCCAAGCCTTCGACCTAGACGAACCTTATCCACACAGAAAAAGTGTAGCAGCCGTACCTCACGACATTGCCCTCTTCTCCAAAGCAAAGTATGGTAAGAAAAACGCGTTCCGGCGCTGGGAGGTTAAATTTGAATCGTAAGATACGCCATCTCATTGAGCAGCTTGGCGAAGCCATTCACGAGACCGTAGCTGAATCCGACCAAATTGCTGGAGTGGTGCGAAATATTCGTGCGGAAGGGTTTGAGGTCATGCTGGTCCTGGAAGCAACCATTGGGCTGAATGAAGCCACGCAGGAGAACGCGGAGGCTCTGCCTGCGGACACCGTCGGCTCCGGTCCGTTTACTCCCCAGGATTTAAATTTCCTGAGTTCACTGCGCATCCGGGTGAACGAAGAACCGAATAAACCCGACTCTACCGACGCATCTGGGGATGCCGGTTAGGGTACATGTTCCTGGCGGCGAAACGAAACTGGCTTGATCAAGACCGTATGAAATGTGCTGCGCTTGTTACCAAACAATGAGACTCGAGTTCGCGCTACGCTTCAATCGCGAGCAGCCGGAACCGGGACGGATGTGAGCAACCTGCCGCTGAGCGCGAGAGCGGTTGACGGCAACAATGCGATCCCAAACGGAAGAAATATACGTACTTCCTGGAGCCGCCCCACCATCAGCCAGACGGCGAAATAGAAACAGGACGATAAGAGAAGCATCGCCGTAATGTTATCGGGATGATATTTCCTGCTGATCGTGAGATAGAGAATCATCCAGAACGGAAGCAATGCAAGCGCTGCGGTCATCCAATTTGCCGGCAGAAAGTTTGTTGAAAGTCGAAAGACGCCTGCAGAACCATAGTGAGCACCTGGAAATCTGACCTCTATCAGGTAGAGTTGCACTAATCCGGCGCTAAACGCAGCCAGCGCGCTTGTGGTCGCCTGCCATTTTCTTCCGAATGGGATATTTCGCGTGAACGGGCTGCAGGCAGCCAGGAAAAATCCTGCGTGCAGGATCACAGCAACGTCAGCGCGAATCAAGCCTTGGATGCAACTGGCGCCTACGACAAAAAGGCCAGCCAGATACCGGTTCTGAATTGCCGTTCCTGAGACAAGCAGAACACTCAGACAGATAAATAGACAGGATGGCATGGTACCAGAGTATTGAAACCAATGTCCCCAACCCAGGTAATACTCGACCCCGATAAAAAACCCCACCACGCTCAAGATCCGTAGAGGTGCGGAGTATTCCAAATATGTAACATTCGTGCGCAACACATACACCAGGCACCACAAAGCCAGCCCAAGTGAAACTATGTCGATCAAAGTCAACGTAAACCAGATCGATAGGTGCAGCCGCGTATGCGCCCATGCCACAACCAGCCAGGTACCGATTCTGTATTGCAGCGGAGCATCAATGCCGCCGTGCAAATATAAGCGCCAGGCCTCCGGATGAGCATGGAATGAATGCCAGTAGCCAACCCAGTCCATGAACCCGTAGGAAAGGCTGATGGCGCAAATCGCAATGCACAAAAAGACGAGCTCTTTGTATCGGGCTTTCATCATTGGGGATGCACTCGACGGATGAACATCGCCGAGTTCCGTCCCTTTCAAGATCATGGAGATACGTTAGCACGCGGAGTGATCCCCCCTGAATCTGCGGATAATCTTCTCAAAAGATAGGTGGATTTCCCTGGGAAGGGCCGCTTCGCTAAGTTGGTATACTCGCTCCTAGACGCAGCGCTCTGCAGTTGACACGGCATTACAGTGAGGACTGATCGATCTGAACTGGTTCTGGAAAAGGTTGCGTTCTTCATTCAAATTGAATCATTCTGTCTCTCAAGCCTACATTTATACAATAAGGACAATATCGAGCGGGCAAGTCATCTGTACCTCATACCGCGTCCGTCGGCACGGTACTCTGAAAACAGTGCTTCAATCTATTTGCTGTGGTCGCTGAAAACTGATTAGTGCGATTACCTTATCCAACGCGAATCAATATCAATCATGTGTTGATCGTGGCACTGCTGCTGCTGTTCGCGCAATTGCTGGACCACACGGATCCCGTCTTCGCCTTCCTGGGTTCGCTTTCGATTGTTCTAAGCGCTTTGACCTTCAACGTTCTGGACGGGTTGAGTACGACCAGTGGGGCATTTGTATTTTTCATGGCTATCCCCACATTTATCATTCTGATCTTCCTCAAAGTTTTTACCTGGGAGCCCACCGACAAGCATTTTGAACATCCCATGATTACCATCACGGCCACCGCGCTTGGATGGGCAGGCATCCTGGTGGCAGCCGGGCTGAGCCGAAGATTTTCCACTCGGCGCAACATCGTTCGCTTCACGGCACACGACCTGGAGAACCTCAAGAATACTTCTGCCGGTTTATTGGTGATCGGACTGTTCAGTCAGATTCTTTTGTCGAACTACAATACCGGCGGATCCGGCACGATTTGGACAGCGCTGAACCAGTTGAATATCTTCATTCCCATGGCGACGATCCTCGCAACGTATTATGAGCTTTGCATCAGTCGTGGCACGCGCAGCATGAACTGGATCGTTATCGTCAGCATTTTCTATGTGGCTGGATTCGGTTTTATTGCCGCCTCGAAGCAGGGCATGTATGCACCTTTTTTCTCGTATTTTCTAGTGTGCGCCGCTCTGGAATATCGCTTCCGGCCTTTACAGGTGATGGCAATGTTTGCCTGGCTCGCATTCGCCGTTGGGTTTCTTTTTCCCTGGGCCCAATATGCCCGCTCGATGACTCGCCAATCGACATTTACCGGTACCGTCGATGCAACCCTGACCTTGCTGCGAAATCCACAAACTTTTCCCGCGATGTATTCGTGGTACGCAGAGTCCTTGAAGTCGAATGAGGACATTAACCAGGTCTCCCTGTGCTACGACCATCCGCACGGCCTGATGGATCGGGAATCATTGATCTGCCAGGACGATCGTCTCATAGATCTGACACAACACACTGGCCCCGTAGGGACCCAATATCTGATCGACGGCTTCGAGATGGTGATTCCCCATATGATTTGGCCTGGCCGTGCCACCCTGTCGTTGGGGAACATCTATGGACGAGAAACCAATGAGACCGGCGACGAAGATTACACCACCGCAGTGGCCTTTGCTCCCATAGGGGATGCCTATCGGGAGTTTGGGTGGTCCGGCGTGGTCGTGGTGATGCCGATCATGTATTTTTTCACTTTCATCATTCTGAATGGAGTGTTTGGCGACGCGCGAGAAAGTCCATGGGGGCTGGTCCTGGTGGGCTATGCTGCGTTCGTGGCGCCGGGGATGCTTCTGCCAGTCCATCCGCAGATATGGGGCCACTATATCCCGGAGATACTTCTCGTGATGTGGATCACACGGTATGTCGCGCCGCAAGTCGCCGTGTTGTTCGGCTTTCGAAAAATACAAGCCAAAATCGTTCAGCCCGGGCAAGAACTGGTCCCGAAAGGCCGCGAAGTTCGCAACGTCTCCTAATTTGAATCTTTGAGGTTCGCCCGGCGCTCCTTTCGTCCAACGCGCAAATGCGCCAACCTAGCGCGTCGCGCAGAAGTCCAACCAACAGTGACGGCAAGTTCGTCCATCCGATTCCATCTCATTTTCAGGAGATGGATGCCTGCGGTTTCTTGCCATCACATTCTCTGGTTCACTTCCCTGGCGACATGCAGGCATGCTTCCATGAATCGGCTAGACATGAGTAAATTTCGCCCAGATGAGAAGGTCGGACAATCCCCTAGAAACCCATCGTGTCGTCTGCCGACGGACCGTATGTGCCCGGTAACGGAACATTGTTCAACCGCAAATAGACTCCGAGCTGGGCGCGGTGGTGAACGATGTGATTCAGAAACATCTCGCGATACATCATGAATCGTGGCGCGTCAGCAATGGTTTTCCCTTGAAAGCTGAGCTTCCAGTTCTTCTGCCAATCTTCGTCGGACACTTTGGCGATCGCCGCCTGCGCTTTCGCGGCGTTTGCATCGAAGGCGTCGAGCAATTGTTGCCGCGAATTCATCACTAGAGGCTTCATGGTTGAATTCGAAAAATCCAACTCTGGCAGCTCTGCAATCATCACTCCAAATTACGGTAATTGAGCGACGTGTGCCGCAAGCTTGCCCATCTCCATCGACTTGTCATGCGGTTTAAAATCCGGCTTACCCTCGGGCACTCGCTCAAGAATTGCACGCGTCTTCTTCATTTCTCGGTCGAATTCCGGTAGAAACATCTCTCGAATTTCCATGATTGCTCCTCTTCCATAGCTTCCACATCGCTTGCGAATAACGAATGAAAAGTTCTACTGCGTGCTCTCTAGGAGGTATTTTCGCAGGAGATTTGGTCTTAATTATCGCCGTGTCTTGGTGATTTCCGGACGCAACGACATTTCCGATTCCTCATCCAACGGCTCTTCCACAGTTCCTGTTTCCGGCTTTTTTCCGCCAAGGTGATTCACGATGAGTGAGTCCCTCAAAATTGTAAAAGCGTCTTCGGGAGTATCCGCGAAATGGAGAAGCTTTACATCCTCCGGAGAAATGGTTCCCTTTTTTACCAGGGCATCCAGGTTGATGACTTCATTCCAATACTGCGAACCATACACCACAATCGTCATTTCCTTTGCCAGTTTGCGGGTCTGCGTCAGAGTCAGAAGCTCAAACATTTCATCCACAGTGCCGAAGCCCCCGGGAAAAACGACCAGCGCTTTCGCAAGATAGGCAAACCAGAATTTGCGCATGAAAAAATAATGGAAATCGAGGCTCAGCGAGGGAGTGATGTAGGGATTGGGAGCTTGCTCAAACGGGAGCTGGATGTTCAGGCCAACGGTTTTGCCGCCTGCTTCGCTGGCCCCACGATTGGCCGCCTCCATAATGCCGGGACCGCCGCCCGAGGTGACGACAAACCGGTGGCGCCTGTAGTGCAGCGTCATCGACCATTGTGTCAGCAGATAAGCAAGTTTTCGAGCATCTTCATAGTATTGCGCCATCTCAACCGCGGCCTCAGCGTGTTCCCGCTGCAGTTGACTCGCCTCTCCCTTGGCCACCTCCTCTGGCGTCGCTGGCTGCTCTTCTGCTGGGGCTGGTTTGGCCGATCCGGGAGCTTCCAACAGCTCCAATGTCCGCGATGCTTCATCCAATGCGATGAATCGCGCCGATCCAAAGAAAACGACCGTATCCTGAATTCGCTCCCGGCGAAAACGCGCAAGCGGCTTCAGGTACTCCGCCATGATCCGCAGCAAACGCCCGTCAGGACTGTTGATAAAACCCGGATCTTCGTATGAAAGCAGAGCGGGCTTGCTACTGGCCATCTAAGACCTCATGCTGAAGTTGTGAATTTGGCGGAGCCATACGGTGGGATACATCCGTATTGGTAAAGCTACAGAGCGACCACCGGAGCTTGGCAGGAAACTTACGATCGATGCTCATGGTAATGGATAATTTCAGATATGCCGATCCAGACATCCAGCAATCCAAATCCAGAAATCACGCCGCGCGTTATGCCGGAACTCATCAATCGACCGATTGGTGAAAAGCTCAGCAGAAAATGGTTTTCATTCCAATATTTCGTCCACGGCAGCAGGAAAACGAGCAGTCCCACATAGAAGCAGAACACTACCAGAATTACGATCGATACCCGTTGCAACCAAAGCGGAGCCGGCGGTTCCGACCGGTTTTGCGTCTTCGGCAATTCGGAGGCCTCGAGTTTCAAGCTTTCCGGTGAGAACAAGTCCTGTTGCGACATTTTTCTTTGATCCAGCCGTGGAGTCCTCGATACCGAGGCTCCTTATTCAGCCAGGGCACCATAGCGCGTTCCTCGATTTTAGTGCAGATCCAGCATGGACATTCCTAAACCGAGGTGGGAACCGCGTTCCTCTTGGGTCGGCGATTGGCCTGCAAGATCTTTTTGCGCAGGCGCAGACTCTTCGGCGTCACTTCCACCAATTCGTCCTCATTGATAAATTCGATCGCCTGCTCCAGATTCTGCGGCTTGAATGGCACAAGGCGGATTGCATCATCGGCGGAGGAAGCGCGCATATTGGTCAGCTTCTTTTCGCGCACTGCATTTACATCCAGATCGTTATCACGGGAATGTTCGCCTACGATGATACCTTCGTACACTTCGTTCCCCGGCCCGAGGAACAAAACTCCGCGCTCCTGCAATCCATCCAGGGCGTAGGTTGTCGTTGTTCCGGCACGGTCTGCAATCAAAGCGCCCGTGGAGCGCTGCGGAATCTCTCCCTGGTGCGGCATGTAACCGTCAAACAAAGAGTTCATGACGATGGTCCCGCGAGTTTCCGTCAACATTTCATTGCGCAGGCCAATCAGGCCGCGGCTGGGGATGCGAAACTCAAGGCGCACGCGCCCATAGCCGTGATTGTGCATCTTCACCATTTCGGCCTTGCGCGGCCCAAGCCGTTCCATCACAACTCCAACAAAATTCTCTGGAATATCAATGGTGAGCAGTTCGACCGGCTCCATCAACTTTCCATCGACTACGCGGGTCACAATTTCCGGCCGGCCCACCATCAGCTCATAGCCTTCGCGACGCATCATCTCAATCAGAATGGCAAGCTGCAATTCGCCGCGTCCCAGCACTTTAAAGTTGTCAGCGTTGCCCGCGTCTTCCACGCGAATCGAGACGTTGGTGAGCAATTCTCTTTCCAGCCGCTCACGCAAATTACGGGAGGTTACGTATTGCCCTTCTCGCCCGGCGAATGGGGAGTTGTTGACAAAAAACTGCATGGCAATCGTGGGCTCATCGATTGAAATCGTCGGCAACGGCGCCGGACTTTCGAGGCTGGTGATGGTTTCGCCAATCGTGATTCCGCTGATGCCTGCGACGGCAACAATATCGCCGAGAGTGGTCTCCTCAATGTCGGTCCGCTTCAATCCGCTAAAGCTGAACAGCTTTGTGATCTTTGTTTTCTCCAGCGATCCATCGCGCTTGGAAATCGCCACTTCGTCTCCGGTATGCAGCGTGCCATTAAAAACACGCGCGATCGCCAGGCGACCCAGATAGTCCGAATAATCCAGATTCGTCACCAGGATTTGCAGGGGCCCGTTCGGATCGCCCGTGGCCGGTGGAATGGTCGAAACAATCGCCTCAAATAGCGGCTGCAAATCGGTGCCGGGGGTTTTCGCATCGATCGACGAAGTGCCAAGCTTCGCATTCGTATACAACACCGGAAAATCCAGTTGATCTTCGCCTGCATCCAGATCGATGAACAGGTCATACACCTCGTTCAAAACTTCTTGCGGACGCGCATCGGGACGGTCGATCTTGTTAATCACTAAGATGGGAGGCAGTTTCGCTTCCAGAGCCTTCGAAAGGACATAGCGAGTCTGGGGCAGCGGACCTTCACTGGCATCGACCAGCAGCATGACGCCGTCCACCATCTTCAGCGCGCGCTCGACTTCGCCGCCAAAATCGGCGTGGCCCGGTGTATCGACAATGTTGATCTTGGTATCGTGGAAGAAAATTGCGGTATTCTTCGCCAGAATGGTGATGCCGCGTTCACGTTCCAGGTCGTTTGAGTCCATCACCCGCTCGGCGACCGCCTCATTGGAGCGGAAAGTCCCGCTTTGACGTAGCATGGCGTCGACAAGTGTGGTCTTGCCGTGATCGACGTGGGCGATGATAGCGATATTACGGATGACGGACGACACGATGAATGAAGTTTCCTGTTCTGGTATGTAGATTGGCTGGGCGGCAAACGCGAGAATCCAACTGGCAAGCGCGCGGATTGCGGGAGTATCCCGATCTCTTAACTAGTTTACCGCATTGCCCCTGCTAAGTTGCGTTGGCATCGCCAGAGCAGCGCGTCCATCTGCTAGCGAAGGCTTCCGTGTCGGGGCCGGGTTGCGTGGCCTGGATCCTTAGGGAAATCACTGGAAACTTTCGCCACCGTGATCGGCGGCGGCGGCATAGCTCGCAACAATGCCAAATTCCGCTCCAGTTTGCGCTGCTTCCTGGAAAAAACTGCCGGATAAAAGCGGCTCCTGTGCCGGGGATGGAATCCGTCGTAGTAGTTCAACAAACTGGCGCGCAGGTCGGTTGACATGACGACATTCTTGCCGTGCATTACGGCATTCAGCAGTTTCGCGTAGCTCTTATCGGCCAACGGATATTCACCGCGGGCGGTTGGCTTCCCGGTATCAAAGTCCAGATTTTTCAACTGAAGGGTGCCGTCGGATGTGGGCTGGCCTCGCAGTTGCTCGACATCTTTTTCGTAGCTGTTCACGGTAGACTGCATGCTTTCGAGATACAGCTTTTGATCGGCGGCACTCGGCAACTGCAACTTCAATGCGGAAAATGGACCGCGCTTCGGAACGATCTTGAGAATAAAGGCGATCAGATGCGCCCCAAATCCAGGCTTGTGATATTGATTGCCCCACTCATGGTTGTAGTCGACGCGATTCACGCGATAAACAAATTGGCTGCGATCGAAGCTTGGCACCTGCTGCTGAATTTGCTTGCTGTAGTGCAGCACTGCGGCACGAGTCATTTCCGGAATCACAGTGCTGACGGAATAACGATAAGTATTGATGGCCATGCCTTGGTGCTTCAGCACAGTTTTTAAATCAGCACCATAAGTATCTTTAAAGGCGCGTTCCAACACCGGCGTTGCCACATTGAACCCGATGAAATTTGTGTAATCGTCCTTGACGTAATGGCCTTGCGCGACCTGAACGACGTCGAAACCGTACTCTGTACGGATGTGCGCCGTTGGCGAATCGTAATAGCTGACAAAAGGTCCGAAGCGGGTTTCCAGGCGAGGGTATTCACGCGCCGTCGCCAGCCCTACGAAAGGATGCCCAATCGTATCGCCGCGATAGTGCGCCAATGCCCCCAGCGCGAATGCATATTCATTCAAATTGTCCGCGTCTTTCAGCAGGTTGTTGACGAACTCCCCGGTGCGAACGTAATGCAGCAGGTCGCTGAATTCTTTGCTGCCGAACGGATAATATCCCAGGTCCTGAATGATGCAGCCGCCGTATGCGTAAGAGTGCGCAATGCGCAACTCATCCGGCGTAGCGTTGGGATATCGCTTCCGCAGCAGCGGAACAATATGGCGGTTCCAAGCCATGTCAACGGTCTCTTCATGCGATAGGACCGAATACGCGTTCGCTGTCGATGCCGTCGATGCGAACAGAGCCAGGAGTGCCCACGCGATTCCTTTTCGCACCCACTGCGAAATTCGACAACTCGTTTGACGACTCTTCGCAGGCATTGAACCATTTCGATGACGTTCCGGTGGGGAAGGTTGTGCCGCTACTCTAGCGAGTGGCGTTCCCGGCCGTCGTTGGAAGCACCTCGAACGGTCGCATCATTTCATTGTCTTCATGCTCCAGGATGTGGCAGTGCCACACATACCGTCCTGCATACCCCTGAAATGGAACAATGATGCGCGTCACCGTGCCGGGGTCGGTGCGCGCCGTATCTTTCCAACCCATCTCTGCCGGCGCTGGTGGAAGTGCGAGCCCGGTATAGCGCACTACCTGTTTTTGCATGTATTCAAATGTATCGAACGGTCGGCGATCGAGAATCTGAAAACGCACCAGATGAAGATGGATGGGATGTGAATCCTCTGTCAGGTTGATCAGCTCCCAAATTTCAGTCGTATTCAATACTGGATTTTCGGTGATGGGCATGTGCCACGGCGTATTGTTCAACAGCATGCCCATCGATCGCTGGACCATATCCATCCGTTCGTCCAGTGTCAGTCGACGAGTTCGAACCGATTCATTCTCCGGGATTCGCCGCACCGGGCGAAGGCTCGAAGGCAAATCGCTATCGTCCGACACCGGGTCGCGGCCGACGCGGAACTGCAGGATGGAAAATGAATCGCTGCGCAATTCCACCGTCTCGCCCTTCATCCCGCTAAAATCGACAATCAAATCGCCGCGCTCCGCTGGAGCCAAAGGCAAACGCGTCAGCGCAATGGGCGCAGCCAGCAAGCCCTGGTCGGAGCCGATCATGTGAAACTCGGCTTGATTCTGCAGCGAAAAGCGATAGAAACGGCCATTCGATCCGTTCATCAGCCGGAAGCGATATTTGCGCGGATCCACATTAAGATAAGGCAGCAGCTTGCCATTCACTAAAATCGCGTCGCCGAAGACCTCCGGCACCCACGGCGCCTTCGGATTTTCGGACACGGGATAGTACAGTTGGCCATCGGTGCGCAGCAGGCGATCGCAAAACATCAAGGGAATTTCATATTTCCCTTTCGGCAGAGACAGATGTTCCTCGACATCGTCTCGCACGATAAAGAAGCCTTGCATGCCTGCATAAATATTCAGCCGGTTAATTCCCATGGTGTGATCGTGGTAGAACAGCAGCGCTGCTTCCTGCTGTGATGGATACAAACATGTCTGCGTCTTCCCGGGCACAATCCATTCTTCCGGATAGCCATCACTCGATGCGGGCGTTCTGCCACCATGGAGATGAATGACACTGCGCACCTCCGGCACGCTGCGGTCCGCGCCATGCAATGTGTGGTCGATGGGCAAAAAATGCTTCGAGGGTAGCTGATTTTTCCAGTTCACCTGCACGGCTTGGCCACTCTTTGTTTCGATGGTCATTCCAGGGAACGTTCCGCCGATGGTCCACATGCGCGTCGGTGGCAGATCGCGGTGCACCTTCACTCGCGTTTCGCGCATGACCATGTTGTAGACGGGAAACATCCGCTTCAAATCCACTGGATCGGGCTGCATTCCTGCGGGCTTCGCCACGATTGGGATCGGCAGCGGGTCCACAAATGGCTTCAGCGACCCGGGATCAAGAGGCGCTGCGTCGGAGGCTTCACTTTTCGGGCT
>Ga0134126_10011260_pt1 | contig 11277 bp, 10 predicted proteins | sample KB31752_FD_96881 | JGI IMG/M metagenome (GOLD analysis project Ga0134126, IMG submission 96881) | Terrestrial soil microbial communities with excess Nitrogen fertilizer from Kellogg Biological Station, Michigan, USA - KB3-175-2 | ecosystem: Environmental > Terrestrial > Soil > Unclassified ... | reverse complement strand
CAGCGACTGGCGGACTGGCACACGCGCGGCCGCCCGCGGCCGGCCGACAACATGGCTGACTATTCCTTGCCCCAGCAAGAGGCCTTGTTGCGGGAGGGAGTCGACAAGCTGGTCGCCTGCGGCGTCGATCGGGCGACCGTCCTCGCGTTTCGGGCCGGCAATTACGGCGCGAACAACGACACCTGGCGGGCTCTCGCGGCCGCCGGTCTGTGTCTCTCCTCCAATCTCAATCTTTCGTACCTGAGCAAGAATTGCCGCCTTCGTTGGCCCTCCACCGCGAACGCCCTGTTCGAGACCGACGTTCCAGGCGTGTGGGAGCTGCCCATCAGCAACTTTCGCGACGGTCCTGGCCGCCTCCGGCACCTGCAAATCACCGCGGCGTCGTTCGGCGAGATCAAGCACTACCTGCTCGAGGCCCGGCGGCTGGGCCTTCCCGAGGTTACAATCGTCTCGCACTCGTTCGAGTTCTCGTTCATTGATTCGGTCTCCGCCAAAACCGGACGCCTCAATTCAATCAACGTCGACCGCCTCCGGCGCCTGCTCGGCTTTCTCGACGATCATTCTGACGAGTTCGAGCTCGACACGGTCGGCGCGCTCGCGGGGCGGGTGCGCCTCGGGAGCCGGCCCGCCGCCGGCCCGGGCGCCGACCTCGTGCCGGTGAACCCGCTCTCCTTGCGCCTGCGGCGCTACGTCGAACAGGGCATGAAGCAGCTCGCTTCGCCGGGGCAGCATCCCGCTTAGGCGGCGGCGACGGGGACGTCCATGCTCGAAGGTCAGAACATCATCTGCTTCGCCAAGGACTGGAGCGAAGATCCGACCAGCAACAATCACGTGATGAAGATGCTGGCCAAGCGCAACCGGGTGCTCTGGCTCAACTCCATCGCCATGCGCGCTCCCAACCTCGGCGACGCGCGCGACCGCGCCAAGATCCTGCGCAAGCTCAAGAGCTTCGCCGACGGACCGGTGCAGGTGGAGGAGAACCTCTGGGTTTACACGCCCATCGTCGTGCCGTTGCCGCATTCGCGTGCCGCGGCGGTCATCAACCGACAGATCCTGCGCCAGACCCTGCGGATCTTGCGCCGGAAGCTGGGCTTCGATCGCTACCAGCTCTGGACCTTCGTCCCCAACGCCCTGCCGTATCTGGGAATGGAAGGGGAATCGTTGGTCGTCTATTACTGCATCGACGAGTGGTCGCACTTTTCCTACCTGGACGGCCCCAAGATGGCGGCCATGGAGAAGGAGCTCTGCGGGCGCGCCGACGTCGTCTTCGCGACCGCCCATCTGCTGTACGAGAGCCGGCGCGCCTGGAATCCGGAGACTCACCTCGCGTTGCACGGCGTGGACCACCAGCACTTCGCGTCGGCCCTCAGCCCCGAGACGGCGATTGCCGACGAGCTGGCCGATTGCCAGGGGCCGGTGGTCGGTTTCTTCGGCCTCATTCACGACTGGATCGATCAGGACCTCCTCGGCGCCATCGCCGAGCGTCACCCGGAGTGGACCGTCGCCGTCATCGGCAAGGCGTCGGTCGACGTCAGCCGGCTGGCGAAGCACCCGAACGTGAAGCTGCTCGGGCGCAAGCCGTACGCTTCGCTGCCGCGATACTGCAAGGCCTTCTCGGTCGGGCTGGTCCCCTTCGTCGTCAACGAGCTGACGCTCAACGTGAACCCCATCAAGCTGCGCGAGTACCTGAGCGCGGGGCTCCCGGTGGTCTCGACCGCGCTGCCCGAGGTGAAGGCCTATCAGCACGTCTGCCAGATCGCGAGCACGCGCGAGGAGTTCATCGCGGCCTGCGAGCAGGCCGTCCGCACCGACTCGCCGCTGCTGCGGCAGCAACGGAGCGCCGCCATGGCCAAGGAGACCTGGCAGGCCAAGGTGGACGACATCGGGCGCATCGTCACCGCGGCCCAGGGCCGGCCCGCCCGGTCCGAGGTCGCGCCGGCGCCTGCGGAGGCGCAGCCGTGATCTACACCGTGGTGGGCGCCCGGCCGAACTTCATGAAGGCGGCGCCGATCCACCGCGCCTTCGAGCGGGCCGGCGTCGCGCATCAGCTGATCCACACCGGCCAGCACTACGACGAGGCGATGTCCAAGGTGTTCTTCGGCGAGCTCGGGATGCCGCGGCCCATCGTCGATCTCGGGGTGGGGTCCGGCTCGCACGCGCAGCAGACGGCCGCCGTCATGGTGGGCCTCGAGAAGTTCTTCTCCGAGCAGCGGCCGGCGGCGGTCCTGGTCGTCGGCGACGTCAACAGCACCATGGCCGCCGCGCTGGTGGCGGCCAAGATGGGAATCTACACGGCGCACGTCGAGGCCGGGCTGCGCTCGGGCGACTGGACCATGCCCGAGGAGATCAACCGCGTGGTGACCGACGTCCTCGTCGATCTGCTGCTCACGCCCTCGCCGGACGCGGACCGCACGCTGCTCGCCGAAGGTTGCCCGCCCGACAGCGTGGTCCGGGTGGGCAACGTCATGATCGACACGCTCCTCGAGCATCTGCCGAGGGCCCAGGCGCTGGACGTCCCGCGCCGGCTCGGTCTCGCACCGCACGGATATGCGGTCCTGACCCTGCACCGTCCCTCGAACGTCGACGATCCCGCGACGCTCGAACGCTTGCTGGCCGTGATCGCGGAGATCGCGCGCGATCTCCCGGTGGTCTTCCCCGTTCATCCGCGCACGCGCCAGAAAGCGGCGGCCGTCGGCAAGGATCTGGGGGCGATCCCCGGGCTGATGGTGTCGGAGCCGCTCGGCTATCTCGACTTCCTGTCGCTGACCTCGCGGGCGCGCCTCATCTTGACCGATTCCGGCGGGCTGCAGGAGGAGTCGACCGTGCTCGGCATCCCCTGCCTCACGATGCGGGAGAACACGGAGCGTCCCATCACCATCGACGAGGGAACCAACAGGCTGGTGGGGACCAACCCCGACCTGATCCTGCGAGAGGCCCGCAGCGCGCTCGGCCGGCCGCCGGGTGGTGCCCGCCGGATCCCGGATCTGTGGGACGGCCAGACCGCCGGACGCATCGTCCAGGCCGTCACGCAGCGGATCGGATAGCGGGGACGGTCGTGTCGGAGCTCGCGTCGGAACCGATACGCGACGCTGTCGCGTCAGCCGCCGAGCCCGCGGCCGCGCGGGGAGGCGCGCGGCGGCTGCGCGTGCTGGCGGTGACGCAGCTCTTTCCGAACAGCGAGACGCCGATGCTGGCCGTCTACAATCGATTGCAGTTCACGGCGCTCGCGGAGCTCTGCGACCTCGACGTCCGCGCCGTCATCCCCTGGTTCCCCGGCGCGCGCCTGGTGGCGCGCTGGTCGGTGGCCGGTCGCTGCGTGGCCATCCCGGCGGAAGAAGACCTGGACGGACTTCGGGTCCGGCACCCGCGGTTCCTCATGTTGCCCAAGCTCGGCGCCTCGATCTCTCCCGCGCTGTACGCCGCGTCGCTGTGGCCTGAGGTGCGTGCGCTCAAGGGATCCGTCGACGTCGTGCTCGGTTGCTGGGCGATGCCGGACGGGGTGGCAGCGGTCATGCTGGCCCGCCTGCTGGGCGCCGCCGCCGTCGTCAAGGTGCACGGCTCCGATCTCAACGTCGCGCCCAACAACAAGCTGGTCGGGCAGGTCATGCGGTGGGTGCTGCCCCGCGCGGACCGCCTCATCGCGGTCAGCCGGCCCCTGGCCGAGAAGGCCAAGGCCCTCGGAGTGCCCGCCGAGCGGGTGGTGCAGGTCCGCAACGGGCTCAACCGCGACGTGTTCAAGGTTCGAGACCGGGCGGAGGCGCGGTCCCGCCTGGGCCTTGCGCCCCAGGGCCGGTGGATCCTCTACGTCGGAACGCTCGATCGCACGAAGGGCGTCGTCGATCTGATCGAGGCGTTCACCCGCCTCGCGCCGGAGCACCCGGACCTGCACCTGGCGCTGGTCGGACAAGGGCCCGAAGACGGCCGCTGCCGCGCGCTCGCCAGCCGATACCCCGGGCGGGTGGCCGTGCCCGGCGTGCTGGCGCTCCCCGACGTCGCGCAGTGGATGGCGGCGTGCGACATCCTCACGCTGCCGAGCTGGAACGAGGGCACGCCGAACGTCATCCTGGAGGCGCTGGCCTCCGGTCGGCGCGTGGTCGCCACCTCCGTCGGCGGCATCCCCGACATCCTGACCTCGACCGCGCTCGGGGAGATGGTCCCGGCCCAAAACGTCCCCGCCCTCGCGGAGGCCCTTTCGCGCGGCGCGTACACGCCTTACGATCCCGCTGCTTTGACCTCGGCGGCTCCCTACGGTTGGCGCGAAAACGCGGCGCGCGTGCTGGAGGTCCTGCAGGCGGCCGCGGCCGAGAGGGCGCTCGCTCGATGAACCGGCACACGAAAACAGAGGATTGAGACTGTCACCATGTCGCAGAAGGCTCCGCTCAAGGTCGCTCTGGTTGGCTGTGGGAAGATCGCCGACGGCCACGTCGAAGAGATCCGTAAGATGCCCGCACGGGCGGAGGTGGCCGCGGTCTGCGATCGCGAGCTGCTCATGGCGGAGCAGATGGCCACCCGTTACAGCATCCCCGCCTACTACGATTCGTACGAGAGGATGCTGGAGACCGAACGGCCGGACGTCGTTCACATCACGACACCGCCGCAGTCTCACGTCCCGTTGACCCGCGCCGCCCTCGACGCCGGCTGCCACGTCTACGTGGAAAAACCGTTCACGCTCAGCTACGCCGACTCCAAGGCGCTGATCGAGCACGCCGAGAAGGCGGGCAAGAAGCTGACCATCGGATACACGTTCATGTTCGATCCGCCGGCGCTGGAGATGCGGCGCCTGCTGGCCGAGGGCGCGATCGGCGACGTCGTGCGCGTGGAGAGCTGGTTTGGCTACGGCCTCGGGGGACAGTTCGGCGCGGCCATCATGGCCGACCCGGCGCACTGGGTGCACGCGCTGCCCGGCAAGCTGTTCCACAACAACATCGATCACCTCTTCAACAAGCTCACGGAGTTCATCGACGACGAGGAGCCGCGCATTCGCGCCGACGCCTGGTGCCGGCGCCAGCAACGCTTCGGCGACCGGCGCGACGACATGCACGACGAGCTGCGGATCACCGTGCTGGGAAAGCGAACCTCGGCGTACGGGACCTTCACCGCGCACGTCAAGCCGACCGCTCACTTCGTGCGCGTCTACGGCGAGAAGAACATCATGCACGTCGACTACACCACGCGAACCGTCACCCTCGAGCCGGGCGCGACCTTGCCGTCTGCCATCGGCCGGCTGGTGCCGGCCTTCGGCCAGGCGCTGCAGTTCCTGCGCGAGGGGCGGCGCAACGCGGCCGCCTTCGCGCGCGGCGACTTTCACTTCTTCTCGGGGCTGAACCGCCTCATCGCCATGTTCTACGATTGCATCTCGGCCGATGCGCCGCTACCGATCTCGACCCGCGACATCCTCCGCATCTCGCTCTGGATGGACCGGGTCTTCGCCCAGATTTCTCCGGAGAAGTCCCGATGACCGTCCTCGTCACCGGCGCGACCGGCTTCGTGGGCGGCCCGCTCGTCGAGAGCCTGCTCGCCCAGGGGACCCGCGACTTGCGGGTGGTGGCTCGCAAGGGGGCGCGGCGCGAGCGCCTCGACGCCGCCGTCAGTCGCCATCCGGAAGCCCGCGTCCAGCGCATCGACGCCAACCTGAGCGCGCCCGCCGACGCCGCGCGCGCCGTCGAAGGGGTGGACGTCATCTATCACCTGGCCGCTTCGATGCGGGGCGCCCCGGCCGACATGTTCCTCAACACGGTGGTGGCCTCGCAGTATCTGCTCGACGGCCTCCGCGGGCGGAAGGCTCGGATCGTGCTGGTCAGCTCGTTCAGCGTGTACGGCGTGGCCGAGCTTCCGCGCGGCGCTCTGGTCGACGAGAGCACGCCACTCGAGGCGCACCCGCAGCGCCGCGATCCCTACGCCTACGTCAAGCTCCGGCAGGAACGCCTGTTCCGCGACCACGCGGCCCGCCATCCGTTGGAGCTGGTCGTGGTGCGCCCGGGCGTCATCTACGGCCCCGGGGGCAGCCCGTTCTCTTCGCGCGTGGGGCTGAACATGTTCGGTCTCTTCCTCGGCCTCGGCGGCCGCAACATCTTGCCGCTGACCTACGTCGACAACTGCGCCGACGCCATCGTCGCGGCTGGTCGCGCGCCCCAGGCGGCGGGAGAGACCTACAACGTCGTCGACGACGACCTGCCCACCTGCGACGCGTATCTGCAGGCTTACAAGAAGCAGGTGCGTCCGATGCGAAGCGTCCCCGTCCCGTACCCCGTGCTGGCGCTGCTGTCCCGCGGTCTCGAGCGCTACCACGCCTGGTCGCACGGGCAGCTCCCGGCCATCTTCACGCCCTACAAGTCAGCGAGCACCTGGGGTGGAAACCGGTTCGACAACAGCAAGCTGAAGGCGGTGGGCTGGAGACCGCGCATCGCCACCGAAGAGGGGATGCGCAGGACCTTCGCCTGGTTGCGCGAGCAGACGCCGGCCGGCCACTAGCGTGGCCCGCCGGGCCGTCGGCGACTCACCGCCATGAGCCGGCGCGCCAAGCCGCACCTTCGTTGCGAGGCCTGCCGGATGCACCGGAGCCTCTGCATCTGCGCGCTGCTGCCACGGATCGCGACGCGCACGCGCGTGCTCCTGGTGTTGCATCAGCTCGAGACGCAGAAGCCGACGAACACCGGCCTGGTCGCCGCCCGCTGCCTGACGAACAGCGCGGTCGTCTATCGCGGCCGCGCGCCTGCCGGCGTGGAGGCGGAGCCCCTCGAAGCGGCGCTGGCGCACGACGCCGCGGCGGCTCTGTTGTTCCCGCACCCGTCGGCCACGCCGCTCGAGAGCCTGCCGATCGGCGAGCGGCCGGCGCTGCTGGTCGTCCCCGACGGGACCTGGCCCCAGGCGGCGCGCGCCCGGCGGCGGGTCGGCGCGCTGGCGCGGCTGCCGTGCGTGTCGTTGCCCGAGACGGGCGCGACCGTGGACCGGCTGCGGGCGCCGCCGCGCCCGGGGCGGCTGGCGACGCTGGAGGCGGTGGGCGTCGCGCTCGGGATCCTGGAGGGACCAGCGGTCGCCCAGGCGTTGCTGCGTGTCTACCGCATCATGACCGAGCGGACGCTGTGGACGAACGGGCGCCTCAGCGCCGCCGAGGTCACCGGCGGCATTCCGGCGGGCGTTCGCTCGCACGACCCGCTCGGCCGGGCCTGAGCCGGCCGGCGCATCAGGGCAGGAGGCCGTACACGTCGAGCTCTGTCTGGGTCCCGACGTAGACGTGCCCGCTGGCGACCGTGGGGACCGCGAACTTGACGGGCGCCCCTGCCTTGTCGCGGCCGGCCGATCCCTGCGTCGTGTCGTAGAGCTCGGTGGTGAGGTCGGTGGCATCGAACGCCAGGAGCACGCCACGGTTTCCGTCGAGCACCCAGACGATCCCCGCCGTGGAGCCGTTCGACGACACGCTCAGTGTCGCCCCGGGCCAGGTGAAATGGTTGGACGTCTGCGAGGCCGGCGAGGTCGACAGCTTCCCGGCGCTGAGCGTGAAGTCCTGGACGTTGCCCCCGATGCCGACGACGTAGAGGTGCCCGTTCCAGGTCACGGGCGAGGTGAAGATGCCGCCCGTGATGTTCGTGGTGTTCGGAAACACCGAGACGGACTGGACGATCTGGCTGTCGCTCCCGGCCTGGAAGTGGCCCATGCCGTCGCGGTTGATGAGGTAGAGGACACCGGGTTTGCCCGAGGCGAGCAGCTCGTGCGGCACCGCGCCCGACTGATCCGGCAGCACGATCGGGTTCGCCGCCCCGAAGTCGATGTCAGCGGCGCTCAGCGCGGCCTGGTTGTAGGGCGTGAAGTAGTCGACGACCTTGCCGCTCGGGTCGAGCTTGAGCGCGCTCGAGCCGTAGTCGTCGCCCCCCGTGTCGGCGTGGAACGTCCCGTTGGCCGTCTCGGCGTGGATGTACCCGGACGCATCGGCCGAGGGTCCGCCGCCCGTTTGCCAGAGCGAGGCCCAGTTGTCGTCCGGCGACGCGCAGAAGGTCATGGTGGAGGAGAGATCGCTGGCCTTGCGGCCCACGAGCCACCCGTGGTTGTCCGAGTCGGATTCGGCGTTTCCCCCGATGCCGATGTAGACGACGCCGCCCGCGAGCAGGAGCGCGCAGCGCTGGTAGTGGGTCGCCGGGTCGAACCCCACCGTGCCGCTCTGGCTGTTGGCGCCGCTGCCCGGCGCGGTCGGCGAGAGCTCGACGGGGCCGCCGAGCTTCTCGGCGCCGGTGGTCAGATCGACGGCGTGCAGGAAGTGGTGCGACCCGCCCGCGTCCTTGACCAGACTGACGAGGTACATCGTCTGCGTGGCCGGGTCGATGACCGGCGTTCCCGTGATGCCCGCGCCGGGGACGAGATCTTCGCAGTCGTCGAGATCAGAGCAGGACAGGGCGGCGCCGACGTTGGTGTGCCAGAGGACCGGCCCGGCCGCGTCAGCGTCGAAGGCATAGACGCTGTTGTTCTCGGTGACCACGAAGACGACGTCGTGCGCCTGACCTCCGATCGTCAACCCGGGAACGAACAGGGGCTGCGCGTAGACATAGCCGTCGACCGGCTGCGAGAACACCTTGCCGAACGTCCCGACGTTCACGTTGGTGGGCCCGAGGACGGTCTCTTTCGGGTTCAGGCCGGTCCGGGCGTTGTCGTTGTGATACGTGAGGACGCTCGGGGGCGTGGTCCCGGCCGCCCCGCCCGAGCCGACGGATCCGCCCGAGCTGTTGGCCCCGCCGGAACCGACCGCCCCGCCGGAACCGACCGCCCCGCCGGAGCCGACCGCCCCGCCGGAGCCGACCGCCCCGCCGGAGCCGGCCTGGGACCCGCCCTTGCCGCCTGCGCCGGCCGGGCCGGACCCGCCACCACCGGGATGGCTCGCGCCCGAGCCCCCGCAGGCAGCGAACGCAAGGGTGAGGAATGCAGCGGCATTTAATCGAGACGCGTGGCCCATCGTCGGATTGCCTCTGGCGGCATTGTCGCATGCGTCCACCGACCGGGCGAGGATCCGAGCGGTGCGTCGTTGCCCAATACTGGCGCAACGGAGAGCAGCTCCAGCAAACAGGAAGGTCGTGTTATCGTACGCGGCGATGTGGCGTTGGGGCGGCGGGACGAAGGCGGCTCTGGCGATTGCGGCGACTCTCACCGCGGCGCTCGCTCTCGGAGCGGCCTGCTCGGTGGACGGCGCGGGGCTCGGAAGTAATGCCGCGACGTCGACCGGGGGAGCCGGCGGCGCGCGCGCGACGGGGGGCCACGGTGCGACCGGCGGCGCCATCGGAGCGGGTGGTTCCGGGATGGCGGGCGCGGGCGCCCTCGGCGGCGTGACAGGCACCGGCGGTTCGGGAGGCTCGGGCGGGGGCGTGGTCGGGACGGGGGGCGTGGTCGGGACGGGCGGCAGCGTCGGGACGGGGGGCGCTGGCGGAACGTCGACGCCCGATTGTTCGGGGTTCCCCGCCGGCGCGTCGTTCGTCACCCCGACGGACGGGCTCCTGCATTGCTACTGGCTCCACGGCGGCTTCAGCGGCTGGGACAGCGCCGAGTACACCTGCGCGAGCGAAGGCGGAGCGCTGGCGACCATCCTCTCCTCCGAGGAGAACATGTTCGTCCTCCAGGTCCTGGTCCAGGCCAACCTGGTCGGCCCCAACTCGGTGGTCTGGCTGGGGGCCTCCGACGGGAAAGCGTCCGACGATCGGAGCGGTCCGGGGACGTACACCTGGGTCACGGGCGAACCGTGGGGCTTCACCAATTGGCACGGCGGACAGCCCGATGGTTCGTGCACCTGTCAGTCGACCAACGGCTGCGACTGCGACCACTGGCTGACGATCGGCGAAGACGGCACCTGGTACGACCGCAACGAGGCGTCGGGCCGTTCGTCGATCTGCGAAGCGGTCGCCGACTAGAAGCTCGTTGGGAACGGGAACAGCCCAGGCCGGCACCCCGCCGCTGACCGGGCTCCGCGGTGAGGGCGGCTTTACCGCCGAGCTCGGCCGGCCCGGCTCGATCTGGCTCGACTACTTCTTCGCCTGAGTGAACGCCGCCATCCGCTTCTTCATCTCCTCGGGCGACACGTCCTCGACGTGAGTCCCGATGGTCCAGATGTGGCCGAACGGGTCCTCCAGCGTGCCGGTTCGGTCGCCGTAGAACTGGTCCTGCACCGGGCGCTTCACCTTCGCGCCGGCCTCCAACGCCCGTTTGAACCGGGCGTCGACCTCGGGGAGGTAGATCATCAAACCGAACGTCGTCGCGCCCGCTGTCTGGGGGCTTTGGGTGACGGCGTCGGCCATCTCCGGCATCTCGTCGGCCAGCATGACGAACGAGTCGCCGATCTTCATCTCCGCGTGACCGACGCGGCCGTCGGGCAGGTCCATGCGGACGAGCACCTCGGCGCCGAACGCGCGCTGGTAAAAGTCCAGCGCCTTGGCGGCGCCTTTCACGCTGAGATACGGCGTCACGGTGTGGTATCCGGCGGGCACGGGTTCTACTTTGGTGGCCATGGCTCCCTCCTCCTTTGCGCCCGTGAAGATAGATCCCGGCCAGCGGAGCGCCAGCGGTCGGCGGAGGCCGCTCCCTTCCTTCGTCGCGCGCCTGCCGCGCCCGCTTGCTGCTAGGCTCGCGCGATGCCCGAGAGCCTGCTCGTCGTCGAGGTCTCCGTTCACGTCAAGGCTGACGCGGTGGAGGCGTTTCGCGCGGCCACGCTGGCCAACGCCCGGGCGAGCGTGCGCGAGCCGGGGATCGCCCGCTTCGATTTCCTTCAGGATCGCGACGACCCGACCCGGTTCGTGCTCCTCGAGGTCTACCGCACGGCCGAGGCGCCGGCCGCGCACAAGGCCACCGCGCACTATGCCGCCTGGCGCGACGCCGTCGCCGATCTGATGGCGGAGCCGCGCACGAGCCGCAAGTTCGTCAACGTCTTCCCCGAGGATGCCGGTTGGTGAGCGCCTTCGAGCTGGCCACGGCCGGCCGCGTGGTCTTCGGCGCGGGAGCGCAGCACCAGGTGGCGCCGGCGGTGGCGGCCACGGGGGCGCGACAGGTCTTGCTGATCACCGGCGCCAGCACGGCGCGCGCGGCGAGCCTGGCCGCGGAGCTGGCGGCGGCGGGGCTGGGCGTGACGACCTTCGCGATCGGCGGCGAGCCGACGCTGGACCTGGCGCGCGCGGGGGTGGCGGCGGCGCGCGGGTCGGGCGCGGGCGCCGTGGTCGCGGTGGGCGGCGGCAGCGCGCTCGACGGCGGCAAGGCGATCGCGGCGCTCGCGGCCAACGACGGCGACGCGCTCGACTACCTCGAGGTCGT
>Ga0134126_10011258_pt1 | contig 11278 bp, 11 predicted proteins | sample KB31752_FD_96881 | JGI IMG/M metagenome (GOLD analysis project Ga0134126, IMG submission 96881) | Terrestrial soil microbial communities with excess Nitrogen fertilizer from Kellogg Biological Station, Michigan, USA - KB3-175-2 | ecosystem: Environmental > Terrestrial > Soil > Unclassified ... | reverse complement strand
TTCGTAACGAGCATCCGCCGTGTGCGCCTCGTGTTGCAGGCCCTCGACGGTTCGGCCGATCTCGCCTTGGATCTTGCGCTTGATGTCGGCGATCTGCGCGCGCGCAGTGATCACCTTCGGATGCTGCTCGCCATAGCTCGACGTCAGGTCCGCCAGGCTCCGCTCCGCTTGCGCCTCCTGCTCCTTCAAAGACTGGATGAGCGGCGAGCGCAGCACATCGGGAACGCTGTCGCCGCCGAAGCCCTTACGGCGCATGGCGTCGACTTCGTTGAGGCGTGCATCGGCTTCCGCCTTGCCGGTCTGTGCGACGATCAGCTGCGTGTTGAGCTCGGTGAGCTGCTGCGTCGTGACGCCGGTATTGGTGCCTTGGTAGAGACTGTTCTGCCGACGATAGTCCTCCACCGCCTGCTCCGATTTCCCGACCTGCTGGCGCAGCTCGGCGATGCGCGTTTGGAGAAACTTGTCGACCTCGTCGGCGGCAGCCACCTTGTCGCCGCGCTGCGCCGTCAGATATGATTCGGCGAAAGCGTTGGCGATCGCCGCCGCCTTGTCCGGGTCATGCGCCTCGGCCTGCACGCTGACGACATGCGAGCGCCCGAGCGTCGTGGCGCTCACCAGCGTCAGCAGGTTGTCGATGATGCGGTCCTCGGTGCGGTCCTTGGGCGGCCCGGCGTCTTTATCCGCCGACCGCCAGCTCTCGGGCAGGTAGCTCTCGAAGTCGAACATGCGCTTGAACCAATCGCTCCACTCGCTCCACGCGGTCTTCGGCCGGAGCTCGGCATTGAACTCCGGATCCTGGTCGAGATGGAGGCGCGCCGTGACGGCCTTCGCCAGCGCACGGGATTGGATGATGAACCCCTGGTTCTGCACATGCTCCGCATCGGGGCTTATGTCGTTGATGATCGATTCGATACTGAGCGCCTTCACCGACGGCACGCCGACCAGGACACGCGCTTCGGCCATGTACCGCACGGGCAATAGCTTCACGGCAACAAAGGAAATCATGCCGAATATGGCCATGCACAGCAGGACGAGGCGGCGGTGACGCCATACCTTGTTGAACGTCTCTAGAAAATCCGACTGCGGCTCGGCGTGAGCGGACGGGACGGCAACGAACGGCCGGGCGCGAACGACGGTCGCGTCCCGCGGTTGCGCGCGTTCGGGAAGAAACATCAGATGGCTCCCTCTTGCCCGGTCGCGACGTGCCGGCTCGGCATCATTGCCGCAACCCGCCCGTGCCTGCCGGACCAAACGTCACTATCGTGAATCATGTTCGTACCCATCATGCCAAACAGGTCGATTGCGAAATCCGGACCGATGAGAATTCGACGCCGCGTGAGGTCAACGCCGCAAGACGTCACTTCTATCGGCGGCACGGGGCAAATGGTTGTGATCAAACAGAGACGCCCCAATGAGTATCTTGCGTTCCGCCGCGCTCCCCTGGCGATAGCACCGCTCAGCTCCGTCCATAGTCGTCGCTGATGCGGATGATGTCGTCCTCGCCGAGATACCCGCCCGACTGCACTTCGATGAGATGGAGCGGTAGCTTTCCAGGGTTTTCTAGCCGATGCTCCATCCCGATGGGGATGTAGACGGATTCGTTTTCGCGCAGCAGCGTCGTTTCGCCGTCGCGCTGGATTCGCGCCGTTCCGTGGACCACCACCCAGTGTTCGGCGCGATGAAGATGCTTTTGCAGGCTGAGCGTGGCGCCCGGCTTGACCATGATGCGCTTGACCTGGAAGCGGTCGCCGCTGTCGACAGTGTGAAAGTAGCCCCATGGCCTGAAAATGGTGGTGTGCTCGACCGGCTCCTTGCGGTTGCGCTTGCGCAGGCTCGCGACAATGCGCGAAACGTCGGCCGCGCAGTCGGCGCGCGACACCAATACCGCGTCGTCGGTGGCGACGATGACGATGTCGTCCAGGCCGATGGCTGCAACGAGCTTGTCCTCCGCGCGGATATAGGAGTTTTTGACGTTGTCGAGGATCACGTCGCCCTCGATCACGTTGCCGTTCTCGTCAGGCGTGTTGATTTCGCGCAGCGCCTGCCAGGAACCGATATCGCTCCACGCCATGTCGACGGGGACCACCGCTGCGCGGTCGGTATGCTCCATCACCGCATGATCGATCGACAGCGTCGGCGCCGCCGAGAAGGCTGCGCCATCGAGCCGCAGGAAATTGAGATCGTTCCGGCCACCATCAAGGGAACGTTTACAGGCATCGAGAATCGCCGGATGCAAACGCTGCAGTTCGTCGAGGTAGTGCTGGGCGCCGAGGAGGAAGATACCGCTATTCCAGTAGAACGAGCCACTGGCCACGAACCGCTCGGCCATCTCGCGTCCCGGCTTCTCGATGAAACGGTCGACCGACAAGACGTTGTCCGAGCCATCGATCGGCGCGCCGACCTGAATGTAGCCGTACCCGGTGTCCGCCCGATGTGGCGTCACCCCGAAGGTCACCAGCCGTCCGGCCTCGGCCGCCGCCATGCCGGCCACGACCGCACGATGGAAATTGTCGAGAGAGCCGATGATGTGATCCGATGGCTGCACCAGCATGAGCGCGTCTGGATCGCGTGACGCGAGCCACAGGGCGGCAACCGTGATCGCCGGCGCCGTGTTTCGCGCCACCGGTTCGAGAATGATCTGCTGCGGCTCTATCTCGACGGCCCGCAATTGCTCATCGATGAAGAAGCGATGCTCGTGGTTGCAGATCACGATCGGCGCGGCAAAGCCGCCGTCGACCAGGTTGCGCGCCGCCGTCTCCTGCAGCAGGGTCCGATTCGACGTCAGCGAGAGCAACTGCTTGGGATAAAGCGCGCGCGACAGCGGCCACAGCCGCGTCCCGGCACCGCCCGACAGGATGACGGGATGAATTTGCGCAGAGCCGTGCTGTTGAAATTGGTGTAGATCGACGCGTGTATCCATTGCTCGACTCCGCCCAAGACGTCCGTCGTAAAAGCGGTTCCAATATGGAAAAGACGCACCGTATGGGCCAGTGATCTAACTGTGTTCGTGGTCACTCGCCGATGGTCGGAAGAACGACCCGAACGCTGAAACCGCCGCCGAGGCGGTTGCTGGCGACCGCCCGGCCACCGAGCGATTCGACGTTGCGCTTGACGATCCAGAGTCCGAGCCCGGCGTGATCGGCCGGCGCGTGTTCCTCGCCCTCCGCATCGACGGTCCGCGGTCGCTCCTGACGCAAGGAAAAATACCTCTCGAATATGTGATCGAGCTCGCGCGGTTCGATGCCGGGGCCTTCGTCCTCGAAGTCGAGATACGCCATGCCGTCGGCCTTGCCGAGCGTCACCCTGATCGTCGAGTCGGGCGGCGCAAAGCTGATCGCATTGTCGAGGATGTTTTCGGCGACGACGACCAGCGTCTCCTTCGCCGCCCGCACGACTACCGCCTCGTCGAGCCGGTGGGCGAGGCGAATCCCCCGTTCTGCCAGCAATTCGCGATAGCCCAAGAGCAGATCGGCAACGAGCTGCGTCAGATCGATCTCGGTTCGCGGCGCCTCGATCAGGTCCGCCGTGTTGTTGTCGAGACGCTGGGCCGCGTTGACCAGCGCGCGTAGCCGATCGACGGATTTGTCGATAAGATAGAGCGTGCGGTGCATCCATTGGTCGCTGTCGGCAATCCCGCGGCGCAGCGTTTCGACGCTGGATTGCACCGTGGCCAGTGGCGTCTTGAATGAATGCGCGTTGTCCTCGGCCGATTGGCGGATGTCGTGCGCGACGCTCCGGAGGTCGAGTACGAGCTGGTCGAAATCGTCGGCGACGCCGGTAAATTCCGGGACGAGGTTGCGCGCCGCGAAGGAGTGCGCGACGGCCCGGCCCTGACGCATTTCGCGCGCGACATTGCCGAATTGCCGCACGCTCCGCCATACGCTCAACGCGATGACGACGGCCAGCAGAGCGCCGATGATGTAAATGAAGGCCGCCATCCGAATTTCGGGCGTTTGCCAGAACGGGAGGCCAATCGACGTCTTGAGAAACTCCGACGTGGCATGCGCCGAGATCAGAACCCAGCATCCCCAACGGCTTTGAATGGGAATGACGGATGTCAGAATCTGTTCGCGTCCGTTGGGCTGCTTATAACGAAACTCCACCGGAGCATCCCAGCTGCAGGTCTCGGAGAGCCGCGACAGGATGCCGCGTTCTGCCAGGCTGTCGAGCTCCGCACCCAACTGCTCGGCGCCGACGCGCGGAGCCGAGGCGACATAGTAGAACTGCTTGTCGGCGCCGGCGTCGCCTGGGCGGAACATCAGCCGTAACGTGCTGCCGTCATCGGTGTATTTGCGCAGCTCGTCCCCGAGCGACGTCTGCAGCCTCTGCGCCGGACTGTCCAGCAATGGCGCCAATGCCTGGGCGATGAGCCAGCTCTGACGCTGGAGGGCGCTGATGACGAGGTCGCGCTCCTTGCGGTCCGCGCTCTCGAATTGTCCATAGAGGAGGACGGGCAACGCAACGAAGATGGTGATCAGCGCGATCATCTTGAGGGTCAGCGACGCGGCCAGCCGGCGCGCCCCGCGCAACCACTGCCAATGCAGCCGCGGCGCGACCGTGCCGTCGGTCGGCTTGCTCGCGTTCAGCCGAAGAGCAGTCAGGATCGGCAGCATATATCCGTCCCCTCCCCATCGTGACCCTCCGGACCGTGCCCCTCCGGACCGTGTGCCACGAGGCACCTCATTTCGCGCGAACACGCGCCTGCAACTCGGCGAGGCAGAGACGCTCTTCGGCCGCGGTATCCTCGCGGGTCGTCACTTCATAGCTCAGCGTGCGAAAGACGCGGTTCTCGACATCGGGATAGAGCGCCAGGTCGACGACGCATTTGCTGTTGCGATACCGCCATGTCTTGGCCGGCGACCTATCTTCCTCCTCATTCGGCGGCCCGAGCACCGCCTGAAGCTGATCCTCGTCGAGACCGACCAGATTGACGGGCTTGCCGCGCGTCTCGGCCGAATCGCCCGGAGAATTGTCCGGTGTGGATTTTCCCCATACCGGAGTATCCGAGGGGGCCGATTTTGGCGCCGCATGCGGTCGCGCATACGCCGACCTCTTCGGCGGCGCATCGTGGCCGAAGAAGGCACCCCCATTGCAACCGGTAAGTCCGAGCGCCGCCATGCCCCAGGACAACACGGCGAAATTCCGCCAATACGACAATCGCGCCCTTCGTCCATCACCGGGCGCGGCGCCAGGGCCATTCGACAGAACGGCGAAGGCACTACGCATGACAGCCCCCGATCGGATCAATAGCGACGACTGGATAGGATAACGACGCCGCCCCCCTATCGGTTCCGTGGTTGCCTGCGGATGTAGTTGGGGAACGCGGTCATTCAACGTGCAGTAGCCCGGACGGTCCCGCGTTCACAGTATTGTCACAGCGTGCTTTGGGCATTTGGCGGCGGATCGCCCGCCGCCGCCCGATAAGCCGGGCATCGCGAAACAGCCTTCGACGCGGATCGTTTACGGTTGCGAGAACCCTTCCATCGTCAGGAGCGAACCGGAAGCATGCCGGAAAACTGTTGCGCTCTCGACGCGGATCGCGATCCTTCGTCGGAGATGTCCGTAGATCTTAGGGAATGCCCCGTTCCGGTGCCCGGAATTTCGGGCGATTGGGCGCTTTTCCTCGATCTCGACGGGACCCTGCTGGATATCGCGCCGACCCCGGACGGCGTCAAAATCCCGAAAACACTGCGCGGCGACTTGGCGCGCGCCGGAGAGGTCGTTGGCGGCGCGCTCGCCCTTGTCAGCGGGCGGTCGATCGCGACCATCGATCGCCTGCTCTCGCCGCTCCTTCTGCCGGTCGCGGGCCAGCACGGCGCGGAAATTCGATATGCGCCGGGTGAGCCGGTCGTGCTGCTCTCGCATGTCGACCTCGGCCGCGCTCGACGGCTCTTGACCCCGGTCGCGGCGGTTCCCGGGGTCGTGCTCGAGGACAAAGGCCTCAGCCTGGCCGTTCACCATCGCCACGCGCGCACGCCGGCCGGAGAACTTCATCGCTGGATCGTCAATGTCCTCCAGGAGTTCGGCGGCGAGCTGGAAATCATGCGCGGCCGATGCGTGTTCGACATCAAACCGCGCGGGATCAGCAAGGCGACGGCGGTCGATCGGTTCATGGCAAAGATGCCGTTTACCGGCCGTCTGCCCGTCTTCGTCGGCGACGACAAAACCGACGAGGATGGCTTCAAAGCGGTGAAAGCGCGCGGCGGCCTCGCATTCCAAGTCGGCCCGAAACGCTCCGCCCTCGCCTCGTCGCGGATCGAGAATCCTGCTTCGGTCCGCCGCTGGCTGAGAACATTGCCGGTGGCGAGCGCAAAGGCTGCCGGAGATGGTTGATCGTGCTAGGCTCATGCTTTGCTTGCACAATCCGGCTCTGCCCGGATCGGAGGAGCCGTCTTGGCGCGAATCGTCGTAGCCTCCAACCGCGTACCCTCGCCGCGCGATCGCCTGGCCCGCGCCGGCGGCCTTGCCGTCGCCCTGCGCAACGTGCTGCAGCGGCATGGCGGGCTTTGGTTCGGCTGGAGCGGCGAGATGGCCGAGAACCCGGCAACTGCGCCGCAGCTCACCGCTGTCGGACGAATCACCTACGCGACGTTGGACCTCGCCCCTGCGGATTACGAGGCCTATTACGTGACGTATGCGAACAGCATCCTCTGGCCGCTGTGCCACTACCGTCTCGGACTCATCGAGTTTCGCCGCGCTGCCTTCGAAGGCTATCAGCGGGTCAATACGCTGTTCGCGCAGGCTCTCGCGGGACTTTTGCGCCCGGATGATGTCGTATGGGTGCATGATTACCACCTGATCCCGCTCGGCGCGGAACTCCGCAGGCTGGGCGTGCGCAACAAGATCGGTTTTTTCCTCCACGTCCCCTTTCCGGCGAAAGAGGTCTTCTGCGCGCTGCCCGACCACTTGGCGCTCGCGCGCGCTCTTGCCCACTACGATCTGATCGGTCTCCAGACGCATCACGATGTCGATGCGTTGCGCGACTATTTCGCCGGCGAGGCCGACGCGAAGACGGCGGAGGACGGGCAGGTGACGGCATTCGACCGCCATACGCGGATCGCCGCCTTTCCGATCGGCATCGATACGGAAGCGTTCGCCGCGGCCGCCCGCGAGGCCGATACGACGCCGGACACCAAGCGCCTCAAGGAAAGCCTGCGCGGACGCTCGCTCGTTCTCGGCGTCGACCGGCTCGACTACAGTAAGGGGCTGCCCAAGAAGATAGAGGCGTTCGGTCAATTGCTGGAGCGATGGACCGAGCATCGCTCGCACGTCATCTTCATGCAGATATCGCCGACCTCGCGCGACACCGTCGCGCAATACCGGGCGCTCCGGCGCGAGGTCGAAGCGGTCGCCGGCCGGCTGAACGGCAAATACGCCGAGTTCGACTGGGCGCCGGTGCGCTATCTCAACCGGAGCTTCTCGCGACGGATCATCGCTGGCTTCTACCGCGCCGCGCAGGTCGGCTTCGTCGCCCCGCTGCGCGACGGCATGAACCTCGTCGCCAAGGAATACGTTGCCGCGCAGGATCCCGCCGATCCCGGCGTTCTCGTCCTGTCCCGCTTCGCCGGGGCGGCGGAAGAGCTCAAAAGCGCCTTGATCGTCAATCCCTTCGACGTCGATGCCGTCGCCGACGCGCTCCATCGCGGACTCACCATGCCGCTCGCCGAGCGGCGCAATCGCTGGGAAGCCATGTATGGAACGCTGCGTTCGAACACGATCGATCAGTGGTGCGACAGCTTTTTGCAAATGCTGGCGGGCCGTGACGAAAGTGGAAAAGCCAGCGGTGCGGCCGAGCTACCTTTGCGCCGACCCCGTGCCGCTGGCGAGCCGGAACGGCATCGGTGAACAATGCCAACGCCGCCGGCGTTTTCCATTGCAGCGCGCGGACGAAGATACAGGACATGCGCTGATGGCCTACAAACGGCCGGATTTATCCTTCGTTCACCGGCGGCTTACCGATTTTTCCCCGAAGCCGGCAAGCGACCGGTGGATTATTGTCTCATGGATTGGCATCTGCATCGCCATGTCGGCCATCCTGATCGGGCTGGCCCAACTCTTCTTCTATCTCGACCGCATCGCCGAATAGGCATTCGGCCGAAACGTACCGTTTCCCTCTGGCGACGGCGCCGCGAAGGCATCGCACGGCATTTCCTGACATTGATTGTCGCCGCGGCCGCCATCGCGGGCTGCGCGGTGCAACGCAATGAGGACGTCGCCGCTCAGTGGCGCCACCAAGATGGCACGGCGGTCAGCAGCTCCGAGATCGCCCAGGCAAGGACAGCATGCGTACGTGCCAGCGCTCGCGAACTCGCGCCGGCGGAAACCGACTTTACGAGCAATCCCGCCTTTCACCCCGGCGGCGAGGGACTGGATCCGCGCCGCAGCACCATGGATTTAAACTCGCCGACATGGCGGAACACCGGCCGGCCGCCGATCCCGCTCGCCGATTGCCTGGAAGGCAGAGGGTTCGTCCGCGCCCCCCAAGCGCCCCAATGATCAAGGCCGTCATCCGCCGGGGTCGCGGTCGTAAAAGGCGACGCGCATGCGCATGGCGCTGAGCGGGGTGATGCGATGCGGCTGGTCGGGCTGGACGCGGCCGGGCGAGTCGGGATCGATAATGCGGGCCGATGGCGGTGCAAGGATCTCATAGAGCAATCGGCCTTCGAGCACTTCGATGACGCCCCAAACGCCCGGCTTGGTGCGGTGCTCGCGGCGCAGCCCCTCCGGCAACGTATCCTGGTCGAACACCGGCGTCGTCCGGTAAGGGGCGACGGAGGCCGCGCCGGGCTCTGGCGCAGCTTCCGTCTCGTCGGGTGCTTTCACGGCGTCGTTGCCGGGGGCGTGCGCCTGATCGGCAAGCCCGAGGGCGCGCCGGGCCGGAAGAACATGCCGAGCTGCAGACTTTCCGCGATACGCTGCGCCTTGGCGCGGAACTGCACGGCGATTTCCGGGGCGAACATCTCGTCGACGGTCTCGCCCCACAGCGCAAGCCAGCGCTCGAACATCGCCGGCGTCAACGGGTGCTTCAGATGGGCTGCGAACGGGTTGCCCTTGTAGCGGCCGGTGGTCAGCATGACCGACGACCAGAAGGCGGCGAGCTTCTCGAGGTGGACATCCCAATCCTCGATAGCGGCGTTGAACACGGGTCCGATTTCCGGATCCTGCCGCACCCGGGCATAGAAGCGGTCGACCAGCCCGGGAAGGGCGGCTTCATCAAGTGTCGGCGAGGGTCGCATTGGATTTCTCTATAAATGTATTCTTGATACATCTTATAGAAGCGTGCGGGAGATGTAAACGAGGGACGCCCTGTGCGCCTTCCCGTCGCTCCGCCTCGGCCCGGATACATCGGATTCGGCGGCACTCGCGTTCGCCAGGTCCTATGCCAGTCCCTCGCGGGGGAACATCTGCATTCAATGAAATGTTGATCGCTCAGGGCCGCACTTGCCGATGGGAGCATGACATGTCCCGCATCTCGATAGTGGCGATCGCTCTGGTCCTGCTGGCGGCCGGCGCCCGCGCGGCGCCACCTGAAAACGCCGACCCCGCGCTGGCGCCCTGGTTCCAGAGCCTGGCCGTGCCCGGCACCGGGATATCGTGCTGCTCGATCGCCGATTGCCGCCCGACCGACTATCGCACGGTCGGCGACCACTACGAGGCGCTGATCGAGAATAAGTGGGTTGCCATCCCGCCGCGCAAGGTGCTGCAGCGGACGGACAACCCCGTCGGCCGGGCCGTCGTCTGCTGGACGCCCGAGCGCGGCGTCATGTGCTTCGTGCGGGGTACCGAAACCTAGGCGAAAACGGCGCCGCTCGTTGCCGGCGCCGTTTCATGCTACGTCATGGCGATCGAAGGAGGGATCGCCATGACCGACCGCTGGCAGGAACTGCAATCGACCATCGCGCCGGGCACCGTCATCGTCACCGATAGCGGCGCCGGCCCGCTCGGACAGGTGCTGCTCGACGGACGCCACGCGCTGGCGGCCGACGAGCCCGCAGCGGTCGGGGGCAAGGATGGCGGCCCCAATCCCTATGAGCTGCTGCTGATGTCGCTCGGCGCCTGCACGTCGATGACGCTGCGGCTCTACGCCAACCGCAAGAAATGGCCGCTTGAGCACGTCGTCGTGCGCCTTCGCCATGCCAGGGTGCATGCCGAGGATTGCGCGGATTGCGAGACCCGTCCCGCCATGATCGACCGCATCGAGCGCGACCTCGAGCTCGTCGGCGGGCTCGACGAGACGCAGCGCGCGCGGCTCTTGCAGATCGCCGAGATGTGCCCGGTGCACCGCACGCTCACCGGGACGATCACTATCACAACCAGCCTCACGGACGCCGCATAGCGAAAAAGGGAGACAACGCATGATCGATCTCTACACGGCGGGAACCGGCAACGGCTTCCGCGCCGCCATCGTCCTCGCCGAATCGGGCCTGCCGCATCGCATTCACAAGATCGATCTGGGCAAGGGCGAGCAGAAAACGCCGGAATTCCTCGCGCGCAACCCGGCCGGCGCCATCCCGGTGCTGGTCGACAGCGAGGGGCCCGGCGGCAAGGCGTTGACGCTGAGCCAATCCGGCGCCATCGCTCTCTATCTCGCCGAGAAATCGGGCAAGTTCCTGCCCAAGGATGCGTCCCGCCGCGCCCTCGCCCTGCAATGGTTCATGCAGGCGACCACCGATGTCGGGCCGGGCAGCAGCATGATCTTCATGAGCGGCGGTGCGCTGCCCGACAAAAGCCCCGCCAACACCGCCTTCTTCGAGACCCGCCTGCTCGGCTTTCTGCGCCACTGCGATCGCCAGCTCGGCGGACAGGATTTCCTCGCCGGCGAGTTCTCTCTCGCCGATCTCGCCCTCTACCCGGTCGTGGCGAGCCGCAAGGCGCTGATCGACAAGGCGGGCGACCTGCCGAATTTGGCCCGCTGGGCGGCGGCGATGGCGGCCCGTCCCGGCGTGCAGCGCGGCATGACGCTGCCCGACTGAACCGAGCCGGAACGCCGGCTCGGCATATCATGACGCAAAGCGATCCGCAGGCGCGATACCGTGCCAACCTGCAAGGCGAGGTCGAAAGCTCGTCGCTCTACCGCGCGCTCGCCGAGGCCGAAGCGAACCCGCAGATCGCCGAAGTCTACCGGCGGCTGGCGAGCGTCGAGGAGGCGCATGCCGAGTTCTGGCGCAAGCGGCTGACCGGAATTGGACGGCGCCTGTCCCGGCCGCGGCCCGGCTTCCGCAGCCGGGCCCTCGCCTGGCTGACCCGTCGTTTCGGCCCAGCATTCATTCTGCCGGTC
>Ga0134126_10011257_pt1 | contig 11279 bp, 5 predicted proteins | sample KB31752_FD_96881 | JGI IMG/M metagenome (GOLD analysis project Ga0134126, IMG submission 96881) | Terrestrial soil microbial communities with excess Nitrogen fertilizer from Kellogg Biological Station, Michigan, USA - KB3-175-2 | ecosystem: Environmental > Terrestrial > Soil > Unclassified ... | reverse complement strand
AATCAAAAGAGTGGTGTCATTTAGCCTCTGGATGTTGTTGGTAAACCTGGTGAATTCAGGTTTTAAAAGTTCCCGGTAAGCAGCAGGAATGTTAAACGGCCGGATTTTCTTTTCATGCAGGCTAAGGATATACCAGCCATTTTTATAAGTGATTACGAGGTATTTATCTTCAGCCAACTTTTCAATTGCAATAATATCTTTAACATCCTTTGTCATCAATGGCTCTTTCCACAATGGATTAGAAAGTGTGTCATATAGTTCCAAACCGCTATAAAAGCAACCTGCTAATAAAATATGTTTTTGTTCATCATAATAAATACTTCTTACAAAATTGTTTTTGGTATCCGGGTAAATAAAATGAACAAATGGTGTTTCTACATTTTGAATACGCCTTACATCATCATTGTCAATTAACCAAATGCGTTTGAATTTATCCGTGTAAACCCTGTCGATATAACCCGTACTAACAACCGGGTTCCGGTTCAAATCTGTAATTTCGGCTTTTAGATTACCCAAGGTATCTAACTCATATAAAAGATTATTCATGGAAACAAATAGCTGGCCGGAGTTATCAAAGCCAATGGAATAATTGTTGATTACTGCATCGGTAATTTTATCAAATAAAACCGTTTTTTTCACCAGGTTATTGTTAATATTTATTACCACCAATTTGCCATTGGCTACCATAAATAAATCACTTTCTGTACAGGTTAAAGCCGCGCCAAAGCTGGCTTCACTATTCATAAAACCAGCTTGCTTTGTTTGTGTATTTATTTTCAGAATTTGATGATTACCATCATAAATAAAAATATAATTCCTGTTTGATGTAATTATATTTTTGAGTAATAGTTGTTCTGAGTGAATTATTCGATCAATAATACCAGGATTATAAAGTGATATTGCGCTTGTTATTTTTCCTGCAGAATTATAAATTACGATACCTTTTTTTTCCTGCATACACCATATCCCTTCTGATGTTTCTTTAAGAGGCACAATACTAAATCCTGAATTACTGGCTACCTCGGTAGTAACAACAATTTTGAAAGTGTTAAAGAAAGGGTTGAATTCTAAAATATAATTCCGAAAGCTCAGCCACATCATTCCATTTTTCAGGTTAAACAGGTAAACCGGCTCCCTGATATTAAATGTGTCTCTTCCTACAACAGGATTTACAGTTTCCAATTGATTGCCATTGAAACGTTGTAAGCCAATTTTTGTAGAGAGCCATGTAAATCCCAAAGCATCTGTAATGATATAGTTGGTAGTATTATTTAGAAGGCCTGTTTCGTAATCAAGTGTGCTGACAGGGCATCTTTTTAAAGGCAGGGCATCATGATTTTGTCCATATACGCTAAAGGAAATATTCAATAAAAAACTAAGCAGCCAGATTTGGCAATTTAATTTCATACCGTAAAGTAATTCAATTTTAATCAATATAAAATCGTCGATATTTTTTTATTTCGGTACTATAAATAAAATTCTGATATGTCAATTGCGATGATTTGGGTAAAGCAGTAAACAAGCAAATAACCTGAATTCCTGTTTTTATACTCAGAAAATTTTCTCAATCAGGTACGCCACAGAATGCCGCAGGAATAATCCTAATGGGTTATTGTTTTGGTGAAAAAGAGGCGCGAAATTTAATTTTTATTTTAATTCCCGAAGTAAATTTCGCCACTTTATATTCAAATAGATGGTGGATAAAATAGTAAGATGTAAAGATTAAATTTCAAAATTTTCATACAATGAAAATTACAAAAAAAAATTGCTGGTTTGTAATTGAGGTTCTCATTGCCAGTTACCTTATTGTAAGCAGTTGTAGGATTATTAAAAATCCTCGTAAAAATTTTTTCACAAAAAGTGTGGTAGAAAATGTTTTTTGAAAAACGAAGGCGAATTACGGCCTGGTAATTTGTTCTGTAAAGTAAAGTGGATGATTTTAACCGAGAAAATAGAAATCAAGCTTATTCATTCGTTTACTGTATTATCAATCAGCCTGGGCGCGGCCTTGTAAGGCATAGATTACGGTTTTTATTTTATTTGAATTTTTCATAAATCCTGTTGATCCGAATATAAGTTTCTGGAAATGAAGAAAAGCAAATCAGCAGCCGGTGCAGAAATAATTGTGGATTTTTTTCAAAATCTATATTATCTGTAAGAAGCAAAATTTTGTAAAAATAAATTGTTGAAAGAGTAAAATTTAGCTAAAAAAATTAAATCTTTTCTGTTTTCAAGTAAATAGTGTGTAGTGTTTAACAAGAAAAACCCCTGCTTTCGGGGGTTTTTTAATTTATCAAATATTTTTTAATGGCCTCAGGCATGTTAACACTACTACAACTTAAGTATTTCATACAGGATGGCAAGTTGCTAATTTTAATCTGGATTTAATTTTCAAACTTTCATTTTGCGGATTGAATCAATCGTGCAAAACATCCAGTTATTTAATTATGATTATCCAAATGGGTTATTGTTTTTAAAAATGTGAAACGCGAATTTTAATTTTTTTACACTCCAATATTTATTTCAAAACTGCGCTCCCCTGAAAACACGCAATTCGCTTCTATAGGCGCTTGCCCGGGATTTTTAATCAATTACACACTTTTAAAAATAAAAAATGAAAATCAAATTTTTACCATTCGTTATTTTAGCTTGTTTATGTTGGTGTTTTTCACCTAATGTTAATGCTCAAATAGTTTTACCTCTTAATGGTAATGCTACAGGATCTATTAGCGCATCTAATGATACAACCCTCTATTCGCTTACTACTAATGCGGATGGGAAAATAAATCTTACACTAACAGTATCAAATAATACTGCCACTTATGCCGCGCTATATGACAGCGACGGTGTTACGCTTTTAGTTCGCAATTATACTTATACCGGACCATTAGTTATTTCTCAGGATGGTTTGGCCCAGGGAAAATATTTTGTAAAAATCTATCCTTACTATAACGGAAGTACGCCAAGCTTTACTATTGCCAATACGCTCACAGTTCCGGCGCAGGCAAACGACCATGAGCCTGATAATTTACGTGCGCAGGCAGAAACCCTTACATTGAACGACAGTATCCAAGGCCATGTAGGATATTATTATGACATTCATCGGGATACTGCAGATTGGTATAAATTAACTATCAATGCGGATGGCTTATTAAGATTAAAATTGAACATTGCAAATAATACAGCTGTTTGGTGTGAATTATTTGATAATGATGGAACCACCGTTTTGGCTAATCAATATACTTATACAAATGAGGTTATTAATACAGATGGTTTGGCTGCAGGAACTTATTATCTGAAAGTGTATTGCTATTACAACGGGCAATTTGCCCCTTATACATTATCAGATAGTTTGTTTACAACAACGCAAAGCAATGACAAAGAGCCCAATAATTCGGTAGCCCAGGCAAGCGTACTATCTTTAAACGATAGTACCAACGGCCATGTAGGATATTATTATAACAATCAACGGGATACTGCAGATTGGTATAAATTAACTATCAATGCGGATGGCTTATTAAGATTAAAATTGAACATTGCAAATAATACAGCTGTTTGGTGTACTTTATATGACAATAATGGAACCACTATTTTGACTAATCAATATACCTATACAAATGAGGTTATTAATACAGATGGTTTGGCCGCAGGAACTTATTATTTGAAAGTGTATTGCTATTACAACGGGCAATTTGCTCCTTATACTTTATCAGATTCTTTATTTACTTACAATGCAAACGATCCGGAACCAAATCAGAACCCTTACCAGGCTACCACCATACCGGCCAATGGAACGGTAACCGGCCATGTAGGGTTTTATTATAACAATTTAAGGGATACCCTGGATTATTGGAAAGTAAACTACACGGGAAGTGGCAACCTGGATTTTACGTTTAATCTGATTCCGCAACTTGGCAATAGTTCCATAAGTGCTGTTTGGTTCCAGGTTTATAATGACACTACGAAGGTTCCTATCTTTAACAACTATTATAGCGTTGCCACTACAAATATCAGTTTAACAGGGCTGTCACAGGGTTATTATTATATTAGAGTGATACCTTATTTCAGTAATAGTTTTAATGCATATTCTATTGCCAATTCCTTTACGCAGGTAAATATTGCCGCTATCAGTTTGCTAAAATCAGTTTCTCATAGCAGTTGCAGCACAGATAGCCTGATATATGGTTTAAGCGGCAGCCACTCTCCTTATACCGTCAGGCTTTATCGCAATGGAACTCTTTCCGACAGTTTAACAACTACTTCGGATAGCGCCAGTTTTATTGGGATAAAAGGAGGTAATTATTCTACTACCGTTTATGGCGATGGCGCTACAGATGAAGCTTTCGGGTGGACTGCTTCAGTAGCCTTGTTGCCTCCGGTTCCGACAGGGTTAAATGCTACGAATATTATGAGCCACACTGCCACACTCAACTGGCTTATGCTTCCATGTACTGATTTCGATACAGTAGAATACAGGGCAAGTGATACAGCAACATGGAAGGTTATAACAACAGCTGATAATTCAGGTATTTATAACTTATCTAACCTTGCCGGTAATGTTGATTATATATTCCGGGTGGCCTCGGTTGTAGATGCTAATAATGTTGCCGTCAGGATAGCCACAGCTATGGGTGGAAGCACGGTACTATCCAGTGGCTATTCTTCAACATATACATTTAGAACCTTAATAGACTTGCCGGTTACTTTGGTAAACTTCAGTGCAGCAACAAACAATGGCCTCGTTACACTTAACTGGTCAACAGCAACAGAATTAAATAATAAAGGTTTCGAAATTTTCCGAAGTGTGGATGGCACCAACTTTACCAGCATCGGTTTTGTGGCAGGCGCAGGCAATTCAAATCTATTATTAAAATACAAGTTTATAGATAACCCCGGCTTGAGTGGTAATGTATTTTACCGCCTTAAACAGGTCGATCTTGATGGAAACTTTACCTGGTCAAACATTGCTCATGTAACTATCAATGGAAATCAATTAATAACCTTTATGCCTAATCCGGCAAAAAGCTTCATCACTATTTCTTCACCTGCTATTGTAAAAGAAGTAAGATTATTATCAATCAGTGGCCAAATTATAAAAGTTTGGCAAAATGTATCGCCTAATGCGCAGCTTGATCTTGGATCAATTGCAAGTGGCAGCTACCTGATTCAGTTTTTAAATAATCAATCTTCAAAGACGATGAAATTGTTTAAATCGAATTAACATAGACAGTTTTGGGGTTAAAGCTGGGCGTAAAGGATAATTAGCCGCTGGGAGTTCCAAATTTTTTGAACTCCCTGCGGTTTATTCATTGCTAATAACAGCCTTTTTAATAATTTAAAAAAAATAGAAATCCCTCTTATTTCTTCGTTTACTGCTACCCTGTATTTTTTTTAACCGGTTTTAAAAATCTGATTTTTTTGCACCCTTATTATCCAAATGGGTTATTGTTTTTAAAAAGGTGAAGCGCGAATTTTAATTTTTAAATACTCCAATATTCATTTCAAAACTGCGCTTTGTAAAATACCAATATGTTATTTCAGCAGGATTTTCTTAAAATCTGCTTTCCGGCTTTTATAAATAGGTGCAAAACCGTAACTTTTTTAATTATTATAAACCAAAAAGCTTTTAAAATGAAAAAATTAATTACAGCTGCATTTATTGCAATTTTAGTTATTGCAAGCACGGGAGCCAACGCCCAAGGGAAAAAATTTAAAGTTGGGCTCGGGTTAGAAGCCGCGTTGCCGGTTGGGAGTTTTGGCACTGCCTATTCGGTAGGAGCGGGTTTATCTTTACGTTTTCTATACAAAATCACTCCTCAGTTTGGAGCTACATTTACTACCGGAGGAATAGCCTTTATCCCAAAAGGCGGTATAAATAAAAATTCAAAAGCCTCCTTAAATATCCCATTTAAAGTAGGCGGAAGGTATAAGTTTACAGACAAATTTTATGGAATAATGGAAATTGGCGAAACCCATAGCATCGTTTATTATGATGGCTCTGATAATTCGGTGGCACACGTTTCCGGAAATTCTTTTACGTATGCGCCCGGAATTGGCGTGCTGCTTGGCGGATTTGATGCAAGCTTAAGATATGAAGGTTACCAGGGCGCCGGTTTTGTGGGGCTTAGATTAGGATTTTTCTTTTAAGTGAATCATTATAAATGTTGTTTCGGGTAATATACTATTTACAAAGTAAGTGGATAAGGAAAAATACTATAAAAAGTTTGGGGTTTTAAAACTGGGTGTAAAGGATAAATAGCCGGAAGGGAATGCCAAAATTTGGTATTCCCTCCGGCATTATTCATTTAATTTTTTTTTACTGAAATAATAATACAAACCCTTTCAAAAGTATATTAATTGAATTTGGCCAAATGTTTTCATGAAAACAAGATTAAGCAGAACGGGCCGTAATTCTGTTTTTTTATTTTGATGTGGTATTGAAATAATTTTGAAGCAATCAAAATTTGAAGAATGAATAAATTTTGACTAATGCCACTTGTATAAAATTTTTACCTCTTAGCAATGCTAGTTGGTATTTCACAAGTATTTTTCTACATTTACTTTTTAATCATATACTATTTCTGAATGCAGGATCAAAACGGATCTTCTTTATTAAAAGTAGAAGGCCTTAATGTTTTTTACGGAAATTTTCAGGCAGTTAAAGATGTTTCTTTCGAAGTAAAATCAGGAGAAATATTTGGCTTGCTTGGCCCCAACGGCGCCGGTAAAACAAGTACCTTGAGCGCGATAGAAGGTTTATTAAAACCTGAGTCTGGTGAAATTACAGTTGCAGGGTTTAATACACGGACAAATCCTATGCATGCAAAGGCAAACATGGGTGTTCAACTGCAGGCGACCAGCTTTCAACCCGAACTTAACATTAAAGAAATCATCAGGCTGTTTGCAGGCATTTATGGCGTTGCACTTAATTCTGAAAAATTAAATGCGATACTTCGCGATATAAAACTGGAAGGTGCCGCTTCTAAAAAGTTCGGGCAATTATCCGGCGGCCAACAACAGAGAGTTTCATTGGTAGTTTCCACGATACATGATCCGGTGCTTGCTATGCTTGATGAGCCTACGACCGGGCTTGACCCTCAATCCCGAAGGCAATTATGGGAGCGAATTGAAGCCATAAAAGAAAAAGGCAATGCTGTACTCCTTACTACTCATTCAATGGAAGAAGCTGAATCTGTTTGCGACAGAATTGCTATCATAGATCATGGAAAGGTGATCGCGGTTAACACACCGGAAGCGTTAGTTGAATTACATAAAAACGATCCTGAAGTAATCAGTGCTTCAAGGAAAGGAAAAATTACGCTGGAAGATGTTTTTATTGGGCTGACCGGAAAAGCACTTCGAACTTAAAAATTACAAGATGCAAACGATAATACCAAAGCCATCCACCGCTTTTTCAAATCTCATTCGCGCCGATTTTACCACCCAATGGCGCAACCGCCGCTCTGTATTGATGTCTTTATTGGTTCCGCTGATCATTTTAATTTCCTGGAAAGGAATTATCGATAAGGTAGGCGGCCCGTTCGCACTTTCAATGTCACTTACTATAGGCCTCACTTCTATCGGAATTATGGGCTATGCAATTTCGGTTGCGCGTGACCGTGATAAAGGTGTTTTTCAGCGCTTGCGTGTTACGCCTCTCCCTACTTATTTTATAATGCTTAGCAGGCTTTGCGTGCAGCTAGTGATGATTCTTTTATTGACTGCCTGTGTTTTTATCGTCGGATACAAATATGATCATATTACGCTTTCCGCCACAGGTTATGCTCTCACTTTTTTAACGGCATTGCTCGGAGGTGCGTTGTATCTTGGGCTCGGCCAAATGATCGTTGGCCTGGTTAAAAATGCAGAAACTGTAAACTCTACAAGCCGCCTGGTTTATATAGCACTGATTATGCTGGGGATTTTTGGTGAATTAGGAATGTTCGGCAAGCAGCTACAGACGATGGTTGTATGGTCGCCGTTTGGAACCGTAAAAACAATTCTTTCTGCAGGAATGGATTTGCCCTCCTGGAACAATGACGCTTCACTTGCATTATTGGTTACTCTGGGATATGCTTTTTTATTTTCTTTCTTAGGTATAAAATGGTTTAGGTGGAATTCTGCTGTGTAAAACTTTTTTAAAAGATGCGGGAAGCGATTGTTTAGAAAACTACCAAAATAAAAATCAATTGAATTTGTTCGTTTACTGTAAATTCTTATTTCTTCAAAACCTTCTCAAACAAATTATAAATCCTTTTGTATTCATCTGTCCAGCTTGATGGATCTTCAAATTCATGATTTTCCATCGGGTAAGGAGCCAGTTCCCAATTGTTCTTTCCTAATTCAATTAACCGTTGCGTCACTTTTACAATATCCTGGAAATGTACGTTCTGGTCTACCATTCCGTGGCACATTAATAAATGCCCTTTTAAACCTTTTACAAAATAAATTGGCGAGCTTCTTTTGTAAGCAAGGCTGTCTTCATAAGGCTTATTCAGAATTTCAGATGTGTATCCGTTATTATAATTTGCCCAGTCTGAAACCGAGCGCTGGCCTGAGCCTGCAGCAAAAACATTGGGAGTAGTAAACATCGCCATTAGCGTTATAAAACCACCATAAGAACCTCCGTAAATTCCTATTCTCTGAGAATCTACACCAAAAGTTTTTACTAAATAATTCGCAGCATCTACATTATCGGTTAAGTCTTTTCCGCCCATATGGCGATAGATTGCCGTGCGCCAATCGCGGCCATAACCGGCGCTACCGCGATAATCAACATCCATCACATAATAGCCATGGTCAGCCAGTAAATTGTTGAACATGGTTTCCCTGAAATAATAGCTCCACCATTTATCTATATTTTGTAGATATCCTGCACCATGCACAAAAATTACAGCCGGTTTGTGTATATCCGGATGCATTGGTTTATAAACTCTTCCATGCACCAACGCTCCGTCTCTTGCCGCAAAAGTGAAAATTTCAGGATCACGCCACGGGTACGATTTATATTCATCGCTTTCACCCTTGTAAGTTATTTGTTCCGGCTTCGCGCCTGATTTGTTTTCCTGCAAATAGAGTTCCGGTGGTTTGGTGGTATAAGAATAAAGAATGGCAATATCTTTTTCATCAGGAGAAATCGTTACTTCATTTCCACCAACCATATTGGTGAGTTTTTCAGTCTTACTATCGGTGATGCGTAAACGATAATATTGATGTTGCGCCGGTTCAATTTCATTGGTTGATAAATAAAAATCTTTTTTATCATTGGAGAGTTGCGCGTCTAGAACTTCATAATTCCCTGATGTGTATGCTTTCTTTTTACCTGTGATTGTATTTACGGAATAGAGATGTGAAAAGCCGGTTACTTCCGATTGGTACCAATAATTATTTTCGTCTATCCATCCTGTGTTCCAGATTCCCGGGCCGCCAATCCAGGCGCTGTCATGCTGGCGGTCTAATAATTTTAATTTTTTAGTTGCAGTATCCCAAAGCATGAGCCATCGGTCTTTGTGGTCCTCTGCGCGAATATCAAGCACAAGATTTCCACCGTCCGGCGACCATTTTGCAGAAGCAAAAAAAACATTTCTCAGAGCGTTTTCTTTTTTTCTTTTGGCAAGTTCTGTTGGATAATCTTTCAGGAATTCGGGAATATCCCTTCTTCCTTCTATTGAATCCGTTTTTACTTCAAGCACACTATCCATAAGCCTCTCATAGATAAAAAATTGGTAAGTTCCTTCGGGCTCACCTACTTTTTGGCGCCCGGTAATTTCCGTTGTGTAGCCGGATTCGGTGATATAATCAGGAATGATTGTCGGCTTTCTTTTTCCGGCAGATTGGTACAATATGTAACTGATGAATTTTCCATCGGGGCTTATTGAAAGATCTTCAATTCTCTTATCGCCAATTTCTATTTTTCGCAATTGGTTTTTTGCATGAATGCTGTCATAAACTTTTGCAAGGTGCTCTTTATCTTTTCTATCCCTTAACACCTGCATATATTGTGTTTGCTCGTTTTCCAGCCATTGATCTTCCGGAGAAAGTTTTTCTTCTTTCTTTTCATCTTCTTTATTGATAAAATTGGTGAGCTGCCTTGTTTCGCCGGTGCTGATATTCCAGGAAAATAAATTTTGATTATGGTTGTAAACAATTTCTTTTTCATTAAAAGAAAATTGTGGATTGTATTCCGTTTCTTCCGTTTGAGTAACGCGATGAATTTTGCCTGTCTTAATTTCTTTGTAAAAAATATCACCATTTTTTTGATACACATAAGCAGTCCTTTCTAAATTATAGGTGGCACTATTTGCGCGAACTACATTTTGTTTTTGCTCCACACTTGCTTTTACCGGAATTTTATTTTCAGTGGTAATAAAATATAAGGAATCAGAAACTGCTTTTTCAGGGTTCCAATCAAAAAATAATTTTGTCCCATCCGCATTCCAGAAAGGGTTTGATGGCGAAGTGCCCATCCATTTCGGATCGCTCATTATTTTTTCTATCGTTAATGAATCAGGCTTTTGCTGGCAAAAAGCGATTGCCGGAAGGCATATAAATAAAAACAGATAAATTTTTTTCATCGCAAGGATAATTTTATAAAAAATTTTTTTGGTGAAGGTAAAAAAGGAATTGATTACAGTAAACAAACAAATAAGCATGATTTTTATTTTGCTGATGAAAGGAAATTCTTTGATGCAACTGAGGTATAACTGACATTTGCGTATATTAGAACTTGAACTGCTTTAAAAAAATAATATGAATACAAAAACTAAAATCCGTTGGGCAATATTAGGTGCAGGAAGAATCGCCAATGCCTTTGCAAAAGATTTTCCATTGATGCAGAATGCAGAACTGTTGACTGTTGCATCAAGTGATAAAGAACGGGCAAGCAATTTTGCAAAAGAATATAATATTCCAAAGGCAATAAGCCATGAGGAATTATACAACAATGATGAAATTGATGCCGTCTACATTGCAACTACGCACAACTTTCATTTTGAACAGGCGCTAAAATGTTTGCAAAGCGGAAAAGCGGTTTTGTGTGAAAAACCATTCACAGTCAATGATTCGGAGTTTAAAACATTGATGCGTATATCTAAAGAAAAAAATATTTTTTTGATGGAAGCGATGTGGACGTATTTTTTACCGGCAATAATAAAAGCAAAGCAATGGCTGGATGAAGGAAAAATTGGAAACTTAAAAGTGATACAGGCCGATTTTGCTTTTCCGATGGAAAAAAATATGGAAGGAAGAATGTACAATCCAAATCTTGCGGGAGGGGCTTT
>Ga0134126_10011256_pt1 | contig 11280 bp, 8 predicted proteins | sample KB31752_FD_96881 | JGI IMG/M metagenome (GOLD analysis project Ga0134126, IMG submission 96881) | Terrestrial soil microbial communities with excess Nitrogen fertilizer from Kellogg Biological Station, Michigan, USA - KB3-175-2 | ecosystem: Environmental > Terrestrial > Soil > Unclassified ... | reverse complement strand
GTCAGGCTGGTAGGTTCCGGTCGCGCCGGCGGAGAGGCCATAGAACGACGCCGGACCAGGCGGGACCGCGACCGCGTTCGGCACCATCACGCTCTGCGGGTTGACAGCGCCCGACGCAGCCAGCGGGTTCGCGCTGTTGAGATAGGCGTAGAGCGCGTCCGCTTGCGCCCGCAGCTCGGTGCGCCCCGTCGGCGTGGCGTGCAGCCTCCAGCCGAGGTCGTGGTTCTGTCCGTCGCCTTCGGGGTGTTCGGCGTAGAACGTTCCGCTGTAGGCGTAGACCAACAACTGCTCGGACCGGCGTGCCGCGTACGCCGCTTGAACCGACGCGCGGACGATGGTGAAGGCGTCGGGGAAGACGTTGTTGGGCAGGTAGGGCGCGGGGTCCGGCGCGAACAGCGCGTTGTTGGTCACGCCGGCCGAAACGTAGGCGGCGGCCTGCTCCGTCAGCTGGGCGCGCGCGCTGCCCGACAGCGCAAGCAAGAGCGCTGCCCCGAGCGCTCCCGCCACCGGTGCCGTCGCGGACATCGGCCGGCCACGTTAGCAGAATGGTCGCAGCCGGTCGCGATGAAGGTGGCTATCCGACATATCGCAGGATCTCGGACAGGGTCCTACGAATCCGACCGCTCGTGCGGCAGGTCGCTTGCCAGGTCCTTCCGGCGAAGCTTATGTTTGGCTGCCGTAGAGATTGACTGTGTGGACCTGGGCTTTGTCCGTCCGCGCGGGGTAGGGCGTCCGAGACCGACGGAGTGAGGCGGATCAGTGTGGCTCTGGTCCCCACATTTTCTGTCGAAATAAAAACTACAAGGACGCGATGCTTCTTCGGAAACAGCCCCCAGCGATTCTGGCAATCGCCTCGGCGCTCTCGGTTCTTGCGATCGTCCCCGCCTGCGCCGGTCGCGGCGGGTCGGGGAGCCCGGGCGGCGGCGGCAGCAACGGGAACGGCGGCAGCGGAACGGGCAACGGCGGCACCTCCGGCCCCGGGACCGGTGGATCGTCGCCCGACGGCGGAATGGTCACCCAGCCGCCCGCCTCCGGCCTGACGCTGTTCCAGGGAAACGCCTGCGGCAGCGCCGTCACGGTCGGCTCCTCGCCGGTGCGGCGCATCTCGCGGATCGAGTACGACAACATGGTCCACGATCTGGGCCTCGATCCGAACAAGACCCAGCCGGCGACCCAGTTCGTCACCGAGCAGAAGATCGACACCGGCAAGGCCGGCAACTTCAACACCAACGCCTACGCGACGATCTCGGGGACGCTGATCAACCAGCAGTACCTCGAGGCCGCCGAGGCGCTGGCCTCGGCGACCGTCTCGAGCAGCAGCGCGCTGATGAACATCCTGCCGGCGGCGTCGTGCGGGACCGAGAACGCGGCCTGCGCCTCGGCGTTCATCAACAGCTGGGCCAACCTGGCCTTCCGCGGACAGCTCGACGCCGGCGAGACGACGGCTCTGAACAACCTCTACAATACGGTCAGCGCGCAGTTCGACTTCCCCACCGGCATCCAGGCGGTCATCGAGGCGGTTCTCACCTCGCCGCGCTTCCTGTTCGTGCTCGAATTCGGGCAGCCCGATTCGACCGGGCAGGCGGCCGCCGTCCCGCTGACGCCGCTGGAGCTGGCCACGCGCCTCGCGCTCTACCTCTGGCGCTCGATTCCCGACCAGACGCTGATGGACGCGGCGACCGGGGGCAACCTGACGACCGCCGCCGAGGTGACGGCGCAGGCGATGCGCATGCTCGCGGATCCGAAGGCGCAGAGCGCGCTGGCCGACTTCACCGACCAGTGGCTCGACATCGAGAACATGAGCGCGGTCACCAAGGACACCCAGTTCACCACCTGGACCGCGAAGGTCGCCGGCGAACTGCTCACCGAGAGCGAAACCACGTTCGAGCAGGCCGTGGCGAACGGCGCCACCTACACCTCGCTGCTGAATTCGAGCTCGTCGTACATCAACGGCGACCTGGCCTCGTTCTACGGGCTCACGGGCAGCCCGACGTTCAGCGCGCCCACCGCGGTCAACACCGCGGCCAACCCGCGGATGGGGATTCTCTCTCAGGGGAGCGTGCTGGCCGCGCACTCCCACACCTCTCTTCCCTCCCCGACCAAGCGCGGGCGAATGATCCGGCAGCAGATCCTGTGCGAGGAGGTCCCGGACCCGCCCGCCTCCGTCGGGGGCATGCCGATCCCGCCGCCGCCCGCCACGCTCTCGGCCAACATGACGACGCGCGACATGTACGTCGCGCACACGCAGAACGCGGCCTGCAACAACTGCCATCAGTACATGGACCCGATCGGGTTCGGCTTCGACAACTACAACGCCGCCGGCCTCTACATGACGACGGAGAACGGCAACCCCATCGACGCGAGCGGCAAGATCACGCCCGAGGCGAGCACCGACACGAGCTTCTCGTTCCAGGACATGAACACCCTCATCATGCAGCTGTCGACCAACGTGCAGGTCGACCAGTGCTTCGCGCTCGAGGAGCTCCGCTACGCCCTCCTGCGCGCGGAGACCGACGCGGACGCCTGCTCGGCGCAGACGATCTACCAGGCATTCTCCTCCGGCAGCTTCAGCATGTCGCAGCTGATCCTCGCGGTCGTCGGCAGCGACTCGTTCATGTACCGCACGCCGGTGACCGCCGGAGCCGAGTGTCAATGAACAAACGCAAAGTCGAGCTCGAACGAAGGCGCTTCCTGCAGCTGGTGGGTGCCTCCGCCCTCTCTTATCCCTTCCTGCGCGGCGTCCCCAGCTACGCCGCCGCCAGCGGGTCGGCGCCGACCTACCTGGTGCTGATCTTCACGCCGTGCGGCTGCGTCCGCCCGGTCTGGGGCGCGACCGACATGAACGGCGCCTCGATCACCCGGCCGGCGTACGGGAGCCCGGCGACGCTGACCAGCAGCTTCAAGTTCCGCGGGTCGCTCAGCCCCTTCGCCAGCGGCGGCAAGGTCACCGCCAACGGAACGAGCACGTCGTGGACGACGAACCTGCAGAGCAAGGTCCTCGTCCTCGACGGCCTCAACAACAAGGCCGCGCAGGGATCGCACGAGGCCGGCATGGCCTCGCTCTGGACGGGCCAGATCTCCACCGGCAACGCGGCGACCAGCATCAGCATCGACCAGCAGATCGCCGCGCAGCTCAAGGCCGGCACGCCGTTCCCGTCGATCCAGCTGATGGTCCGTGACCCGGCCGACTTCACCGACCGCGAGGTGAAGACGCGCATGATCTACAACGCCTCCGGCGTGTACGTCGATCCGATCGACAACCCGATGGCCGCGGCCGCCACCTGTTTCCCGAACATGAACAAGGGCTCGAGCGGACCGGACAAGACGACGTTCATCCGCCAGCAGCTGTTCGGCAGCGGGACGCAGCCGGGCGAGTTGAACAGCGAGCTCAACGGCCTCATGCCCAAGCTCTGCACCGAGGACCGCTCGCAGCTGCAGGCGCTCCAGGACGGCTGGAACAACCTCTACTCCCAGCTGCAGGCGGCGGCCGCGGCGGCGGCCAGCTGCACGCCGCCGGGCGCGATCGTCTCCAGCACCGACTTCCCCACCAACGCCAAGCAGCAGATGGACATTCTGGCGCTGGCCCTGGCCTGCGATCTGACCCGCGTGGCGAGCCTCCAGTTCTCCACCGCGACCAGCCAGGTGACGCACAAGTGGCTCGGCTCGAACCAGACCGATTGCCACCACAACTACTCGCACAACGGGCCGACCTACCTGGGCGCGCTGGCCATGTGCCAGGGCTACAACAACCTGGGCCAGTGCACCGGGGTCAGCGACATGTACAGCGCCAACAACCTGAGCCTCTATCAGAACACCGCCCAGCAGGAGGCGATCGACCAGTTCTACGCCACCCAGGTCGCCTACCTGGCGAACCAGCTCAACTCGCACGCCGCGATGAGCGGCACCGGCACGCTGCTGGACCAGTCGGTGATCTGCTGGTCGAGCGAGCTCGACATGGGCGCTGCGCACAACCACGACGACACGCCGTTCGTGCTCGTCGGCGGCGCCAACGGCCAGCTCAAGACCGGCAACCTGGCCACCTTCCCACTCGATCTCGTCGACGGCAACGAGACGACCGCGGAGACGAACGACCGCGCGCACAACGACCTCTTGCTCACGCTGGCGCAGGTGATGGGGGCCCCGATGTCGACCTTCGGCCAGCCGACCTACTGCACCGGCCCGATCAAAGAAATCCTCAGCTCGTAGGCGCGAGCGGCGCGGGGCGCGTGAGCGTAGCGCGGCTTTGCTGCGCGGAGCTCATCGCGGGGGGCACGGGACCCTCTGAGGGTCCCGAATCCAATGAACGCTCAGGTCCCGCGCGCCTTCAGCATGACGATCGGCGTGCGGATCAAGATCGACAGCTCGAGGGCGATGAAGGTTCGCAGGTCCTCCATGGCCGCCGTGTAGGCCAGGTCGTAGAGCAGCTTGATGCGCATGTGATCGGCCTGGGCGTCCTCGGCCCCCTCGACCTTGAAGGGGTTGGTCAGATCCTTCTCGAACGGCTCGATCTCGCTGCCCGGCAGCGGCTTGCCCGAGTACCCCAGGTTCACCTGCGCGAGGCCGGTGATGCCCGGCTTGACGTCGCGCATCCGCTCCTCGAAGTACGGAATGGCGCTGGCCAGCTGCTCGGCGAGCTCGGGACGCTCGGGCCGAGGGCCCACGATGCTCATGTCACCCAAGAAGACGTTGATGAACTGCGGCAGCTCGTCGATCCGCGTCTTGCGCAGGATTCGCCCGACGCGGGTGATGCGGGGGTCGTCCGCGGTGGCCAGCACGGGTCCGGTGAGCTTCTCCGCGTCAGGACGCATCGACCGGAACTTGAGCATGAAGAATTCGCGGAACTTCGGCCGGGGGACGCCGTTCCCCGCCTGCTCGTCGGACGCCCTTCCCAGTTGTCCGGCCCGGCGTTGACGAATAAAAATCGTTCCCGGCGAATCGATGTAGACTGCCGCAGCGATCAGGGGGAAAAAAGGGAGAGTGATGGCCAGGCCGAGAAGCGAGCCCACGACGTCGATCAATCTCTTTGCGACGCGAACGGACCGGACCACCCCCGTACGCTACACCGAAACATCGAACTTCCGATATGACACCGTGGATGATTCGACGGCAGACGAGGCCACGGCCTTGATCCGGCTCCAGCTCCTCGGAATATTGGAGCATCGGGACGTTGCTCTCCGTGCGGTGTCGACGGCGTGCAAGTTGGTGACGCCTCGCCCGCAGGGGCGCGCATGGAACGAATTTCAGATGCAGGTGGTCTCCGCCGTCGGCGAAGCATTCAACAACATCGTCCTTCACGGATACGGAGGCCGGACGGGCTCGGGCCGGGAAGGGAGCATCGACCTGCGCATCCAGACCAGGCGCGGCCACATCCGGATCGAGCTGCGCGACTGGGGGTCCGGGTTCGATCCGACCGGAGTTCCGCCGCCGGCGTTCGACACCCTCCCCGAGTCCGGCCTGGGCCTCTTCATCATGCAGTCGTTTATGGAAATGGCGTACCGTCAAGGCCGCCCCAACCTGCTCACCTTGAGCAAGCGCTACGTGGATCGCTCGAGCGCAGCCCGCAAGAGCGAAGGTGCAACATGAGATTCGAGATCAAGCCCGCCAGCGGCGTCACCCACCTCGTGATCGAAGGGGAGCTCGACGCGGTCAGCGTCTCGGACCTTCGCCCCGAGCTGGAGAAGCTGGTCAAAGCACGCCCGGCGATCGTGGAAGTCGACCTCTCTTCGCTGCGCATGGTCGACAGTTCCGGCGTCGGCGCGCTCGTCTCGCTCTACAAGCGGGTCCGCGCCCAGGGGGGGAGCGTGGTCATCAAAGGGCTGCGGGATCAGCCGCTGGCCATCTTCCGTCTTCTAAGACTCGATCGCGTCATGCTGAACGCCGACAGTCGGACTCCGCCTCCGGCGCATAAGCAGTCGAAATCACGGCACTAGCCTCTTCCCGATCGCTCCGCCCAGATCCATCTGAATAAGCGTCCGCCGGGTGACGTAAAAACCGCCGGGCGGTCTCGGGGATCCGGTTTTGCGGGACCGTCACCTAAGGTGGCGGTTTCAATAGCGTAAGCTACCGACATAGAGTACTTTATGCGCGTGGTGGGATCTGGTTCGCTGTGTCACGGGATTAGATGAACATGGATTCTGGAACGATTGACGTGACTTCGCCGCTCCTCGTCGACGCAACGCTCAGCGAGCCGGCCGGGACGAACTCGGTGGGCCAGGCGATCGCTGCGCTCGGCGAGCCGGAGTCGCCGTCCGAGCTCGCGCAGCGGCTGGCGGTCGTCATCGCCATGCTCTGGCCGCAGATCGCGGACGCGGACCTGTTTCTTCCGGAGAAGGGGCGGCCCCTGCGCGGCGTGCGCGACGCGCGCGCCGGCGCCGGGTTGCTCGCCACGCTGAACGCGGTGTGGGGACCGATCGCCGCGCGCGGCCTCATGCCGGTCACGCCGACCCTCCTGCCCAGCGACGTGGCGACCGGGCGAGGCTCGACGATGTCGACGCCGATCTTCTCGGGCAAGTCGCTCGAGGGGTTCCTGGTCGTGCAGCGCCGGATCGATGCGCCGGCCTTCACGATCATGGACCTCGAAGGCCTCGCCGCGCTCGCCGAGGGCGTGGGGACCGTTCTCCCCCGCTGCCGCACGCAAGCCGCGACGCCGGGCGGCTCCTGGCTGGAACAGGATCTGGCGGCCGCGGGGACCGTCCAGCGGACGTTCCTGCCCGAGACGATCGGCGAGAACTCGGCTGGCGTCCGGGTGGTGACCGAGTACATGCCCGCCTACGCCGTGGGCGGCGACTTCTACGACTTCGTCGACCTCGGAAACGGGCGGGTGATGGGCGTCATCGGCGACGTCTCCGGCAAAGGGGTGACCGCCGCGCTGACCATGGGACGCGTGAGCGCCGACATCCGGCGCCTGGCGACCGAGGTGTCGGGCCCGGCGGAGCTGCTCGAGCGCCTCAATCACACGCTGTCGGTGCGCATGCAGGACGACCGCTTCGTGACGGCCCTCTGCGTGCTGCTCGACGTCCCCAACAAGAAGTGGATCTTCGCCAACGCGGGCCACGTGCTGCCGCTCCTGCGCCGCTCGACGGGCGTCGTCTCGCGCGTCGCCTACTCGTCGGGGCCGCCGCTCGGTATCGTCGCGCACGCGCAGTACCGCGAGGAGACGATCTCGGTCGCCGCCAAGGACATCCTGCTGCTCGCCACCGACGGCGTGTTCGAGATCCTGTCGGCGCCGCGCCGCCCCTGCTCGACGATGGGGCAGTGCCAGTTCACCGAGCTGGTCGGCAGCGCCCCGCACGACGTGGTGGAGATCAGTCGCCGCATCGTCCTGTCGGCCGAAGAGGCGACCACCAGCGGGCGCGACGACCTGGCGCTGCTGGGCATCCAGATAGCAGGCTGAACGCCGGCTGACGCCGCGCGCGCCGAGCCTGAGGCCGAGCCTAGACCCGGGCGGCGTACCAGGCGAAGGTCCGCTTGAGCCCTTCGGCGAACGACACCGCGCCCTGGTAGCCGAGGTGTTGGCGCGCCGCCGTGATGTCGGCGAGTGAGTGCTTGACGTCCCCCACCCGCCCCGGCGCGTAGGTGATCGGCACCGGGTGGCCGGCGAGCTCGCCGACCAGCTTCACCACCTCGTTCAGGTTGATCGCCGCTCCGCAGGCGACGTTGAAGACGCCTCCCGAGGCGCCGGGCGCCGAGCCGGCCAGGAGGTTCGCCTCGATGGTGTTGTCGATGAAGCAGAAGTCGCGCGACTGCGTCCCGTCGCCGTAGATGGTGACCCCCTGATTCGCCAGCGCCGCCGTCAGGAAGCGCGGGATGACCGCCGCATACTCGGATTTCGGATCCTGGTGCGGGCCGAAGACGTTGAAGTAGCGGAGACAGACGGTCTCGAGCCCGTAGGCGCCGGAGAAGACCTGGCAGTAATGCTCGCCCGCCAGCTTCGACACGGCGTAGGGCGACAGCGGCATCGGCCGCATGGTCTCCACCTTCGGCAAGGTGGGCGTGTCGCCGTAGGCCGAGGACGAGGCGGCGTAGACCACCCGCCGCGCGCCGGCCTTCTTGGCCGCCTGCAGGACCTTGAGCGTCCCGGTGGCGTTCGCGTCGTGGCTCCCGATCGGGTCGGCCAGCGACCGCGGCACCGAGGGGATCGCCGCCTCGTGAAACACCAGCTCGACGCCGGCCAGCGCCCGCCCGAGCGCCGCCTCGTCCCGGATGTCGGCCTCGATGAGCTCGACGTCCTTCGCGACGTCGACGAGGTTTTCGCGCTTGCCCGAGAAGAAGTTGTCGATCACGCGCACCTTGTCGCCGCGCCCGACGAGCGCGCGCGCCAACGACGATCCGATGAAGCCGGCACCGCCGGTGATGAGGCAGGAGATGGCCATGCGGGAACGGTAGCCGGAGGTGCCCGCGCCGGCAACCGCAGACCGGCGGGTCCGAAAAGCTCGAATGCGACTTCCGGCCTGGGCCGTGGCGTACGCGCTGGGCGACGCGCTCGGGGCGGGCGGCGTCACGGGCTGCCGCCTGTTCGTCGCCAGCGCGGCCCTGGGCGTGACCGCCTTCGGGGGACGGCGCGCGCGGAGCCTCTTGGCCGGACCGCTCCTTTTCTTCGCGCTGGGCGGCGTCCTGGGCACGCGGGCAGCCCGCACGCCGCCGCTCGACCCGGCACTGGCGGCCGCCATCGCCACCGACGACGCGCACGCGATCGAGGCGATCGTCAGCCGAGGCCCGGAGGAGACCGGCAGCGGCACCCGGCTGGTCATCGATCTGACGCGCCTCGATGGACGGGCTGCGCGCGGGACGGTGGCGCTGTCGGTGTCGAGCGGCTGGCCCGACTTCGGGCCGGGCGAGACGATCGCCTGCCAGGCGCGGCTGCGCGCGTTGCGCGGGACGCGCAATCCCGGGCTCCCCGATCCGGCGCTCGCTCTGCGCGCCGTCGGCATCGAGGCGCTCGGCGGGGTGCCGACGGCCGGCGCCATCCGGCGTCTGGCCGAGCCCGCCGGCCACGGACCGCGGCGCGCCGCCTACCTGGCCCGGCGTCTCCTCCGCGCCGCCGTCGATCGCGCGGTGGCCGGCGAGGCGGCCGCCTTCCTCAAGACGGCCGTGCTCGGCGACCGACGGGGCGTCGCGCCCGAGGTGGAAGATGGATTTCGCGCCGCCGGCGCCACGCACGTGCTCTCCGTCTCCGGCCTGCACCTGGCGGCCGTGGCGGCGCTGTTCTTCCTGCTCGTGCGAGCGGCGGCGGCGCGCGTCCCCGGGCTGCCGCTCTACCTCGACCCGCGCGCCATCGCGGCCGCCGCCTCGCTGCCGGCCATCGCCTTCTTCACGCTGCTCACCGGTGAGGCGGTCGCCACCGAGCGCTCGGCGCTGATGCTGGCGATGGGGATGGGGGCGCTCTTGGTGGGGCGCGCCGCCGCTGCCGGCCCCACGATCGCCAGCGCGGCGCTGATCCTCCTCGTTGCGCGGCCGCTGCAGATCTTCGACATCTCGCTGCAGCTCTCGGTCGCCTCGGTGGCCGGGATCGCCCTCTGCGCGCGGCGGATCGGCCCCCGCGCGGCGCGCGCCGACTCGCTCGGCCGGCGCGGGCGACGCTGGCTCTGGCGCTTCGCGGCCGCCACGCTCGCCGCGACGGCCGCCACGGCGCCGCTGTCGGCGCACCTCTTCGGCGAGGTGGCGCCGATGGCCCCGCTCGGCAACCTGGCCTTGGTGCCGCTGGTGGAGATGGGCGTCGTCCCGCTCGGCCTCGCCGGCGCGACGCTGGCCGCGATCTGGGCGCCGCTCGGGCGTTGGGCGCTGGCCGCCGCGGCCGCCGCCGCCCGATTGACGTTGGCGGTGGCCGAGGGCTTTCGCCTGCACGCCCCGGTCTGGACCTGCCGCGCCCCCGACATCGCCGAAACCGCGCTCCTGACGGCGGCGGGTCTGCTGGCGTTGATCGCCGCGGGCGAGCGGCCACGCCGGCGTCTGCTGGGAGGCCTGGCGCTCGGCGCCGCGCTCGCCGCCGTCACCAGCCTCGCCGCCCGCGATCTCCGGCGGCGGCACACCTCGGCGCTGACCGTCACCTTCCTCGACGTCGGGCAGGGAGATTCCGCGGTCATCGAGGCCCCGGGCGGCGCGGCCATGCTGATCGACGGCGGGGGAACGCGCGACGGCGCCTTCGATACCGGCGCACGCATCGTCGAACCGTTCCTCCGCGCCCGCGGAATCCCCCGGCTCGACGTGGTCGCCCTCTCGCACCCCCACCCCGACCACCTGAACGGCCTGTTTCGGATCCTGGCGCGGTTCCCGGTGGGCGCCTTCTGGTCGAGCGGCGACGACGGCCACAACCCGGAGTACGGGCGGCTGCTCGAGCTCGCGCGGGCGCGCGGCGTCCCGACGCCCGAGGTCGCGCCGTTCGCGCTGGGCGCCGCCGCCGTCGAGCCGCTGGGCCCGTTCCTGGATGGCCACGTCGCCGCGCCGCCCGGGCTGACGGTCAACGACGCGTCCCTCGTGCTGCGGGTGGCGTTTGCGGGACGGGCACTGCTGTTTCCGGGCGACCTCGAGGCCGACGGTGAGGGCGAGCTCTGCGGGCGCCGGACGCTCGGCCAGGCCGTGGCGGCCGACGTCCTCAAGGTCCCCCACCACGGCAGCCGGACCTCCTCGAGCGACGAGCTCGTCGACGCGGTCCATCCGGCGTTGGCGGTCATGTCGCTCGGCTGGCGCAACCAGTTCCACTTTCCGGCGCCCGAGGTCCTCGCCCGCTACGCGGCGCACGGCGCCCGCACGCTGCGGACCGATCGAGACGGCGCGATCACCGTGACCATCGCGGCCGACGGCGCCCTGACGGTGACCTGCGAGCGCGGGTGCGGCGCTGCGCAACCGCCCGCAGCGGGCGACCGATAACCGGCCGTGCCCAAGCCAACCCCCCGATCGCCTCGCCTGTTCGCCGCATTCGCCGCGCTCGCCGCCGGGTGCGCGACCGCGCCGCGGCCGCTGCAGCCGCGGGCCCTCGCGCTCCAGGCCGCCGGCGTCGACGCCCTCGGGCGCGGGGAGCTCGAGCGCGCGGCCGGGAGCTTCGCGCTGGCGCTGGAGTACGAGCCGCGGCTGGCCGAGGCGGAAAATGGTCTCGGCCTGGTCGCCCTGCGGCGGGGCGATACCGGGCGCGCCGAGGAGGACTTCCGCGCCGCGCTGGCGCTCAACGAGGATCTGGCCGAGGCCCACCTCAACCTCGCCGACCTGCTCATGCGCCGTGACGCCGACGAGAGCGCGCTCGCCGAGGCGCGGGGAGCGCTGGCCATCGACCCCGGCTACGCCGAG
>Ga0134126_10011255_pt1 | contig 11280 bp, 8 predicted proteins | sample KB31752_FD_96881 | JGI IMG/M metagenome (GOLD analysis project Ga0134126, IMG submission 96881) | Terrestrial soil microbial communities with excess Nitrogen fertilizer from Kellogg Biological Station, Michigan, USA - KB3-175-2 | ecosystem: Environmental > Terrestrial > Soil > Unclassified ... | reverse complement strand
CGAGACCGAACACACTCATCCGACGTTTGCCTAGAGTATTCACGTGCAACCCCCCTCGACGCCGATTCGGTAGCCTCGAATACTACTGCACGGATTAAGGTCCGGTCGATTAGCCGACCCGTTCGGCAATCCTATCGACTTGGGCCATGCGGACCTCCGGCCGGACCATCGTCAACCGCCGTGATGGTGTTCCGTTCCCGGCGATGGCGCGGACGAACCATCCGACCAGCGCCGCACTGGGATCATCAAGACGGTCGGTGTCGACGGACTGCTGTCGGAGCCGAGAATGGGCGAGGCCTTGAGCCCAGCGCCCCACGTCGCGGCTTGGCCGTGTCCGACGAAGAACATAACATGCGGTAACCAGGGACCGGCCGAGTCGTCGCTGAGATAGCCTCGCTTCGACAGCATGAAGGACAACGAACCCGGCTCTGGGCTGGTAAAGCGGCCTTTGGCATAGGCTGCTCGGGCCTCCTCGATCATCTGCGTCCTGCTAATTCCAGCCAGTACCCACTCGGTGCGCCGCAGGTACTGCGGGAGCACGCTGCGCACAGCAGGCGGGTTGAAGCAGTCGGGCCCTCGTAGCCTGGGATTCCAAAACTCCGGATCATCGAAGTCCGCGTCCCACGACCGTTCGACTAGACACACGAAACCGTTCGTGCCGCTGACTTCGGTCTTGTAGCCATGCTTGCCGAGCACAAGCACCTCGGCCCCCGCGGAAATGGACGGGGGCGCTGCGCTTCGCGCGAGGGCGATCTCCTCTTGCGGATCGGCAATCAGGTATCGCTCAATCGGCGCCATTGTCGGGTAGCGCATGCTCTTGTTCTGCTGGGCATTTGTCAGGCCCGGCAAGAGAAGCAGCGAAAGGAAAAATGTAAATCCTGGTTCTTTCACAGCGCCTCCGGATTGCGGCAGTTCGTGTAGCCGAACGAACGCACCGGAAATCGACACCCCGAAACACCGGCAGCGCGGTCCAGGTGTGCTCATGACGACCGCACTCGGGCCCTGTGCATTAAACGCGCCGCCCGCTTTGGAGAAGGCAATCGGAGTTGGCGTGGAGAAAAGTTGGGTGTATATACCTTCGGGCGGGCAAATCTAAATCGAAGTGGAAATTCCGGCTCAGGAACGGCCAAGGGAGACTTCCATGAGCGATCGAAAATGGATGGCGGCGTGCGCCATCGCGGTTGTGTGTCTTGTGCCCTCCTTGCCGACGCACGCCTCTCAAGCTCCCAACGTTCCCGAACGAACTCCCAAGATGGCCTGTGCGAGCCTTTTGGGTCTTGCCCTGCCGAACACGCAGATCCTCAGCGCCACGGAGCAGAGCTCTCCGGTGCCGTACTGCGCCATCGTGGGCGTCATCAACAAGCGCGTCAGCCAGCAAGACCCCGACCACTTCGTTTACGGCATCGGCTTCGCTCTCAATCTTCCCGACACCTGGACCGGACGCTTTGAAATGATGGGCGGCGGCGGCAGCGACGGCTCGCTGAGGAATCCGCTGGGCTTCATCGGAAGCGAGCTCGCGGCCGGCTGGGCGGTCGCCGCCGACGATGGTGGGCACGAGGACGCGCCTGGCAATCCGCTGTTGGGCTGGATCGATGATGACCCGAATGCAGGAGGGACCGCGCATTTCGCCGTCGACGAGCAGGCGCGCATCGATTTCGGCTACAACGGCATCGCGCAGACCACCGCCATCTCGAAAACGATTATCGAGCGGTACTACGGCGTCTCCGCGCGCTACTCCTATCTGTGCGGCTGCTCGAATGGCGGTCGCGATGGGATCATCGCTGCCCAGCGCGAGTCCCGAGACTTTGACGGAATCCTCGCGGGCAATCCGGGCTTCGATCTGCCGAAAGCCGCCGTCGCGGAAGCCTGGAACGAGGTCCAGCTCGCTCCGCTTGCCACCCACAACGACGCCAACGGCGTTCCGTACGTCGGCGATACATTCGAGCCGCAGGACCTCGAGGTGGCTTCCGCTGCCATCTTGAGCGCCTGCGACGCGCTCGATGGTCTCGTGGATGGAATTGTCGACGACTACTCCGACTGCACGGACAGGCTGGTCCACGCCGCGCTCGAGGCCTGGACATGCAGTCCGGGCGGAGAGCATGGCGATACCCCTCATGGAGGCACCTGTCTCACCGCCGAGCAGGTCGCGGCGCTCGAGAGGATCTTCGCGGGACCGGTGAATTCGCAGGGCCAGCCGCTGTACTCGCGCTGGTACTGGGATGCGGGCATTTGGGATCCGCTCAGCGCCTTTGGCGCCGGATTCGCCGCATGGAACGTCGCGCTTCCGGGCCCTCCTCGCGCCACGAACAGCGCCATCAACCTTACGCTAGGGGCAGGCGCGATCCCGATGATCTTCACGACGCCGCCAGTACTCACTCCTGTTCAGGGGCCCAACGGCCAGGAAGCGTTCGTGTTCAATTACAACTTTGATACGGACGCACCCCTCATCTTCGCAACTGCCCCGGGATATCCCGAGAGCTCCATGAAGTTCATGACGGGGCTCGCGTTCGAGTTCTTTGGTCACCCCAATCTCGGTCCCTTCGCACGCCACGGGGGGAAAATGATCATCTACGACGCAGTCAACGACGGTATCTTCTCCGCCGCCGATCTCGTGCACTGGTACAACGGTCTGCTTCCGGTTTCTCCGGGCCTCGAAACGCAGCGCTATGCAAGGATGTACCTGGTGCCCAACCTTGCGCATTGTGGTGGCGGTCCTGCGACGACGACCTTTACCGCCAATATGCTTACAGCTCTCACGGACTGGGTCGAAAAGCATACGGCTCCCCGTGAGATCATTGCCGCCAACACGAACGCTTCCTCGCCATTTCCGAGCGGACCACCATTCGATCCGCAGGTGGCCAAAAACTTCCCGACTGGCGGTACGCGTCCCTTGTGCCCATATCCGCAACAGACGCGCTACTCCGGCTCCGGTCCGACGAACGATGCAGCCAATTTCCGTTGTGTCGCGCCGACTCGGGATCACAGGCCGGGATGGTGAGGGCCGTTCGTCGGACGCGCTCCGGGTTCTCTCCCTATTGGGCCCCGTGAGTAGAGGGCCGGGTGTCAGCTCGCCGCGGCGCGCTGTTGCCTGTAGAGACGAAGGACAGCGAAAGAAAGCCCCATGATCAACGGCCCGATGATGAGGCCGGCCAACCCGAGCGCCTCGATACCCCCAAACAGCGAGATGAACACGAGCAAGGTCGGCATGCTGTCTTCGCGCACCAGCCTCGGCCGAATGACATAGTCGCTCAGCCCGACGATGAGCAGTGCCCCCCAGAGCAGCTCGACGATACCCTTTCCCAAGTGGCCAGTTGAGATGAGAAATAGCCCGGCCGGCACCCACACCAGAAGCGTGCCGACTGCTGGAAGCAGGGATGCGAAGGCGGTAACGACGCCAAAGAAGATCGGGTCGGGAACACCTGTGATCGCGTATCCGATCGCGGCGAGTATGCCCTGAGCAATGCCTGTAATGACGGTTCCCGACATGGTTGTGCGACCGACGCGCCGGAATTCCTCGAGCAGCGCTTCGGTGTGTCGCGGCTCGAGCGGGCTCATTGCGATCAACGCTGCGACGATCCGCTGCCCCCGCCGCAAGATGAGGTACATCGTGAGCAGCGCGAAAAAAAGCCCGAGTAAAGTTGCGAGCGTGCTGGAAGCGAGGACGGCGGCGATTCCCCCCGCCCGCGAGGCGATCTCACCGGCGCTCGCCTCTAAGCGGCTTCGAATCGTCTCGCCATTGACGCCAATTCTGCTCAGCCATCCGATCGCGGAATTGAGCCATGTACCGACAGGCCCACCGCCACGGATGTCTTCGCGCAGCGCGCCAGAAAGTTGCACGGCGCGGACGACGAAAACGGAGATGAACCCGACGATCGCGCCCGTGACGATTGCGCCCGCAACGATGACCGTCAGAGCCGCAGAGGCAACTGGCCGCCGTGTGTAACTCGCCAATCGGGCATTGATCGGTTCCAAGACGAACGCAAGAAGCGCCCCGAGCACAAGCGCGGTTCCGAACGGCCTGGCGAGCCAGGCCATAGCGATCACCGAGAGCAGCGCGAGCCACGCGAGACCCCGGGCGGCCCTCTCCCGTCGACGAACGGCCGCGGACGGATGAGGAGGTTGCGGATCGAGGCCTTCAAGCTGCTTCATCGACTTCAGACCCTGCGAGGAAACCTTGTGGACATTGTCGTCGCGTCGCTCACGCACTCACGCCCGGTAACGAAACGCGGGCTGTGAGATGGCCCGCATCATCAGCCGCAATCACTCGAGCTGATTGCGGGGGGAGGGCCGATCGAGTATCGATGTCCGTAATCGCCGCACCGCCCTGCGCGGGAGCGCTGACAGACCGTTCGAGACCGAGGACGCGCTCTCCTCTTGCGGCTTACCCGTTCTGCATGATTATTCTAGCGCAGGACTTGGCGATGATACCCAGTACGACCAGCGCGACCCCGAGGTCGACGAGCCAACCCAAGTGATGGTGCAGGTACTCACTCATTCACGATAAGCGATACGTGCATCGCGCGCCTCCGGCCCCTGCGGGCGCATCGAGCTTCCGATGCATGACCACCACCGTCAGCGCCGCTCTTCCACGTCGTCGGGCCACGCGGGTCGTGGCAGTGCCGCAATTGCTCTCGAGGGCCTCCCAGTCGCAGATCCGAACTGTGCGCAGGCCATTCAATCGAATGATGCCCTCGAGACGTAGTTGCGTGAGGACTCGGCTCACCGTCTCGACCGCCATCCCGAGGTAGTCTGCGACGTCATATCGCGACATCGGGAAGATGATCTCTCGCGGGTGGCGGTCATCTCCGAGGCGAGCGGTCAGCTCGAGCAGAAACGCACACACCCGCTCCCGCGCGCGCCCGAGGCTCAACATGATCATGCGCGCCTCGAGGTGATGGATGGACGTGAAGGCGGCCTCTCGAATCTGTCTCGCGATGAGGGGATCCGAGTCCGCGAGCCGCTCGATCTCGCGCCGCGGATATCGGGCGATCGTCGTACCGTCCGCGACGACCTCCGCTGCGAAACGGCGACGGCCCTCCTCGTCAATGCCAAACATATCCTGCGGGAAGAGGAAGTCTATGATACGGCGCGAACCCGCCGAGGTGATGGCGCACTTGCGTGCTGCTCCGGAGAGCACACGGTACCAGAACTCCGAAGGGTCGGAGCTGCGGTAGATCGTCTGCCCCTTCTCATACCGCGCGACAGACTCAATCGCTTCGAGGGCGGGCCGAGCTAGAGGATTCAGGCGCCCGGCTCGAATGACGGGACACATCGACGAGGCTTCCATGATCGATCCCCCATCGCGTCTACCACTCGTCCCATCGCCAGCCTCGCGCAAGAGCGCTTCGCCGTCAACGGATCGAACGGCGCCGGCCGAGTTACTATGGGCAGCTCGCGTTCGAAGCCCCCTCCAGGGCGACAAAAGTAATGCTCGCTGGGGCGAGCTCGAGGCGCCCGGCTCCAGCCGGCTCACCCGTCGTGACGGGAACGTCGCCTGCCGCAGTTAAGGTCAGCGGATGGCCGTTCAGCTCGACCTCACGGGATTCGAGCCAAGCTGCTGTCAGCGTGTAACGTTTGCCGGGTATCGGAAGATCGACGGACCCCGATCGGCTGCGGCTCGCGTTGATCAAGAGCAATGTGACGCCGTTTGGATGGTCACGCAAACACTGTGCGTAAATGTGCAGCCCGGAGGGCGCTCGACCGGGGTCCAGGACCGTGCGACCCATGAGTCGCCGCCAGAGCAGAGCCGCCCAGAAATTAGGACGGGGCCTGTGCGTGCCCTGATCGATGAGACCATAGTCGCTCGAGGCGAGGGTGTTGTGAAAGACAACCTGCACGCCACGCTGCGCGAGCTGGCCAAGCTCGTCCAGGAAGCGAAAACTGTCGAGGAAGCTGTCCGCCCACGGATCGCCACCGCAGGCCGCATCGGCGGTCTCGGTCACCCATACCGTCCGACCGGGCTCGAACCGGTCGCGCAAATTGTCGTAGAATGTGTTGACTCGGTCCGGCTTGGCGAGCCATTCATCCGAGAGCGCGGCGGCCTTGCTCGTGCCGACGATTCCGTGATCGAGCCTCGCGCAGCGCTCGGATGCCGCGGCATACGAATGATACGAATAGATGTCGAAGACGGGCCTCGGGTGCGCGGAGAGCAAGGCTTCGGTTGAGAGCAGCGGTCCGGGCATGAGCATGATGCCCTCGCCCACAGAGCCCGGTCCGACAATGCGCATCTCCGGTGCCGCCAACCGGGCAAACCGATGAAAGATGCTGAAGTCCCGCGCGTAATCCGATGCATCGTAAAACCGCTGGTGCACCACCCATGGCTGCGTACGAGGGCTCATTGAAAAATTCCGCCGCGGCAACGCTCGTCCCGAGTGACTTCGTGTACTCAAGGAACCGCCGAGCCTGGTCGGCCGTCCAGACACCCTGCGCATCGCGCACTCCCGCGCTAATGGCGAAAGAGGTGACGATCTTCGCATCGACTGCGCGTGCGAAATCCGCAACGCCCTTCCACTCCGCCCGCGTCAGGACGCTTCGAAATCCCTTCGGCGGCTTCGACGGTGAGGGTCCATCGCGGTCGTCGAAATAGACGGAATTGGCCCACGTGCCGCTCACGCGTACGTAGGCCGGCCCCAGCGCATCGGCAAGCTTCCGCAACCGCGACTCGGTGAGGTCGACCGGCGGACGCGCCTCGAACATGGACGAGCCCTTACCGATCTGAAAAGCCGGGGCAGGAGAATCGGCGCGTGCGCTCGCCGGCTCACCGGAAGCACGCGCGCTTTTGTCGAGCGCCGCGTAGGGCTTCCAGAACGTGCCGCCGACCACCTCGGCCATCTCGACGTTGTACGAGAGAAATCGCTCATCGAGCGAAGCGATGGCCGGCATCGAGCGAGGTGAGATTGAGGGAGCCGCCCCTGCAAGTCCGCACGCCCACACCGCCGCGGCAGCGACGATCGTTCGAGCGCTTTGAGTGAGGCTCCGGGAAGGAGGCGTAACACTCATGAGCCCCGCTCGCGGTCCAGCAAGCGGGACCTCCCGTCGCGGCGAATCAGGCGCCTTGAGACACGCAAAGCCAAGGATCGTGCGCCTCGGAGAGCAAATTCAGAGCATACTCCGTCGCTCGTCCGGGTGAATTGATACCGATCAACGCGAAGATGTGCCGGGCGAATCAAGCTCGACACATCTTCGGGCGGGGCGTAGACGTAAGCTCATGCAAGCTCAAACCACAGCGTGTCTCGTCCTGATCTTCGCGCTGCCCGGCATTGCCGCAGCCGCGCAGCGACCCCACGCATCGACCGCGCACGGTGGCGGCGCGAGCGAGTGGCATCTCTATAACGGCAATCTCGATGCCACGCGATTCTCGCCTCTCCGACAGATCGACCGTCACAATGTGGGCTCCCTGCACGAGATCGCCCGCGCGCAGCTGCCGGAGACGACTGAGTTTGTCTCGAGCCCCCTCGTCGCCGGTAACCGGCTGTTCGTCACGACGCCCGACTCTACTTATGCGTTCGACTCCACGACGGGGAAGCTCCTCTGGTCCTACGACTCCCATCCAAAGTCCTCAGGTCTCGGAACCGGCAACCGTGGGGCGGCCTATGCCGACGGGCGCGTGTATCGGGGGACTCCCGATGATCGGCTGATCGCGCTCGATGCGAGAACGGGTCGACTGCTCTGGGACGTTCAGGCGTTCGACCCGGCGAAGGGAGAATATATCGTCGCTGCACCGATCATCTGGCAGGGGAAGCTATATATCGGCAACGCCGGGAGCGACGTGGGCGCGATCGGTCACGTGCGCGCGTTTGACCTGAAGAACGGGCACGAGCTTTGGAACTTCGACAACGTGCCCACCTCCGGTTCGGCATCCGAGACGTGGTCCAGCGATCCGACCCACGTACGAGCGGGGGGCGGCATCTACAGCTCCCTGGCGCTCGATCCGATGGACGGCATGCTCTACGCCCCGGTCGCCAACCCCGGTCCTGATTTCGCCGGGGACTACCGGCCGGGCCGCAATCTCTACACCGTCTCGGTCATCGAGCTAGACGCACGCACCGGGAAGCTCCGTGCCTATCACCAGTTCGTCGAGCACGATATCCACGATTGGGACATCTCAGCGAGCCCCATCCTATTCACCTCTCGGGCTGGACGTAAGATGGTGGCGGTCGGGGGAAAGAATGGTTATCTGTATGCACTTGATCGCGACCTGTCGAAGATCGACTACCAAGACCCCGTCACAACCATCGAGAACGTCGAGGCACCGCTCACCGCAGCCGGCACTCGCTTCTGCCCCGGCACTCAGGGCGGCGTGAACTGGTTTGGACCCGCTTACTCGCCGCAGCAGAATGCCCTCTATGTCGACTCGATCGACTGGTGCACCGTGATCAAACTCGCGCCGGCCGGATCGTTTGAGCACAAATACGGCACGCCGTTCGTGGGCTCGACCAACGGTTTCGGCGATTCGGATCCGCATGACAAGACAGGTTGGCTCTACGCCGTCGATGCGGACAGCGGCAAGGTGCTCTGGCGCTATCACGGGTCCCTGCCGATGGTGGCGAGCCTGACCCCGACCGCGGGCGGGATCGTCTTGACTGGAGATCTCGACGGGAATCTCCTCGCCTTCGATGCGGCCTCAGGGCAAGTGCTGCTCAAGACTCCGGCAAGCGGTCCGGTCGGGGGTGGGATCGTGACCTACATGGTCGATGGTCGCCAGTTCGTCGCCGTCGCCTCGGGTATGAAGAACGCCATCATGCAAACACAGTCAGGGCCTGCGGCGGTCGTCATCTACGCGCTGCCCTCGGCAGCGCCGCGGTCGGGGCGCACGCCTTCCATCCCGCGTGCAATCTCCGCCCGTTGACCACGGCGCGTCGTCGCAGCCCTCCACCGGAACACGACGCTCGAGCGGCCGCGCGAGCGCCTGGAGTCCGTTTCGGCATCGACGGTTTGCCGTGACATCGATGCTCAGCTGGACCACGGGTACGTTCGCCTCGGGACAGGCATGATGCAGCACGGACCATGTCCCATCATCGAGCCCCTACGAGCGCGCCGCCAACTCTCGGTATAGAGGTTGGTGTCAACCGCATTCATGGGATTGGCGTGTCCGATGAACGCCGAGGCATCGTCATCGGCTTCGCTCATCGTGAGCGGTCAGTGTCCGGTCGGCTCTCCCCTTCGGCTTGCTTCAAAGAGGAACCAGGTGCGCCGCTCGGTCTCGTCGATCCAGACCTCGATGAGGCTCGTGGTCGCGATGTCACGATGCTCCTCGCAGACGTTGTGAGCCTCCCGCAAGCGTGCTGCGAGCGCCTTGTTGTCTTCGCGCAGCTCGGCGAGCATGTCGAGCGGGTCGACGTAATCGGCGTCGTTGTCCAGCACGTGTGTCAACCGTGCGATGTGCCCGATTGAGTGAAGCGTTCGACCGCCGACCTTGCGAACCCGCTCGGCAATGGGATCGGTCATGGCGTAGAGCTGATCGGCTTGCTCATCGAGCAGCAGGTGGTAGTCCCTGAAGTGGGGTCCGCTCATATGCCAGTGAAAGTTCTTCGTCTTGAGATAAAGCGCAAAGGCAGCCGCGAGAATGGGATTCATCGCCGCTTCGATATCGCGCGCCGCCTTGGGCGCCAGATCACTTGGAGTGGTGAGCGGAGATGCTCGGCGCTGAAGCAGATCCTTGGTTTTCTGAGCTGGGTGTGCCATTCGAGTGTCCTCCCCGGAACATGAGCACGGGTTGTGAGGATACGCTCAAAAGGGGGGACACGATCAAGCCCGCGACGCGGGAGCCGGCGAACGCGGGTCGGCGGATCGGGGTGTACACTCCCGAGCGACCCACCCGCGGGGAGCTGCCATGACCACGCGATGCCCTCACCTGAACTTCGTGCGCACCGATCAGCCACTGAGCAATGGATGCGAGGAATGTCTCGCGATCGGGGACACCTGGGTGCACCTGCGGCTGTGCCGCACCTGCGGTCACGTCGGCTGTTGCGATGACTCGAAGAACCGCCACGCCACCAAGCACTTCCACGCCACGCAGCATCCGATTATCACCTCGTTCGAACCGGGCGAGGATTGGAGCTGGTGCTACGTAGACGAGCTGATGCTCGACCTTCAATGAGCGGGAGCGCGTCGTGACCGCAGACCTTCTCGAGAGGCGGCGCGAGCAGATGTTTCCGAAGCTCACGGCGGCGCAGCTTGCCCGCCTCGAGGCGTGCTGCGCGCGGCGCGCATCAACGGCCGGTCAAATCCTTCTCAAGGTCGGTGAGCGGCCGCGCGGACTGTTCGTCGTGATCGCCGGCACGGTTGAAGTCCTGGCACCGACTTCGGACGTCCACACGGGGACCTGGACGGACACGCTGCTCAACGTGCTCACCCCAGGGGACTTCAGCGGGGAGATGAGCACGTTGCGCGGCACACCGGGACTTGCGTGTTTGCGCGTCGGCCAGCCCGGCGCGGTGCTCGAGTTAGCACTCGATGAGCTGCGACGCGTGGTGCAGAACGATGCGGAGTTGAGTGAGCTCATGATGCGCGCGTTCATTCTGCGGCGCATGGGCATGCTTGAGGCCGGCTCGAGCGAGGTCACTGTGCTCGGCTCGACCCACGCCGGCGACACGCTGCGCATCCGCGAATTCTTGACGCGCAATGCGCGCCCTTACCTCGACGTCGAGATCGATCACGATGCCGACGCTCAGGCGCTCCTCGAGCGCTTTCACGTCCGGCCGGAAGAACTCCCCGTGGTGGTGTGCCGCGCAGGCCAAGTCCTCAGAAATCCCGACAATCGCAGCCTCGCCGAATGCCTCGGCATCAATGGCCAACCCGATGATGCGCGCGTGCACGATGTCATCATCATCGGTGCGGGTCCTGCGGGCCTTGCAACCGCGGTATACGCGGCCTCCGAAGGCTTGGACGTACGCATGGTCGACAGCTTCGCCCCCGGGGGCCAGGCAGGCACGAGTTCGCGCATCGAGAACTATCTCGGGTTTCCGACCGGCATTTCGGGCGCCGCGCTTGCGGGCCGTGCGCTGTCGCAAGCGCAGAAGTTCGGCGCGCAGTTGAGCGTCGCCTGGATGGCCCAGAGGCTGCATTGCGATACGTGGCCGTATGCGGTGGAGATGGCCGATGCCAAGCGGCTGAGCGGCCGCGCGATCGTCATTGCGACGGGCGCGCAGTACCGCACGCTCGAGGTGCCGAACGTATCGCGATTCCTCGGCAGTGGAATCTATTACGCCGCGACGAAGCTCGAGGCGGGTATGTGCGAGGGCGATGACGTGGCGATCGTCGGAGGAGGCAACTCCGCTG
>Ga0134126_10011250_pt1 | contig 11283 bp, 11 predicted proteins | sample KB31752_FD_96881 | JGI IMG/M metagenome (GOLD analysis project Ga0134126, IMG submission 96881) | Terrestrial soil microbial communities with excess Nitrogen fertilizer from Kellogg Biological Station, Michigan, USA - KB3-175-2 | ecosystem: Environmental > Terrestrial > Soil > Unclassified ... | reverse complement strand
GTGGATGAGGCGACCGCCTGGCTCTGGGACGCGAACTCCGTCCGCTCGCGCTTCGAAGGGACCGGAGTCGTTTTCACTGAACAGGCGGCCGCAATGGGCATGGTGGGCATGGTCGCGCGGGCATCCGGTCTGGTTCGAGATGTCCGTTTTGATCATCCTGCCGGCTGGCATCGATTCGCGCAAGTTCCTGTTGCTGTCTGGCCGGACGGCGATGTATTCGCCCGCGCGAAAGTTCGTTGGTTGGAGATTCAACGCTCCGGCAAGTTTCTAAAAGAACAGTTGGCTGCCGCGCCCGAAGATGGAATTCGTGCAGACGTTGGCCCGCTTGCAACCAACACTCTCGCCGTCGCACTCGTCGAAGGCTGGCGGGGTGAGATATGTCATGTTGCCCTCACCGACGAGACAGGAAGGTTTCGCCGGTACAAAATCACGGACCCGTCGTTCCACAACTGGATTGGAATGTCGCTGGCACTGCGTGGCCAGGCGATCTCCGATTTTCCGCTCTGCAACAAAAGTTTCAATCTCTCGTACTGCGGTTTTGATCTCTGACTATGTTTGCCATTGAAACCATCATTCATCGCCTGCGGCACGGTTGCCAGACGATGCCGTATCCAGCCGGTCCTGCACCAGCTCTGCCCGACCGCCACGGCGGCGCTCTGCGTGTAGACGCATCCAAATGCACTGAAAGCTGCGCCGCGTGCGTCGAGGTTTGTCCGACGAAGGCCATCACAAAATCGCCCAGCGGACCGATGTTGCTCGATTTGGGCAAGTGCATTTTCTGCGCCGCGTGCGTCGAGGCCTGTCCGACGAAGGCCATTACTCAAACTGGAAATTATCGCATGGCAACACGGCGGCGCGAAGACCTTTTGCTCGGCAATCCGGGCGCTGACGAAGCGCGTCTCGCCGCTGCTCTCCACGAAAAACTGCGTAAACTCTTTGGCCGTTCACTACGCCTCCGCGTGGTAAGCGCCGGTGGCTGCGGTGGGTGCGAGGCCGATGTCAATGTGCTCGGCACCATCGGGTGGGATTTGGGACGATTTGGCATTCAGTTCGTCGCGTCGCCGCGCCACGCCGACGGCCTGCTGATTACCGGCTGTGTTTCAAGAAACATGGAACTTGCGCTCAAAAAAGCATGGGAGGCCATCCCAGAACCGAAGGTTGTCATTGCAGTTGGTGCGTGCGCCATCGCCGGCGGACCGTTTATCGGCAATCCAGAGATTCTCAATGGCGCTGCTTCGGTGGTGCCTGTTGACCTTTTCATTCCTGGTTGTCCGCCTCATCCGCTCACTATCCTCGACGGCTTATTGCGGCTGTTGGGGCGATTGGATGATAAAGCCGGTCTTTGATTTTGTGCGGCCCTCGGATTGCCGAGAATGGTGCGGTCAAACACTCCGATTTTTGCTTTGAGTTTAAATGCGTGAGATCACCGCAGCCTACGGAAGGTGGTTGGGCTTGTGGACCGGGAAGGAGTCTTAGCCGTCGAACTGGACGGTTCGCAAGGGCAGTTCTTTAGCCGGCGTTCCATTTCCAATTGCGAATTTCAGGCATGTCCTGCCCGTGCTCGTTAATGTAATTCCGGTGTTCAACCAACTTGTCCAACAGCGATTGTTTCAAATAGGCCGCCTTGGCGCCAACTTGTGGTAGCCTGTCAATGACATCCATCACGAGGTGGAAACGATCCAAATCATTCAGCACCGCCATATCGAAGGGCGTGGTAATCGTGCCTTCCTCCTTATAGCCGCGCACGTGCAGGTTGTCGTGATTGGTGCGGCGATAGGTCAGCCGGTGAATCAGCCATGGATACGCATGGAAAGCAAAAATGATCGGTTTGTCTTTGGTAAAGAGCGCGTCGAAATCGTGATCATTCAACCCGTGAGGATGTTCCGTGCACGGCTGCAACTTCATGAGATCAACGACGTTGATGACGCGAATTTTCAACTCCGGCAAATGCTCGCGGAGAATGGAAACTGCGGCCAAAGTTTCCAGCGTTGGCACATCACCCGCACAGCCCATGACGACATCCGGTTGGCTGTCCTGGTCATTACTGGCCCACGACCAAACACCGATGCCCTCAGTGCAATGCTTCACGGCGGCATCCATGCCCAACCATTGCGGAGCCGGATGTTTTCCGGCGACGACGACGTTCACGTAATGCCGGCTGCGCAAACAATGATCCATCACCGAGAGCAAACAATTGGCGTCCGGCGGCAGATACACCCTGACAATCTCCGCCTTTTTGTTGACCACGTGGTCGATGAAACCCGGGTCTTGGTGAGTAAAACCATTGTGATCCTGCCGCCACACGTGAGAAGCCAATAGGTAATTGAGCGAGGCCAGTCTGCGTCGCCACGAAAGTTTAGAGGTGACCTTCAACCATTTCGCATGCTGATTGAACATGGAATCCACAATATGGATGAAAGCCTCGTAGCAGTTGAAAAGTCCGTGGCGACCGGTCAGGAGATAGCCCTCCAGCCAGCCTTCACATTGATGTTCGCTCAGCATTTCGATCACACGACCTTCCGGAGCGAGGAATTGATCGTTCCGGTCTGTTTCGGCTTCCCATTGGCGATTAGTTGTTTCGAATACGTCCGCGAGACCGTTTGAAATAGTTTCGTCCGGACCAAATATTCGAAAGTTCCGCTCGGCGGCATTCATCTTCACCACGTCCCGCAGGAATTTTCCGAGCACGTGGGTGTCGCCTATTCCGGAAACACCCGGTGTGGGAACGTTGGCGGCAAAGTCGCGAAAATCCGGCATCCGGAGATCCTTCAATAAATTTCCCCCATTCGTATGCGGGTTGGCTCCCATTCGTCTGGGACCGCTGGGCGCCAACTCAGCGAACTCTGTCTGAAAGCGACCTTGCTCGTCGAAAAGTTCCTCCGGCCGATAACTCTTCAGCCACTTTTCCAAGAGCTTAAGGTGGCTTGGCGGACTGGTTGGCGTGACGGCGAGCGGCACTTGATGCGAACGGAAGGTGCCTTCATTGGGAATTCCATCGACCTTTTTTGGCCCGGTCCAGCCTTTTGGAGATCTGAAAATGATCATCGGCCACTCGGGTTGCGTCCTGCCGTGCTCGGTACGAGCACTTTCCTTGATCCGACGAATATCAGCAATCACTCCGTCCAAAATTCCCGCCATGGCCTGATGCATGGCTTCTGGTTTGTGCCCCTCGACGAAATATGGTTTCCAACCGTAACCCTCAAATAGTTTGCGCAACTTGGCTTTCGGGATGCGCGCGAGAACTGTGGGATTGGCGATTTTATATCCATTCAAATGGAGAATCGGCAGCACCACACCGTCGGTCACCGGATTGAGAAATTTATTCGAATGCCACGCCGTGGCCAGCGGACCAGTTTCCGCTTCGCCATCACCGACCACACACGCGACGACTAAATCCGGGTTGTCAAAAACTGCCCCAAATGCATGGCTGAGTGAATAGCCCAGTTCGCCTCCTTCGTGAATGGAGCCGGGACATTCCGGCGAGACGTGGCTCGGAATGCCACCGGGGAACGAAAACTGTTTGAATAATTTTTTCAGACCCGTTTCGTCGCGGCTGATGTCGGGATAAACCTCACTGTAGGTGCCTTCCAGGTACGTGTTCGCCACGAGCGCCGGTCCGCCGTGACCGGGACCGGAAATATAGAACATGTTTAGATCGTGTTCTTTGATGATTCGACTCAGATGCGCGTAAATAAAGTTTTGTCCCGGAGTCGTGCCCCAATGGCCCAGCAGCAGGTGCTTCACGTGTTCAGGCCTGAGCGGTTCACGGAGCAGCGGATTGTCGCGCAAATAAATCTGTCCCACGGACAAATAGTTTGCCGCGCGCCACCAGCCGTCGATCTTGCGCAGCAGTTCCAGCCCAAGCGCGTTTGTATTCGTTTTCATTGTTGAATCCTTTCCAGAATCTGACATACCGAACGGGCGATCATTAATTCTTCATCCGTTCGGATAACACGGACAACCACTTTGCTTTCGTCGGTTGAAATCACTTCGGCGGTTGCGGCATTGCGTTTGGGGTCCAATTCGGCACCGAGCACCTTCAATCGTTCGCATATTCGCGCTCGGATCGGAGCGGCATTTTCGCCGATGCCACCGCTGAAGACGAGCGTGTCCAATCCGTCGAGAGCGACCGTGAACGCCCCAATCCATTTGCTCGCCTGATAGCAAAAAAGTGCGATGGCTTCAGCCGCTCGGCTGTCCTCGGTTTCGCGTGCCAGTAAATCGCGCATGTCGGAACTCGTTTCCGATATCCCGAGGAGACCGGACTCGTGATTTGCCATTTTGAAGAACTCCCGCGTGGTCATTCCTTCGGCACGTTCCAGATAGGCGGGGAGGCCGGGATCGAGGTCGCCGGAACGCGTGCTCATCGGCAATCCAGCAGTGGGCGTGAACGCCATCGTGGTATCCACGCTCTGGCCGGATTTCACAGCGGCCATACTGGCCCCATTTCCGAGGTGTGCGAGGATGACACGGCCCTGGGCGGCGTTTGGACCAGCCAGGCGCGCGAGTTCCTCCACCAAAAAGGCGTACGACAAACCATGAAATCCGTACCGTTGAACGCCGCGAGCTTCGTAGCGTCGCGGGATAGGCAGGAGCTTCGCGACGGAAGGAAGCGTGCGATGAAACGCCGTGTCGAAACACGCCACCTGTGGCACGCCGGGAAATTTCGCTGCGAGCTTTTCAATCAGTGCGATTTCTGCGGGGAGATGTTCCGGGTCGAATGGCTGCACGCGGCGTAATTCCGCGAGGATTGCGTCATCAACGATTTGCGGTTCGCGATATTTCGGCCCTCCGTGAACCACGCGATGCCCAACCCCTTTCAACTGTGATTCGTCGAGCCAACTGATGATATGTTCCAAGGCAGCGGAATGGTCATGCACCGAGATTTTTTCCTGTGTGCAGTTGCCGTGTTTTTTCAACACAAAGGTAGTGTCCGAAGTGCCAATCCGGTCTATGCCACCGGAAAGAAGCCGCGCCGGAGCAGCGCCCGTCGTGAAAACGGCGAATTTCAAGCTGGATGAACCCGCGTTCAGGACAAGGAGGTGTCCGAGGCTCCGGCTGTTCCGAACAGTCGATTCTGTTCCATGAGTAATGATTGCTTTGGTCATGTGGCCTTACGCCTTGTCCCTTGGACGGTTTTCGAATATCCATAGTTGATATGCCCAAGAAACATACTGGCACCGGAACTTTTTGACACGTTGGTCAATAAAAATGTCAGGACTTTTTGTCTGGTTCATCCCTTTGCTGAGGTTTCGGGGTGCGGAAACTTTCTGGGCATCGGCTCATTCGCAGCCAGAATTCGTTGATCGTCCTGCTAAATTGAATGAGATCCTGAAAATCATAAGGCTTCATGAGAAAAGAATTGGCACCCAGTCGATAGGCGTCATTCACATCTCTCATCTGGTCTGACGAAGTGAGCACAACGATCCGAAGGCCCGAGAGGCCGGGTTGGCTCCTTGCCCATCCGATGATCTCAAATCCGCTGAAGCCGGGAAGCTTGAGATCCAGAAGCAAAAGATCAGGCAGCGGGTATTCATCACGATTGGTGTATTTCCCTTCACCTTTGAGGTAAGCTAACGTTTCCTGACCGGTGGATACGACGTGGATAGGATTGGGAATTTTGGCTTCAGTGAAAGCTTTCTGGATGAGAAACACATAATCTTCTTCATCCTCCGCTATCAAAATTACTGCATGTTCGGGCATCACGGACCCCGAGTATTGCCGAAAATCTCCGGTCGGGCAATGGTCTTGCTATGGGGCAACCATCTTAGAGCGCGTTTTTATGGAATTTGCTTTTGGGCTTCGCACTGACGGACCAGTATTCGTGCACTACCTTCACCATCTTTACCAGTTCGTCCAACGCGGGTGGTTTGATCATGTAGGTGTTCGCCCCGAGACCGTAAGCCTTCTCGATGTCCACATCCAAGCGTGATGAGGTTATGATGATAGTGGGAATGACTCGGTATTCGGGGTGATCGCGTATCCATGCAAGCAGTTCAAGTCCGTTCATGCGAGGCATTTTCAAATCAACAATAAGAACATCAGGAAACGGATATGCCTGCCGGTCTGCGTACACACCGTTGCCGTTCAGGTAAGCTACGGCCTCCAATCCGTCCTTTGCCCATTGGATTGGATTGAGAATGTTATTTTTTTGAAATGCCAGCCGCACCAACATGGCATCATTTTCGTCATCTTCCACTAGCAAGATTGTGTAATTTGAATCGCCCATAAGCTAACTCCTGATCAAGCGGCTACCGATAGTGGAATTCTGCTCTAAAGTAATGCGCCCTCAAGACATTTTGCTACGGAGTGATTCACCCTGTGCCCCCAGCTTCGCGAACATCTAACCAGAATCGAATTTGCCAATCAGTGCTGCTCATGAAAATCGCTGAGCCTGTATGAGTGATTGTGTTCAGGTCTGCACCTTGGCACATATCGGTAATTAACGATATGTCCGTCCGGTGTGAGAGAATTGGTTTCAGTAGCCAAGACGTTATCTGATCCTTCCCGCGTGCGCATTCTTGTGGCGCTGCGAGAACGCGAGCTTTGTGTCTGTGAACTCTGCGATTCCTTGGACATGACGCAGTCCACGCTTTCAATCCGTCTCAAAGTTATCCGCCAGGCGGAATTGGTCTCTGCGACGAAAGAGGGCAAATGGATGTATTATCGGATCGCGCCGGACGCTGAGGGACTGTTGGGCCAGTTGTTTCAGTCATTTTGTTCCACCCTGAAAAAGGACCCCGTGCTGGCGCGAGATGCCAAAAATCTCAAGGGCAGGTCGAGGCTTCACCAGTACAGGTAGTTTCAGCGAAATCTTCAGTAGCCGAGCATTGGACGAGCATTTCTGAGCAATATACGAGCGGCTTGATCAGTTATAAAAAACATGCTAAGAGAGGATCAAATTCGAGCGTAAAACGCCCTGCTGAAGGGTGGGTCGGTTCAATCCCGGCCATTGGCCCCACCATTTCTTGCGACTGATTTGGATGGTTTCGGAGCGCAACTTTGCCAACGTTCGGTAAAGTGTTTCGGAGCAATCGAGGATTGGCAAAAATCCCCAAATTATCAATCGTGCGTGTCTGCTCATCGGTAATCTATTCCGATAATCGCCCAATTCTTCCGTGAGTTCTCTGAGACTCCTATCGACGTAATCTTTTGCGTTTTGATTCCGGAGGAAACAAACTGTCGGTTGAAACTCCGAGCGTGAGGGCGAGTGCGAAAAGCTCATCATCGGTCACACACCTCAATCGCGCCTCAATTTGAGACAGGGTGCCCCGGCTGATGTCCAGCCCGTTGAGTTGACACTTCGCGGCAAATTCCTCTTGAGTAAGCCCAATTTGGTTTCGCCGCTCTCGGATTTGCGGTCCAACGATATTTGCTGGGGTTTTGGTTCTGGGCATCAGCTTAATAAATCGGTCCTGAACGTATCCGAAGAACGGCCCAGAAAATGCTACGCTTTCTTAGCAATCAAATATTTGGTTTTTGAGCGGAGTTTTGAAAACCAAACGCAAAAGCGTCATTAACTGAATCTGAAAAACACAGAAGGAAATCCATTATGAACACTGAAATCGGTACTCCGGCGACGAAGCCATTGGAAAAGGGGGACGTTACACAGAGACCACAAAAGATGGGATTGGTGGGCGTGATTGTTTCTATCTTTATGATCGGCGCGATTGCGCATTTCGCCGGATGGGACGAAAATTCTCAGCCATTGGCGGGAGAGACTCATGCCGGTATCACGAAAGCTCAATGGCGACAAAAGGCTCTTCCTTTTTATAATCCGGGTGGAGGGATTAAGCTGACCACGATCGGAAATTTCAAAGCCGCTATGGGGGAACCGTCGAACACTCAAACTGTCGAAGGGCATGCGTTTTGGTATTACGATTGTGCTGACGGTACGATTCAGGTCGTAATGGTCGATCCCTCATTGTCGGGCGGCAGACTCGCCATCGATTCAATAAACGATTACTGAAAGTTGTTTAAAAATCTGGACGTTAGCACAACGGAAAATCAATTTTGGCTAAGGCTCGGGAATTAGCTGCCCGAAAAATCTGGCTAGGGGGAGGGGAGTCGAGGCAGATTTCGCATTGATGGGAATTGAAAGCCAGCCAAGAACATACGAACCGATAAGGATCAGTTTTAGGCCTGCCTCTGTTGTGAGTCAGACAGATCGCTGGACAAGGCAGCTCGTTCCTCGCGACAGACAGACGGAAACACATATCATCCTGGGTGCCGAACTGGAACTTCGAGGTCTGAAACAGGGTTTCGAGGCGTTGGGAAAGATTGTGCAGAAGGGTTTTGATGAGAAAAGATTGGAAGCAAAAGTTAAGGCGGCGCTTGTCGTTGGCCTTCCAAAGCGCGTCGTAATTGATTTATTCAAGCTTACGGAATTGACCGTGGAACCTGGCAGTGCTGAATTGGATGAATGGGAAGCCGACTCAAATTTGGACGATATTCACATCACTCGTTTGGAAGAACAGGCAAAAGCCGGAAACGCGGCAACAAACGCTTGGAGGGCTGCAATCGATGAAGCATGTGAGGGCTTGCGAGCCGGGTACGAATACCACCGCGATAAGATTCGTGATGCCATCGCGTTTATCGAACTGTGTAACCGTTCGGCCAACAATGGCATGATGTCGATGTGGTGTGAGGAAAAGATGGCGCGTATTCGTAGCGACCTAGGGAAATTGGCGACCTACAAAAATGTTCGGCATCCAAATGCGATTCGTACCGCTGGTGATATCGCTGGACTGCTTCGCAGTTGGCCTGTTGTCAATTCCTGGCACGAACATCCGCCCCGAAGGTGGCAACCGACAGATGCCAAATGATTCTTTCGCACCTGCGGTCAGAAACACGAGCAATTCGCTAATGCTAATTCCGACTTGGAGGATTCTCGCGAGAAGCGATATGTAATGACAATCCCGTATCTGCTAAACGAGAAAGGCTTTCAATTATTTCTTCGTAATTATCTCCAATTGCCCACGGATAGGCCACCGTTATCTGTGAAAGACCTTTTGCTTTTGCATCTGAACAAAGTCGGATGAAATCTGCGAATTTCTTCTCGTATGCCGACGATGCATTCATCAACTGTCGAATTATTGAACCAAAGTTATTTTTTCGCAGTTTTGACTTTCGCCCAACGCGCTTTAGCGGCGGCAGATATTTTCGCTCTGGCGGCGGCACTCATTTTACGTTTGGGTTTGTGCGTCGTGCCTATCGTCGATTTTGTTCCCTTGAGCTTTGCCCAGCGCGCCCTTTGAGCTGCGGCAATTCTGGCCCGCGCGGCCTTGCTCATTTTGCGTTTTTGTTTTTTAGCTGTCGTCGCGGGGGCGTTTGACGGCCTCAAAGTTCGATTCAATTCATCTTCCAGCGCCTGAATTTTTTCCTTAATTTCGGCAGCATGCAGCAATTGTTGTGCGGATAGATCAATGATTGAACTCATGCCGTCAATTAGGAGTTTTTGAGTTTGAAAGTCAATAACGGGTTGTTATCCGCTTTATTGTTGTTGAACCATCGGGATTAACTATATTTTTCGAATGGATTTCATGGAACCACTGCTTGCTGCCTTAGGAAAAATCAAAGATCCAACTCTTTTTGCTGATGAACGTGGATACCAAGGCGAGTTGAAATCAAGGCTCGACCGAGAATTAGCTCTTAACATCTCAGAAGATGATTTTGCGGCCCCGCAGGTCCGCGAAGAATACCAAAAACGAGCTGACCTTCACGGAATCGAACTGCGTCCAGATATCATTATTCATGTTCCATTCGAGCGCGGCGTTTCTCCCACTCGAAAGGACGATAATTACATGGTAATACTACTTAAGCGATGCGCCGGGCGGACGAAGGCAATGAAGAATTTTGACTCCCTCGAAACCATTTGTTCGACCTTGAATTACCCTGTTGGCGTATCGATAAATGTCGCGTACCCAAAACTCTGGATACCAGAACTGCCCCCTCAAGTTCCAAGCTCCTTCACGCTGCATGAAATCGCTGTCGCATTGGTGAACGGAAAGCCAGCGATTCAGGTGGCAACGCGGAAACCTGGTCAAGGCGGCGTAATCATCTGAACATTGCCAGTAATTTGTAAACCTTGAGCGAGTGCATTGCGCACTCATCCCTTGATTTAGTGGGTCCGAAATTACCGCCACTTATGTAAACTTTGATATCAATAAAACGGCCAATGATTCAATTTTGGGCGACCGAGGGATTCCTGTTCAAAGGGGATACGCCCGGACTTCATGTGCATCGGTTGAAAATCACGATCTGATTTTTCTCTCAGTACTCGAAGTATATCGAAACCTGGCTCATCACTGTCGCCAAAGTGCCAAAATTCCATGCCGGCAGGTAGCCGTTTCAAAAGTTTAAGCGTTCCCGATCCCGGGTAGCTAGTTTGAATAAGTAATTCTCCAGACTTGAGTTTGACGAGTTCGTGAAAGGAAGTTTCGTTTTCAACCGTGATGCAGCGTTTTGCGGAGGTGACTACTTTTTCGGCACGCACAATATCAGTCTCCGATACTCGGAACGCCCCATTCAAGTGTCCTAAATCAAGGAATTCACCATCCAGTTCCAACTTCAAAGGGCCATGAACCAGTGCAAAACGGGGATTAGGAAGAATCCCCAAATCATCAAGCGTGCGTATTTTTCCACCGGTAATCTGTTCCAACAATCGCCCTAATTTTCCACGCAATTTGTCGCGGAATTCACCATCGCGGTCTTTCGCTGCGAATGATTCTAGGATCTTCGAATCACCGCAAAGCACACAGCTAGCAAAACGAACGAGTGATTCGCCGTCCCACGCGAGCAGGCGAGGAATCAACGCCAGTAACCTGGCATTTTCTGCACACGGATTACGATCAAACGGTTCGACGGAGTTGCCTGCGAGCGCTGATAGTCTCATTCGCTCGCACCAAATCTTCCATTTTTCCTGCCAGCGAGCGGGAAGGGCGTACTCGGCAGCGTCGACAAATTGTCCCGCGAGATGCTGCCGAACCAATGAGGGAGAGTGTCTGCCGAGGGCCGTAAAGAGTTTCGACTCGTTGTCCGGGCTAAACCGGACTTGGTGGAGTGAGCCGCGGTCGCGCTTGTGCAGCGGTTCAAGCTTGAGAATCCCCACTTGTTCGGCCTCGTGGAGTTGTTGTTCTGCTACAGCCCTAGCATCCCCCTCGACAGCCTTGGCATCTTTAAACAAATCTTCCACATCGACCAATAGGTCTCGACAAGCCTCGCCTGTCCGGCCGGCGGCGCTTTTCTCATAGCGCCGAGCCAAACATTCGCGAACGGGGGGGG
>Ga0134126_10011246_pt1 | contig 11284 bp, 19 predicted proteins | sample KB31752_FD_96881 | JGI IMG/M metagenome (GOLD analysis project Ga0134126, IMG submission 96881) | Terrestrial soil microbial communities with excess Nitrogen fertilizer from Kellogg Biological Station, Michigan, USA - KB3-175-2 | ecosystem: Environmental > Terrestrial > Soil > Unclassified ... | reverse complement strand
GGACTTCCACGTGCCTGCGATCTTACAGCTACGGTACGCCGCTCGGTACGACAGAGGTCTATTATGTTGCGATAAGCACCTGACTCGACGTCAGATTCCGCCTCAAGCAGTCCCATCCATCATGACTCAGGCCCCGCACAGGCAATCCGGCAAAATTTGCCCTCTGGGCCGACGAATACCGGCAGCTTGGCACGCTTGCGAATCCGGTAATGACGACCTCAATCGCCTACCAGGATTCACTGACGCTCGGCCTCGGTGTCGAAGAATACGAGCCGAATGGCCGCGCCGCAGATGAAGTCCGTAGGGCGCTGAACTGGATCCTCGAACGAATTCGCGGGGCCGCCCTATGAGCAAGCAGAGTCAAGCAGACCGGCTCGCCAAGGCTATCAGGACCAACTCACCCGCCGATGTCGCTGTAAGGGCGACGGATCGCCCAGCAAATGCTGGCGAGATGATACGGACGACCTTGTCGGTTCCCGCCGCCATGCATCTATCGTTGCGCCAACTTGCTCTCATCGCCCGCTGCCCGATGAACGACGTACTCCTGCTCGCCGTCGCCGATCTGCTCAAGGAGGCCGGCCGCCCATGTGAGGCCCTCGCCTGCGAGCATCTTCGCCAGAAGCTTTTCTCTCAGCGTTCGTCGACTCCGGACCGCCGGTCGAGTTCTTTGGCGGAATCGCAATCCTTTTAGGCTTCATGACCGCATATGCCGCGCTTCTGATGGTCGCTTTCACCATCATTGCTACCGCGACCTCACATCGATTTTGGCAGTTCTCAGACCCCGCGCTCTACCGCGCTCAGAGCACTAACTTCTGGAAGAACGTCTCGATGATGGGCGGCATGATATTGCTGTTCGTCACGGCAGGGGGGCACTATTCGCTTGACCAACTGTTTCGAGGCCGAGTTCGCGAGCCGGCGCCCCAACCCACATTTGGCGAGCGATATTCCGCCAATGTCGGGCCAGAAGACGATAATCGGATTGAGCCACTGGATCTTTCGCGCGCATAGACAAGCGTTCGCACGCCTGGGCCCAAAGCCGATACGCCTCCGCCAATTTTACCATCGACCACCTGAAGAATGAGCAACGCGGCACTTCTCCCGGAACAGCCGAGGCACATCGGAGTTCCGCACTCCCTCTGGCCAGTCGGTTGAGAGGCGCGAAGCAGGCCAGCAGCAGGCGCCTAAGGGCGCAGCTTCCGCGCCATGATGGCTTAACATCAGGGATCGCTGGCGCACGGCATTGAGACCGCATACCTTGGAACAATCGGCGCCCCCGACGGTTCGATTGAGATCGCCGCGCACTCGTCGCAGAAGGCTGGACAGTCCCAATGCTTAAGCTTTCAATGGCAATCGCTGTCGTGGTCCTCACCAGTCATTGCTACGCGCAGCAGCAGAATCATCCAAACCCAGCTCAATGTGAGCAGGTCCGCTCCGCCGTGGCTCAATACGGCCTCCAGGCTGCCCGCAAAAATGCTCACGAGCAGTACGGGCTAACGCTTGCGGATATACATAAGGTCGAGTTGGAATGCGGCATCAAAGGCCGTGTTCGTCAGGGCCGCAGATGATCGTTAGCCGCGACCGGCAAGCCGCAGAAGCAAAAAGAGCAACATTGGCCTAATACTCGCATCGCCTCGGGCGGTACGTCTACCGTTCAAACAGCAAGCGGAACGGAGCAACACGGTTGATTGGCATGCTCAATCTCTAATCCTGTGGACCCGGAACTGCGGTCCGCTCTCTGGGTTATGTGCACACAAACTCAATTTGGGAGAACAGCATGAGCGTCAAAGGCGAGATCAAAGAAGCCGCGGGCTTCGTTAAAGAAGAAGCCAACGAGCACGGCAATTCGCCCGAAAGCCAGAAGAAGGCTCAGGAAGGTCGCGACCTCCGCAACGAGGGACGCGTCGAAGATGGCAAAGAGCCGAAGACCACCAAACCGGGCACTGGTCACTAACAAAAACCATAATAGCCGCTCCCGAATAGTCGGGGGCGGCTTTGTCGTATGTGCATTTCGCCAGGGTTCACCCAGGTCCGGTGTTGTCGTAGACCGACGTCATTTCTCTGCTCATGTCGCATGAGTGAGCTTCATTGAGTGGCTTTACACTGTAAGAAATTGTTCAAGCGACACTGTAAGAAGTTTTTCAACCGATTGCGTTGACTGCGCGAGCAATCTTGGCGCTAATTCTTAGTGAAAAGCACACAAAAATGCACGAGTTGCAGCGCAAACGGCGCCTTTCTGCGAATCGATTCTCATAGGCTCGGCCGTTCGGCCGTGCTAAGCTAACGCTATCGAATCGAACTTGAGTGCGATGGCGGGCCGACAGGCAAAAATATAAAACGACCTCCAAACTGCACTCTTACTCTCCGAACTCTCTCGCCGCCGACATCCACATCGCAACCGGTGATCGGACTGCTTTCTTTCAAATCCGGTCTGCGCGCTTCGGAGATGTCCAAGCTTGATTGGAGCATGGTTCTGGATGCTTCCGGCGCGATTGCCTCCACGGTCACCTTGGAGAATCGGATTGCCAACACGGCCGGATCATCCCGATGCATCCGGAGCTCCGCAGCGCGCTAGACGCTTGGATGCGAGTGGCAGGAGGCAAAGGACCGGTGGCGGGCTCCGAGCGCGGCGGTCGAATGACCCCGGTCAGCATCTGCAACTTTTTCAAGTGAGTGTTGCATGTTCTGCGTCACCGGCGTCTAGCAAGTGCGCAGCGGCTCACCGCCCTGATCGCGATCAAACCTTCTGGTAGCGCGGGCGTCGTTCCGGCCGCAGCAAGAACAGGAGCAGCGAGCGTCCGGTCACCTGATATTCCTTACCGAAGGCGAAGCGCGCCGCGTCTTCAGGGTCCTCGTCCTCCTGCGGCAGGTTGGTGTCGATCAGGCGCTCCCAGTCACGGCCGCCCACCACCTCCGGCAGCGTGAAGTTGACAACGTCGTGATGCGCGTTGAGGATCGCCAGCAAGGTCGCGTTGCTGCCGCGCTTGCGGATCCCGGATTGCTGCGCCCGTCCGTCGAGCAGGACGCCGACGCAGCGCGCATTGCCGTCGGTCCAGTTCTCCGGCGTCATCTCGGCTGCCGCCGGCGTGAGCCAGGTGCAGTCCTTGACGCCGAGTTCTTCGTTCCACTGCGCGGTGAGGAAGCGGCTCTGTCGCAGCACCGGATATTGCCGGCGCAGCTTCGTCAGCCGCGCCACGAACTGCTCCAGTTCCTGGCCGGCCTCGCCGATCTGCCAGTTCACCCAAGAGATGTCGTTGTCCTGCGCGTAGGCGTTATTGTTGCCCTGCTGGGTGCGGCCGAATTCGTCGCCGCCGAGGATCATCGGCGTGCCCTGCGAGAACAGCAGGGTCGCAAGCATGTTGCGCTTCTGCCGTTCGCGCAGCCTGCGATGTCCTTGTCCTCGGTCGGGCCTTCGGCGCCGTGATTCCACGAGTGATTGTTCGAGGACCCGTCCTTGTTGTCCTCGCCGTTCGTCTTGTTGTGCTTGTCGTTGTAGGAGACGAGGTCGTTGAGCGTGAAGCCGTCGTGCGCGGTGATGAAGTTGACGCTCGCCCATGGCTTGCGGCCGCGCCGGTTGAATAGGTCGGCCGAGCCGGTGATGCGCGTGGCGAGCTCCGGCAGCACGGCGTCGCCCTTCCAGTAGGCGCGCCCCGTGTCGCGGAATTTGTCGTTCCACTCGGCCCAGCCGGGCGGGAAGCCGCCGACCTGGTAGCCACCGGGGCCGCAGTCCCACGGCTCGGTGATGAGCTTGACCGAGGACAGCACCGGATCCTGCCGGCAGGAATCGAGGAAGCCGCCGCCCTCGTCGAAGCCGTAGGGTTCGCGCGCGAGGATGGTGCCGAGGTCGAAGCGGAAGCCGTCGACATGCATCTCCTCGACCCAGTAGCGCAGCGAGTCGGTGACCATCTGCAGCACGCGCTGATGCGACAGGTTCAGCGTGTTGCCGGTGCCGGTGTCGTTGATGTAATAGCGCGGCTGGTCGGGCAGCAGCCGATAATAGGAGGCGTTGTCGATGCCCTTGAATAGTCGCGCTCGGGCGCGAAGAAGCCGATCGTGTTGTAGCCCCAGAAATTGCGCAGGCCCTTGTCGGCGAGATAGCTGTCATTGACGAAGGTGTGGATCGGCAACAGCTCGACGGCGGTGACGCCGATCTTGCGCAGATGCGCGATAACCTCGGGCTCGGACAAGCCGCGGAAGGTTCCGCGGAATTCCTCCGGCACGTCGGGGTGCAGCTTGGTGTAACCGCGGACATGGGCCTCGTAGACGATGGTCTGTTCCCACGATGTGCGCGGCGGCCGGTCCTCGCCCCAGGTGAAGGCCGGATCGATGACGCGGCATTTCGGGATGAACGCCGCGCTGTCGCGCTCGTCGAAGGTCGTGTCGTCGCCGGTCTCCATCTTGTAGCCAAACACGGCCGGGTCCCATTTGATCTCGCCGACGATCGCCTTATCGTAGGGATCGAGCAGCAATTTGTTGGGATTGAAGCGATGCCCGTGCTGCGGCTCGTACAGCCCGTGCACCCGGTAGGCGTAGATCGTGCCCGGCCGCGCGTCGGGCAGAAAGCCGTGCCAGACCTCGTCGGTGTATTCCGGCAACTCGATGCGCTCGATTTCGCGCGTACCGCCCTGGTCGAAAAGGCAGAGTTCGACCTTGGTCGCATGCGCGGAGAAAAGCGCGAAGTTTACCCCGCGCCCGGTCCAGGTCGCGCCGAGCGGAAAAGGCTGGCCCTCGCGCACGCGCGCGCTTCGTTTGACCCGAACGGCCGTTCCGCCGATGACCCTGGCGTCCATGATGCTGCCTCGTAAAGGTCGACGACTTTCAAGCGGGACGATCGCGTTTCTGTTCCCCGCAGCGCCGCATGCGAGCCGCGGCGCTGGAGGTCAGCACATGAGTAACGCGCGCCCCCCAATCGAGCGCTCGAAGCGTGGACGACGACTGTCGACATGAGTGCGCCGGAAAGGACGGGGGTACGTGACTCGACCGTATGCATTGATTTCATCGACCAGATCGACGCCTTTGCCGTGAGGTCTGTTTTGGGTCAACAACCGCTGTCGCCTATTGGGCTAAGCAGGTCCGCTCTACCCTTGGAGGCGGACCGCAGTTGGTTCGGTGGCTTAGTCCGGCTCGCGCCAGAAGCAGAACTCGCGTTATTATCGAAGCGGTCCCGCCAGTTCCTGGAGAACACCGAGGAAGTCGGCGAAGCGTTTCTTTCCGATCTTCTTCCCCCATTCGGCTTCCAGCTCTTGCATGGCTTCCCACTGCGTCTCGAATACGGCCCAACCCTTCTTTGTCAGGTAGACCAGTCGCCTGCCTCTTTTGGTGGCTCTGCGCTCGCTCGCGGAGTCTTATGGCTGGGCAGCACCCGTGATGCTCACGGTCACTCCCGAAAAATTCCGCGGGCGGGATCGCTGCAAATGGGCAATGATCGGGCAATTTCATGGGCGGTCCAACACATTCGACGCGATGCACAAGGCGGGGGGCGGGAGAGGTAGGGCCGTGTTTCCCCTGATAAATTAGGGGGTGCGACCCTTTCGAGGCCGAAAAAAGCCCCTTCCAAGCCTCCGAAAAACCTGCACGGGGTCGCACCGAAACGCCGCTAAGCAGATTGAGCTTGGCGAGATTAGGTCAACGGTTTGATTGCCTATCCAAAGCATGTAAGGGCCCGACCCTGTGATGCGCGATTGCCCTACGGAACCGATTTCGACTGGCGCGTAGCCCAACCTCTCACTCATCGGCATCGTCGTCTGCAGCACGTTGCAAGATACGCCGAATCGCCTCAGCTTAGACTGGATTTATCGCGCCGACCCTTGCGGACTAGCGTTGGCCCGCCGTATCGATGAAGTGAGAGCCGGCATTCAACGATCACTCACGCAGCCTCATCGGCGACACCTTAAAGCGTGACCGACGAGCGTCCGTCGCCAAACGGGCGCGTTAAGGCGTAAGCGTTATTTCACGCCTCCCCTCACCGTCTCGCGTTCACCTCTCGGCAATCCGATACCCGATGCCGGGCTCGGTGAGGATGATCCTCGGATCATCAACCTCTGCCTCGATCTTCTGGCGCAACTGGCCGATGTAGACCCGCAGGTACTGCGTATCCTCGGTATGCGCCGGGCCCCAGACGGCGGCGAGAATTTGCCGGTGCGTCACCACCCGACCCGCGTGCCGCGCCAGGAATGACAACAGCTCGAACTCCTTCGGCGTCAGCCTCAACTCGCTTCCGGCGCGGGTCACGCGGCGGCGAAGGGCATCGATTTCGAGGTCGCCTATCCGGAGGATCGGCAGCTCGGCCTTGCGCTGCATGCGATGCCGTAACGCGGTTCGCATCCGCGCCATCAGCTCGCCGATATTGAACGGCTTGTTGACGTAGTCGTCGGCGCCGAGATCGAGCGACTCGATCTTCTCCGTCTCGCGCTCGCGCGCCGAGAGGACAATGATCGGCACGTCCGACCATTCGCGCGCGCGACGGATGACGTCCTTGCCGTCGCCATCGGGCAGACCGAGATCGACAAGCACTATATCGGGCGAATCGGAGGCCACCCGTTTGATCGCCTCGGCCACCGTGCCGGCGCTGACGATCTCGAAATCGTTCACTTCGAGCGCCGGCCGTAGAAAGCGGACGATCGCCGCCTCATCGTCGACCAGGAGCACCCGGCGATTGTTGCTCATGGGGACGAGACCTCGCGCGGAAAGACGAGATTGAAGCGCGCGCCGTGGGCCTTCGCAACAGGGGCCTTCCGATGCCCATCCATAACGTTCGCGAGCGTTGCCACGGCGGGGCCGACCTCAGCGGCCGCCCCGGCCGAGAACTTCTCCAGCGGCATCGCATCCCACACGAAGAGGCTGATGCGCGAGGTGATCGCTTGCTGGCCACTCGAAGCGGTCTGGAATGAGGCCTCGCGGACCAGCAGTTCCGCCTTCATGGCTTCGATCTCGTCGAGGCGGGCCTTCTGATCGGCGCGCTTCCACTCGCCTACGGCGGCGCGCCGGTCTCCACGTCATAGCACACCCCGCCGCATGGTCAGCCGGCAACCCCGCGAGCACTGTTAGCTGTCGGAATTAGCCCCAACTCGCGCGCATCGCCCTCCGCGTTCACAACGTACAAAAGGTGAGCGGAAAGCCGCCTTTTCAATTGGTCGCGATAGCAATCTAGCTCGTATTCGGCGCGGAGCAATTCGGCGTAAGTCGAAAGCGCCTCAATCCGCTCTGATGTGCCTTGGAGGCCGCCAATCAACAGTTGCTGCTGTTTGATGCAGGCGCCGACGACCGAAATCTGCCGTTCGAGATCGAAAATGGTGGCGTTCGGCTCGTGCATGGTGAGTCTCGCGGCAACGCATGTGACTCACTCATTGCTGAAAAGTTCTGTACAATGTCCGAGTTGATTCGGTCATAGGCTCCCTCCGATGGTCCACATCGAGCTTGAGAGTGAACGCTATTTTCTGAGACACGAAGGGCCGATGTTACCCTTTGCTGCATCCGCGATCCAGATACAAAACTCTGCCTGGAACGCAGGCGCAACAAGGCATTGGGCGCGACTGTTATCCCGCCGCGTACTTCTGTATCTTTACGGCAATAGAATCGTGGGGGTGCCTTTGAAGTCAGAGCGGCGGAGCACCACTCACTTGCCCACCAACAAGGGCGCCGCAGTCGTGTTCGGGATACGGCGCGTGGAGTGCAGCATTCGTGATTTATCAGAGCGCGGTGCTGCCTTGGCTGTTGCAGATACGGAAGCCATCCCGGACGAATTCACTCTGTCGTTCAAACAGAATGGAGTGAAGCGAGCCTGCCGGGTCGTTTGGCGCGCATCTAGAAAACTCGGCGTCCAATTCGTCTGAAGACCCGCTGATAGTCGTCGCCCAAATTGGTCATGTTTCGGCGCGGTCACAGTAGGCGGTAGCCGGTTCTGAGTCCGGCCGATCCATGTTGATCGCCATAACGATTTCGTGATCCGCCGCTGCCCCGTGCTTTGTATCGGATGCCACAATGAGGGATGCTAATACTGGCCTAGGCGCACCAGATTTGCTTTCTATGGTCGGGGCGGGCCGCGACCGCACCTGTCGCGTTCGTGTCATCTGCAAGATGCAGGCTGAAGGCTCAGAGCAGGCTTATCGCGAGTTGTCCTTGGCGCAAGTGTCTTTGCCACACTGGCGTGGGTTTCGCTGCTTTCATATGCGTTCTGGCGAGTGATCTGTAAAATAGCAAGCCGTGCGCTCGCTTGAGCGCGCCCAAGATCGGCTGCCGCTACTAGCGCGTCAATTTGATGAATGCCCCAGCGATGATGGCCATGCTAACAGCCGCGCTGAAAATGTAGACGCCGAATACTTCCAGTCGGTTGCTGGCCCGCATTTCGAATTCCCTCATTACCAAAGCGCGGCCCCGCTCTTGCGGAAGCGAGGCCGCACCCTGTGGCGCAAAGACCTCGGGGTCCGTGCACTAATGACTGTAACGATTCTGATTCGAGATATAAATAAGAAATATAATTGACACCTGTTTATGCACAAAAAGACAGGCGCTCTCTTTTAGAACTATTCTCATCTTTTACTAACCACCGGCGCCAATAGCTTCTGCAAATGCGGCACTGAAGCGCGCCGCACTATGCTACCATTGCGCCGTCGGTTTGCGTCACCTTGGGAGGCGCGAATGTCGCGAATGCGAGATAAGCTGCGTTATGTCTCATCTACGGACACCGAGGCGCATAAGTCCACGATTAGGGATGATGCGCTGATCTATTTGTCGGTCTTCTTGATTGCCGGCATCGGCCTGATTCTCTCGTTGCTCTTTTGGACGTACTAACATCCTGGACTGATCAATATCAAAGCCTGAAACGACTTGGATGTCGGGTGTAGATACTCGCCCATCAACGATTAATCAAAATTGCTCACGCCGCTCCGATGCGGGCGCGGCTAGGGCTGGTCGTCCGTTTCGCATGCGATAATATTGGCCTTGGCGGACTACGATTTGAGTGGCCACTTTCCGCGCGGGGAAATCATATGCCACCACATCCAGTCAGGGAAAAGTATCGTAGCCTTTTGCGAGAGGAAGAGCGCCGTGTGAAGCCGGTCGAGAGCAACCGCGTGATGATGTACGCCCTGCTCGCTTCGGTTATCGGTGTATGCTTGGTGGCGGCCGCATTAAGCGGAATTTTCTCATCGCTCGAATCCTCGATAAACGGCGCCAGCCCGTCCTAAGCGAACAGCTGTTCTACACAGCCACACTGCAATATTAATCTAATTAACCTGATGTCAAATCGATACCGTCAGCTGTATCATAGTGAGCATCGCGGGGCTACTTGAAGCCAGCGCGGATGTTAACTGCGCCGCCTAACCATCAATTTCGATTTCTATCGCCCGCTACAGACTTCTAGGTACTATCCGGACGTCCGAGCAGACCGATTGGTAATGCCAAGCTCGGATTTTATGCTCGGCCGTATCCCCCGGTACGGCAGCCCGAAGGGCCCCGGCGCCCTCACCATCGTGCCGGGGCACCTTCGGCACTTATTCCGCCGCTGCGCACGACATTATCCGCTAAATCGTAAGGAAATGCTGAGGACCTTTCGCTCGCCTACCGCGTCATAGGCAGGGCGATTGAGAAAAGGTTCGTAGGTGTTGTTCCCCTGCGGGGCTGCCGCCAGCCGCATCGGGGGCCGCGTGGCCAAAGCCGCCGAGTTTTACTTGACGACGTTTCGGCGTAGCATTTTTTGCCGAGCGGAAGCTCCGAGCAGACGCGAAGCTAGTGCAGAAGTGCCGGGCGTTCCAGCTCATAGAACTCCACTAGTTCCGGATTGCGCTCTATGGCGTCTGCTACATCCGTACACGCACGCGCCAGTTCGTTCAGCTTATCTTTGAGGCTCGGCTCCCCCGTGCGCGCCGCTAGCTTCTTGAAGCCGCTTGCTCGCGTCCGATACGTCCTAACGATACTCATGACGACAACCCCAGAAATCGCGCTACTGCATTTGCGGCGACTGTGGCAGATGTCGGTAGTACCGTAAATGTGGAAAAATCGGCTAAACTTGATCAGTTAACTTCCGGAAGGCGCCCGAAAAATAAGCTGCTGAAGATTGCTCGCTGCTTGCAATTAAGGCTGACTACTTCTGTCTCCGATTAAGAAGTCGTCGGGCTTTGCACCTTGCTTGACCCGCCGCGTCATCCAGCGCGGCATTTGCCCCCGTCCTGCCCAGGTCGCACCGGTATCGGGATCACGGTACTTAGGCGGAACGCGCCGAAAGAGCGCGCGATGTTCTGACGCAGAGGTGCGAGCGCTCGTGCCTCGCTCGTAACGCTCTATAGCCGAAAGCTTGTCTTGTAGTGCCTTCTTCTCCGAAACCAGTTTCTCGCCAATGAGCCGATCCGCGCGCTCTCGGAGCTGGATCAGTTCCTCTGCGCTCATCTGCTCAAGCTGATTCCACTTGTTCGGGCTCTTGGCCATCGGAATACCCCATGCATGCCGTTAGATGCGTCCGCGTGATGACACAGATAGGGTATCCAACACGTAAAAAATATGGCGCTTTTACATCGCTGTGAATTGCGGGCGGTACCATCGCACGCGCTCGTATCTCGTCGGAGCTGGCCGGAAGCTCAGTATAGCCGGAACTTACACGCCGGCGATGATTTCCGAGAGAACGTTGGCGGCATGCACGTTGCTGGCGCGATTGTAATGCTCCTCGGTAATCCTCCTATCCGCATGGCACAGGACCGCACTCGCGAAATGCGGGAGATGCGTCGCATAGGCTGCAGCCGTCGTGGCCGCAGCGGCCCGGAAGAGATGCGGGGACACATCAACGCCCACGGTCTCCCGGGTGATCTTGGAAATCAGTGTGCCGAGGTTCTTCCTCGTAAACTCCAGACCCGCTGTGGAGGAAATCCATAGAGCGCCGGCTTGTGCACTGCGAGAGAGCAAAGCCTCGCGCGCATCCATCAGATACAGCTCTATATGCGGAATAATGAAGCCGGGTAGCTGCCGCTCTTCACGCGTCCTTTTTCGTCTTAGTGTGCGCTTTCGGAATTCCATTTATGACATTTGACGGTGGAAATGAACCGATTCCGCGAAGGCCGCGAATAGCGCACAGAAGCTCGCATCGTAGCGAGCTTTCGCTTTCAGCAATGTTCCGGTCTGCAGAATCTCTAATTCAGTAACGATGATGGTTCCAATGGGCCGGTCCGAAATGATACGGTGCACACGAACGTGACCAATAAATTGTGCTTTAATAGTGCGGCCCTGTTCGATGCCGATAGTGATATTCATACCTGGCGCCAGCCCAAGGCCGATAGAAACCGCTGCGATAGCCAGTATG
>Ga0134126_10011245_pt1 | contig 11285 bp, 10 predicted proteins | sample KB31752_FD_96881 | JGI IMG/M metagenome (GOLD analysis project Ga0134126, IMG submission 96881) | Terrestrial soil microbial communities with excess Nitrogen fertilizer from Kellogg Biological Station, Michigan, USA - KB3-175-2 | ecosystem: Environmental > Terrestrial > Soil > Unclassified ... | reverse complement strand
GAGGAGCGGCGCGCGAACCGCGCGCGCAACATCGCCGTGCTCACCTGGCGCGGCCGCGAACTGAACCGGGCGCAAGGCGGCTACACGCGTCCGCGCACAGATCGCCCCGCGCGGCAGGCGATGTGACGACACGACGCTAGCAAACGGCCGGTCCCTCTCACCGGCCGCCCGATCCGACCTCGCGATCATCCCCTCTCGCGGCCGGATCCCGCGCCCGCCGGCAAAACCGGCGGGCGCCGTCGTTTCGGCTAACGGTGGCTCGCGAGTTCCGGCATTACCAGCGTGCGGCGATCCTTGACGACGCCGATCGGTGCGCCCAGCCGTTGAATGGTCGAGATCACTTTGCCGTCGAGCGCGCGATCGCAATTCATGTGCGTCGGCGCGATGAAGAAATCGGCCTTGCGCCAATCTTCTACCCACTGCAGGCGGCCGTCGGCCTTTTTCTCGAAAGGCAGACGCTCGCCGCAGACCGCGACGGTGTAGCGGCGGCCGCGCCCGCCGCTTTTGTTGAGCTTCCCGACGAAGGCTTCGAGATCCTCGACCGCTTCCGGCATGATGTTGACCCAATAATCGGTCGCGTAGAGACGCGCCGCGCCTTTGAGGCCTCCGACCAGCGGATTGTAATAAAGATATTCGTATGGATGCAGGCGCACCAACGTCGCCGCGTTCCATGCAAGCATCGCGCAAAGCGCGGCGAATGCACCGACGGCGAACACGCGTTGCCGCGTTTCGAGCAGCACGAGCAACTGGTTGAATCCGATGCCGGCGAGCGCAGCAAAGGCCGGCACGACGAACAGGAAATGCCGCATGCCGGTGAAAGCCGGGCCGCGATCGGCAACTTCGCAAATCACCGGAAAAATCGCGATGAAAGCGAGCAGGGCGGTTTCACCGCGCCGGATGCGGGCTTCCGCGCTGCGTTCGCCGGGCCAGGCGGTCACCAGCGCCGAAATGCCGACGCCCAGCAGAAGCACCAATGGCAGCTTGATCAGCAGATAGACCGGAACGTACGAACGCGGCACGTCGCCCATCTCATAGACCGTGCCGTCAAGCAGCGTTTTGATCTGATAGTGAAATTCACCGAAATCGATGAGGCCGCGAATTGGATTGAGCGGCGACAGCGCCGACCACGGCCACGCCGCGATCATGATCGCGTAACCGATGGCGAATGCCGGCGCGAATGCGATGACACATTGCGCGAAATAGCTCAGTCCCTCGCGCCGTAAACCTGACGCCAGGTAGCCCGCGCGAATAGTCTGCACGATGATCGTAACGGCGACATAACCGACGAGCAGAAGCCCAAGCACGCGAATGCCGAGCGCAGCGCCGAGTAACAAACCGAATCCGACGATATGGCGGCGGTGTGGTTGCGGAAGATCGCGCGCGGCGCGGAATAAAAAATAAGTTGCGCCCATCATCGCCGCGCCGAATGGGATGTCTTTGGTGTGATTGAAGATCGAGCCGTACCACGGCCCACATATCGTGAGCGTGATGGCGGCGATTGCGCCGGCGCGTGGGCCGCCGATCAGCCGCGCGGTTGCCCAGGTAGCACCGATACCGGCAATACCGATCAGGGCGCAAAGAATGTGGCGTACGGTGTAGGGATCGACGAACGGCACAATGTTCTGGATGAAAACCGCGACGACATCGAACAAGCCGCCGTACAAATAGAGATTGATGTAATGAAAGAGCGCCTGATCGGTGAAGCCGCTGCGATAGTATGCGATGATCAGTTCGCCGTAGTGTTGTTGCACTTCTTCGTCGTTCGAGATCGCGTAAGAATTGAAGGTCGTCAACACCAGCACGGCCAGAACGGCGAGAAGGACGGCCGCCGCGACATCGTAGCGGTCGCATCGTGCAAGCCGAATACGCAATGTGCTGATAGCCGCGCGCATCGTTATGCCCGGTCGTCCCGCCCCATGTCATGCAGGAGCGCTGGCACAGCGTTCGTGCGCATAAAAAATTCTAAAGGCAAAATTGGCTCCCCCAAGCGCATAGTGGCGCGCAGGTCGAAGTCTGTCATGCCGTATCTGCACATTTGTTGCCGTCTGCGTTAACATGCCGCCGCCCGGTTAATCGGGCAGGGAGCCAATGCGCGGAATGCGTTATTTTCTGCTGCTTTTCGGCGCTTTCGCCGTCCTGACCGCAACGGTCTGCGGTCCCGCGGCGGCCCAAACCGGCTTCGATCGGCGCGGCGGCGACTACACCAATTTCCCCATCCGATCGGGCGATCCGGCCGTTTGTGCCGGCCGCTGCGAGCGCGACCAGAAGTGCAAGGCCTGGAGCTTTTCCTACCCGCGCACGGCACACGCCGCTGCCACCTGCTGGCTCAAGAATCAGGTGCCGCCGCCGGTCGAAGACAAATGCTGCGTATCGGGTGTGCGCGGCGCCGGCGTCATCGAGCCGCGGCGTGGCGCAATCGAATACTCGATCGACCGTTACGGCGGCGATTATCGTAACTTCGAGACGCAGGCGGATCCGGCGGGTGCGGCCTGCAAAACAGCGTGCGAGGGCGACAACCGCTGCCGCGCGTGGACCTATCGGCGGGCGGGCTACGGCTCGACGGCGCCGCACTGCTATCTCAAGGACAGGATCAAACGGCCGCGCCGGCAGCCGTGCTGCATTTCAGGCGTCGTTAGATAGCCGGCGTCGTGCTGTGTCAGTGGACCGCGGTGAAAAACCGCGCGAGCCGCAATCCAGACGGCCAGGTCCAGACCGGCTTGTCCTTCATCCCGAGATCCCACGAACCGACGATAGCATCCACGCGCCCGACCAGATTTTCGACCGGCAGCATTCCGACGCCGCCGGCCCTGACCGGCACGCGGCTGTCGGCGGAGTTGTCGCGATTGTCGCCCATGACGAACACATGGCCGGGCGGCACGACCGTCTCGGGCACGTTGTCGAGCGGATCGAGACTGGAAAGTTTGAAGATGATGTGGTCGCGCCCGCCGGGCAGCGTTTCGACAAACCGCGCCGCCGGTATCAACCGGCCGCTTTCGCTTTCCGCCTTGCCCATGCCGTCAGAGCGAATGCCGACGGGCGTACCGTTGATCGATACGCGTCCGTCCTGCAAGGAAATACGGTCGCCGGGCAAGCCGATAACCCGCTTCACCCAGATTTGCGACCGATCGCCCGGCCAGCGGAACACGACGACGTCGCCGCGCTTCGGCAGTGCGCCGAGGATGTGCGGCGTATTCGGCAGAACGATGAAATTCGGCAGTGACGCCGAGCCGTAACCGTATGGATATTTCGTCGCGAGCAGTTCGTCGCCAATTTGCAGTGTCGGCTCCATCGAACCGGACGGAACATAATAGGGTTCCGCGATGGCTGTCTTGGCCGCGATCACGACAAGCACGATAACGGCGATATCGACGGCGCTCTTGATCAAGCCAAAAACGCCTGACCTCGCGGTCACCATGTTTTTCTCCGTGTCTTTCATGCCGTGCCACCAACCGTGATGCGATCCATGCGCAGACTCGGCTGGCCGACACCGACAGGCACGCCCTGACCATTCTTGCCGCAGGTGCCGATGCCGGGATCGAGTGCGAAGTCGTTGCCGATCATGCTGATGCGATGCAAGTCGGTAGGCCCGTTGCCGATCAGCATCGCACCTTTCACCGGCGCGGTGACCCTGCCGTTCTCGATCTTGTAGGCCTCGGTGCACTGGAACACATATTTGCCGGACGTGATGTCGACCTGCCCGCCGCCGAAGTTCACGGCATAAAGGCCGTTCTTCACCGAGGCGATGATCTCTTTCGGATCGTGCGATCCCGCGAGCATGTACGTGTTGGTCATGCGCGGCATCGGCACGTGTGCATGAGATTCGCGCCGCCCGTTGCCGGTCGGTTTCATCTTCATCAGCCGCGCGTTCTGGCGATCCTGCATGTAGCCGACGAGGATGCCATCTTCGATCAACACGGTCCGATTGGTCGGTGTGCCTTCGTCGTCGATGGAGAGCGAACCGCGGCGCTGCTGCATGGTGCCGTCATCGACAACCGTTACGCCTTTGGCGGCGACCTGCTGGCCCATCAGGCCGGCGAACGCAGACGTTTTCTTGCGGTTGAAGTCGCCTTCGAGACCGTGGCCGACCGCTTCGTGCAGCATCACGCCCGGCCAGCCGGAGCCGAGCACGACGTCCATTTCTCCCGCGGGAGCGGGCACGGCGTCGAGATTGATCAGTGCCTGGCGCACGGCCTCATCGACCGCGCCCTGCCACGACGTCGTCTCGATAAAGCGCTGGAAGCCTTCGCGTCCGCCGAAGCCGTGGCTGCCGGTTTCCTGTTTGTTGCCGTCGCCGACGACGACCGACACATTGAGCCGCACCAGCGGCCGCACGTCGCGATAGCTCTGGCCGTCAGCGCGCACGATTTCGACGACCTGCCAGCTCGCGCCGATGCTGGCCGAAACCTGCCGCACGCGCGGGTCCTTGGCGCGCGCGTAGGCGTCGATCGTCTCGAGCAACTTGACCTTGGCGTCGAACGCCGGCGTGCCGAGCGGATTTTCGTCGCCATAAAGTTTGCGATTGGTGCGGGCGGGTGCGTCCGCGTAGGTACCGGTGTGGCCGCCCTTCACTGCGCGCACGGCCGCGGCGGCGCGAGCTATGGCCGCTTCCGACATATCGGAGGCATGAGCGTAACCGACCGCTTCGTCCTTGACCGCGCGCAGGCCGAAACCCTGTGCCGTATCGTAGGTCGCCTGCTTCAGGCGGCCGTTGTCGAACACCAGACCTTCAGACTGGCTGTATTCGAGGAACAGCTCGCCGTCGTCGGCGCCCTCCAGTCCGCGCTTGATGAGTTTCGCGACGCTATCCCGGTCGAGTTCGGCGCGGTCGAGAAGAGAAGATGTGGATTTGTCCATGGCGGGCTCCGTCAGGCATCAGATATGCGCGATGTGGCAATTCTGCGAGGGCCGAATTACCACTGAAACCGCACGGAAACATTACCGATGGGATCGAGCGCGTGGGTCAGGCTGCTCTCATCCGCCTCCAGCATGATCGGCGGCGTTATCGAGCCGATGATGATGATGTCGCCCGATTTGAGCCGTTCGCCGTAAGCTGCGAGCGTATTGGCAACGTGCGCGACGATATCGACGAGTTTGCCGGTCAGCGCCTCGGGGTCGGTCGTGCTGGCCGCTTCGACACCGCGCCGGATCAGCCGTGAGGTGAGACCGGCGACGCTTGCGCCCGGCCGTGTCACGCCGGCGAGCAAGACGTGACGCTGGTAAACGTCTGCCGCAATCACGGCGTCGAGGTTATCCGGCGTCGGCGGCGGATCGAAATCGGCCAGTTCGATCGCGGGCAGGATTTCCTTGACCGCGGTGTGGGCATCCTCGGCGCTCGCTCCTCCCGGCAGATCCTGCGCCATGCGAACGGCGATCTCACATTCAGCGACCGGCTTGGTCCAGCCGGCGAACGATACTTCGCTGCCCGAAAGCAGCAAGCCGCGCTGCATCAGGAAACCGACGACCGGCGCCTTGAGATCGAGCTTTTGCATCGCGGCCTGTGCGCCGAGTCCGACTTTCCAGCCGAGCGGCTTCTCGCCGGCGGCAATGCGGGTGCGGCGTGCGGCGAGTTGCGCCGGCATTCCCTTTGCGATGCGCGGATCGTCCCAGGCATTCATCACGTGTGGCTGTCCGGGTGATTTTCGTAACCGGAATCCTCGATCGAGCCCGCGCCCATCCAGCCCCAGACCAGGACGACGTCTTCGTCCGATGTGTTGTTGAAACCGTGCCAGCAGTCGCGCGGTGAATAGATGACGTCGCCTTCGACGGAAGGTTCTTCGCCGTCGTCGGTATAGATATGGCCTTTGCCCTTCAACACGATGAAAAACTCGTCGCAATTATGGTGACGATGGTTCTCGTGTCGCGCGCCGGGCTTGAGCACGGTCCAACCAACGACGTTGTCGACGCCGACAGATTTCTTGTCGATCAGGAATTGCACCTGCATGTCGACCCAGCCGTCGTCGCGCTTCAATCCCTCGACCTTGGGCACGTCGCGCAGATTCGTGCGGTACATTTTCGTGGCCGGCCGATCCGCCGCTAATTTCTCAGCGGTTCTTTTCACCGCCTTGCCAAGCGCAGTACCGAATTTTTCTGCATTTGACGTCATGTTTGACCTCCAAGCCGGCGATAGACTTCGTGCGCGGCGACAAAATCCTTGTGATCGATGCCGAGACCCCGGCAGGCATTCATCATTTCATTCGCGGCGGCGGCGAGCGGCACGGGGCTGCCGAGATTGCGGCCGAGATTGAGCGCGAGCAGCATGTCCTTCTGCTGCAGGGTCACGTCGGCGAGCGGCACTTCCGGCATTTTGCCGTCGAGGATGAACGCGCCGCGATAGCCGAGCACCGGCGAGGCGGCGACACTTTTGAGGATCGCATCGAGCGCGATCTCGCGGCTCACGCCGCCTTTTTCTGCGAGCGCTACCGCTTCGCCGAAGGCGATCACTTCCACCATCAGCAGCAGGTTGATTGCGATCTTCATCTGGCAGGCGAGGCCGTTGCCGCCGATTCGTGTGACCTTCGGCCCGATCGCCAGCAGCACCGGCTTGGCGCGCTCGAATGCGGATTCATCGCCGCCGATCATGATCGACGCATTGCCCTGCACGACGGTTACCGGGCTGCCGGAGAGCGGCCCATCGAGCATGATAGAACCGGCCTTGGCGAATTCCGCGGCGATCTCGCGGCTCGCATCCGGCTCGATGGTGCTCATGTCGATGTAGATGCCGCCTTTGCGCAGGCCGGCAACGATGCCATCGGCGCCGAGGGCAATTGCCTTCACAGCCCTGGAGTCGGTGACGATCGAAAACACGATCTCGGATTTCGCCGCGACGGCATGCGGCGTGTCGGCCCATTGCATCCCGGCTGCGATCAGCGGTTCTGCCTTTGAGCGCGACCGATTCCAGCCGGTAACGACATGTCCGGCCGCCATGAGGCGGGGAACAATGAGCCGGCCCATTGCGCCGAGCCCGACGAAGCCCAATTCCACAACAACCCTCCGCACATTAGTGCGATGCTAGCACGCGTGCGGCGGTCACGGCAGCTTGTCGTAGCCCTCGCCGAAGCCCTTCAGGCTCATCGGAAAGCCGATGCCTTCTTCCGGCGTTTGGAAGATGATGAAAGTCGCGGTCTTGCCGGTGCGCAATTTCTTGATCAGCTCGTCGTCCATGATGACTTCGGCGATGCAGCCGTTCGGCAGGCAGCGCACGAAGCCGGCACGGCCGACGTCGGCATTGTCGATCTTCAAGCCGAGCCCGGATGGCAGCAGCACACCGAGCGGTGCAACGACGCGCATCAGCCGGCTTTTCTGATCGGCGGTTTTCAGCACGATTACGGTGAGGCCGACATTGGCGCGGTCTGCGGAAGTGACGCTCTGGATCAGCGCGCATTGCTCGCTATGGGCACCGGGCGGGGTATCGCAGCGAATCTGCCAGTCCTGATGGACCGATTTTACCGCGCCCTGGGCGAAGGCGCTGACGCCGCTACCGGCAAAAAACGTCACGGCGAGCGCGGCCCAAAAAGCGGCCGGCCTCATCCGACGCGCACTCCTGCCATGTCCGAATATGCTCATTGTCCAGACCCTTGGGATGCGCCCACACCGGCCTTTGCTCGCCACGGCGAGGACGAATCGCCGCCCGCCACGCATTTTATTCGGTCAGGTTGGGTCATGCTTGGATATTCATGTCAAGCAACTGCAATCACGGGGCCCAGCAATGGGCGCGCCGATGGAGCCACCAACAGGGCCATTATGGCGACGTGGTGATAGGGAAGAACGGGAGCCGCGCGACACCACCAAGCAGCGCTGGGGGTAACCCGTTTGTCGCAGGTGCTACGCAACAAGGCGCATTGCGGCATGCCCGGAATTGTGGTTTGAGAGGCCGGGATTTCCCCTTGTCCCGCCGCACGTCCGCCAGGATGCCACGCCTGTGGCAAACGTCGTGCACGGCGGGCTGAGCCGAACATCACGCGTGCGGTGTGCGGCAAGCAGGGCCCGGCGCGGCAGAATTTCGTCGAGGAGCGCATTCGAAATGCTCAAGCGGTTGATCGCCTTTGTGGTCGTAAGCACGGCCGTTCTCGCAAGCGGCGGATTGGCGCAGGCAGGCCTAGGCCAGCCGACTCCATGGGAACTCGGGTTGCAGCAATCTGCCACCCCCGTCATGGACGACGTCTCCTGGTTCAACGACTTCCTGATGTGGATCACCACGGCGATCGCCGTGTTCGTGCTGGTGCTCCTGGTCGTCGTGATCGTGCGATTCAACGCGCGTGCCCATCCGGTGCCGTCGCGTACCACGCACAATACTTTCATCGAGGTCCTCTGGACGGTTGTCCCGGTGCTGATTCTGGTGACGATCGCCGTGCCCTCATTCCGGCTGTTGTTCTACCAACTGAAGGTTCCGAAAGCGGATATGACCGTAAAGGTCACCGGCAAGCAGTGGTTCTGGAGCTACAGTTATCCCGACGCCAAGATCGAATTCGATTCTCTGATGCTCCAGGACAAGGAGCGCAAACCCGATCAACCGCGCCTGCTGGCGGTCGACAATGAAATGGTCGTGCCGGTCAACAAGGTGGTGCATGTGATTGTCACCGGCGCCGATGTCATCCACTCGTTCTCGGTGCCGTCGTTCGGTATCAAGATCGACGCTATCCCCGGCCGTGTGAACGAAACCTGGTTCAAGGCCGAGCACGAGGGCATCTATTACGGCCAGTGCTCGCAACTCTGTGGGCGCGACCACGCATTCATGCCGATCGCGGTGCGGGTCGTCAGCGAGAAGGACTATTCCGCGTGGCTCACCGACGCGAAGAAGAAATACGCGGAAGGCGACGACACGCATCCGGATCCGAACGCGATCGCGGCAATCGGGACGGCGAAATAGCTCTGAGCGGCCAGTAAAAGGGCGGCGGTAAGAAGGTCGAAGGATAAGGACGATGGCTAGCACGGCGACTGCACACGGCGGACACGAAGCTCACGGCGCGCACGATCATCCGACAGGGTGGCGGCGTTTCGTCTATTCGACGAACCACAAAGACATCGGGACCATGTACCTGATCTTCGCGATCGTGGCCGGTGTGATTGGCGGGGCGCTGTCGATCGCGATCCGCATGGAGCTGCAAAACCCCGGCATACAGATCTTCCCGTCGCCGCATGAGTACAACGTATTCGCGACAGCGCACGGCCTGACCATGATCTTCTTCATGGTGATGCCGGCGATGATCGGGGGCTTCGGCAATTGGCTTGTTCCGCTCATGATCGGCGCGCCTGACATGGCGTTCCCCCGCATGAACAACATCTCGTTCTGGCTGTTGCCCGCCTCGTATGCGCTGCTGCTTGCCTCAATGTTTGTCGAAGGCGAGCCGGGTTCCCTGGGAGCCGGTACGGGCTGGACGCTCTACGCGCCGCTGTCGACCAGCGGCCATCCCGGGCCGGCGGTGGACTTCGTCATCCTGTCGATCCATCTCGCGGGCGCGTCGTCGATCCTCGGCGCCATCAACTTCATCACCACCATCTTCAACATGCGTGCGCCGGGCATGACGATGCACAAGATGCCGCTGTTCGTGTGGTCGATCCTGGTGACCGTGTTCCTGCTGCTGCTCGCGCTGCCGGTTCTCGCCGGCGCCATCACCATGTTACTGACCGACCGCAACTTCGGCACCACGTTCTTCAATCCGGAAGGCGGCGGCGATCCGGTGCTGTTCCAGCATCTGTTCTGGTTTTTCGGCCACCCGGAAGTTTACATCCTGATCCTGCCCGGCTTCGGCATGATCAGCCAGATTGTCGCGACCTTCTCGAAGAAACCGGTGTTCGGTTATCTCGGCATGGCCTACGCGATGGTCGCGATCGGCGGCATCGGTTTCGTCGTGTGGGCGCACCACATGTACACTGTCGGCCTTTCGACCGGGGCGCAGGCCTATTTCGTCGCGGCCACCATGGTGATCGCGGTGCCGACCGGCGTGAAAATCTTCTCATGGATCGCAACGATGTGGGGCGGCTCGATTGAATTTCGCGCGCCCATGCTGTTCGCGATCGGATTCATCTTCCTGTTCACCGTCGGTGGCGTGACCGGCGTTGTGCTCGCCAACGCGGGCGTCGACCGCGTGCTGCACGATACCTATTACGTCATCGCCCATTTCCATTACGTCATGGGCGTGGCTGCTGTGTTCGCGATCTTCGGCGGCTGGTACTACTGGTTCCCGAAGATGAGCGGCTACATGTACAACGACACCATCGCCAAGGTGCATTTCTGGGTGATGTTCATCGGCGTGAACATTATCTTCTTCCCGCAGCACTTCCTCGGGCTTGCCGGCATGCCGCGCCGTACCGTCGACTATCCGGATGCGTTCCACGGCTGGAACGAGATCTCGTCCTACGGCTCCTATATCGCCGTTCTGGGCGTGTTCGTGTTCTTTATCGGCGTGGCTGAGGCATTCATCAAGAAGCGGGTGGCCGGCAACAATCCCTGGGGCCCCGGAGCGACCACGCTTGAGTGGACGCTGTCCTCGCCGCCGCCGTTCCACCAGTTCGAGACCCTGCCGCGCATAAAGTAGGAGCCGGTTCGGCTTAACGATCATGTCGCTCGTCAGCGAAGGCGCAAACTTCGGCGGTTCGATGCCGGCTGCGGCCGTTCGGGTCGATGCGGAGCCGTCTTTGGCGGAAGTCGGCGATTACATCGCTTTGATGAAGCCGCGGGTGATGTCGCTGGTGGTGTTCACCGCGCTCGTTGGCCTTGCCATTGCGCCGGTGCCGGTCCACCCCGTGATTGGCTTTGTTGCGTTGCTTTGCATCGCGGTTGGCGCTGGCGCGGCCGGCGCTCTCAACATGTGGTACGACGCCGACATCGACGCGCGCATGGTTCGCACGGCGCGGCGGCCGATTCCCACCGGACGCGTCCAGCCCGGTGAGGCGCTCGCCTTCGGTTTGACTCTGGCGGCCTTCGCTGTGGCGGTGCTTGGACTGACGGTCAATGTGCTTGCGGCGTTGCTGCTCGCCTTCACCATTTTCTTCTACGTCGTGATCTACACGATGTGGCTCAAGCGCTCGACGCCGCAGAACATCGTCATCGGCGGCGCCGCTGGTGCCCTCCCTCCAATGATCGGCTGGGCTGCCGCCACTGGAACGCTGTCGCTCGAGCCGGTCGTGCTGTTCCTTCTCATCTTCTTCTGGACCCCGCCGCATTTCTGGGCGTTGTCGCTTTACCGCGCCGACGATTACGCTCGCGCCGGAGTTCCGATGCTGCCGGTCGTCGCCGGCGACGCCGAAACCCGGCGGCAAATTCTGCTTTACACGCTGGTTCTGGT
>Ga0134126_10011244_pt1 | contig 11285 bp, 6 predicted proteins | sample KB31752_FD_96881 | JGI IMG/M metagenome (GOLD analysis project Ga0134126, IMG submission 96881) | Terrestrial soil microbial communities with excess Nitrogen fertilizer from Kellogg Biological Station, Michigan, USA - KB3-175-2 | ecosystem: Environmental > Terrestrial > Soil > Unclassified ... | reverse complement strand
GACGGAAACCGTTTACGGTCTCGCCGCCAACGCGCTCGACGCGCGGGCCGTCGCGAAGCTATTCGAAACCAAAGGCCGCCCGGCGCACAATCCGATCATTGTGCACGTCGCCAGCGCGGCCATGGCGCGCCGCTGCGCGACTGAATGGCCGGTGGTGGCGGACGATCTGGCCCGCGCATTCTGGCCGGGCCCACTGACCCTGGTGGTGCGACGTTCTGCCGATATTCCCGACACGGTCACAGGCGGCGGCCCGACTGTGGGCTTGCGCTGCCCCGGCCATCCTTTGGCGCGGGCGGTCATCCGCGCCTGCGCCTTTCCGCTCGCCGCGCCGAGCGCAAACCTGTCCGGTCGGATTTCACCGACAAACGCGGAACACGTCTTCAAAGACCTCGGAGACAAGATCCGGTTAATCGTGGACGGTGGACAGGCGCAAATCGGCATTGAATCGACGGTGCTGGATTTGACCGGCGCGCTTCCGCGCATTCTTCGTCCGGGAATGATCCATGACGAATCGCTGCTGGCGGTGACCGGTGAACTGGCGGACGCGGAACGTGTGACACAGGGCGAGGGCCACTTGCGCAGCCCCGGACTGTTGCCGCGGCATTACGCTCCACGAGCCAGGCTGATGGTGTTGCAGTGGCGCGATGACCGCGATCTGCTGTCGCAAGTCTCCAAACCCGGCTCTTCGGGCACCACCGTCCACGTCATCGCGCACACAAGCATTCCTTCCGGCGACAATTTTGGACGCGTCAGCATCATCCCGCACGACGCGGAGGCATTCGCGCGTGCCATCTACGCTGAATTGCACCGTTGCGATGAAGAAGGCGCGCGGCTCATTGTGGTTGAAGCCCCGCCAGAAACTGCCGAATGGAGCGCGATCAACGACCGGTTGCGCCGCGCGTCGGTCTGATTACTCCGCTCAGCTAAAGCTTGCGAGCAAAGCCCCGCGCTGGCAAAAACTCCAGTCGTGCCGCATCCCGACGCCCGCATCCTCATTGCCGACGACCAACCCGATGTGCTGGAAGCGTTGCGCCTGCTCCTGAAAGGCGAGGGCTGCCGCGCCGAAACCGTGAATTCGCCCGCCAAAGTGCTTGCCGCATTGGAGAAGGATGAGTTCGACGTTGTGCTGATGGACCTCAATTATGCCCGCGACACGACTTCTGGCCAGGAAGGGCTGGAACTGCTGGCCCGCGTTCAAGCGCTTGACGGCGCGCCGCCCGTGGTGGTGATGACCGCGTGGGCTAATATCGAGCTAGCCGTCGAAGCAATGCGACGCGGGGCGCGAGACTTCATCCAGAAACCCTGGGACAACCCAAGGCTTGTCGCGATCATCCGCAACCAGATAGAACTCTCGAGGGCGTTGCGCAAAGGCCGTCGCCTCGAAGCTGAAAACGAACTGCTCCGCGCCGCCGGCGGTCCGACGCTGATCGCCGAGTCGCCGGCGATGCGGCCCGCGCTCGAACTCATCCGGCGTGTCGGTCCCTCGGACGCGAACGTGTTGATCACCGGTGAAAACGGCACGGGCAAGGGTGTCGTTGCCCGGGCGTTGCACGCCGCGTCCCCGCGCGCCAACAAGCCGCTCGTCGTGGTGAACATGGGCGGCCTGTCCGGGGGGGTTTTTGAAAGCGAACTCTTTGGGCATGTGAAAGGCGCCTTCACCGACGCGAAAACGGACCGGGTCGGGCGCTTCGAGCTGGCCGACGGTGGCACCCTGTTCCTCGATGAAATCGCCAACATTCCCCTCAACCAGCAGGCAAAGCTGCTGCGCGTGCTGGAGACCGGCGAGTTCGAGCGTGTCGGCTCATCGAAAACGCGCCGTGCCGACGTCCGGATTCTTTCGGCAACCAATGCGGACGCGCGCGGTGAGGTTGCCGCCGGGCGGTTCCGCCAGGATTTGCTGTTCCGTTTGAACACCGTGGAAATCCATCTCCCGCCGTTGCGCGAGCGGCGCGAGGACATTCCCCCGCTGGCGGCGCACTTTCTTCGTCAGCACGCCGGGCGTTACCGGAAACATGCGGGAGGCTTCGAACCTGCGGCGCTGCAGCTGCTCCAGGAAAACGCGTGGCCGGGCAACGTGCGGGAACTGGACCACGCCGTTGAGCGCGCCGTATTGATGACGCAAGGCGGCACGATCAAAACCTCCGACCTCGCCCTCGGCGCCGGCCGCGACGCCGTGCCTCGCATCGAGGACATGAGTCTGGAGGAGGTGGAGCGGCATCTCATCAAGAGGACGCTGGCCCGATGCGATGGCAACGCGATGAAAGCCGCCGAAGCCCTCGGTCTGAGCCGAAGCGCATTTTACAGAAGGCTCGAAAAGCATGGATTGTAAGCGGTGGCAGGGCGCGGCGCGATAAAGACGTCGCGCCCCGACCTCTTTTTCATTCAGTCAGCAAATGGCCAGGAAACTCACCCACGACCGGCGGATTCTGCTGCTGACCCTCGTGTCAGGTCTGCCGGCGCTGACTGTCGCCCTCGCCCTGCTCTGGTACGGGGATTTTTCCACGAGGACGCAATGGACCCTGACGATTCTCGTGGTTGTCGCCTGGTGGGCGTTTGCCTTTGCCGCGCGCGAGCGCGTGGTGCATCCGTTGCAGACCGTCTCCAATCTGCTGTCTGCCCTGCGCGAGGAGGATTTTTCCGTGCGCGCCCGCGGTGCGCGGCGCGACGATCCGCTTGGCGACGTGATGTTCGAGGTCAACGCACTGAGCGAGACGCTGCGTGAACAGCGCCTTGGCGCGCTTGAGGCCACAGCGCTGTTGCGTACCGTGATGGAGGAAATCAACCTGGCAGTCTTCGCCTTTGATGATCAACAGAAGCTGCGTCTGGTGAACCGCGCCGGCGAACGACTGCTGGCCCAGCCCTCGGAACGGCTGCTGGCGCGCACTGCCGCGGAACTGTGCCTTGCGGACTGTCTGCAAGGCGAACCGACCCGCACCTTGCAAATGACGTTTCCCGGCGGCCTCGGCCGCTGGGGGATGCGGCGCAGTTCATTCCGGCAGGGCGGGCGGCCGCACCAATTGCTGGTGCTGGCCTACCTGAGCCAGGCGTTGCGCGAGGAGGAACGCCAGGCGTGGCAGCGGCTGCTGCGCGTCCTCGGCCACGAACTGAACAACTCGCTCGCTCCCATCAAATCAATCTCCGGCAGCCTCGTCAGTCTGCTCGCCAAAGACCCGCTGCCCGCCGATTGGAAAGATGACATGGAACGCGGACTCGGAGTCGTCACCGCGCGCGCGGATGCGCTCAGCCGGTTCATGGAGGCCTACTCGCGCCTGGCGAGGCTGCCCCAGCCCAAATTGCAGCCCGTGGAGATCGCGCCGCTTATAAACCGGGTGGCCGGTCTGGAAACCCGCGTTCCCATCGGGGTGGCCGCCGGTCCTCACGTCATGCTGCAGGCCGATCCCGACCAACTGGAACAATTGCTCATCAACCTGCTTCGCAATGCCGCGGATGCCGCGCTCGAAACCAGAGGGGGCGTGAAAATCGGCTGGACCGTAACCGGCCCACGGCTGGAAATCTCCGTCGAGGACGAGGGGCCGGGACTCTCGAACACAGCCAATCTCTTCGTGCCGTTCTTCACCACCAAGCCCGGCGGGTCCGGCATCGGCCTCGCGCTGAGCCGACAGATCGCAGAGGCGCATGGCGGCATCCTCACCCTGGAAAACCGCAGCCAGACCACGGGTTGCGTGGCGCGCCTGCGCCTGCCGCTGAACCATCCCGTCCCGACCGGGACAACAAAGGATTGACGCCCGTTCCAAGTGTATTATTGTCCTAATACACTTAATCGATGCGCGTGAGCAATTCTCGACTCGCCTGTCCAACCTCGGAACCATGACGGCCCGCTCCCCTTCGAACCGTGACGAGCCGGTTGTTCCGGATATTGCGTCGCGGAATGGCCCGGCCGTTCGTTTCCCGGCCCGCCCCGCTCTGACGGCGGGGCGGTTCACGCGGCGACCGCGCGGCAATGACCGCCTTCGCATTCGTTGACCATGAATCAAAACAGCCATCCGGCCATCGAGGTTGAACGACTCTCCAGACGCTACGGCGATTTTGCGGCGGTGCGGGACCTTGATTTCACCGTGCGTCCAGGCGAGATCGTCGGGTTGGTCGGTGCGAACGGCGCCGGCAAGACGACAACGCTGCGCGCCATCACCGGCATTTTGCGTCCCACGGCCGGAACGATCCGGGTGGGCGGCCATGACATTGAAAAGGAACCGGTCGCCGCCAAACGACAGTTCGCTTACATTCCGGACACGGTTCATCCGTACGACCTGCTGACCGTCACCGAGCACCTGCATTTCATCGCGCTGGCGTATCGCATCGAAAACGCGGAGGCGAAATACGGCGCGCTGCTGGAGGAACTGGAGCTAAGTGATAAGAAGGATGAAATCGCATCGAACCTTTCGCGCGGCATGTTGCAAAAACTGTCGCTGGCGTGCGCCTTCCTGCGCGAGCCGCGCGTGGTCATCCTCGATGAACCGCTGACGGGCCTTGACCCGCGCGGCATTCGCAACATCAGGGAGTCGATTCGCCGTCGGGCCGCGTCGGGCACGGCCTTCCTCCTGTCGTCCCACCTGCTCGTGCTCGTGGAAGCGCTTTGCGACCAGGTGATGATTTTGCACCGCGGTCATAAAATGGCCTTTGGTTCGCTCGACGAAATCCGCAGCCTGGCGACACTCCACGCGGAGGCGTCTCTGGAAGACGTGTTTTTCGCGGTGACCGAAGGCACGAACGACCCGGCCTCGATGGCCGGCGCGTCATGAATCGCGCGCTGGTTTATCTCTGGTTCACCCTGCTGAAACGCCGGGCCTTTTATTTCTGCCTCGGCTTGAGGCGACCTACCACCTTCATTGGATTTGCCGCCGTGGCAGGTTTAATCGGCTTCCTGTTCTATTATCGCAAGCACGAGATCTTCGGCCAGTTGGTGCGGCGTGAAACCCTGACGGGTTGCGCGCTGCTCATGCTGTGCGGTTCGCTGTTCAAGGGCTTTCTCCAGCGCGGGCTGGTGTTTGAGCCGCCCGACCTGGAGTTTCTGTTCACCAGTCCGTTTACTCGGCGGCAGGTCGTTTTTTACCGGCTTCTGCCCGGCTATCTTTTCGCGCTCGTTCAAGGGCTGGTCTTTCTTGGCCTGTTTGCCCCGCATCTGAAGCACCCGGCATTGACGACGCTCTCTTTCATTTTTTTCCAGATCGCGTGTTTCCATGCCGTGACGGCATCGGCGATTTTCGCCGGCACACTTTCGGATGCGTTACACCATCGCGTCCGCTGGATGATGCTGGGCGTTTATTTTCTTCTGACCGCGGTATACCTGCGTGCGGCATGGGACTTCAAAATCATTCCCGCGTTCGCGTCATCACCGTTTGCTCAACTCCTGTTCTATCCCGCGGTGACGTTGTCTGATGCCGCTACGACTCCGTCCGTGGGCGCATGGACGGTGCGTTTGCTGGGAATCAACTTCTTTTCGACGCACCCGCATTGGCAATCGGCGTTTTATCTCGCCGCGTTCGGAGCCGGCGCCGTCGCGAGTTTGTGGCTGCTGTTCAAGCTCAAGGCCGACATTTTTGAAACCTCGCTGGCGACCACGACGCGCGCGGCGGAGAAGCGCCTTCGCATCAGGCAGGGCCGCAGTCTCGTCGTGATTCCGGGGCGCCAACCACGCTCCGTCCGTCTTCCAGACGCTGCGCTCTTCCGCGGCATCGGCGCGATTGTATGGAAAAATCTCGTTGTGGCCAGCCGGTCGAGACGCGAACTGGTTCTGGCCTCCGTATTCACCTGCATCTACACCGGATTTCTCGTCGCGATTCGATGGGTGCTCCACCGGCTCATGGCGGAGGGCGGGGAATTGCCTGCGCGACAGATCATGGACTTCGATAATGGCCTCGCGCTGGCGTTGTGCCTTCTGGTTTTTTTTCTGCAACGGACGTTTCCGTTTGATTTTCGCCGCGACGGCCAGCATCTCGTCGGCTTTCGTACGCTGCCGGTTTCGCCATTCGCGCTCGCGCTGGCGGAAATCGCCGTGCCCACGGCTTTTTGCCTCGCCTTCCAATCCCTCGGAATCCTCGCGTTGATAATCGCCGGCGGGTTCGAATGGACCTTGCTGTTGGTCTCGCTGCTTGGCTTCCCCGCGGTGGCGCTCGCGTTGAACGGTGTTTGGAATCTGCACTATCTGCTCGCTGCCACCAGGCGCGCGGGCGGCAAGGCCGATTCCCCCAGTCCGGTCGCCCTGATGATGGTGGTGGCGATGTCTTTTCTGATTTTCTATCCCGCCGGATGGACGGCGGTATTCATCGGCCGGCACACGTTCGGGAGCTACAGTGAACCGCTGGCCTTCGCCGGCTGGCTCACGGTCCAGTATGTCATTGATTTTCTGCTGGTGTTGACACTGGCGAGACTCTTTCAACACTTCGAAGTCTCGCGCGACGCCTGACCAACTCATGATCCCTGCCGCCCTCAATGAATCGAACGCGTCTCTCGCGCCAACCTCGCTGCGCGAAAAACTGCTGAACGTGTTCGCCAGCCCCGGCGAGGTTTTCGAGGAAATCGTCGCGGGGCCGCCGGAGCCTGCAAATTGGCGAGCGCCGATGCTGCTCGTTTGCCTGGCCGGAGTCCTGTTGTTTTGCGCGGTGCCGACGGAAACACTTACTGCGACCACGATCCGCCACGTGGCGGGTGCCGGAACGATCTCCGCCGCCCGGGCGGAGGCGTTGTCGGAATGCTGGCCGTTGATTTCATCGCTGCTGGTTTGCGTCAGCGCGTGCGCAGGAACTTTCTGGTCGGCGTTTGTGCTTTGGTTTATCGGGCGCGTGTTTCTGAAAAGCAGGTTTTCGTTTTTGAAGGCGGTCGAAGTCGCCGGACTGAGCACGCTTGTTCTCGCGCTGGGGACCGTGGTAACCGCGTTGCTCATCCTCGCAACCGGCGACAGCTTCGCGCGGCCGGCACTTTCGTTACTCACCGGTGAGTTCAACCCGGCGAGCAAACTGCACCAGCTGCTCGCCGCCATGAACGTCTTCCATGTCTGGACGGCGGCCGTTCTGTCAATCGGCCTCGCAAAGATAAGCGGGGTCCCCGCTCGCGAGACGGCGCTGTGGGTGTTTGGCTACTGGATTGTGCTGAGAGTCGCGGTGATCTTGCTGGTCTGACCCCGGCTCACCACCTCACCCACCGGCTGTCGGCCAGATGGGGCAGGCCCACGGCAGATTTCATCCTATTTCGACGCCAGATTCCTCCCGGCTTCTGCAATCCACGCGTCGTCGGGCAACGCATAAGGCCGGAAAGTTTCGAGAGTGCCGGCCTGCGCATTTTGCAGGATCGCCCGGTGAAGGCCGAGGTTGGCGGCCTTCGGCGTGTCAATCAGGCTGGCGGAATCGTTGGCGCTCATCTGGAACAGGACGCGCAGCTCGAATTCGCTCAGCGTCTTGCGGCTGAAAAAGCGGCCGGCGTTGTTGAGGGTGTCACAGGTGCAAATCACGTGGAGTCCGAGCTGGGTTCCTTCGCTGATGATCCGGTTGAGTTGCTTGCCGGGATTGACCGGTGCGCTGGCGTCATCGAGCGAGATGTTGAAGTCATCCTCGTAACGCAATCCCTTGAATCGCTGTATGCCGTGGATGAACAGGTAAATCGCCGGAGACGAGGCTGCGTGTTCCGAATCGGTCCGCTTTTCCAGTTCGTCGGCAAGTCCGGAGAACGTCCCGCCCAGCTCCGCGTTTCCCGCCAAAGCGGTGTCGTGTGGCACGGCTCGGACGATTTTTTCCAGAAACTCGCGGTGCCGCGAATCCGGCGGTGAAACATCAAGGAGGACGAATCGCGCCGTGCCGCGCGGGTGCTGGGCCGCGAGAGAAATGAGCGAGACGCCGAGCATTGCCAGCGCCGCCTCGTCGCGCTGGCCGAGAATGAGAAGGTTGTTGCCACTCTGCCGGTGGAACACGGCCTCCGTCGGTCCCTTGATCGAGTTGGGGGCTCCGAGCCATACGCGCGCGGCGGTCGTGGGCTGGACAGATGCGGCCGAGAGGACGCGCCGAAGCGTTTCGTTTTCGCGCACCTCGGCGGGGGCGTTGCCTTCGAAAATGACCGGTGCAGCGCGCGGCGCGGAAAGGTGCTCCGCGTGGCGTTGGATTTTTTCCAACCACGTCTCGCGTTCTTCCTCGGAGAGCCAGACGATCTGGAACGGGCTGTTGCCCTCGATGGCGCCGGAGGCGTCGTTGTAGATGGCTTCACCGGGCCGCGAGAGCAGGCGTGGCGCGGGGTTGTCGTCATCCATGATGAGCATCGCGTCCGCCTCGTTGCATTGGAGGGCGACGCGCACCACCATCTGGCCGAGCGTGGTGCGGGCGAGAGTGTAGGCGCCGCCGAGCGTCTGCGAGCCGAGCAGCACATGGATGCCGAAAGCGCGGCCCTGACGGACAAGACGGTCAAGCAGGAGTGAGGCGTTCTGTGAAACACGGTCGTCTTCAACGAAAAATTCCTGGAATTCATCAATGAGCAGGAGGCTTCGCGGCAATGCCTCCGTGCCGCCGGCGCGTTTGTAACCGGGCAGGTCCTGGACACCGAGGCGGCGAAACAAATCGCCGCGCCGGCGCAACTCTTCATCCAGCCGTTCCAGCACGCTCAAGCCAAACTCGCGGTCGCTCTCGATGGCGACAACGCGCGCGTGCGGCAGTTTGTGGGTCGCGTAGCACTTGAACTCGACGCCCTTCTTGAAGTCCACGAGATAAAACTCGACCTGGTCCGGGCCGCACCACAGCGCGAGGTTGGTGATGATGACGTGAAACAAGGTGGATTTGCCGGAACCGGTCTTGCCGGCGATGAGAACGTGCTGGCGGGTGCCTTTGCCCAGCGCCAGTTGCTGAAACTTGGTTGCGCCGGTGCGTCCGATGGGCACGCTCAATTCGGCCCCTGTCTCTACCGTCCACAGCTCGGAATCGTCCGGGGCAATTTCCGCGAAGGGCATTTCCACCCGGTTGGAGTCCACGCTGCACCGGCCCACTTTCTGAAGAAATGCCGTGACGACGTCCGGTGCGGGCGGCGGCTCCAGCTCAAGCGAGGTTCCGGGGAGCGGTTTGTCGGTGAGAACAAAACCGCCGTTTTCAGAGCGGAGGCAGACACTCGTCTTGCGAAGGTCCTCCGGGACGAAATCCGACACCGCGCCCTTGCGCGGGTCCCAGTGGATGAGCGTGAACACGCCGCATCGCGGTCCGCTGGCAATGATGCTGAGCAGACGGCGGATGGCCGCATCGCTGAAGTTCACGGGAAAATCGGCGACGACGAGGAAGTGATACGGTTCGGCGATACGTCCGGCCTGTTCGTTGTACTCGGCGATCGTGGCGAATTCGTTTCGCAAATAGAGCTGGGTGACTTTCTCGATGTGCTCGTTCAGCTCCGCCAGCCGTTGCTCGATGTGTTCGGGTTGGGTCCAGATGCGGCGGTTGATCAGCCGGTCCTCGTGGTCCGTGAGGTGCATGAAGCCGGCGAAGCTCTGCCCGAGGTCCGAAGGGTCGAGGATGGTGAAGATGGCGCGGCCCGGCGGTGCGCCGGAGAGCAGGCGCAACACGAGGTTGTTCAGCGCCGCGATCGCCCGATCACGTCCCGGACCACGGGTCTCAAAAAGGATCGAACCCTGGTCCGGGAAGGTGAGCAACAGCGGGAGTGAAAATCGCGGGGGTCCCGGAAGCTTGAGCCGTGGATCGCGCGGCAGAGCGCCCGAGAGTTGCTCCAAATCCACTTCCAGACGCGCGAAGGGCGCCGCCTGAAGAAACTCGCGCGGCGCGGTCCAGTTCGTCCAGAACGGTGAGTGCCATTCGGGAAACAGTTGGGCGGCTGATTCGCGCGCGGCACCGAACGCATCGTATATGGACCGGGTGGTTCCATTCCAATCGGCTTCCAGTGTCTGCCATTGAGACTGCTGGCTCGATTCGAATTGCCTTTTTTTCGCGGTGCACGATTCCTCCAGTCGCGCGCGCTCCGCCTCTGTCTGCTTTTTCAAGCGCCCGGCTTGTTCGTTGCGCTCGCGTTGCAGGCGTTCCACGCCCTGCTGGAGAATGCGGTCGTTCGTGGAGATGGCCCGCGCCAGTTTTGCGTCGAGGTGGCGTTGCAGGTCATTCCGCCGGGTCTCCGCGTCCACGGTCGCATAGTTCCAGCGTTGATTGAGTTCCGCTGTTTTCGTTTCAGCCGTGCTGCGGATGCGTTCGCTCTCCCGTTGATAGTGCGCTTCGGACGCGGTCTGGCAGGCATCGAGCAACGCGCGGGCGCGATTGATCGAACCTGCCAGCGTCCTGGCGCCGTGTCCGGCGAGCAATCGTCCTAGAAAATGCAGCGCAATAACTCCGCCCAGGCACGCGGCGAGCGAAAGACCCGCCTGTTCCCAGGTGATCGCGCGCCCTCCGAGCCGGGGAAGCGCGGGAACGGCCGCGCCGTGGGCGATCACGAGCAACGAAGCCAGCACCCGCGGCGGAAGCAGGCTGAAGAGCAGCACCGGCGGCACAAGCCGGAACCAGAAGAGTCTGCGTTTTGCTTGCGCGAACCGCGCGCGAAACTCTTCCAACAAACGGTTTGCATCGGAGACGGGATCATTTCCGGGCGCGGGCGGCGGGGAATCGAGCAGACACCGAAACGCGGCATAGCCTCGAAAGGCGTTCCGCGTTCCGCGTGCCAACGCGGCCACCGACTCGCGTTCGCCGGTCAATGTCTCCTGAAAATCTGCGAAGTCGCGGTCGGCCTGTTTCTGTTCCGTTTCCTGGTTGCGGCTGGTTTGCAGCAACTCCCGTTGAACTTCGTTGATTTGCCGGCCCTCGCCGCTCTCGATGGTTTTCAGATGATGCTTTCGCGCCGCCGTCTGGGCGCGTTGCAGGCGGGTATGGCGCCAGTCATGAGCGGATTCGAGTTTTTCCTTTTGCGGTTGGAGTCGTGCGTCCAGCCCGGCAATGGCGGTGACGAGCTGTGCCTCCAGTTCCTTGATCTCCTTGTCGGTCTGCCAGTCAAGCCGGGAGGTGCTCGCGCTGGATTCCTGCGCGAGTCGCTCCGCGCGGGCGGCGCTCTCCCGGACCGTGCTCTTCAGCCGGTCGAGCAACTCCAGCGTCTGGCGCAGGCCCGGATGATTACTCACAATCGCTCCTGACTTTCCGGATGGCCCGTTCAAGGTTGCTCATCCCGGTGGCCGCCGAGTTCACGGTGGTCTCCAGTTCGGTCATGAACCGTTCCTCGAACTCGCGCGCCTTGGCATCCATCCAGTATTCCCGCGTCTGCCGCCAGCGGGCCAGCAATTCCTTCGTGAGCGTGGCCAGTTGCGCGCCGCT
>Ga0134126_10011243_pt1 | contig 11285 bp, 8 predicted proteins | sample KB31752_FD_96881 | JGI IMG/M metagenome (GOLD analysis project Ga0134126, IMG submission 96881) | Terrestrial soil microbial communities with excess Nitrogen fertilizer from Kellogg Biological Station, Michigan, USA - KB3-175-2 | ecosystem: Environmental > Terrestrial > Soil > Unclassified ... | reverse complement strand
TTCGACATCGGCAACGCGCTGCTGGCAATGGCCAGAAACAGCAGCGTGAGCATGAATCACCGGTTCTGAGTCATGTTATCAGTCCGGTGAACCGGCAACGCCGATCCGTTTGATTTCCCATTCCAGTTCGATGCCCGAATGCGCCTTCACCCGTTTGCGTACGGTTTCGCCCAGCGTCTCGATGTCGGTGGCGCTGGCGCCCTCCAGATTGATCAGAAAATTGCTGTGCAGTTCGGAGACCTTCGCCTGTCCGACTTTGAGCCCGCGGCAGCCGGCATCGTCCACCAGTTGCCAGGCGCTGTGACCGGGTGGATTTTTGAAAGTGGAGCCGCCGGTGCGATTGCGCGGCTGGGTTTTTTCGCGCTTGGTCTTGATCGACGCCATTTCGGCAGCAATCTCTTGCGGATCGCCGACGCGCCCCTGGAACAGCGCGGCGGTAAAGATGACGTCGTCGGCCACGCTACAATGTCGATAGGAAAATCCCATCTCGGCGTTGCTGAAAGTGCGCCCATTGCCCTGCCGGTCGACGCCGCGCGCCTCGATCAGCACGTCCTTGGTTTCGCCGCCATAGGCGCCGCCGTTCATGCGCAGCGCGCCACCGATCGAACCCGGGATGCCGCTGTAGAACGCCAGACCGGCGATGCCGGCCGCCTGCGCCGCGCGCGCCACCATCACGTCGAGCATGGCGGCGCCGGCGGCGATGCGGTGGCCCTCCTCGACCTTGATCTCGTTGAAGCCACGGCCGAGCCGCACCACCACGCCCGGTACGCCGCCGTCGCGCACGATCAGGTTCGAGCCGGCGCCGATCACCGTAACCGGGATTTCGATCGGCAAATTTTTCATAAAATAAGCCAGATCATTTTCATCCTGCGGCATGAAGAATGCCTGCGCCGGACCGCCGACACGAAACCAAGTCAATTCGTCGAGCGACTGATTGGATAGCAACCGCCCGCGCAATTCGGGCATGCGGCCTTTCAGCGCGGGGATGATGTCGGGGAAGCTCATAGGCAGCCTAAGTTTTGTTCCCACCGCCGGTCGCGGCGTCCGCGGTGATAGCATGCTCCGGCCGCGCCCGACGATTGAGCCGGACCTTGCAGGGATGATTGACACTCATGCGCGGTTTCGAGAATACTACAACCATTAAGTGTATGGCCTACGCCAATTGAACGCCAAGGACCATCGCGATGGCTGACCATAACGATCCCAATGCCGTCAATTCGATTTTCTCCGATATCGATGTCAGCGCGGCCGATCTGTACGATATTTTTGGTTTCCCCAGCGCCGACACCGACGGCGGCGAAAAGGTCGTCATCGCGCTGACTTTCGCGGCGGTGCCGCAGGCCGGCACGCTCGATTCCGACATGCTGTATCGGATCCAGATCGCGCCGAGCCGGCGCGTGGTGCGAGCGGCGAAGGAAGACCAAAGCCTCGAAGCGCTGCTCAAATATTTCGAGGGGCTCAAGGAAACTTATCTCAAGACGCTGAAACCGTTCGAAGTGCGCGTGACGGTCGACCCGGCCAACCGCGCTCATATCAGGTTCATCAATTTCCCCGGCGGCAGCTTTTCGCAGGTGATCGACACCAACAAGAGCCTGACGCTGCAATCGCCCGGCGGCCATCCGATCAAGGTCTATATCGGCGGTCGCGACGACGCATTCTTCAACGATCTTCCGGGCTTCTTTCGCTCGATCAATTACGCGCCGCAGTTCTATCACGTGCCGCACACCATGACGGGCGCGCGCGAACTGCCGATTCCCAAGACCTTCCTGGAATTGGATGGCAATGATCTGTTCAACTACGACCCCGCCAACCCGAATTGGGGCCATGGCGTGAAGAAAGATCTTCCGCCCGGTCCGCTGACCTGGAACGGCAGCAAATTCGCCAAGGACGCCAACGGTAATTACCGTTTCGTGTACTCGGGAAAGGACGCGCAAGCCGGCAAGAACATCAACGCGATCATTCTCGAAATCCCGATGGCCTATCTTACCGACGATCCGCAAAACCGCATCGTCAACTGCTGGGGCGAAAGTTGGGTGCGCAAGGCCTCTAATAAAGTCGACACGATCCCCGACGATCCGGTCTGGGAAAATCCGCGGGCGCTGATCGAGTCTTTCAAGCTCGACGACGAATTGAAGAAATACAAGCTGGTCGATACCGACGGGCAGGCCTTCGCCGACGCCGCCTTGAGCGAGCGCGAAAACGACCGGCAGATGGGCGCCAATAATTTCTGGCTGGCGCCGCATTTCATCAAACGACTGGCGCATCTCGGCTGGGGATTCGGTCCCTCCGTCAGCGCGCTCGGTCTCAAATGCGCGTTCGACCACGGCAATTCGCCGGTCTCGGTGCATCGGACCTATTCGTCGGTTGCCGAGGCATTCCCGCTAGTGAAAAAAGTTCTGTTCCAGGAAATGCGCATGCCCGACGACAGCTGGAATCCGAAGGGCATAAACATCGCGCTGCGCCGTCCGGTCGAAATCTTCATCCCCAACGTCAACGCCATCGACATGGATACAACCGGCACCTGGCCGTTCGGCCGCAGGCCGGAAGATCAGGTAGCCACGCGCTTCTTATCGGTATTCCTCGACATGGATGCCGACTTCAACGGCAAGAAATACAACGTCGAAATCATGAATGATCAGGCGGTATGGGACGCGCTACCGATCGAGCCGAAGACGCCGCCCAATCCGTTGAAGAACGACAAAGAATTTCTCAAGGAATTTCCTTATCTGGCGGAGGCGTGGTGACGGCAAAGACCGACTACCAGGCCGAACTAGAGCGCATCGAAAACGACATCGCCGAACTAAAGGACCACGCGCTGGTTCCGCCGACCGACACCGAAAAGGTGACGAAATACGTGCACAGCGTCTATCAGCACGCCGTGCACACCGGTAATCTTGTCGAGCTCGAAGCGATCGAAGCGCTGATCGACGAAGGCATAAGACAAATCCGGTTTCCCGGCGATCTTTATTTCCTCAAAGCCAATCTCGCTTTCAAATTGCACCGGCTCAGCGACGTGCGGCCCAATCTGGCGGCCGATAAGGCGCTACTTGCGGGCACGCAAGGCCAGGCCCTGCTCGCCGACCTCGATTTTCAGGAGGGCCGCTATGCGCAGGCGAAAAAGGGTTATCAGGACGTCATCGCGCGCGATCGAACATGGGACAATCTGGCGCGGCTTGCCCATTTCGAATTCAAAATGGGCGATACGGCCGCAGCCGATCAACTCTTCGAGGAGGCCGAGGACGAGCTCACTGCAAAAGAGATGCGGTCCTACGCCTGGCTCGAATTGCAACGCGGGCTGCTGGACCTCGCTCATGGCCGGCACGACGAAACCGCCGCACACTATCAACGCGCCGAGCGGGCCTATACCGGCCACTGGCTCACCGCCGAGCACCGCGCCGAGTTGCTGGGCGCGCAAGGCCGCTACGACGAGGCGGCGGCGCTCTATCAGGATGTGGTCGAACGCGCGCCCAAGCCGGAAATCCAGCAGGCGTTTGGTGAATTATTGACGGTGATGGGTCGGCATGAACAGGCGGAAGACTGGCTCGCAAAGGCGTTCGCCGGCTATATCGAAGGGCGCCGTCACGGCGGCGTTCATTACTATCATCATCTGGTCGATTTCTACTCCGACGTGCGCAAGGACGGCGCTACGGCGGTCGATTGGGCGCGGCGGGATATCGCGCTGCGCGACAACTTCTCGACCCAGGCGGCATTGGCCTGGGCGCTCTACCGCAATGGTCAGCTCGGCGAAGCCCTCAATCGCATGAATCAGGCGCTTTCCTCGGGCGCCAAGGGCGCGCATTTATTTTCACAAGCCGCGGCGGTCTTCCGGGCCGCCGGCCGGCCGGCGGACGGCGAGCGCTACGCGCAGCTGGCGGCGGAAATCAATCCGCGTCACCGCAGTTTTCACGTCCATCGCTGACCGCGCTAAATAATCCCGGCCGGCAAGACCGCGCCTGCAAGCGCCATTACACCGCCGCCGCCGGCCTCAGGCCGGCTCGCCCAGCGCCTTCAATTCTGCGGGCAGCGCATAGGCCCATTGCGTGATCGAGCCGGCGCCGAGACAGACAACGTAGTCGCCGGGCTTGGCCAATTCCTTGATCAGGCCGGCGAGCTTTTCCGGACCCGCCAACGGGATCGCCTGTTTATGACCGTGCGAACGCAGGCCCTGCACCAGCGCGTCACGGTCTGCGCCCGCGATCGGCGCCTCGCCTGCGGGATAGACCGGCGCCACGATCACCGCGTCGGCGTCGTTGAAGCAGGTGCAGAACTGCTCGAATAAATCATGCAGCCGGGTATAGCGATGTGGCTGCATCACCGCGATCACCTGACCCTTGGTGCTTTCGCGCGAGGCGCGCAGCACGGCTGCGATTTCCACCGGATGATGGCCATAATCGTCGATAATGACGGCGCCGTTCCACTCGCCCACTTTGGTGAAGCGACGCTTGACGCCACCGAAGGCCTCGAGCGCCTTGCGGATCACGGTGTCCTTGATACCGAGTTCATGCGCCACCGCCATCGCCGCCGTCGCGTTGAGCGCGTTGTGGCGGCCGGGCATCGGCAACATCAGTTGGTCGATCGTATGCGTGGTCTTACCCTCGCGGTCGCGGAACACGACCGAAAATTGCGATTGGCCGTTCTGATGGGCGATGTCGGACATGCGAACGTCGGCCTGCGGGTTCTCGCCATACGTGAGAATGCGGCGGTCTTCCAATTTGCCGACCAATGTCTGCACCACCGGATGATCGGTGCACATCACGGCGAAGCCATAAAACGGAATGTTCTCGACGAAGGCGCGGAAGGCGTCCTGCACCGCGTCGAAAGTGTGGAAGTGATCGAGGTGCTCGGGATCGACATTGGTGACAATAGCGACATCGGCCGGCAGCTTGAGGAAGGTGCCGTCGGATTCGTCGGCTTCCACCACCATCCAGTCGCCGGCCCCGAGCCGCGCATTGGTGCCGTAGGCATTGATGATGCCGCCATTGATCACCGTCGGGTCGAGCCCGCCGGCGTCGAGCAGGGCGGCGACCATCGAGGTGGTGGTGGTCTTGCCGTGGGTGCCGGCAATGGCAACGCAGCTTTTGAGCCGCATCAATTCGGCCAGCATCTCGGCGCGCCGCACCACCGGCAGGCGCAAGGTGCGGGCGGCGATCAACTCCGGATTGTCGCGCTTGATGGCGGAAGAAACCACCACCACGTCGGCGCCGTCGATATTCCCGGCCTGATGACCGATGGCGACTTTGATGCCTTTGTCGCGCAACCGCTTGACGTTGGCGCCCTCGGCCACGTCGGAGCCGGTGACGGTATAGCCGAGATTGGCCAGCACCTCGGCGATGCCACTCATGCCGATGCCGCCGATGCCGACGAAATGCACCGGGCCGATGTCGCGCGGCAGTTTCATGGGGTCGCCCTCGGTTATCTGCGTGGTTATTGCAAGAGGTGGATGGCGGAAACAAGTCCGGTTGCGCTGGAATACTTAAGGTGCCGCAAATTGGGTCTTACTCCCTCTCCCCGTTGGGGAGAGGGCTGGGGTGAGGGGGTCTAAGATTCTCGATAGGCTGTAACCCCTCACCCGACGCGCTTTGCGCCTCGACCTCTCCCTATGGAAGAGGTGAAGTGAAACCCGCCACTTTCATGACCAGATCCGCCAGCCGCTCGGCGGCATCGATGCTGCCGGCCGATTTGGCGGCCTGCGCCATGCGGGCAAGGCGTCCGGGGTTGCCCGCCAGCGCCGCGATCTCGGAGGCGAGGCGTTCGGGCGTGAAGTCGCGCTGCTCGATCCGGATCGCCCCGCCCGCTTCCGCCAGCACGCCGGCATTGGCGAACTGGTCCTGATCGAGCGCATGCGGCAGCGGCACCAAGATCGCGGGCCGGCCGATGGCCGAGAGCTCGGCTACCGTGGAGGCGCCGGATCGGGAGATAACGAGATGGGCGGCTGCCATGCGTGCCGGCAGATCGGAAAAAAAAGGCGCACAGTCGGCCGCAACACCGAGCCGCTTATAAGCTGAGCGCACGGCATCGAGGTCTTCGGCACGCGCCTGCTGCACCAGGCTCAGCCGCACGCCTAGTTCGGCACTGAGCAACCCGATCGCTGCCGGCACGATCTCGGCCATCACATGCGCACCCTGGCTGCCGCCGAACACGGCCACGCGAAGGGCGCCGTTCGCGTCCGGCGCGGCATAGGGCTTGGCGGCCGCGGCGATCACTTCGGCGCGCAGCGGATTGCCGGTGAACGTCATCTTGCTGTGCCAGTGTCGGTTCATCTTGAGTCCGCGAAAACCGGTGGCGATGGCGGTCACGCGCGGAGCCAGCAAGCTGTTGGCGCGGCCGATAACGCCGTTCTGTTCGTGCAGCACGGTCGGCACCGAGCGCCAGTTCGCCGCCATCAATGGAGGCACACTCGGATAACCTCCGAAGCCGACCACGACCGCTGGCTTGATGCGGCCGATCAATAGCCAGGCCTTGATCGTACCGAGCGCGAGCAAGGTCGCCGTCCGCACGATCGCGAAGGGATTGCGCCCACGCAGGGTCGCGCTCGGAATGATGTACACGGCGCGCGCGGGAAACTTGAAATGGGCGGCGCGCGCATCGGTCGCGAGCTCGATCTCGGCCCCGCGCTTTCGCAAAGCGTCGGCCAGCGCTTGCGCCGGAAAAAGGTGCCCGCCAGTGCCGCCGGCGGCCAACAGCACCAGCGGCGCCGTGGACATCAGGCGGCGCTCCCCTCGCTCACAAGCTCCGGCGTAGTCAGCATGGCCGTGCGCGGCTGCTCGCGCGTGAGCGCCAGCAGCATGCCCATGGCATAGGCAAGCGACAGCATCGAGGAACCGCCATACGAGATGAACGGCAGTGTCATTCCTTTGGCCGGAATGAGATGGAGATTCACGGCCACATTGATAGCCGACTGCATGCCAAACAGAATGGCCAGGCCGGCGGCGGCGAAGCGCGTGAACGCATCGTCGTTGCGCATGGCGCGCGCCAGCGCGCGGATAACGATGAAGGCGAACAGCGCCACCAGCGCAAGACACAGCGCGACGCCGAATTCTTCCGCCGCCACCGCGAACACGAAGTCGGTGTGGCTCTCCGGCAAGAGCCGCTTGACGGTGCCCTCGCCCGGGCCTCTGCCGAACCAACCACCGCGCATGAAGCTCTCGGTGGCGATATCGATATTGAAGGTGTCGCCCGACGTCGGGTTGAGAAACTTTTGAATACGGCTCGCCACGTGCGGCACGGTGAAATAAGCCGCGGTCAACCCGACGCCGGCGATGCCGGCGATACCGAATACCCAGACCAGCCGCATGCCAGCCATGAAGAACAGCGCGCTCCACACCAGCACGACCAGCATGGTCTGACCGAAGTCGGGCTGCATCACCAACAGCGCGACCACCAGCAGCAGCAGCGTAAGCGAAAACGCATTGGCCGGCATGTCGGCGCGCTTGGCGGATTCCCCGAACAGCCAGGCGACTAGAATGACGAAAGCGGGCTTCAGGAATTCCGAGGGTTGGATGTTGACGCCGAAGATTATCAGCCAGCGTCGCGCGCCCTTGATCTCAGCGCCGAAATAGGGCGTCGCCGCCACCATGATCAGGCTGACAGCGAACACGATCAGCGCCAGGCGCCGGATCTGACGCGGGTTGAGGAACGACACACCGAGCATGATGGCGACGGTCGGGATCAGATAGAGAATGTGCCGGTTGACGAAATAGAACGGATCGAGCCCCAGCCGGCCGGCGACAGGTGGGCTGGCGGCGAGCGAGAGCACCACGCCGGCCAGCATCAACGCGCCGATGGCGGCGAGTGTGAGCCGGTCGACCGTCCACCACCATTCGCCGAAAGGCGTGCGTTGCGTGCGCGAAACCATGTCCCGTTCCCGTGAGCAAGCTGACGCGTCACGGTTTACGAAGCATTAATGCCCGGAATCGCCAGTACCAGATCGGTGAAGGCTTTGCCGCGCACCTCAAAGTTCGGGTACTGGTCGAACGAAGCGCAGGCCGGCGACAGCAGCACCACCGCTTCCTTGAGCCTTGAGGCCGCGGCATCGCGCGCGGCGGCGGCGGTCGCCGCCGATAGCACACCGGCGATCTCGTAAGACACCTTGCCATCGAGTGTCTTGGCGAAACCTTGGGCTGCCTCGCCGATCAGATAGGCCTTGGCGATGCGCGGGAAGAATTCGGCCAGGCTCTCGATACCGCCGGTTTTTGGCTTGCCACCGGCGATCCAGAAAATGTCCGTAAAGCTCGCCAGCGCCTTGGCGGCGGAATCCGCGTTGGTCGCTTTCGAGTCGTTGACAAACAGAACGTTTCCCTTGCGGCCGATCGGCTGCATGCGGTGGGCAAGACCCGGAAAAGTCGCCAGCCCTTTTTGGATCACCGACAGATCGAGGCCGAGCGCGACGCAAGCGGCGACCGCGCAGGCGGCGTTCTGGGCGTTGTGCGCGCCGCGCAGACTGCCGATGCCGGCGAGCTGCGCAACTTCCTGCGTCTTGCCGCCGGCGGCGCGCAAAACGCGGCTGCCTTCCGCGTAGTAGCCGTCGCGCAGCGGCACCTCGACCGACACGCGCACGGCTTTTTTGCCGGCGCGCGCGACGCGGTCTGCCGCCGCGCGCGTCCAGTCGTCGTCGACGCCGATCACGGCCGTGTCGGCACCCGCCACCAGCCGCTCCTTGATGGCAGCATAATTCTCCATGCTGCCGTGGCGGTCGAGATGATCTTCCGTCACGTTAAGCAGAATACCGACGGTGGCTTTGAGCGAAGGCGCGAGATCGATCTGGTAGGACGACACTTCCAACACGTAAACGCGATCCTTCAGGAACGCCTCCAGCGCCAGCACCGGCACGCCGATATTGCCGCCCATCTGCGCGTCCCAGCCCGCACTTTTAAGCAGATGCGTAACAAGCGCCGTGGTGGTCGATTTGCCGTTGGTGCCGGTGATGGCGACCAGCGGACACTGCGTGCCGAATTTCGCGCGCTCGCGGCAGAACAACTCGATGTCGCCGATCACTTCGACCTTGGCCTTACGCGCAAGCGCGGCGGCCCAGTGCGGCGTCGGATGCGTGAGCGGCACGCCGGGCGCCAGCACCAGCGCCGATACTTTTGACCAATCGAGCGTGCGCAGATCTTGCGTCGTCAGCCCGGCGGTTTTCGCTTCCGCCACGCTTTTTTCGTTATCGTCATGGACCACGACCTCGGCGCCGCCTTTGACCAGCGCCTGCGCCGACAACAATCCCGATTTGCCGAGGCCGAAGACCGCGACCGTTTTACCGGCGAAAACGGTGATCGGGATCATCGCAGCTTGAGCGTCGCCAGACCCGCGAGCGCCAGCACCACGGCGACGATCCAGAACCGGATCACGATCTGCGGTTCGGTCCAGCCGAGCTGTTCGTAGTGATGGTGGATCGGCGCCATCTTGAACACGCGCTTGCCGGTCAGCTTGAACGAGACCACCTGCACGATCACCGACACCGCTTCCAGCACGAACAGGCCGCCGACAATGGCGAGCACGATCTCGTGCTTGATCGCCACCGCGACCGCGCCGAGCATGCCGCCGAGCGCCAGCGAGCCGGTGTCACCCATGAAAATCGAGGCCGGCGGCGCGTTGAACCAGAGAAATCCGAGAGAGGCACCAATCACGGCTCCGCAGACCACCGCTAGTTCGCCGGTGCCAGCGACATAATGGATCTGGAGGTAGTCGGCGAACACCAGGTTGCCGGCCAGATACGAGATCAGGCCGAAGCTTGCCGCCGCAATCATGACCGGCACGATGGCGAGGCCGTCGAGGCCGTCGGTGAGATTGACCGCGTTGCCGGCGCCGACAATGACGAACGCGCCGACCAGCACGAAGGCCCAGCCGAGATTGATCACCAGTTCCTTGAAGAACGGAAACACCAGTGAGGTTGCGATCGGCCCCTTGCCCAAATGCGCCAGTGCGGTGCAGGCGATCACGGCAACCAGTGCTTCGGCCCCGAGCCGCGTACGGCCGGCAAAACCGGCATTGGTCTGCTTAGTGATCTTGAGATAGTCGTCATAAAATCCGATCAGGCCGAAAGCGAGCGTCACCCCGAGTACAATCCACACATAAGGGCTGGTTGGGTTCGCCCACAGCAATGTCGACACCAAAAGTCCCGACAGGATCATCAATCCGCCCATGGTGGGCGTGCCTTTCTTAGTGACCAGATGCGACGGCGGACCGTCGAGACGGATCGGTTGGCCCTTGCCCTGCTTGAGGCGCAGCAAGTCGATAATCGGGCCGCCGAACAGGAACACGAACACCAGGGCGGTCACGATGGCGCCGCCGGTACGGAACGTGATGTAGCGAAAGACGTTGAGAAACGACAATTTGTCGGAGAATTCGGTCAGCCAGTAAAACATCGGTTCAGCCCTGCCGCCGGATCATGTCTGCTCGAGCGCGGCCGGTCTGGCAAATTGCCGCTCCAGCGCCTTGACGATCGGCCCCATTTTCGAGCCCAGCGAGCCCTTCACCATCACCGTGTCGCCATCGCGAATGGCGGCCAGCACGGCCGGCTCAAGCCCCGCCGCGGTCTCGGCATAGCCGCCCCGGGTTCCTGAGGGAAGGGCCTCCCATAGCGCGCGCATGAGCGGCCCGCTGCAGAATACCAGGCCGACGCCCGCCGTCTCGATCGGCCCGACCAGAGCCCGGTGTAAAGAAGTCCCTTGCACGCCCAGCTCCAGCATGTCGCCCAATACGGCGATGCGGCGTCCTTGGCGGCCGATGGGCGCCTGACCGAGCAGCGCGATGGCAGCCGCCATCGAGGCCGGATTGGCATTGTAGCTTTCGTCGATCAGCAGCGCGCTGCCGCCGGGCAACCGCAAGATGGAGCGCGTGCCGCGCCCGGCAGCGGGCTTCAGGTTAATGAGTGCAAGCGCAGCCAGCGCCAGATCGGCACCCACCAGCGACGCCGCTGCCAGCACGGCGAGCGAATTGAGCACCAGATGGCGGCCGGGCGCGCCCAATTTGTAAGTGACGTCCTGACCGAGAATGTTCGCCTCTATGCAGGAGCATTCCGGGTGCAGCGACACGCGCTTCAACCGCGCGTCGGCTTTACCATTTTCGCCAAACGAAACGATTCGGCCAACGCCGGCCGCCTTGGCGGCGGCCGCAAGCCTGGCATATTGCGCGTTGTCGCGGTTGAGCACCGCGGCGCCGTCGGCCTCGAGCCCTGAAAAGATTTCCGCCTTGGCGTCGGCGATCTTTTCCAGCGAACCGAAATATTCCAGATGCACCGGTTCGATCGCGGTGACGATCGCGACATGCGGCCGCACCAGCTTGGTGAG
>Ga0134126_10011241_pt1 | contig 11286 bp, 4 predicted proteins | sample KB31752_FD_96881 | JGI IMG/M metagenome (GOLD analysis project Ga0134126, IMG submission 96881) | Terrestrial soil microbial communities with excess Nitrogen fertilizer from Kellogg Biological Station, Michigan, USA - KB3-175-2 | ecosystem: Environmental > Terrestrial > Soil > Unclassified ... | reverse complement strand
GGTCCACTGCGCGGGCAGTTCCAGCGCCCGCTTCAGCTCCTCGGTCGGCTGCTGCGGTTGCCTCCCGTGCGGGGCACCTCCGGCGAAGTAGTTCAGGTGCTCGATGCTGTCGGACAGGTAGCCGACCGGCTGATTCTCGTTGACATTGAACGGCACCCCGCTCGGGTGCTCCCGGGCCAGCGGGGCGGTCAGGGTCACGCCGGTGCCGTCTGCTCCGGCCGTGCCGACCGACTGGATCTGCCCGTACTCCGTGTCCGCGCCGGTGCCGATGAAGATGGGCTGGCCGGCGGCCAGGTTGGTGACGGCGCCGACCTTCACGACGGTGGCGCCGGCGGCGACCGTCGCGGCGGTGGTCGTCATCCCGGGCTGCGGCGTGTTGTTGCCGAGCTGGAAGGTGGTCTGGTTGCCCGCGTAGCCGATCACCGGCGTCGCCTTCACGGTGTCGGGCACCGAGGCCGCGTAGGGGTTCTCGTCGGGGCCCGAGTTCTTCACGCCGGACACCGTGAAGCCGGCAATGCCCTTGTTGAAGAACGCCTGCTCGTCCTCGAGGCCGTCCACGTCGTCGCGCACAGGCGAGTACCGGGCCTGATCGCCGGCCAGGTAGGCGGGCTTGGTCGGGACGACGCCGCTGTACGGATTGGGCGCCTGACCGGTCTGGTTGTAGCGCAGCGGATTTTCCAGCGGCACCGAGAAGTTGTACTTCGCGCCTTGTTGGTCGAAGCCGGCCACGACGGCCGCCTGGAGTGCCGTTCGGAACTGCCCGATCGCCGCCGCGTTGGCCGTGATGTTCGCGCCCGGCGATCCCGTGCCCTGGTCCGGGTAAACCTGGTTGGGTGCGGTCGGCGTTGCTCTGATGAACGTGAACCACGGACCGACGCCGCCGGCGGTCACGTTGTTCCAGAAGAATTCGGTGCCGAGGTGGTAGGCCGGGTAGTCCAGGCCGAGCGAGTCCATGTTGGCGAACAGGACGTACTGGCCCTGCGGCCCCGACGGGATCAGGTTGTCTGCGTAGTAGGCCGACCCTTCGCGGCCGAACAGGCCGTTGCCGGTCTTGCCGCGGGACGCGTCGAGCAACGTGATTTTCAGGGTGCGCTTCGGGTAGGTGCCGGTGGCGCTGTACCAGTCGAGCAGCGCCTTGTATTCGGCCATGGTCAGCGCGACGCCGGACAGGCCGTCGTAGGCTCCTTCGTTGCCGAGGTTGCTGTCGGTGATGTGCCGGCGAGCCGCGCCGAAGCCCGTCGTGCCGCTCGTCGTGCCGGAGTCGATCAGCCCGACGATGTCCGTCGGCACCGGGGTCTCGTCCGGGTGCGCCGCGAGCAGCACCCGCTGGCCCGCACACGTTGCCCCGGGGATCGTCACCTCGGCGTCGTCGGAGTCGAACCGGTAGCCGCCCGTCCGGCGGAAGTAGTGGTCGACCGCGGTTGCGAAGCCGGCGAGCCGCTGGTTGACCCGCCGGTCGGTCAGGCTCGCCTTCCAGTACGCCAGCAGTTCCTGCCACCCGTTGACGGTCGGCGGCAGGTTGAACGGGTCGGCGGCAGTGCGGGGGTCGCCGTCCGCGCCCGAGATGCGATAGCTGAACGCCTTGGACATCGCATACAGCTGGCCGTAGAGGTAGTCGGCGTTGACGATCGGCGTGGCCGGCCGGGACGACGACGTGCCGGCCGCCGCCGTGGCGCTCGAGCTCAGGCCGATCGACAAAACGCCGGCCAGACAGGCGGCCTTCACCAACCACCCTCGCCGACCGGATCTGCGCTGCGCGTTCATCCTGACAGACCTCCTTGGAGGGCAGCTGATCAGGGAAGGAGGGCCGGTTGTCAGACAGCGTGGTCAACCGCATGTGAGGGTACCGCAAAATCGGGGCCGGAGATACCCGTGCGTCGATGTCATCCGCCTTCGCGAACGGCTCGTGTTCGCTAAAACTGATCTCCTGTCGACGGCCGGAGGATGGCTTCGATCTGGCCGAATTCGGCGTCACTCAGGGGACCGAAGGCGAGCGCGCCGGCGTTCTCGGCGGCCTGGGCTACGGTGCGGATTCCCGGGATGGGGACCATCTGCGGACTGCGAGCCCACAGCCAGGCCAGTGCCCCCTGGGACATCGTCCGGCCGCCCGACGTCAGCACGTCCCGGATGGCGTCGACCCGGCGGGCCCAGTCCGGGGCGGCGACGCCGTTGTCGAAGTACGTGAGCCAGGCGGGCGCCATGCCACGGATGTCGTCGGCCCCGACCGACGCTCCGGCCTGGTACTTGCCGCTGAGGAGTCCCATCGCGAGCGGGCCGCGGTTGATGCCGCCGAGGTTGGCGGTTTCGCAGAGCGCGACCATCGCCGCGTTGTCACGCAACACCGATTGATCGAACTGGATCGCCGTGCAGTGCGAGCCGGCATCGGCGAACGCCGCGGCGCGGGCGGGGTCGTCGGTGCTCCAGCCGTAGGAGCGGATCTTGCCGGCGGACACCAGCTCCTCCAGCGGGCCGATCAGTTCGAGCGCCCGATCGACCGGAAGGTCGCCGAGGTGCAACTGGTAGAGGTCAAGGCGGTCGGTGTCGAGCCGGGCGAGCACACCGTCGAGGCACGACCTCATGTATTCCGGGCTGCCGTCCTCACCGAGCCGCTGCCGCGACTCCTCGTCGAACACGGGGCCGAACTTGCTGGCGATCACCACCGAGTCCCGCCTGCCCTTGAGCGCCCTGGCCAGCACCCGCTCACTGTGGCCGGCGCCGTAGACACTGGCCGTGTCGAAGAACGTCATGCCCAGATCGACAGCGTGCCGGATCGCCCGGATGGACTCGTCGTCGTCGACCTTCCCCCAGCCCAGCGGCTGATCGCCGGCCCAGAACGGCCCGCCGATCGCCCAGCAGCCGAAGCCCGCCGCGGACACCTCTATCCCACTACGGCCAAGAGTTCTCGTCTGTGTCATACCAACAGCCAACCAGCTGGAGCGTGCTCCAGGTCAAGTTCGCACCACCAAACCCATCCGCTCGTACGCGGCGACACCGTAGAGCGAAATGGATGCCTCAACGCCTGCCGGTTCAGGCCACTGTCCGCATCGGGCCACCCGCGCGTGGCCGCCGCCGGACATCGCTCCGATCAGGACGCCGTCGCCCGGCGGCGGCGAGGAACACGAGCCACCGGCCGCGCAGGCGCCGGGCGAACCCGGCGCGAACGGCGAGCCGGTGGTGGACGACGGCGGCCATCAGCACGCCGGCCGCACGACGCGGAACGGATCGACCGTCCCGCGTCCCCCCGATCGCCGCTGGGCACAGCATCGTGGCCGGCGCGACGCCGTCGACGCCAAGGTCGCCAAGACCGGCGACCCGCAAGCCATGCAAGCATGCTCACGGCGGAACGGCCACGGACGGTAGTGCTTTTGGTCCTCGCTGAATAGCCCAGGTCAGAGCGTCGCGCCTGGGATCAACGCCAAGGCAGGGCATGCATTCGACGGCCATCACCGATACGCTCGGTCCCCGCTGCCCGCATGGGAGGGCCATTGAGAGCAGGGCTCAAAACCGTACTGTCCGAACCGGCGGCTCGGCTGTACGAACAGCTGATCGTCAGCGGCGGCCTGTCGCTGGCCGATCAGCCCGAGTTATCCGCTTCGGACGCCGCCCGGGAGCTGCTTGGTAAGGGCTTCGCGCGCCAGCGGCACGTCGATGCTCCGGTGCTCGTGCCGGTCGAGCCGGCGCGGGCCATCGACAACGCGATCCTCAATCAGCAGCGGCTGATCCTCGAGCAGTATCAGGCGCTGCTTCGCCTGCGCGACGAGATGCATCTGCTGCAGCGTGCCTACCTGTCGGCCGCTCATCCGTCGGACGAGGCGCACGAGCTCGTCCGGGTCCTGACCGACCGGGCCGAGATCGGCGCGCTGTCGGTCGAGTTGTGCCTGACTGCCCGCGAGGAGGTCCTCAGCCTCGAGACCGCCCATTTCACGAAGGTCCCCGATCCGCGCTCGGCCCGCACTGTGCCGGCCGAGGTGATCGAGCGGGGTGTCGTGCTGCGCAACATCTACGCCCGGGCGGTGCTGGAGTTGCCCGGCTCCGAGGTGATGCTCGAGTCCTCGGTCCAGGCCGGCTGGCAGTGCCGTGTGTACCCGGACATGCCGATGAAGATGGTGCTGGTCGATCGGCGGGCCGCCCTGCTGCCGCTCGGGCCGACCGGCATGGAGGGTGCGCTGCTGGTCACCGCGCCGGTCATCGTCGCCGCCCTGCGGATGTATTTCGAGTTGATCTGGGGCCGTGCGGTGCCGGTACACAGTAAGTCCTTGAAGCTCTCGACTGAGCAGGACCGGGTGCTGCGGCTCGTGCTGACCGGCATGACGGACACGGCCATCGCCCGGCATCTCAACATCAGCGACCGGACGGTGCGCCGGCACGTGGGTGCGTTGCTGGAGCTGCTCGGCACCAGCAACCGCGTGTCCCTGGCCGTCACCGCAGTGCGGGAAGGCTGGGTCGACTGAGGGTCTACTGCCACTCATAGGGCCGGGCACCGGGAGTACAGTCGGGACCAATCGCAGTCGAGGCGTATCGCAGCGTGGGGCTGCCCGTCGGGTCGGGTGGCGCGGTGGCCGGAACGACCACGCGGCTGAACTGCCCGAGCACCGTCGCCTGCACATACCAGGGCATGTCGTTGAACAGCGGGCAGTTCCACCACTTGCTCGGCGGCGTCGGCGGGTGACGATCCTGCTTCAGCAGCACCAGTTGGCCAGTGGCGTCGAGTCCGAAAAGTGCGGGCTCCGCGCCCGTCACTCCGGTGACACCGGCCGGCAGGGTGCCACTGAAGTACCACGCGTCGGTCGAGCTGACGAGGTCGTAGGCCGTCCTGGCCCAGATACGAAAATGCACGCCGCCGTCGTAGTGCTCCGCAGATCCTCCCCATCTGGCCGCCGACATCGCCGGGCCGGCGAACATCGGCAGCAGCGGCGCGATCTCGGTCACCGCCGGGGCACCCGTCGCCCACCCGTCGTGCTGGAAGGTGCGCATCGAGTTGCCCAGCCGCGCGTGCAGGTGACCGGCGTGCGGCGCGAAGACCGACTGGTACTGCGACCAGTCGATCGCCGGCCCGATCGCAACCGGCGCACTCCAGGCCAGGCCCGGGGCTTCCTGGCGGCGCCACAGCAAGTGGCCGTCCGTGGTAACCGAGTAGAGCACGACGGCCGATCCGTCGCGGACCGCGGTCAGGTCCCGGTAGACCCGCCAGTCGCCCCCGTCCACCTCGACCGGAGCGGTCATCTGCCGGGTGTCGGCGCAGTAGCCCACCTCGTCGAGGTGCCCGTTCGCGGCGTCGACCGCGAAGAGCCGCTGCGGCTGGCCACACTGCTCGTCCGCCGCGGCGGTCGGAGCCAGCAACACACCGGCGGCCAGCAGGGCTGCGCTCAGCCCCGCACCGAGCAGGGCTCGGCGTCGGGGGCCGCGGCGAACATTCACGGCTTTCACGGTAGAAGCGGTGCCGGATCCGCGCTGGCCCCGGGCGTGGCCTGTTCCGGACACTGGCCGGACACGGCCACCGGCCGGGGCGGTTCACGCCGCTCGTACCGATTTCCCGGGTATCAGCCCTGGCCAGCGAGGTGATTTTCACCGGTTGCCGGGGCTCTCTGGCCCGTTGCGGACACTGACCGGCATCGGCGCCGCGCGGGCGGCCCATTCGGGCTTCCCGCTTCGTACGGTGATCGCGCATCCTTCCGCAACCGACTGGAGCTCCGATGCCTCGTTTCCGTGTGCGTGTACGACGGGCCGGCGCATTCGCGCTCGCCCTGCTGCTGCCCGCCGGCCTGATGGTGACGCTCGCGAGCCCGGCCGCCGCCGCGCCCGCGTGCACCGCCACGGGCGCGCTCGAACGGGCCGATGCTCGTTCGGCCAAGGCCTTGGCGGTGGCGTGCGGGCACCGCGTCGAGGTCCTCGAGCGCCGCAACGAGATCCGGCAGGAGTTCGCGAACCCGGACGGCACGACGACCGTGCAGCAATGGTCGGCGCCAGTGCGCACGCGGGGCGCGGACGGCACATGGCGATCGGTCGACACCCGGCTGCACCGCGCGGCCGACGGCACCGTGGTGCCACAGGCCACCGTGCGGCCGGTGCGATTGTCGACCGGCGGTGCCGTCCCGCTGGCTACGGTCGACACGCCGGGCGGGCCGTTGACGTTGTCCTGGCCGGCGGCCCTGCCGGCGCCCACATTGGACGGCGACACGGCCGTGTATCCGGACGTGCTGGCCGGCGTGGACCTGCGGGTGCGGGCCCTGCCGGAGGGGTTCACCTTCGTCCTCGTCGTGCGCACGCGTGAGGCGGCGACGAGCGGTGCACTGCGGGAGATCCGGCTGCGGCTGTCGACCGGCGGCGGCGCCGTCACCGCGCAGGCCGATGGCTCGCTGGAGGTTCGCAACGGCAAGGGTGAGCCGATGGGGCAGTTCGGCGCGGCGGCGATGTGGGACTCCGCGGGCGGCGGTTCATCACCGCTCGACGCCGGCCCCTCCGCGCGGACGGGCCAGCCGCGGGTCGCGATGGACGGCGCGGACCTCGTCCTGCGGCCCGATCAGGAGCTGCTCACCGACCCGGCCACGGTCCTGCCGGTTTTCGTGGACCCACCGTTCCAGAGCGGCTGGAACATCTGGGCGTACGCGAACAATCGCAACAACACGCACCCGACCGAAGTGGCGCGGCTCGGCAACGATCCCGACGGCAACGGCATCTTCCGGTCGTTCTGGCGCTTCCCGGCATGGGACCTGCAGGGCTCCACCATCCTGAACGCGAGCATGTTCGTCAAGGTCGTGCACACGTGGTCGTGCGCGGCTACCGCCATCGACCTCTACTCGTCGGGCTCCATTCCCAACGGCGGGCGCGTGCTCTGGAGCCCGGTGTTGAACGGGGCCCCGCTGTCGGAGCGGTTCGTCAACGCGCACAAGGGCTCGGGCTCCTGCGGCAACCAGCCCGATGCCTGGGTCGAGTTCAGCGACTGGTTCCCGAACCTGGTACAGAGCGTGGCGAGCGCGTACGGGTCGTGGATCGAGGTCGCCACGACCGCGCAGCGGTGGAACTACTCGACCGGCGCGCCGTTCGGCGAGAGCGACACCGCGCTGTGGAAGAAGATCGACCCGGCCAGCGTGTACATGACGGCGACGTTCAACCACCCGCCGAACGCACCCGTCGCGCAGCCGATCAGCGACTGCTACAAGGCCTGCTCGTCGCCGGCGGTGACGCGTTCGGTGCAGCCACAACTTTCGGCGACCGTCTCGGATCCGGACGGCGGCACCCTGAATGCCGAGTTCGAGGTGTGGAATCAAAGTTCGACGACCCTCGTGCAGTCGTCGGGTACCACGGTCAGCGGCGTGGCGTCGGGCGGCGTGGCCCGCTGGCGGCCGCCCTCCGCGCTGGCGGTCAACACCCAGTACACATGGCGCGTCCGCGCCTGTGACGCCAACGTCTGTGGTGGGTGGCTGGGCTGGCAGACGTTACGCACCGACAGCAGCCGTCCGGCGGTGCCGGGCGTGTCGTCGACGGTCTACCGGGAAGACACCACCGGCACGGTCAACGGGGGCGTCGGGGTGCCGGGCGCGTTCACCTTCACGGCCGGCGGCTCGACCGACGTGGTCGAGTACACCTGGTCGCTGGACGGCAGCACCCCGGTGACCGTGCCGGTGGCGACGCCGGGGCAGCCCGTCACGCTTGACCTGACCCCGGTGCGCGACCTGCTCGCCGTGCTGCAGGTGACCAGCCGGGACGCCGCCGGCAACGTGTCCGATCCGCGGGTGTACCGGTTCCGGGTGACCCCGCCGCCGTCGGAAGCGGCCGGGTGGCGGCTCAACGAGGCTTCGGGCAATGTCGCGGCCGACCACGTCGACGGCCGTCCGGCCACGAAGTCCGGCCCGGTCACGTGGGGCGCGCCCGGACGGGCGGCCGGCGACACCGCCGCCCGATTCACCACCGATGGGTACTTCGAGACGAGCTTGCCGGTGCTGGACACGACCGCCAGCTTCAGCGTCGCTGCGTGGGTGAAGCTCACCGACACGACCGGGTACCGCGTCATCGCCGGCCAGGACGGCACCCTGTTTTCGATGTTCCAGATCCAGTACCGCCCGATCGAGAACCACTTCTGCCTCGCCGCGCGGTCGGCCGACACGTCGGGGGCGTCCGAGACCTTCGCGTGCGCACCGGGGCCGCCCCAGGTCAACACCTGGGTCCACCTCGCCGGCGTGTACGACGCGGTCCGCCACACGCTGACGTTCTACGTCAACGCCGGCGACCCGGACCGGGGCGGCTCGATCACCGAAGTGTCCTTCGCCAGTGCCTGGAGCGCCACGGGCCACTTCAGCATCGGGCGGAACCTCCACGAGGGTGCCAAGGGCGGCTGGTTCACCGGCGACATCGACGAGGTGCTCGCGTTCCCCCGCGCCTTGCCGCTGGAAGAGGTCCAGTTCCTTTCGTTCAACTGACGGTATCCGGATCGCTCGAGTCACGGAGGAACGTCCTTGCCTACCAACACTGCCCCGCGCACGGCGGCCGCCACATTCGCCGCGGCCACCGTCGCCGGCCTGCTCGTCGGCCTGCCGCAGGTGGCGCTCGCCGCCTGGTCACCACCGGTTCCCCGCGAGGTCGTGACCGTGCCGGTCCGCCCGGCACCGGCGACGGCCCGGCCCACCTGGACACCGGCCGGCAAGGAGGTCCGCGGTGCGCCGAGCGTCACGTGGCCGGCGCCGGATGCGAGCCGGCTGGCCCGGGTCGGCGGGGTGGCCGCAACCGGATCGCGGGTCCTCGACCGGGACACGACGCGGCGGGCCGGCGTCGACGGGGTCCTGCTGACCCTGTCGCGGCCGGCCGGCGCCGTCGCGCTGAAGGGCGAGGTGGAGGTGAGCGTCGACTACCGGCCGTTCGCCAAGGCGTTCGGTGCGGACTGGGCGACCCGGCTCCGGCTGTCGACCCTGCCGGCGGAGTGTGCCAGCCAGGCCTCGGCGTGTACGGCGCCAGTACCGCTGGCCACGCGCAACGACCTCAAGACCGGCACGGTGTCGGCGACCGTCCCCGGCGGGGCGCTCAGCCGGCTTGTCGCCGTGTCGGCCGCCCCGGCCGGACCCGACGGCGACTACCGGGCCACCTCACTGTCGCCCGCGTCGACGTGGCAGGCGTCCGAGCAAACCGGCGACTTCTCCTGGTCGTATCCCATCCCGGCGCCGGCTGTGCCGGGCAACCTCACCCCGCAGCTGACCCTGGCGTACTCGTCCGGCAGTGTCGACGGGCGGACCGCGGCGACCAACGCGCAAGGCTCCTGGGTCGGTGACGGCTGGGACCTGTGGCCGGGGTACATCGAACGGCGCTATCGCTCGTGCAACAACGACAAGGACCCGGTGAACGGCAACGCACCGAACAATGCCGCCCTCACCAACGCCGAACAGTGCTGGTTCAGCGATAACGCGACCATGTCGCTCAACGGCAGCTCGACCGAGCTTGTCCGCGGCGACGACGGGTTGTGGCACGGCACGAGCGACAACGGCGCCCGCATCGAGCGGCTGACCGACAGCAGCCTGCACAACGGCGACAACGACAACGAGTACTGGCGGGTCACCACGGTCGACGGCACCCAGTACTACTTCGGCCGCAACCGCCGGCCGGGCTGGAGCACCGGCAAGGACGAGACCGCGTCGGTCTGGTCCACCCCGGTCTACGGCAATCACCCCAGCGATCCCTGCTACAGCGGGTCGTTCGAGGCCGCCCGCTGCGATCAGGCGTGGCGGTGGAACCTCGACTACGTCGTGGACCCGCACAACGACACCATGACCTACTTCTACGCGCGCGAGACCGGCGCCTACGGGCGGGAGATCGATCCGAACAAGCGAACCGAGTACACCCGCGGCGGTTATCTCACGCGGATCGACTACGGCACACGGTCCGACACCGCGTTCACCGCCCCGCCGGCCGCCCGCGTGCAGTTCGGCGTGGCCGACCGCTGCACGCCCAACACCACCTGCACCTTCGCCTCGCCGTCGTCGTGGCCGGACACGCCGCTGGACCAGTTCTGCGCGCAGACGCCGTGCACCAGCCAGCTCGCCCCGACGTACTGGACGCAGAAACGGCTGAACACCATCACCACGGAGATCCGGGACGGCCAGAACTACGTCCCGGTCGACACCATCACGCTGCGGCAGGAATACCTCAACGCGGGCGACCACGACGGCTCGCCGATGTGGTTGCGCGGCCTGACCCGCACCGGGCAATCCGGCGGAGCGGTGTCCCAGCCGGAGATCCTCTTCGACCCGGGCGCCGACCCGCTGCCCAACCGGGTGGACGGGCCGGCCGACGGCCGGCCGGCGTTGAACCGCTGGCGGATGAACACGATCACGACCGAGTCCGGCGCCCAGATCGCCGTGACCTACTCCGGACCCGACTGCACCCGCACCAGCCTGCCCGACCCGGCCACGAACACGAAGCGCTGCATGCCGCAGTTCTGGGCACCGGAAGGGCTCGAGCCGACGATGGACTGGTTCCACAAGTACGTGGTGACCCGCGTCGACGTGTGGGACGCCACCGGCGCCTCCGGCCACGAGCAGACCAACTACGACTACCTCGACAACCCGGCCTGGCACTACGACGACGGCGAGCTGACCGAGCCCAAGTTCCGCAGCTGGGCCGAGTGGCGCGGTTACAGCCGGGTCGTCGTGCGCCGCGGCCTGGACCCCGGTCCCCAGTCGGCGACCGAGCACCTGTACTTCCGCGGCATGGACGGTGACCATCTGGCCTCCGGCACTCGCAGCGTGAGCATCACCGACTCGCAGGGCGTGTCCCTGCCCGATCACGAGGCGCTCGGCGGGCAGCTTCGCGAGGAGACCGTGCTGAGCGGTCCGGGCGGGTCGGCGATCTCCGGCACCATCAGCGACTTCTGGCGGCGGGGTCCGATCGCCACCCGGGGCTCACTCAAGGCGTACATGGTCAACACGTCGCAGACCAGGAGCCGCGTCGTCCGGGCCGACGGGTCGACCCGGTGGGCCAAGACAGTCACCACGTTCAACGACGACAACCTCCCGACGATGGTCGACGATCTCGGGGACGAGGCGACCGACGCCGATGACACGTGTACCCGCACGAGCTACGCCCGCAGCCCGGCCACCTGGATGCTCGACCGGGTCAGCCGCACCGAGAAGGTCGGCGTCCGTTGCGCCACGACGCCGAGCCGCCCGGCCGACGTGGTGTCCGACCAGCGGACGTACTACGACAACGCCACCACGTTCGGCGCCGCGCCGACCCGGGGCGACATCGTGCGCACCGAGGAACTCGGTGCGTGGCCGTCCTATGTGACCACCGCTCGCAACG
>Ga0134126_10011240_pt1 | contig 11286 bp, 10 predicted proteins | sample KB31752_FD_96881 | JGI IMG/M metagenome (GOLD analysis project Ga0134126, IMG submission 96881) | Terrestrial soil microbial communities with excess Nitrogen fertilizer from Kellogg Biological Station, Michigan, USA - KB3-175-2 | ecosystem: Environmental > Terrestrial > Soil > Unclassified ... | reverse complement strand
TGGGCGGCTTGACGCCCATGCCGTGCACGAACACGAGCTCCCCTCCGAACCATCCGCCGATCCCCAGCGTGGCCACGCCGAGTGCCGCCACCACCACCGGCAGGGCTCCCAGGGGATCCCGGAAGCGCATGACGAACGAGACCACGAACAGCAGCAGCGCGGTCCCGTTGCAGATCATGTGCAGGAGCGCGACCCGGCCGGCGCGTCGATCGGTGATCGAGAAGAAGTCGATGAGCCCGGGCACCGCGGCCAGGACCGCACCGACGATGCCGCCGCCCATGGTGTACCAGGCGACGGCCTTCCACGTGGCCCCACCCCAGCCGGCCAGGAACACGAGGTCCGCCACGAGGGAGAACACCCAGAGCCCGATGGGCAGCGGGATCAGGATCGGATGGAGCGGGTGCCGCGCGACGCTGGCCGGCGTGGACATGGGGCCGCGCTAGGGCCGGAGCATCCCGGCCACCCTCTCGAGGAAGCTGGTCCGTGCCGTCTCCCGGGCCTTGGCCAGCTGCTCACCGAGCTCGATCAGGCGCTCCCGGTCCATCAGCTTCCGGGCGCGCGGGAACATCTCCTTCTCTTCCTCCTCGGCGTGGTGCTCCACCAGGTCCTTCAGGACCTTGGCCTTGGCCGCGAACGGCCCGCCCTTGGGATCCGTGCCCTTGATCTCGGGCAGCACCAGGTCGACCACGTGGTGCTCCTCGACCGCCTCGTAGTAGAGCTCCTTGTCGTCGCCGGTCCGGGCCGCGTCGAAGAAGGCCGGGTAGAACACGTCCTCCTCGATCTTGGTGTGGACCCGGAGCTCCTGCTCGATGGTGGCGAGGAGTTTCTCCCGCCTGGTCGCGGTCTTCTCGGTCGTTCGCTCCAGCTCCGCGAGCAGCCTGCGCACGCGCTCGTGATCGTCCTCGAGCAGGGTGATCGCGTTCTTCTCCGCGTCCCGCCTGGCCTTTTTCCTGGTCGTCTTCTGGCTCGTCGGCATGCCCGTTCCCCCTCCGGATTCGCAGTTCTGTCCCTCTGTCCGCTCGGGAGAGGCAAGGCCCGTGCCGGGCGGCTTGACCCGCCCTCCACGGGTCGGCTACGCTCCGGGCACGACACCCCGATCCCCCGAGCGCAGGAGACCACGCATGCCGGCCAGATTCGCCCTCGTCGTCACGATCCTCGCGGTGCTCATCGCTCCCATCGACGCGGGCGCGGCCGAGAAGGTCACGGTCGCCCTGGACTTCACCCTGAGCGGCTACCACGCCCCGTGGTTCGTGGCCCAGGACAAGGGCTACTTCACCGAGGAGGGGCTCGACGTGACCCTGGGCCGCGGCTACGGCTCGGGGGACACCGTGAAAAAGCTCGCCACCGGCGCCATCGACATCGGGCTCAATCATCCGGCGCCTCTGATCATCGCCAACTCGGAGGGGGGCAACCTCCGCACCGTGATGGGCTATCTCAACCAGGAGATGTGCGCGATGTACTCGGCCGCCGAGGCGGGCAACGTCCGCGTGCCCAAGGACCTCGAGGGCCAGACCTTCGGCGGGCCGCCGGGCGACATCTGCACCATGATGCTGCCGGCCCTGGCCGAGAAGACCGGCGTCGACTACGCCAAGATCAAGGTGCAGCAGATGGACGGCCCGCAGCGCCTCGCCATGCTCACCGCGGGGCGCATCTCGGTGCTCGGCACCTTCTTCGACAAGGACATCCTCATCAAGAAGGGGATGGACCAGGCGGGCAAGACGATGGTGAGCTTCCACTACTCCAAGTACATCTCGATGTACTCGATCGGGGTCACCGCGACCCAGGCCACCATCGACAAGCGCCCCGAGATGGTGCAGAAGATGGTGACCGCGCTGCTCCGGGGCTTCAAGTACACGGTGGCCAATCCGGCGGAGGCGGTGAAGATCACCAGCAAGCTCCACCCGGAGCTCGACGCCGACTACGTGAAGGCCTCGGTGGACACGCTCCTCGAGGGCATGTGGGACGAGACCTCGAAGGCCAAGGGCATCGGCATCCTGGATCCGGCCAAGATGCAGGCCACCCGCGACACGGTGGTGAAGTACTGGAAGCTCAAGAGCGAGCCCCCGCTGGACCAGCTCTACACCAACCGCTTCGTGGAGGCCGCGCTCCGGGCCGTCAAGTAGATGCGCGAGCGGCTGCGGGGCGCGCTGGCGCCAACCATCGCCTTCGCGGCGGTGCTCGCGCTGTGGCAAGCCTCGGTGTGGATCCTCCGCCCGCCCCCGTTCATCCTGCCCGGCGTCGACCGCGTCATCGCGCGGCTGATCGCGTTCGGCCCCGGCTGGGTGACCCACATCGTGGCCACCATCGAGGGCATCGTGCTGGGCTTCGTGGCCGCGGTGGTCCTGGGCTCGCTGGGCGCGGTGCTGATCGTGGCCTCGGACACCATCCGGCGCGCGATCACCCCGCTGCTGGTCACGATCCAGATCGTGCCCAAGATCGCCTTCGCGCCCCTGATCCTGGTGTGGTTCGGCATCGGGCTCACCTCGCGCGCCACCATCGCCTTCCTCATCGCGTTCTTCCCGGTGCTGGTCAACACCGCGGTGGGGCTGGTTCAGGTGGAGCCCGACCTGCTCGACCTGGCTCGCTCCATCCGAGCCCCGCGGGCGTGGGTCTTCTTCCGCATCCGCTTCCCCAGCTCGCTGCCCTACTTCTTCGCGGGCCTGCGCGTGGCCTCGACCCTGGCGGTGATCGGGGCGATCATCGGTGAGTTCGTGGGCTCCGACGTCGGCCTGGGCTACCTCATCGTGATCGCCAACAACCAGATCGACACCGCGCTCGGCCTCGCCGCGATCTTCCTGATCTCGCTGATCGGCCTGCTCCTCTACGGGGCGGTGGTGCTGCTGGAGCGTCTCTGCATGCCGTGGGCGGGCGGGACGGGGGGGCTCGAGCCCTCGCTCTGATGGCCGCCCTCATCGAGATCCGCGACGTGGAGAAGCGCTACACCACCCGCGCGGGCTCCCAGGTGGCGCTGCGCCCGACCTCGCTGGAGATCGCGGCGGAGGAGTTCGTGTCGATCGTGGGGCCGAGCGGCTGCGGCAAGACCACCCTCATGAAGATCGTGGCCGGCCTCCTGCCGTGCACCCGCGGGGAGGTGCGCATCGACGGGGTGCCGGTGCAGGAGCCGCCCGACGGGGTGGGCATGGTGTTCCAGGCGCCCACCCTGCTGCGCTGGCGCACCGTGCTCGACAACGTGCTGCTCCCCGCCGACGCGCAGCGGCGCCCGCGGGCCCGCTACGAGGCGGCGGCCCGCGACCTCATCCGGCTGGTGGGCCTGGAGGGCTTCGCCAACCACTATCCGCGCGAGCTGTCGGGGGGCATGCAGCAGCGGGTCGCGATCAGCCGCGCGCTCCTGCTGGAGCCGCGGCTGCTGCTGATGGACGAGCCGTTCGGCGCGCTGGACGCGATGACCCGCGAGGAGATGAACCTCGAGCTGCAGCGGATCTGGAACGAGCAGCCCAAGACCGTGCTCTTCATCACCCACTCCATCGACGAGGCGGTGTTCCTCTCCGACCGGGTGGTGGTGATGACCCCGCGCCCGGGCGGGGTGCGCGCGATCATCGACGTGGAGCTGCCCCGCCCGCGCACCCTGCACGTGCGGGAGCATCCCCGCTTCATCGAGCACGTCGGGCGGATCCGTGATCTGATCTGGAGCAAGCCTGGAGGGGCGATCCCATGACCGTACGTTCTCAGCAGAGCCTTCGCGACTTCGTCTCGGCCGTCGAGCGGGCGCACCCCGAGCTGGTGCTGCGGGTGACCGAGCCGGTGGAGCAGCAGTTCCAGATGCAGGCCCTCGCGCTGGAGCTGGAGCGTCGGCGGCGCTTCCCGGTGCTGTTCTTCGAGCAGGTGCGCGGGCACTCGATGCCGGTCGTCTCCAACGTGATGGCGAGCCGGCGCGGCCTCGCCACCGCGCTCGGGGTGGACGAGAGCGCGCTGCCCGAGACCTACGCGGCCCGGCTCAAGGAGCCGGTGAAGCCGGTGGTGCTGGATCGGCCGCCGTTCCCGGTGCGCGTGCGCCGCGGCGACGAGGTGGACCTGGGCGCCCTGCCGATCCCGACCTACTTCCCGGGCGACGGCGGCGCCTACCTCACCGCGGGGCTCCTGATCGCGCGCGATCCCGCCACCGGAGTCGCCACCGCCGGCTTCCACCGCTTCCAGGTCAAGGGCCGCGACCGCCTCGGGGTGAGCCTCCACTCGCGGCGGCGGATGTACGACTTCCAGCAGCGCGAGGAGAAGGCGGGGCGCGGATTGCCGTGCGCGATCGCGATCGGCCTGCACCCCGCGGTGGGCATGGGCTCGCTGTCCTACCCGCCTCCGGAGGTGTCGAAGTTCGACGTGGTGGGCGGGCTCTTCGGCGAGCCCATGCAGCTCCGGCGGGCGGAGACGGTGGACCTCGACGTCCCGGCGTGGGCCGAGGTCGTCATCGAGGGCGAGATCCTCTCCGGCGAGCGGGACCCGGAGGGGCCGTTCGGCGAGTTCACCGGCTACTTCTCGCGGCGGAGCACCGACAACGTCTTCGTGGCCCGGGCCCTGGTGGTGCGGGAGGGCGCGTGGTTCCACTCCATCGCCTCCGGCCGGGCCCCGGACCACATCCTGCCGCTCGGCGTGCTGCGCGAGGCCGAGATCCGCAACGCGCTCCGGCGCGTGATTCCCGGCGTGACCGCAGTGCACGTGCCCACCTCGGGCGGGGCCTCGTTCACCGCCTACGTCTCGATCAAGCAGACGCGGCCCGGTGAGGCCAAGCACGCGATCCCGGTGGTGCTGGGAGTGGACCACTACCTCAAGCTGGTGGTGGTGGTCGACGACGACATCGACGTCTTCGACGAGTCCGACGTGCTGTGGGCGATCGCGACGCGGATGCAGGCCGACCGCGACCTGGTGGTGATCGAGGGGAGCCTGGGCGCCATCCTCGATCCCTCCGCGAGCCCGGACGGGCTCACCGCCAAGCTCGGCATCGACGCCACCCGCCGCTTCGGCGAGGGCTCCGCCCAGAAGCTCGTGATGACCGACGAGCCGATGGCGTGGGCCCGCCGGGTGGCCGACCGCCTGGGCGGCGGGTAGGCCGCCCGCCGATTTCATACGGCTCCTGGCGGAGCCCTGCGGAACAATACGCCCAAGGTCGATGGGCGTCACCGCGCGGCTGCTGAAGCAGGAGCTGTTGATCCACGTGGACTACGGGCTCCCGTTCGGCGGGGTCGTGGTCCGGTATCGCGGGCCGATCAGCGAACCCGACGTTCTGCCGGAGCAGGTCATCCGGCTGTTGTCGGCTCGCATCCCCCGCGATGTCCAGCACGCCCTGGACGAGCTCTACGGGGCCTTCAGCCGCAAGATCCCCCCGCCGGCGCCCGCCGCCGGGCCCGGGGACTGGGTCGTCCAGCCGGCCCTGGCCACGATCCTCATCCAGGACCACGAGCGCCCAGAGGCCCTGCCGCTCGCGTGGCTGACCTACGTCCAGCAGCGGCCGGGCGGCCCCTCGCGTCTGGAGCAGCAGCACCTCGCACTGGGGGCGATGGACCTGACCTCCGCGGAGCGCGGCACCCTCCAGCACCTGCGCCACCGGATCAAGGGCATCGCCTGGAGCCACTACCAGGGCCCGATCGATCAGTGAGCGAGCCGCTCCCGTCGCGGCTGCCCGCCGACCCGCTGCCGCTCGCCGCGCGCTGGATCGAGGAGGCCACCGCGCCGGTGCGGACCGCCACCGCCATGGCGCTGGCCACCGTCGACGAGGAAGGGCGAGCCGCGGTCAGGATGGTCATCTGCCGCGGCTTCGACGCGGTGGCGGGTGGGCTGGTCTTCTACACCGATCGCGATAGCCCCAAGGGCCGAGACCTCGAGCGCACGGGCCGCGCGGCCGCGCTCTTCCACTGGGAGCGCTTCGAGCGGCAGGTCCGGGTGGAGGGGCCGGTCACCCACGTGAGCGAGGCCGACTCCGATCGCTACTGGGAGACCCGCCCGCTCGACGCGCGGCTGGCCGCGGTGGCCAGCGAGCAGAGCCGGCCCATCGCCTCGCGCGACGCGTTCCTCGAGCGCATCGAGGCGGCGCGGCGGGCGCACCCGCGGCAGGTGCCGCGGCCGGCGCGCTGGGGCGGCTACCGGATCTGGGCCGAGCGGGTGGAGCTGTGGGCGGGCCAGCCGGCCCGCGCGCACGACCGCGCCGCGTGGACCCGGACGCTGACGCCGGACGGGGAGGGGTTCCGCGGCGGCCCCTGGCGGGGCAGCCGCCTCATGCCGTGAGGGGAGCGGTCTAGCCCAGGGCCGAGGCGCGGGGGACCAGCGTCGAGGCGCACCAGAGGGCGAGCCCGAGCGGGGTCATGGGCACCGGCGCCACACCCGCCACCGCCACCACGAAGACGACCACCGCGAGGATGCGCAGGACGAAGCTCATGCCGGACCTCCGGCGCCCGGCGCGGCGCGGTCGGGCCCGGCGAGATGGCGGATGCGCTCTTCCGCTTCGGCCATCGGCGAGCCGCCGTGCATCATCGCCCGGGCGAACTCGAGCATGGGATACCCGTTCCGCGCCTCGTCCTGGAACCGCTGGGCGAAGCCGCCGCTCTTGATGTCCTCGAGGACGTGGCGGAAGCGCTCCGCCATCGCCTCGCGATCCATCTCGAGCGAGCGCGTGATGCCGCCGAAGACCGCGGTGGGGCCGTGGTCCTCGGAGGCGCGGAAGAAGCCGGTCTCGCGGAAGGCCTGGAAGACCGCTTCCATCTCGCCCGACATGTACATCTCGAGCACGAGCGCCTCCGCCGGGATGTTGGCCTCGCGGGCGACCTCGAAGGCCATCATGATCGCCATGCCGAGCACCGCGCCCACCGACTGCTCGATGAAGAGGTCGAGCGTGGCCTCGACCTTGGCCGACATCTGCACGCCGCCCGCGCGAAGCACCCCGAGCCCGTCGGCCAGCCCGAGCATGCGCTGCTGCGCGCGCCCGCTCGCGTCGGCCTCGACCCCGAGGCAGGCCCAGAACCCCTGGCCCTCGAGATAGCGCGAGCGCGCGGAGTTGCCCGCCATGCGCGGGGCCACCAGCAGCACGTCGATGCCGGCGGGCGGCCGGATCAGGTCGAAGGCCAGGCTGTAGCCGGATCCGAACGCGATGGCGCTGCCCGGCCGCAGGGCGGGGGCGACGTCGCGGCCGAACACGTCGGGGATGACCTCGTCCGGCAGCAGCACGTACACGACGTCGTCGGCGGCGGCGGTGGGAATCGGCACCACCTCGAAGCCCTCGCTCCGCGCCTGCTCCGCGTACGCGTCCTCGCGATTGCCGATGCGCACCTTCGCGCCGGAGTCGCGCAGGTTGAGCGCGGCGGTACGACCGAGATGACCGTAACCGAGCACCGCCACCGCCTCGCCCGCGAGCCCTTCCTCGGGCGCATCCATCGCGCGATACACTCGCACCCGGTTGGTCATTGCGTGATACTAACCCATCTCGCAAGCCTTTGCTGCGAGTTCGGGCGCGCCGCGAGCGGGCATTGTAGATTGGGAGCCATGAGCGTCCGCACCTCGCAGGTCTCGTGCTGCGTGGCGGGCGGCGGCCCGGCCGGGATGATGCTGGGGCTGCTGCTCGCCCGCGCCGGCGTGCGCGTGCAGGTGCTGGAGAAGCACGCGGACTTCCTTCGTGATTTCCGGGGCGACACCATTCATCCCTCGACGCTCGAGCTCATGCACGAGCTGGGCCTCCTCGAGGAGCTGCTGCGGCTGCCCCACCAGGAGCTGTCGCGGCTGGTGGCCCGGGTGGGCGACGTCGCGCTGCCCATCGCGGATTTCTCGCGCGTGCCGACCCGATGCAAATTCATCGCCATCATGCCGCAGTGGGATTTCCTCGATTTCCTGGCGCGGCACGCCGCCCGCTACGCGGGCTTCCACCTCGAGATGCGGGCCGAGGCGACCGGGCTCATCGAGGAAGGGGGGCGGGTCACCGGCGTGCGCGGGGAGGCGAGCCGCGGGCCCTTCGAGGTGCGCGCGGATCTGGTGGTGGCCGCGGACGGGCGCGGCTCGGTGCTGCGCGACCGCGCCGGCCTCGAGGTGGAGGACCTGGGCGCCCCCATGGATGTGCTCTGGTTCCGGCTCTCGCGCGCGCCGGGGGACTCGACCGACACGATGGGTCGCTTCGACGTGGGAAGAATCTTCGTGCTGATCAATCGCGGCGACCACTGGCAGTGCGGCTACGTGATCCCTAAGGGCTCGGCGGAGGAGGTGCGTCGGCGCGGCCTGGAGGCCTTTCGCGCCGGCGTGACGGCCCTGGTGCCGTTCGCGGCCGGCCGCGTGGCCGAGATCCGCTCCTGGGACGACGTGAAATTGCTGACGGTGAAAGTCGACCGGCTGCGCCGCTGGTACCGGCCCGGGCTCCTCTGCATCGGCGACGCGGCCCACGCCATGTCGCCGGTCGGCGGCGTCGGCATCAACCTGGCGATCCAGGATGCGGTGGCCGCGGCCAACCGGCTCGCCTCTCCGCTCCGGGAGCGCCGGCTCATCACCGAGCACCTGCGACTGGTGCAGCGCCGCCGCGAGTGGCCGACGCGCGTGACCCAGTGGCTGCAGGTGATCGTGCAGCGGCGGGTCATCGGGGCCACCCTCGGCCGGCGCGACGGCCGCCTCACCCCGCCGCGGCTGCTGACCGTGCTGGCCCGCCGCGGTCTCCTGACCGGCCTGCCCGCACGGCTGGTCGGCGTCGGCGTCCGGCCCGAGCACGTGCAGACCCGCGAGGTCGCATGAGCGTCTGTCCCCGCTGCGAGCGCCCCGTCCCCGAGGGCGCGCGCTTCTGCCCCGCGTGCGGCAGCCGGCTCGCCGCCGCGGAAGGCGGCCGCTTCGCCTCCCCGGGCGCCTACACCCCGCCGCACCTGGCCCGCCGCATCCTCGACGCGCGCGCGGCGGTGGAGGGCGAGCGCAAGCAGGTCACGGTGCTCTTCGCCGACATCCACGGGCTCGTCGACGTGATGGGCGACCGCGATCCCGAGGAGGTCGGGCCGATCGTCGATCGGGTGCGCGAGCTGATGATGGAGGCGGTGCACCGCTACGAGGGCACCGTGAACCAGGTGGTGGGCGACGGCATCATGGCCCTCTTCGGCGCGCCGCTCGCCCACGAGGACCACGCGGTGCGCGCCTGCTACGCCGCGCTGCGGATGCAGGCGCAGGTGAGCGCGTACGGCGACGAGGTGCAGCGCTCGCTCGGCCTGCCGCTCCTGATCCGGGTCGGCCTGAACTCGGGCGAGGTGGTGGCGCGCTCGATCGGCCACGACCTCTCCTTCACCTACACCGCGGTGGGGCAGACCGTGCACCTGGCCGCGCGCATGGAGCAGATGGCCAAGCCCGCCACCATCCTCGCCACCGACCAGACCCTGGCCCTCGTGCGCGGCCGGGTGACCGCGAAGCCGCTGGGGCCGGTGCCGGTGCGTGGGCTCCAGATCCCGGTGGAGGTGCACGAGATCACCGGCGCGGTGCCGATCCGCTCGCGCCTGGACGCGGCGGCGTCCCGGCCGCGCTCGCCGCTCTGGGGCCGGGAGGCGGAGCTGGCCCGGCTCGACGCCGCGATCGACGCCACGCTCCGGGGCCGCGGGCAGGTGGTGTCGATGGTGGGCGAGGCGGGAGTCGGCAAGTCCCGGCTCTGCCTCGAGCTCGCGCGGCGCTGCCGCGAGCGCGGCTGCCTCGTGATCGAGGCCCCCGCGGTCTCCTACGGGCGCGCGGCGGGCTACCGCCCCGGCGTCGAGCTGCATCGCCGCTACTTCCAGGTGGAGAGCGGCGACGACGCGGCGGTGGTGCGGGAGAAGGTCGCGGCCCGCCTGCGCGACCTCGACCCCGAGCTGGAGGAGGGGGTGCCCGCCATCCTGTGGGTGCTGGGCGTGACCCAGGACGGCGGGCCGCTCGCGGCGATGGAGCCCGGCGTGCGCCGGCGATACGTGATGCGCGTCGTCCAGCGCCTGGTGGCGCGGCAGGGGCAGCGCCAGCCCCTCGTGATGATCATGGAGGACATGCAGTGGGTCGACTCCGAGACCCACGCCGCGATGGACAACCTGGTCGAGGCCCTGCCGCCCGGTCTCCTGGTGGCCTGCACCTACCGGCCCGAGTACACCGACCGCTGGAGCACGCGCCCCGGCTTCACCCAGGTTCGCCTCGAGGCCCTCGACGCGCACGCCACCGGGCGGGTGCTCGACGCGCTCGTCGGCACCGACCCCGCGCTGGCCCCGCTCAAGCGGCTGGTGGCCGACCGCGCCAACGGCAATCCGCTGTTCCTCGAGGAGTGCGTGCAGACCCTGGCCGAGACCGGGGCCCTCGAGGGCGAGCCGGGGGCCTACCGCTTCACGCGCCCGACCCTCGCGCTCGAGGTCCCGCCGACGGTGCGCGCCACCATCGCCTCTCGCATCGACCGGCTGCGCTACGAGGACAAGCGGTTGCTGCAGGCCGCCTCGGTGATCGGCGACGAGGTGCCGATGCGCCTGCTGGAGGCGGTGGCCGACGTGCCGGCCGAGGAGGTGCGGCGGGGAGTCGAGCAGCTGGAGGCGGGCGGGCTGCTCGACCGGCGCGCGCTCTTTCCCGATCTGGTGTACGGCTTCCGCCACGCCCTGGTGCACGACGTAACCTACGACAGCCTGCTGCACGACCGCCGGCGGTCGCTCCACGCCCGCATCCTGGAGGCGATCGAGCACTTCTACGCCGGCCGTCTCGCCGAGCAGACCGAGCGCCTCGCCCACCACGCGTTCCTGGGCGAGGTGTGGGACCGCGCGGTGGGCTACTGCCGGGAGGCGGGCGTTCGCACCCTCGCCCGCATGGCGAGCTGGGAAAGCGTCTCGTTCTTCGAGCGTGCCCTCGCCGCCCTCGGCCACCGGCCCGCGGACGCCGCGCTGGGCGTCGACCTGCGCTTCGACCTCAACACCGCGCTGGTGCCGCTCGGCCAGCACGCCCGCAGCGTGGCGGTGCTGCGCGAGGCGGCCGCGCTGGCCGGCAGCCTGGGCGACCAGCCGCGCCTCGCCCGCGCGCTGTCGCTCGAGAGCAGCGTGCACTGGGACATGGGTCACTCCGAGGAGGCGGCGCGGGTCGGCGAGGAGTCGCTCGCCATCGCGGAGGCGAGCCACGACATGGGCCTCCAGGTGGTGGGGCACTACAACGTGGGCGCGGGGCGCCGGGCCCAGGGCGACTACCGCCAGGCGCTCGCGGTCCTGCGCCGCACCCTCGCGGTGCTGCCGCCGGACGAGAGCGGCGCCCGCTTCGGCCTGCCCGGGGTCGCGGGGGTGCTGACCCGCGCCCAGCTGGCGTGGACTCTGGCGGAGCTGGGTCAGTTCGACGAGGCCCTGGAGA
>Ga0134126_10011239_pt1 | contig 11287 bp, 11 predicted proteins | sample KB31752_FD_96881 | JGI IMG/M metagenome (GOLD analysis project Ga0134126, IMG submission 96881) | Terrestrial soil microbial communities with excess Nitrogen fertilizer from Kellogg Biological Station, Michigan, USA - KB3-175-2 | ecosystem: Environmental > Terrestrial > Soil > Unclassified ... | reverse complement strand
GCGAAGAACGGCCCAACCGCCCGAATTGGCTCTGACCGAAAACGTAAGCTCAAATGGACTTCGCGTCTTGAGTAAATGGCAACGTAAACCCGGCGAGCAGGAACGCTTCACGTTGCTCTCCGGCGAGGATGCGCTCATAGCGCGTGTCGTTTACTGCCAGCCTACATCCACGAATTCCTACCGTATCGGCTTAAGGTTACGGCAGCCGTGCGCCGGGTGGTGGCGCGAGCAGGCCAAGCCAATCCGCCTCGGAGTTGCCGCGCGCTGGGCAACCATCTGGCGCGAAGGCTTCATGTGCAACGCAATCAAGAATAAGACGTAGCAGTCGACTCGCTGGTCACGACGCTCTTCTTTAATGCAGACGCAAAACGAATTCGCAGGAGAACACGATGAAAATCTACAAGCTGGGACGGGCGCTCTTCGGAGGTTACTTCATCTATAGCGGCATCAACCATTTCATGAAGAAGAACGAATTAGCTCAGTACGCAGGCGCAAAGCAGGTGCCGAAGCCCGATGCAGCCGTCATTGCAACTGGCGTCGCGCTGCTCGCCGGAGGGTCCAGCCTCGCTCTCGGCCTGAAGCCAAAATGGGGAGCCGCATCGCTCATCGGATTCCTCGCTACCGTCTCCCCCATGATGCACAATTTCTGGAAAGACGAGGATCCGACGCAGCGCCAAAAGAACATGATCGACTTCACCAAGAACATGGCCCTGCTAAGCGGCGCCCTAGCCCTAGCCGACGCCCGAGGCAAGTAACGCGAGGCGCTGCGCTTGTATTCTGTTTGTCATTCTTAGTCAGGTACCCACGACATGCGGGCACTCTTGTTTAATCCCTGCCCGGCTCGCACCTTGAGCAATGTTCCGAGCCTGCGGGCGGTTCTCGTTGCAGATTGTCGCTCTCTTGCCAGACGCATCCACGCATTCCGATACATCGGCCCGTGTTTTTTTGCTACGAATTCATTGATTGCTTCGGCATGCCTTTTGGCGTACGAAATCATCGAGCTCGCAGCTTGCCTGTAATCGAAAAAAATCTCTGGAACATACGCGAACTGCCATCCGCGCTCTATAGCGCTCAACCAGAAATCCCAGTCTTCCATGCCTTGAACCGGCATCATCCCATCGTAACCGCCGTTTTGCTCCCAAATCTCCTTGCGATAAAGCGCGGATGCGTGAATGTAATTGGCATCGAGTAGGCGTTCCGCATCGAATGTTCCGACGCGCCAACGGTCGGTCCGCGTACCAAAACACTGCGCATCGCCGTATACAACGCCGATTGCCGCATCTGACTCCATAATCCGAATCGCTTTATCGATCCACTCCCCGCGCATTCGATCGTCCGCATCTAACGGAAAAATGTACTCGCCTCGAGCAGCTTCGATCCCGGCATTCCGGGCTCCGGCTAGGCCTCTATTCGGCTGCCGAATAACCCGAATCCCCTTACCCTCAAGCTTGTCCATCTCTTCCGCGGTCCGCGCATCCGTTGAGCCATCGTCCACCACGATCAACTCGACGTCACCGCGACCGACAGCCGGCACACTGTCCACAGCTTCGCGCACAAATTCCCCGTGATTAAAACACGGCATAATCACGGATATCTTGCAGACATTCGTCACTGGTTAACACTTCCCACCGCTTCGCCCCGCAAGCCGGCGCGCAAGTCACGATATCGCCGCGAGGAAGCAAGGCGCAAAGCGTTCATTGCCGGACGCGCGAATCTAAGCAAAGCGCGGCGATCAATCGCCACAGCATCCCTGAATATAGCCTTTCGTACGGCAGTCGGAGTCCGCCCACTCAGGACCGCGGGAACCCACAGGTTCGCAATTTCTCGACATAGTCTTCCACGCCTAGACTCATCATCCGGCCCAGCGCGCTCCACAATCCACCTAACTACCGAAAGGGTTTCCGCCGGCTTTAGGCCTCTTTGATTCGCCCTTGCGGTCACCGTCGTCTCATGCGTTCGATAGAAATTAAGAACTTCGCCAACGTGCGCGATTTTTCCACCGGCAAGTGCCATCGCAGCCCACATTTTCCAGTCGCCACAGTAGATCAGCCCTTCGTCGGCGCCCCCGACCTCGCAATAGACATCTCGACGAAACACCACCGAACTCGCACTCTGAACGGTATTTCGGAAAATCAAATAACGGGCGCACTCCTCTCTCCCGTCTGTCGTGAAATCCGTCGTCCATCTCACCGGATCGAGATCGGCGAGATGCGAATCCAGCAATTCAGCACGGTCCCCATTAGCCAAGACTCTCCAAGATCGGCAATTGGCCAGAACGACTGACGAATCTCTTTCGAGCCGTGCTATCAACGTCTCCAGCAGCCTCTCGTCAGCATAGTCGTCGGATTCGGCAATCCAGATATATTTCCCTTTTGCGAGCCTCACGCCCTTGTTCCATTGCTTAAACGTGCTTCCCGAATTTCTTTCATTCATTTCGATCCGCACGCGATGATCGCTCGCATACTGCGAAAGAATTGACCGGCTCCCATCCGTCGAGCAGTCGTCCAATAGGATTAGTTCAAAATCCTGGTACGTCTGACCCAATACAGTTTCGATCCGCTTCGGCAAATACCGCGCGTGGTTATAGTTCGGAACGATGACGCTAACGGTTGGCATATTCCACCTTCTCACTTACAGCCACTCCCAACGCGGCGCGCGTCGCTTCCAGATAGCCTCGGCCCCAGCGCTGGCATGGCTCCAAGTGGTTTCCTTCGCCCCACTCATTCCACGCATTAATAAACACCAGCGATTCCGGCGAAATCAGTCCGTCGCCTTCCGCTTTTGCCTCCGCTCGCCGCCGGTTTACAACCTCTTGCAGCCATTGCCCATAAGCATCCGGCGTCGAGTTTATGAAAATATGCGCACCAGATTTGCGTCTCGGGCTGTTATCCCATCCCGGACAAACACAAGGTATTCGCGGATAACTGGGCGAGGATGTTGCTTGTGCCCTCTCTGCCAAAGCCCTGTAATCAAATATTAGGTTGTCGTAGAACGCCGGCTCTGCAGTCCGAATTCTTCGCCGATGCCACCATTTGCGCCGCGTAATGCGACACTCGCCGAGGTCTGCCCCGAAATGCGGTTGGAAGTCGGCAGCGCAGTCGAATCCGAGCATTCGGGGGTCTCCTTGTTCCTTAGCAGCCTCGACCCGCACGAGAAACAGACCCTTCAAGCCTACTCTTTCCGCCTCCTTCCGCCATATTTCAGTGGTTCTTTCCGGTTCAGGAAGCTGACTAGCGCGGTAAACGAGAAACATCGGCTTGCCGATCACGCGGATGTACCGTGGATCCAAAAAAAACGGCGCTAACGCACGAATGTGAGCTAAATCATCCTCGGCACCATAATTCTGCTTCAGCAGGATTTCCCTTTCGAGTCCGTCCCAGCGCCGTGTCCAATTTTCATTCGCCCAGCACAGGCAAAACGGAAAATCCGGCTCGCCACTTTTCCATATTTCATTCACCGGTCTCTCAAGTATTCGGCGCCCGTTAAACCAGTAGTGGTAATAACAAAATCCATAAACGCCGTATTCAGCCGCCAACGCTGCCTGCGCCGCTCTGGCTTCCGGCAAACGCAAATCGTAGAATCCCAAATCGGCAGGCAAATGCGGCTGATAATGCCCGTGGAATAGCGGCTCCGCCTTCGCGACGTTCGTCCATTCCGTGAACCCTTTGCCCCACCACGCATCGTTCTCGGGAATCGGATGGAATTGCGGCAGATGAAACGCAATCGCCCTTATTTTGTCAGGCGCCCTACGATCGTTCACGATGCCAGCCCTCTCCTCCCCCTCACTGCTTCGCGAATACGCCGAAAAGCACGGCGCAAAGGCGCTCTCGATTGCTGCATTCTGACAACTTCTCCATATGCCGCAAACCTCGGTGTGTTTAGGAGAGGATCGTCAAGCGACAAATGGAAATATTCGAACACGTTCCGAGCAAAGTCTTGGCCAAAGCACTGATCGGCTTGAGTGCTGGAAATCCCTCCCGCACAGAACTTTGCAACAATTACGTTAACGTATGTGAAGGGGCGTTTCGACCAGCATCGCAGATTGAAATCCCAATCCGCACATACGGGGTACTTGATGTTGTATTCGCCGATAGACTTGTGAAATACCGTTCGATAGAAAACCGCCTGATGACATATATTCCGACTTAGTATTTTCTCGAGATCAAAACGGCCGTCATAAATCGAATTATCCTTTGCCCAGCTCACTTCACCTGCGATTAAGACATTGCCATACACGACACCCGCATGCTCGATATATGCTCGTACAAATATCGATTCGAGAACATCGGCCCGGTAGAACTCGTCATCGCTACCCAAAAAATAAAGCCACTCTCCGCCGGCCCGCCGGACGCCCCTGTTCATCGCGTCATAAGGACCCTCGTCCTTTTCGCTGAACAGTTTCAGGTCGACTCCCGAGTTCGCCGTTTGGAAGCTCTTTACCTTCTCAGCGGTTCCGTCGGAAGATCCTCCATCCTGCACGACAATCTCGTAATCTCTAAACGTTTGCGCCGTTATGCTATTTAGGCACCCCTCTATCGAAGCCTTGGAATTGAAGGTCGGAATGATGATCGAGAGCTTCGGCATGACCGTTTCGTCTCCAGACTGGAGCGCCCTTACTTCTTTCCTACCGGCCCGAACCAGAATTGGTTCTGTACTAGGATGGCGTTTAGATTCGTATTAGCGTATTCATAGTAGCCTTTGTCCTCAAGCACGTCCGCCAACTCTGTCCTTCGCCTACCCGCGCCGATCGGAGAATAGTCGGCAATTTCAACGCAAATGATCTTTGGACAGCTCTTATCGAAGTCAATAGAGCGCAATATCGGGAGCTCCATGCCTTCTACATCGAGACTCATGAAGTCGGGAAAGCTACCGCGACAAAATTGCTCGATGACGGCAGGGAGGGACATCATCTCTACCTTTGTTACTCCAGCCACCCGTTGACCCTGGCTCACCATCTTGTCGCGCTCAGGCTCCGAGAAAGTGCTCAGAGTATTGTCTTCCATCAAGAAGAAATCTGCTTTGCCGCCTTCGTTGCTTATTCCAATGTTCAGATTAACATCTTCCCTTCGATACTCATTGAAAAGCTGGATTGCCGCTGGGTTGGGTTCGATGCTAACACCGCGGCAACCTCGGTCGTAGAGGCGAGCCGTGTTGTTTAGCGAGAATGGATGATGTGCGCCAATATCAATGAACGACGGTCGCTCCACACCTCGCAGACGAAAGATGTAATCGACGATGATGTCCTCGCCACATTGTGAGTAAGACCGCGTGGAGCATGATTCTCGCAATTCGCGAGCCTGCGGTCGAAATAGACGTTTAACACGCCTAACTGTGTCCATCGGTGTTCCCATATCATCTAATCCTTAAGCGCCTGCCAACACGCCTTATCCATGTCGCGCTCCGAAGAGTCAACGACCAGTCCCTTTTTCCAGTCATTTCAGCCGCGGGAGGAACAATGGGTTTCTTACCGACCACGTTGGGCTGCCGATTTATGATGAAAATTGTCCCGTAGCGCGAGTTCTCTTGCGGCAATTTCGCGTAATCGCGGATCGAGGGAACGAGGTTGTACGGCGAGGCAACTATCTCACCATCCGCGCGAAATTCCGGAAGCTTTAAGAAATTTCCCCATAATGTCGGATTCCTGTACGTCTCAAGGGAGTGTTTCGCGGCTAGAACGGAAAGAATCGCTTGGTCCCAGCGATGTTGAATAAAACCCGGCAGATCCTTCATCCCACAGGTATTCGGCTGATCAGTTATCGCCCTTGCATCCCGGCAGTATCCCAGCCACTCCTTCAGAAATCGGAGCACAAACTCGCACTTCCGCAAAACTAGAACTGTCGCAATCACTTCGAACGAATCCCAGTATTTTGCCTCGTCGCAGCCTAAACACACGAAACAGTCTCTCTTCGTGAACTGCCTGTTCGTCAGCGGCCTCGCGTCAAAAAGAACCACACCGGAATCCGACCTCAGACAAAGATCAATTAGCGGCGCAGGGGAAGCAGCAAAAAGAGACCCAGCATCGCAATAAAAAAGCGCGTCACCATCATCAAGCTGAGTCATTGCTTCCAGAATGAAGTACGGCTTCCACGCCCAATACCCAGCACCACAGACAGCATCCAAGATTTCGCGGTTTTCTCGATAAAAGGCGGAACCATGCAAGTCATCCAAACTGTACGAAAGGATGTTGGATTTCGGTATTCCCACCTCAATTGCAGATGCATTTAATTCACGGCGCACCCTCTGGAATTGATCGGTGGCATAACTAACTAGGAACAACTGCGGCATCTCGCGGTACCCCTTACTACATGCCTCGGCTCTTGCTGACTGTTCCGAATCACTATCGAATCAGCGCGTCCGGTCGAATTTTACTCCAGCTCTACTCGTGTAATCGATGTACTGCAGAAAGGGACGCCCTCCGCGGGATGAAAAATATTCCTCCGTAGCATCGCGCGCACCGGCCCAGTGGCCATAGTCATCAATGATTAGCGCCCCCCCCACTGACAAGCGCGGGTATAGAACCTCCAGTTCTTTCTTGGTGGACTCGTACCAATCAGTATCCAGGCGAAGAACGGATACCCCCCGAGGAAGGAGTTCCTCTCGACTCAACGAATCCAACACATCTCCCTTAACAAAGACGACACTCTCAGTCAGGAGCCCAGCTCTTTCGAAGTTCCGCTTCACATCTTCTAGTGAGGCATAACACCATTCGTTGTGAGTCTCGCGCTGATTCTCAAGGAAGCCGCTCATAGCACCGCCGTCGCTGTCTTTTTTAGTTGGCTTGGTCATGCCAGTGAAAGTATCGAACAGGAAGACGCGACGATCAGACCCAAGACTCTGAAACGTCCATGCCGCGAGCATTGGATGACCACCCCTCCACACTCCGCACTCTACGAAATCTCCCGGAATTTTTTGGGATACAGCATGCTTGCAGGCCATGATTGTAGTGGCGAGCCGTTCCATGGAGGTCATGGAAAGTCGGTTCCGAAGTATATACTCGACCATCTCTCCCTCTTCCTTTGTGAGCTCGACTGGGATTCCCCGTGGTTGAACCTCCAGAGTTAATGTCGGCGGTTGACCATCTGAAGCTAATGCGGGCGCCGGTACTGCGCGTCTAACTTCTAGGCCCACGCTCTTGAATGCCATTTGGGCGGCACGCTTAAAGTCCAGCATGAAACAGGCCTCCTAATGCTCGAAACTCGATCCCCGTTACAGACCGGTCTAAATCATGCCATACCGCGTCGCCTTCATCCCTATCACCGGCCTCCTCAAACAGCCCTGAAATTTGAGAGGCTCCCGCCTATGCGCGCTTACTAGCCAGACATGCCGCTACTATGTAGAGCGGATGTTGATCCAGATGATCTCTGACGACACGATTATCGGGGAAATAGTCGTCGCACGTTTTGTGAAGCCACGGTCGAAGCCGTATGTAACACCGTCGAAACACAGACATCTCACGAGCCAAGAGCGTGCGCCGCATCGTCCATAGGTTTGCGATCTGGCAATCACAGTGGAACAGCGCGGCCCGTGGGCCGGTTGTGAGTTTCTCGGCGCGGCAAATGGTAAAGCCCGCCGCGACCAGATCCCGACTCAGCCCGTCGGTTGTCCACCGGTAGAAATCGTACGGGCAGGCGTGATCCGGATATGTGCCGTGTGTCGTTATGTAAAGCGTCCCGCCAGGTTTCAGAAGACGAAAGCATTCGGCCAAATAGACATTGGGCGCGCTAACATGTTCTAGCACCTGTGTGGAAAGAACGAAGTCGAACGTCTGATCAAGCTCGCCAACGCGACTATCGTTGGTCAACACATAATCGAGGCTGCCGTTGCCACTCTGCAAGTAGTCGGCCCTTTTATAGATTGCGTTCGGAAACAACGGCCGGTACGGAGAGCCTCCGCACCCGTAATCTAACATATGAATTTCGCGATCAGTGCGTACTGCTTCAAGTGCGAGACGCAGGTCGGCTAGGTGCAGGTAGGTCAAATCCCCGCGTTTCGGGGAAAATCTTTCACTCAGATACTCGTCGTTCCGGATGTGCTCCGCCAGATTCACGCCAGCACCTCTGAGCTCGCCTCCACGACGCTCCACTCGCATTCTTCTACGTACGCGCACTCATTAGGCCACCACTGAAACAATCGGGAATTGTCTTGCATCTTGACCTCAAAGGGGCAAATCCCGCCTACTGTCTGGAATACCTCACCTCCCGGGGGCTCGCTGAAGAATACGCGTAACCGATATGTCCCCATATAGAGGCGAAGCTTGGGTATGTGAGCCGCCAGGACGTAAGTTCCCGATTCTCGGCATATGGGGACGTCTACGCCCTGAGTCCACAAAAGAGCGTAGTTTATTTGATTGGCGTCATAAATCTGCACCGACAGGCAAGCACCAGCCACAGGACACGGGATATGTAATTTTATTGTAATGTCCAACGGAGAGTTATTCATTTGCAGGTTATCTGGAAATGTGGTCCGAAGCTCAACGGACTCTATCCGAGGCTTTTCGGATTTGCTCAGATCCTTGTTTACGTAAATAAGATCGTCATTCTCTTCGGCCTCAGCGTATCGCTTAATTGCATCCTTCGTGGCGCCAAAGAACCTCAAAACTCCGCTCTCAAGATATGCGCAGGACTGCGTGAGCCTCGAAACCGCCGCAAGATTGTGACTTACAAATATAATCGTCCGTCCATGCCGCGCCACATCCTCCATTTTCCCCAGGCACTTCTTCTGAAACGCAACATCGCCAACCGCCAGCACCTCATCCACAAGTAAAATCTCCGGCTCGAGGTGCGCGGCGACCGCAAATGCCAGCCGCATCTGCATCCCTGAGCTATAGTGCTTCAGCGGTGTATCCAAAAACCGTTCGACCTCCGAAAACGCCACGATTTCGTCAAACTTCCGCTGGATTTCCGTTTTCTTCATCCCCAGCACGGCGCCGCTCAGAAAAATGTTTTCGCGTCCGCTCAACTCTGGATGGAAACCCGTCCCAACCTCCAGCAGGCTCCCGACACGTCCGCGAATCTTTGCCCAGCCCGTTGTCGGACGCGTGATCCGAGCCAGCAGCTTGAGCAGAGTGCTCTTGCCAGCCCCATTTCGCCCAATAAGCCCAACCACTTCGCCTCGCTTGACTTCAAACGACACATCCCGCAACGCCCAAAGAATCGTATCTTCGTCCGCAGTACGGCTCCCGAACGTCTTGCCCTGACGAGGGAAGGCCGCCTTCACCGCATTCGTTAGCGCATCCCGCAGCGTAGTCGCCACCTTCAGTTTCCCGATATGAAACCGCTTGCCCAACTTCTCAACTTGGATTACCGCCTCACTCATCTTGCCTCGCCTGAATTTCTCGCGGCTTTCGCGAGAAATTCACCCTGAGCGCTTTTTGCGAACGGGTTGCTCCCTCCGTCTACTCCTAACCACTTTATCATCATGTGGTTAACACAATTTGAGCCTGTATCGAAATACACACTTTCCGCCAGCAACCTTCAGTGCAACTCCTGAGGAAATCTTCTTCCGCAAATATGCGCAAAAAATGTCACATCTCGTCGACCTGTGCAATCACTCAGCGTGTTAACCCCATCTTCTTCATCGAATTGCACTCTCGATGCGCCTCGCCACAGAGTGGAACACAAACTGCAAGTACTATCGCGCCCGGCAATACCGCTCTCGGTCTCCGCACAAGCTCGCCGGTCACTCTGAGGAATTTGCAGTCGGAGGATTGGCGAATGCTCTCGAAGCCCCTAGTCATAATTTGTGTGCTTGCTCTGATTTCTCTGTTCGCAGTGAGTTCCGCGAAAGCGGATTCCGTACCCATTGTAAATGCCAATTTTTCCCAACTGGGGGCGCCTCTTACGCTCTCGTGCGGAACAGGTTGCGCCTATAACGACGGGCCGATCACGGGCTGGGCGTACTCCGGGGCAGCCGAGGCGGGCTCATGGCAGCCAAACTCCAGCTTCTACACATCGTTGCCCCCCGCCGAAACGACTATCGCCTACATCAACGGAGGCAAACTGACCCAGGATGTCGGCGCGCTTCTCGCGAATACTACTTATGCGCTCACCGTCTACGTCGGTAACCGCCTCGATAACTTAACCACCGACTACAGTTTTGGCCTCGCAACGGGCCCGCTCGTGGATGCCACTTGGTCGAATAATGGGCTAATCACGCCCGGCACATTTCAGGCCGAAACTATTAGCTTCACCACCGGCTCCAACGTCACGGGTGACCTCACGATTTTCCTAGCTGACGCAGGTCCCCAAGCCGATTTCGGTAACGTCTCGCTGAACGCAGTTTCAACCCCCGAGCCCAGCTCGCTCCTAATGCTCGGCATCGGCTTAATCGGTCTCCTGTTCGTCGGCAAGCGCTTTGGACTGAAGCGCCCCGAACAGCTCACCGCCACAAACTGACTCTCCGGGAGCGCCGCGTCTCAGTACCGGCGCTTTCCTAAAACCGACGACTTACCCGCAAAGTCGGCTTCCCGGGTTGTCCTCGGTTTCCGTAGCGGCCACCTTTTGCGTGGGCGCTTTTGACTAGCTTCCGCCTCCTGATTCTGTAGCGGTCGACCCGCCGTTTGATCGGGCACTCTTCCATTTTGCATAATCGATTCTAGAGCGCTCGCTCACCCCAATCCGATGTCCTTTTCCCCTACCTCCCTTGCCTCCTCCGTTTCGTAATGCCTCTGCTTTTTTACGCCGCCGATCGCGCCAAACGTGGGCTTTCTTGTCCGTTTAAGCCCATTTTAAGGCGCCATTTTGACCATTTTGCGTCAACACGGTTGACGCAACCGGAGCACCTAAGCGCGGTCGGCGATCTCCGTCTCCATCTTCTGATAGAACGCCAAACCGCCGATAAGTATCGCAATTACAATACATGCGGACACTGCAAATAAAGTCCCCGGTGCCGTCCCGCTTCCGGCTAACGACCATCGGAATCCCTCAATCACGCCTGACATTGGGTTCAAACCATAGAGCCAACGCCACTTAGCTGGCACCATCGAACTCGAATACACCACCGGCGACCCGAACATCCAGAACTGCATCAAAAACGGCAAAATCTGCGCAACATCTCTATACAAAGCATTTAGCGCCGCCAGCCAAAGTCCCACTCCGAGCGCCGTGAGCAGCGCCATCAGCAAAAACACGGGAAACCACAGCGCGTGCCGCGTCGGGGTAATGTGGTACCAAGCCAGCAGTATCACAAACATTCCAAAGGAGATAGCGAAGTCCACAAGGCCGGTGCAGACGGCGAACAGCGGCAACGTAAGCCGCGGAAAATACACCTTCGTCAAAATGTGCTGATT
>Ga0134126_10011238_pt1 | contig 11288 bp, 7 predicted proteins | sample KB31752_FD_96881 | JGI IMG/M metagenome (GOLD analysis project Ga0134126, IMG submission 96881) | Terrestrial soil microbial communities with excess Nitrogen fertilizer from Kellogg Biological Station, Michigan, USA - KB3-175-2 | ecosystem: Environmental > Terrestrial > Soil > Unclassified ... | reverse complement strand
TCGGCCTCGATGGTGGGGCGGCCGCGCGAATCCCAGACCTGGCGGGCCTTGACGGCGGTGATCGTGGCGTCGGTCATGCGGCGTCTCCTTGGGCGAGATGGGCGCAGGTGCGCGCCAGCACCGCGGCGAGGGTTGCGACCGGCGCGGCGATCAGCGGCATGGCGAGGTCGCGCACGCGCTGCTGCTCGGCGACGCCCAGATATTCGACCGGCGACTTGCCGTCGACCCGGGCCAGCAGCAGACAGGGCAGGAGCGTCGCGGTGCGGCGCTCGGTGCCGGCCTGCAAGGCGGCCGGAAAATGCGCCAGCCAGGTCGCCAGGAAGCGCGCCGCCTGGTCGAGCAGCGTCGGGCGCAGCGCCGGCAGGTGCACCGCCTTGAGCAGCAGATGATTGAGGCAGAAGGCCGCGTCGAACGCCGGATCGCCGTACCAGGCGCATTCGGCATCTAGCAGCACCGGGTGCCCGTCGGTGCGGCTGACGAGGATGTTCTTGGGGCTGACGTCGCCGTGCACCAGCGCCAGCTTCGTCGCCGCGGTCTCGGCGAGGCAGGCGAGAATCGGGGCGGCGAGGTTCGGATGGCGCGTCGCGAGGGTGCGCAGATAGGGATCGAGCCGCAGCGCGTCGAACAGCGCGTCGGTGGCAAACGCGCGCGCGGTATCGGCATCGTCGAGGGTTGCGGCGTGGACGCGGCCGAGGGCATCGGCAAGGCGGAGCGGAATGGCCGGATCGGCGCGCCCGGCCAGCAGTTCGGCCTTCCACAGCACGAATTCGTCGGGCGGCAGATATTGGAGCAATACGGTGCCGGTTGCTTCGTCCTCGGCCAGCACGGCCGGCGCGAAGCCCGGCACGATGGCGCCGGCGCGGCGCAGCCAGGCCGCCTCGTAGCGGTTGCGCTCCAGCGGGGCCTGCCAGTCGCTCGCGACCTTGAGCCTGGACAGTGCGCGCTTGGCGCAATAGCGGCGGCCGTCGCCGAGGGTGATGCGCACGATATCAGAGGACACCCCGCCGGTCAGCGGCTCGACCACGAGGGCACCGGCAGGGGCGATTCCGGCGGCCGCAAACAGCGGCGGCAGCAAGGTTTGCCAGTCGATTTCGGGCATCGCCCTACTCCTCCGAGGCTCCTGTATGGCACATATCTCGCATGCGGAATTTGCGCAACCGGAACCCTGGCGGATTCGCCGGCCCACTCCTAAGTTGTTCCGCTGTATCGCAAATATGGCGCGGCAGCGATGGACACCCTTCAACCTCCGTTAACCGCGTGCGCAGCGCCCAGAGAGGTGCGGCATAATGTGACTTGCGCCCGTAAGCTGCCTTATTATATGTGAGCTTATGATAAGCACGCTTACGAAAACTCCAAAGCCCGAGGCCCCGGCCCGCAACAAGCTGTTCGGCTACGTCATCCACGACCTGGCCAAGCAGTTGCGGCGCCATTTCGACACCATGGCGCAGCAGTTCGGCCTGACGCTGGCGCAGTGGCGCCTGATCGCCCAGATTTCGGCGAACGAGGGCCTCTCGCAGGTGGCGCTGGCGGCGCTGGTCGACACCGACCCGATGACGGTCAGTGGTCTGATCGAGCGGCTGGAAGGCAAGGGCCTGGTCGAGCGCATCACCGATCCCGACGACAGCCGGGCCAAGATCGTGCGGCTCACCGACAAGGCGCGCGGGCTGGTCGCCGAAATGAAGCAGATCGCGGAGAAGGTGTCGGCCGAACTGTTCGACGGCATCACCGAGGATGAGCGGGCGACGGCCCTCAAGGTTCTACAACAAATGAGCGCCAATCTGTCCAGGCAGCGCGCCCCAGGTAAGGAAGAACTGGTATGAATGCCAGAGTGAAGCCGCCCGCCGAGGGCGAAGCCGAGATTGTGCAGTTGACCCCGGCATCCGCCGAGGCGCCGAAGCCTGCCTCCAGCCCAAGCCCGACGGGGCCGGCAGGAGCAGCGACGGCAACGGCGCCAGACACCCCCAAGAAGAAGCGCGGCGTCAAGCGGATGATCCTGATGATCGCCGTACCGTTGGTGCTGGTGGCGGCCGGAGGCTATTACTGGCTGACGGGCGGGCGCTACGAAGATACCGACAACGCCTATGTGCAGCAGCCCAAGGTGTCGCTGTCAGCCGATGTCGCCGGCACCATCATCGCCGTCAACGTCAAGGAAAACCAGGCCGTCAAGGCCGGGGACGTGCTGTTCCGCATCGATCCGGTGCCGTACCAGATCGCCCTCGACCAGGCGAATGCGGCGCTGGCCGGGGCGCGCCAGAGCGTCAGCCAGTTGCGCGTCGCCTATACAACCGCCGAGACCAAGCTCGCCGCCGACCAGCAGACGCTGGTCATCCAGCAGCGCAACCAGGCCCGCAACGACGATCTCGCCACCAAGGGCGTGGCGACCGCGGCGGCAGTCGACCAGGGTTTGCTGGCGCTGCAGCAGGCGCAGTCGACGGTCGACCAGGACCAGCAGGCGGTGAAGGGCGCGCTCGCCGCGCTCGGGGGCAATGTCGACGTCAAGACCGACGACGTCCCCGCCGTGATGCAGGCGCTGGCGGCCCAGCAGGCGGCCCAGCGCAACCTTGCCAAGACCACGGTGAAGGCGCCGGCCGACGGCATCATCAGCCAGGTGGACAGCCTCAATGTGGGGCAGTTCATCGGCATGGGCAGCACCATCGTCAGCCTGGTCGAATCCGGGGACACGTGGGTAGCGGCCAACTTCAAGGAAACCCAGCTCGAGCGCATGAAGGCCGGTGAACCGGCGGACGTGACGGTCGACACCTATCCGGGCGTCGTGTTCCACGGCTCGGTGGACAGCATCGGGGCGGCGACGGGCTCGGAATTCTCACTGATCCCGGCGCAGAACGCCACCGGCAACTGGGTGAAGGTGGTGCAGCGCGTGCCGGTTCGCATCAAGGTGCCGGCCAATGCCGACACCCCGCTCCGCACCGGCATGAGCGCCACGGTCACCGTCGATACGGGCAAGACCCGCCTCGAGATGATGCAGCACTCTTGAGCATCGGGGCGCGGCACGCCGCCGCGCCCCCTCGATTCGACTGGAGGCCATGAATGGCCAAGGCTCCCCAAACTATTTCCGCGCCGGCCCTCATCGTCCACCATCGCGGCCTGCTGACCGCGGCGCTGATGATCGCGACCGTGATGCAGGTGCTCGACACCACCATCGCCAATGTGGCGCTGCCGCATATGGCGGCCTCGCTCAATGCGTCGCAGAACGAGATCAACTGGATCCTCACGTCGTATATCGTGGCGTCCGCCATCGCGACCCCGCTGACCGGCTGGATCGCCGACCGCATCGGGCAGAAGCAATTGCTGGTCGCCTCGATCATCGGCTTCACCGGCGCCTCGCTGCTCTGCGGCATCGCCACCAGCCTTGACGAGATGGTGCTGTTCCGCATCGTGCAGGGCATTTGCGGGGCGTTCATCGCGCCGCTGACACAAACCGTCATGCTCAACATCAACCCGCGCGAACGCATGGGCCAGGCGATGGCCGTCTACGGCGCCGGCATCATGGTGGGCCCGATCATCGGGCCGACGCTCGGCGGCTATCTGACCGAAAGCTTCAACTGGCGCTGGGTGTTCCTGGTCAATCTGCCGGTCGGCATTCTCGCCGTCAGCATGCTGCTGGCGCAGATGCCCAAGACGGAGATCCGGCGGCGGCCGTTCGACTTCTTCGGCTTCGGCATGCTGGCCATCGCCGTCGGCGCGCTGCAGATGATGCTCGACCGCGGCGCCGAGGTCGACTGGTTCTCGGCCACCGAGACTTGGATCTATCTCGGCCTCGTCATCGCCGGCATGTGGGTGTTCCTCATCCACTGCGCGACCACCGAGCATCCGTTCGTCGACTTCAAGATGTTCAAGGACCTCAACTTCGTGATGGGGCTGATCTTCATCTTCCTGATCGGCATCACGCTGTTCTCGGGGCTCGCGCTGCTGCCGCCGCTGCTGCAAAATCTGATGGGCTACCCGGTGATCTACACCGGTCTGGTGATGGCGCCACGCGGCATTGCGACGATGGTCTCGATGATTGTCGTCGGCCGACTGATGGGCAAGCTCGATGCCCGGATTCTGGTGCTGTTCGGGCTCGGAGTGATGGCCTATTCGCTCTACATGATGACCGGCTACAACCTCACCATGGACGCCGGGCCGGTGATCTGGAGCGGCGCCGTGCAGGGGTTCGGCATGGGCTTCATCTTCGTGCCGCTGACCACGCTGGCCTTCGCCACCATCGCCAACAAGTACCGCACCGATGCCACCTCGATCTTCTCTTTGGTGCGCAACATGGGTTCGGGCGTGGGCATCTCGATGGTGACGGCGGTGCTCTCCAGCATGCTGCAGGTCAACCACGAGGAGCTCGGTTCCCGGCTGACCGCCACTTCGGGGGCGGTGCGCAACCTGATCCCCAGCCTCATCAGCGGCGTGCCGGAGGTGGTGGCGCAGGTCAACGGCCTCGTCTCGCAGCAGGCGGCGATGCTCTCCTACCTCGACGACTTCCAGTTGATGGTGTGGGTGAGTCTCGCGACCGTGCCGATCGTGCTGCTGCTCCGGGGCAGCAAGCCGAAGGCCGGCCCGCCGAAGAGCGCGGAAGAAAAGGCGCTGGAACGCGCCCACGCCATGGCCGAATAGGCGCCGGCTAGACCTCCATCGCCTGTTCGGTCAAGCGCCTCCCGCAAGGGAGGCGCTGCCGTTTGTGAGTCAGCGATTCGCCGCGCGGCTCCAGCGTCTCCCTCCCCCTTGAGGGGAGGGCGATGGGGCCTCATGGCTGAGACAGTCGCTCGGGACTACGAGACCCTTGGCTTCAGAGTTTGTAGGCGCGCTTGGCAAGCCCATAGGCGAGGTCGTGGGCGAGGTCGTGCGCGTCGTCGAGTTCGAGCCGGTGATCGGCCACGAGGCGCGCGAGATAGCTGCAATCGACGCGGCGCGACATGTCGTGGCGGGCGGGAATCGAGAGATAGGCGCGGGTATCGTCGTTGAAGCCGACGGTGTTGTAGAAGCCGGCGGTTTCGGTCACCGTCTCGTGGAAGCGCCGCATCCCCTCGAAGCTGTCGAAGAACCACCAGGGCGGCCCGAGCCGCAGTGCCGGATAGACGCCGGCCAGCGGCGCGAGCTCGCGCGAAAACGCGGTCTCGTCGAGGGTAAAGAGGATGAGGGTCAGGCGCGGGTCGGTGCCCACCGCGTCGAGCAGCGGTTTCAGCGCCCGCACATAGTCGGTGGGAGCCGGGATGTCGGCGCCCTTGTCGGGGCCATAGACACCAAAAAGCGCAACCGAATGGTTGCGGTATGAGCCCGGATGAAGCTGCATGACCAGCCCGTCATCGAGGCTCATGCGGGCCATTTCGGTCAGCATCTGGGCCCGGAACAGTTCGGCGTCGGCGGCGCTGGCATCGAGGCGGCGGACGCGATCGAACAGCGCCACGGCGTCGGCGAGGGGCAGGTCGGCGGTCAGCGCCGAGGGGTGTCCGTGGTCGGTCGAGGTGGCGCCGCGGGCCTTGAAGTATTGGCGGCGAATGCGGTGGGCCTCGAGATAGCCCGCCCAGGTCAGGGGCGTTCCGGCGAGGGCGCAGAGCTCGGCAACGCGCCCGGCAAAGCCGTCGCGGCCGCGATCGGGATCGATTACGGCATCGGGGCGGTAGGCCGGCAGCACCCGGCCGGGCCAGTTCGAGGCGCCGATCTGGTCGTGGAAGGCCAGCGAATCGAGGGCGCTGTCGGTGGTCGAGATGGCCTCGATGTTGAAGCGCTCATAGAGGGCGCGCGGCCGCATTTCAGGGCTCGGCAGGGCCTCGGCGATGCGGTCGTAGATCTGGTCGGCGGTCGACTCGTCGAGCCGGTCGGTGATGCCGAACACGATTTCGAGCGACTGCTCGAACCAGTAGCGCGACGGGGTGGCGCGGAACAGGTACCAGTTCTTGGCGAACAGCCGCCAGATCGCGCGGTTGTCGGTGTTGTGCACCACCCCTTGGCGATCGGGCACGCCCAGCGCCTCGAGCGAAATGCCCTGCGAATAGAGCATGCGGAAAATATAGTGGTCGGGCCGCACGAACAGCGACACCGGATCGGAGAACGCCTCGTTCTCGGCGTACCAGCGCGGGTCCGTGTGGCCGTGCGGGGAGAGAATCGGCAGACCCTGCACCTCGGCGTAAAGCTCGTGCGCGATGCGGCGCGCCTCCGGCTCGATGGGCAGCAGCCGGTCCGGATGCAGGGCCATGTGGTTCTCCTCAGCAATATCAGCGTTCAGTTCGCCGGACGTATTTTGCGATCACGGCGTCATTCCCGCGGAGGCGGGAATCGCCGTTTATTACAGGCACCGAGCTCCGGGGCAAAACAGAGATTCCCGCCTCCGCGGGAATGACCCGGCGATTGGGGAGGGGTTCCAAAGCAGGTGATCACTCCTCACAGTCCCAGCCAGGGAATCTGCTTCTTCTCCGCCTCGTCACGGGCGTCGGCGTAGCCGGCATCGGCGTAGCGCATGACGCCGAGCGAGGTGTCGTTGGTGAGCGCGTGGCTGATCCGTTCGGCGGCGGCGGGCGTGCCGTCCGCGATCAGGGTGACGCCGGCCGAGGTCATGTAGCCGGCATAGCCACCACCGCCCGAATGGATGACCACGAGGTCGGCCATCGAGGCAGTGAGCAGCATGGCGTCGAGCAGCGGCCAGTCGGCGATGGCGTCCGAACCGTCCTGCATGCGCTCGGTCATGATGGTCGGATGCGCCATGGCGCCGGCGTCGAGATGGTCGCGCGAGAACGCGATGGGGGCGGTGAGCTCGCCCCTGCGCACCAGCTCGTTGACGGCCAGCGCCAAAGCGGTGCGCTCGCCGTGGCCGAGCCAGGCGATGCGGGCCGGCAGCCCCTCGAACGGGATGTGCTGCCGCGCCAGGTTGATCCAGTTGGTGGCGATCTTGTTGTGCGGAAACATTGCCAGCACCAGATCGTCGATGCGGGCGATATCGGTCGCCTCGCCGGACAGCGCCATCCAGCGGAAGGGCCCGATGGCCCGGGCGAACAGCGGCCGCAGATAGGCCTCAGTGAAGATCTTGATGTCGAAGGCGTTCTGCACGCCGCCATTCTTCGCCTGGGTGCGGATGAGATTGCCGTTGTCGAACACCTCGGCGCCGGCGTGCTGGAAGTCGAGCATTGCGCCGACATGCTCGACGATCGAGGCGGTGCTGGCGGCCATCAGCTTCTGCGGATCGCTTTTTCGCAATGCCTGGACTTCGGCGAGCGAAAAACCTTTCGGCACATAGCCGTAAACGAGGTCGTGCGCCGAGGTCTGGTCGGTGACGATATCGGGGATGATGCCGCGCCGGAAAATCTCGGGATAGACCTCCGCCGCATTGCCGACGAGGCCGACGGAGGTCGCCCGCTTATCCTTGACCGCCGCCGCGATCATGGCGAGGGCGGCATCGAGATTGTCGGCGACCGCGTCGAGATAGCCGATGGCCTGGCGCTTTCTGGCGCGCTCGGGGTCGACGTCGACACAAAGGATCGCGGCGCCCGCCATGCGCCCGGCGAGCGGTTGCGAGCCGCCCATGCCGCCGAGCCCCGCGGTGAGGATGAAGCGGCCGGCGAGGCTGCCGCCAAAGCGCTGCTCGGCGATGCGCATGAAGATTTCGTAGGTGCCCTGGATAACACCCTGCGTGCCGATATATTGCCACGCCCCGGCGGTCAGCCCGCCCCAGACGATGAGGCCCTTCTTCTCCAGCTCGTAGAACACTTCCGGCTTCGCCCACTGGCCGACGATGTTGCAATTGGCCATGATGACCAGCGGCGCCCTGTCGTGCGTCTTCAGCAAGCCGATCGGCTTGCCGGACTGGATCACCAGCGTCTCGTCTTCGGCCATGGTCTTGAGCGTTTGCACGATCTTGTCGTGGCTCTGCCAGTTGCGCGCCGCCTTGCCGAGCGCGGCGTAGATCACCAGGTTTTCCGGATCCTCGCCGACCGACAGCACGTTCTCGAGCAGCCGAAGAATGCCCTCCTGCCGCCAGCCTTTGGCGCGGAGCTGGGTACCATAGGGAATGGGGAATTTTGCGTGGCGGGAGATGGGCTGCGACATGCGTCGAAACTACCCTGCCCCGCCGCCGGACGAAACCCCGGACGGCGTTCTTTTGTGCGGAGAGTGGTGCGCTCGGCCCATGGTTGGAGGGCCTCATCCTGAGGTGCCCGCACAGCGGGCCTCAAAGGTCCCTCAGCTGATATACGGCGACAGCAGGTCGCTGATGAAGCGGGCGCCCGAAACGCTCAAATGGTTGTCGTCGAAATAGAGCGACACCCCGCCGCCATAGGCTTCGCAGCGGCTGGCGCTGCAGATCTTGTCGGACGGCTTGACGACGCTGAGGTGAAACTCGTGCGCCAGCCGGTCGAGACCATCGAGATATGGCCTGTTCCTGTCGAGGTAGCTCGCGGTGCTGATCGAGATCACCGAGGGATCGAGGTGGAGCACGGCGGCGCGGGCCAGGGCGCCGGGCCCCCATTGATCGAGCCCCGGCACGGGATAAACCAGCACGACGCGCTTGCCACTCGCCTGCAGGCCGCCGATCGCTTCGCGCATGCCGGCGAACAGCGGGCCGACGGGATAGAGCTTGTAGTTGCTGATCATGAACACGGTCCTGATCGAGGGACTGGCCTCGAGGCCGTCGAGATCGGCCTGGGCCTGCGCCGGGCAGTTCGGCCGCAGGTTGGCGTCGACGTGCAGGGCCGGGGGGCAGCCGGAATTGCTGACCTCGAGCGCCGACTGACCGAGCTTCGCCGCCATTTCGCCGAGCGGGATGACCAGTTCGGCGGCGTGGCTGTCGCCCCAGAGGGCGTAGGTCGGTGGCGCGTCGGCATTGCCATAGACGCAATTGCTGGCAAACGGCCTGACCTCGACCTCGCCGTGGCATGCGTCGCGGCGGGGATTGTTGTCGGCGCCGGCGGCGGCGAATTTCAGCACATCGGGCGGCAGGCGCTGCGGCAGGCCATTGCCGGCCAACGTCAACTGCGACAGGCCGAACAGCAGCGCGACGGAGGCCGCGGCGGCGACGAACAGCGTGCCGCGGCGCCTGGCGACGACGCGCTTCCGGAACGGGCCCTCGACGACGAAATAGCTGACGATCGCCATCGCAATCGAGATGCCGACGAGGATCAGCTTGGAGGCCAGATCGAGCGGCACGAAGGAGGCATATTGGCCGAGGACCAGGATCGGCCAATGCCAGAGATAGAGCGAATAGGAGATCAGCCCGATGCCGACGAAGGGCGGCCACGACAGCACGCGGCCCACGGCCGATCTTTCGCCGTACTGGATCAACAGCACCGCCCCGAGTACCGGAAACAGCGCATTCGGGCCCGGAAACAGCGAGTGGTGGTCGAGGCCGAAAATGCCGAACAGCACGCCCCCGAGGCCGAGCAGCGAGAGCCCCTCGATCGCCGCGCGGTGTTTCAACGCCGGAACGGCGTAGAGGGCGAGCAAGGCGCCGGCCATCAACTCCCAGGCGCGGGTCGGCAGCAGGTAGAAGGCCGCCGACGGGGCGTTGAACACGGCATAGGCGCTGTAGGCCAGCGACAGCACGGCGATAGCCCAGACGGCGACGACGATGCCGCGCTCGCCGCGCAGGCGGTGCGCCAGCCCCAGCAGCAGCGGAAAGACGATGTAGAACTGTTCCTCGACCGCCAGCGACCAGAGATTGAGCAGGGGCTTCGTGGCCGCGGGCGCGTCGAAATAGCCGGATTGGCCGTAGAAGATGAAATTGGCGTAGAAGAAGATCGAGCCGATAACGCTCACGGCGAAGCTGCTGAAATCGCCGGGCAGCAGATATTTGGCCGACAGCACGCCGACGATGACCAGCATGAAGATGAGCGCCGGCAGGATGCGGCGGATGCGGCGTTCGTAGAAGCGACCGTAGGAGAAGCCGCTGGCGACGATTTCGCCGTTGATGATGCCGGTGATCAGATAGCCGGAGATGACGAAGAAGACATCGACGCCGACGAAGCCACCGCTCACCCACGGGATGCCGGCGTGGTAGAGGACGACCGGGATGATGGCCAGCGCCCGGAGCCCATCGATATCGCTGCGATGATGCAAGGCTGGCCTCGAGGGGGGAAGCGCGGCGACGAAGTGCTGTTAGGTCCGGCGATAGATTGTAAACGTGGCGGCGCAAAGACGGCTGGCGATGCCAGGCAGTGTTCTCACGGCCAGCTCGCCGAAACCAGGGGCGCGCCGGGGCACGTGGCCTTTTCCCGTCGTTCCTCGGAAAACTCAGGACGAGGGTGAACAGGCGTGGCGGATCGCTGACGCGTGACTCAGCCCCAGCCCTTCGACCGGCCCTGCTTCGCCCTGACGCCATCCAGCGCATATCTTGCGATGTCGATGCCCAGCGCCTTTTCGACCGGCGGGTAGACGGCGGCGTCGAGGACGCCGGAGGAGAGGGGAATGAGCTTTTTGGGGACGTGCAGCACGAAGACGAACATGCCTTCGCGCAATTGCCCGGCCGAGAGCGGGGTGCCCGTGGCGTCCAGGGTCGAGATGATGTCGGGGAAGGTCGCGAGGCGATTTCCCCCGGCGTCATCGATGGCCATGAATTCGTTCATGGTGTGGATGGTGATGGCGGTGTCGCCCTCGCCAATGACGAAGCGGCCGATATCGAACGCCTCCCTGGTATAGACGAGGTCTTTCTTCGCCACATTGCCCTTGGCGAGGATGGTGCCGCCGGTGGTCTTGACGATGGCGTCGATCACCGCCGAGCCGCCCTTCTTCTCCGCTGCGATGATGGCTTCGCCAAGCGTCAGGGCCAGCGAAATGCCGCCGAGCGCGGCGTTGTCGCGAACATAGCTGGCGCGCAGCGGATTGCGGCAGGAGGCGATGAAGCCGCCCGACATGTCGGCAGCGGTCCTCAGGATGGGCGAGATCTTCGCCGTCGCGCCGCGCACGGTGAGCTCGATGTAGCGGTTTTCGGCGCGGTTGCCGCCGACCGCGGTCTGGATCATCTGTTTCGGGCTGCCGGCCATGCCGATCGAACCCATATCGCCGGTCGGATGGGCGCGCAGATCCCCCACCGCATCGACCACCTTGGTGCCGAGCACGGCGGCGGGCAGCCAGCCATTGAGGGTGGAGGATTTGCCGTTCTGGCCGATGATCAGGCCGGCGAGTTTTTCGCCCAGCGCTTCCTCAAGCAATTGGACGGCCTTGATGTAGTCGCGCCCCTGCATCTCCCACGGCGTCATCGAGGCCGGCGCGCCGATGGCGGCGGCGGTCGCCACCCAGGCTTTCGGCTTCAGTTCCTCGATGTCGACCAGTTCCGGCTTGCCGACATTGACGGCGGC
>Ga0134126_10011237_pt1 | contig 11288 bp, 10 predicted proteins | sample KB31752_FD_96881 | JGI IMG/M metagenome (GOLD analysis project Ga0134126, IMG submission 96881) | Terrestrial soil microbial communities with excess Nitrogen fertilizer from Kellogg Biological Station, Michigan, USA - KB3-175-2 | ecosystem: Environmental > Terrestrial > Soil > Unclassified ... | reverse complement strand
CGGCGTCCCCGAGTCCGACATCGACACCATGCTGGCCGCCAACCCGGCCCGCATCCTAGCCGGATAACAGCAACTGGCGTCCCGCAAGCAGCGGTGCCCCGGCCGTCCCCTTAACTTCCTGAGTCAGGCGCCAGGCAGGGGGACGGCCCGGCGGCGGCGCACGGGCCCGGGTCAGGGGACAGCGCGTCGACGGCGCGGGCGAGGAGGTCGTGCAGGGCGCCGCGCTCCTGCGCGGTCAGCGACTTGAAGAGGTCGTCCTCAACGAGGCCGAGCTGGCTGTATGTCCGCGTCAGCTCATCCAAGCCGGCGGGGGACAGCTCCACAATGTGGCGGCGGCGGTCGGCGGGGTCGCGGCGGCGGGTCACGAGTCCCCGCTCCTCAAGCTCGTTGAGCAGGCCCACGACATTGCTCGGGTCCAGGCTGAGCGCGGTGCCGACCCCATGCTGGCTCATCGGGCCGTGCTCGGCGAGGAGCTTGAGCGCGATCAGGTGCCGCGGCCGCAGGCAGTCGGCCGCGCACGTGTCGGTAGCGCGGCGGCCGACCCGGGCCAGGTACTCGATGAGCGGCAGGATCCGCTGACTGCCAGTCATCGCCTGGTCGGTAGCCCCTGTCGTTTCCGCCATGTTGTAAACAGTACCGTTTACAGTCAATAGTTTGCCATGCGCCAATGATTCGTGTTAGACATGGCATTGCCAGCCAAGATCTCGCCCCGCCAACTCTTCCCGCCGCCCGCGTGTGCCCCAGGGAGTTCATCAATGTCGAAACTGCTTGTCATCGTCGGCAGCACCCGCCCTACCCGGGCCGCCGACCTCGCCCTTCCGTGGCTGACGGAGAAGGTGGCAAAGCACGAAGCCTTCGACGCCGAGATCGTGGACTTGCGGGACTGGCCGCTGCCGATCTTCGCCGAGCACTTCGGCACGATCGGTGACCGCAGCGACCCCACGTACTCCGCGCCGATCGTGAAGGCGTGGAACAACAAGATCAAGAGCGCGGACGCCTACGTCATCGTCACGCCCGAGTACAACCACAGCGCCCCCGGCGGCCTTAAGAACGCGATCGACACCGTGTGGGTGTCGTTCGGCTTCCGCAACAAGCCGGTCGCCTTCGTCAGCTACGCCGGCGGCCAGACCGGCGGCGTGCGGGCCATCGAGCACCTCGCACACGTCTTTGTCGAGACCGAGTCAGTCCCCGTCCGCAACAGCGTGGTCATCCCGCACGTCCGCGAAGCCTTCGACGAGCACGGCCAGCCGAAGAACCCGGTCACCGACGCCGCCGCCGACATTATGCTCGACGACCTCGCCTGGTGGTCGGCCGCCATGGAAAAGGCCCGCGCCGCGGGCGAACTGCAGCCGGGCACGTTCCGCCTCAGGGCCGCCCTCGCCGCCGCCCAGGCGTAGCGCTGGCGCAGGCGTCGCAGATCAGGACGACTGGAGAGCCGGTCCCTGGCGGGTCCAGCCGGGGGTCGCCACCCGGACCTTGAGGTCGGCCGGGTGGACCTCTTCGCCGCAGTGGCGGCAGATCATGGCCGGCTCGAGATCGTGCCCGCACGTGTGCTCGAACACCGACGGCGGCGGGGCGTCGATCGCCCACTTGTCGCCCCAGGCGCGCAGCGCCGTGAGCACGGTGCGCAGTTCCTGCCCCGCCTCGGTGAGCTCGTACTCGTAGCGCGGCGGATGCTCGCTGTACTGGCGGCGCACGATCACGCCGCCGGTCTCCAGGGCGCGCAGCCGGGCGGCGAGCCGGTCGCGGGGCGCGCCGGTGTTCCGTGCGATCGCGTCGAACCGCTTGTTGCCGAAGACGATCTCGCGCACGGCAAGCAGCGACCACTTCTCGCCGATCAGGTTCAAGGCGGCCGCCACGGAGCAGGGCCTGCCAGGCAGTTCCTCAACGCGCATGGCAGCAAGACTACCTCAGTTGCAAAATCAAACCTACTAGGGTTACGCTCGCGTCGTCGATCGTTAGTTGGTTTTTCAAACCAATCACAACCAGAGGGGTGGCGCGTGGCCGAGAGCGCGGCGGACGGCGGGGCGAGCGGACTCGCCGGTGACGTGCGGGGGCTCGCACCGGCACCGGCGGCCGGGGCGGTAGCGAGCGGCCTGGCGGTGGACGGCGAGTCGGCCGCGCCCGCGCGGCAGGCGCGGTTCGGCGTCGTCTTCGCGATCGTCTGCGCGGGGATCGCGGTCGTCAACCTCGATACGTTCATCGTTAACGTGGCGATTCCCTCGATCGGCCGCAGCTACGGCGAGGCGGACCTCGGCAACCTGTCCTGGGTGCTCAACGCCTACGCGATCGTGTTCGCCGCGCTGCTCGTCCCGGCCGGCCGGGCGGCTGACCTCATCGGCCGCCGCGCGGCGTTCCTCGCCGGCCTGGTCGTCTTCGGCGTCGCCTCCGCCGTGTGCGCCGTCGCGCCGGGCGTCTGGGTGCTTGTCGCCGCCCGGATCGTCCAGGCGGCCGGCGGCGCATTGCTCATGCCGGCCTCGCTCGGCCTGCTCCTGGTCGCCGCCCGCCCGGAGAAGCGCACCGGCACGATCAGGGCCTGGACCTCGGTCGGCGGGGCGGCCGCGGCGCTCGGACCGGTCGTCGGCGGCGCGCTGGTCGCCGCGAGCTGGCACTGGGTGTTCCTCGTCAACGTGCCGATCGTCGTCATCGCCGTGATCGCAGGCCTTCGCGTGCTTCCCCCGGACTCCGCGGCGGCCGCGCGCGCTGGCATGTCCGCCGAGCGGGCGGAGGCCCTACCCGACACCCTCGGCGCGGCCGTCTTCACGGTCGCCATCGGCGCGCTCGCGCTCGCCCTCGTCAAGTCCGACGACTGGGGCTGGGCCTCCCCGGCGACCATCGGCCTGCTCGCCGCGGCCGTTGTCCTCGTCGTCTTTTTCGTCCGCAGGTCCGCCACCCACCCCGCGCCGGTCGTCGAACTGCACCTGCTGCGCATGCCGACGTTCGCCACCGCCACGGCGGCGAACGTCGTGTTCGGCACCGCGTTCGGCGCGATGCTGCTCCTCGTCACCCTGTGGTGCCAGGACGTCTGGGGCTGGTCGGCGCTGCGCACCGGCCTCGGCGTCGCCCCGGGACCGCTCCTCGTGCCGTTCTTGTCGATCGCGGCCGGCCCCCTTGCCAGGAAGATCGGACCGGGCCCGGTCGCGGCCATCGGCTGCGTGATCTACGCGGGCGGCTGCGTGTTCTGGCGGCTGAACCTCGCGCTCACCCCGGACTACGCGACCCGCATGCTCCCCGGCATGCTAATGACCGGCACCGGCGTCGGGCTCACCTTGCCGACCCTGGTCAGCGCGGCCGTCTCGGCCGTGCCGCCGCACCGCTTCGCCACCGGTTCAGGCGTCGTCAACATGGCCCGCCAGATCGGCATCGTGCTCGGCGTCTCAGTCCTGGTCACGGTGCTCGGCCACCCCGCCGGCGCGGGGGCGCTGCCCGCCTTCCAGCGGGCCACGGTTGTCCTCGCGGTGATCGCCTTCGCCGCGGCCCTCGTTGACCTCCTGCTCATCCCCGCCCGCCGCCGTGAGCAAGCGGCCCAGGCAGCGGCCCCGCGCAGGGAGTAGTTGCACTCTTATCGATGCTGTTGAGCGCTGGTGGGCACCTGATAACGCTCATCCGATGACCAGCTCCCGGGCGGCTGAGAGTTTGTGTATCTCTAAAAATGTCTCACCTAATCAATAAAGTGTTTGTAGAGACATTGAAGCGGTCTGGGGTGGGGCTAGTGGCGACGGTGAGGCTGGCGTATCGGTTCGCGCTAGACCCGAGCCCGGTGCAAGAGCGGGCGCTGCGGTCCCACGCCGGGGCGGCCCGGTTCGCGTGGAACTGGGGTCTGCATCAGTGCAAGCAGCGGTACGCGGCGGAGCGGAAGTGGTACTCGGGCGCTGACCTCCACAAGCTGTGGAATGTGGCGAAGAAGACTGACTCCGCCCTGGGCTGGTGGGCGGAGAACTCCAAGTGCTGCTACCAGGAAGCGTTCCGGAACCTGGACCGGGCACTACACGACTTCGTCAAGTCCAAGACCGGCCAGCGCAAGGGGAGGAAACTCGGGTTCCCTAGGTTCAAGAAACGGGGCAATTGCAGGGATTCCTTCCGGCTCACCGGGACGATCCGCTGCGACCGGAATACGGTGACCCTGCCTCGGCTCGGGACCATCACCACGCACGAGGCCACAGAGAAGCTGGCCGGGCGGGTCGCCGCTGGCACCGCTCGTGTTCTGTCCGCGACGGTGACCCGAACCGCGCAGCGCTGGTATGTATCCCTGACGGTCGAGGAAGGGCGGAACGTCCCCACCAGGCACGCACAGACGGGCACCGCGATTGGCATCGATCTCGGCGTCAAGACCTTGATCACGGGTGTCGACGACCGCGGGAACCTGGTCATGGTCAATGGCCCTAGGCCGCTGCGTACTGCCCTGCGCCGGCTGCGGCGGGCATCCCGCGCCCACTCGCGAACACAGCCAGGGTCGGCCAGGCGCAGGAGGTCGGCGGCCCGGCTGGCTCGCCTGCACGCTCGCATCGCGAACGTCCGTGCCGATGCGCTGCACAAGGCCACTAGCATGCTCGCCGCCCGGTATGCGACGATCGTCGCCGAGGACTTGAACGTGGCCGGGATGATCCGCAACCGGAAGCTCGCCCGTGCGGTCAGCGACCAGGGCTTCGGGCGGCTGCGGCGGATGCTCACATACAAGACAGAATGGCAGGGCGGGCAGCTGGTTACCGCCGACAGGTTCTACCCCTCTAGCAAGCAGTGCTCGGACTGCGGTGCGGTGAAAGCCAAGCTGTCCCTGTCTGAGCGAACTTATATGTGCGAGAGTTGCGGCCTGGTGATGGACCGGGACGTGAACGCCGCGCGGAACCTGCTCAAGCTCGCCGCCAGTGGGGCGGAGAGCCTAAACGCCAGGGAAGGGACCGTAAGACCCGGCATCGCCGGGCACGCCCCGCCGAACCTGGAACCCGGCAGCCTGGATAAGGGCAAGACCGGGACCGCCGTCCGGCAACGGGGGGCGGCGGTATGGGCACCAACGGGCGCTCCACCGCTACGGTTCACATCTAAACAGGGCAGGAACAGCCCGTGATCCTTATGGTGGCGCCGTGGAAGAAGATGGCATTGGTGCCGTTGCCGTCACTGCCGTTGCCGCGCTAGCCCTGTTTATCGGGCTCTTCCTGCCGCTCTTCTCGGTCACCTACGCGCCGCCCGGCGGGGCCGGCGTCGTGAACGGGCAACCGATGAACGCGTTCACCGAGACGGTCTCCGGCTGGCGGTTCATCACGACCGCGCGCTGGACCGAGCTTGCCTACGTGCTCGCCCTGCTGATTCTCCCCTTGGCCACGCTGATCGCGTGGCTGGCCGGCCTCGGCGCGGCGCAGTACGTCACCAAGGCGGTCATCGCGCTGTGCGGCACCGTGCTGGCGGCCGGCTGCCTGCTGGTCCTGGGGCTCGGGCTCCTCGCGGACCCCCTGGTCATGCCGGAGGGAGGAGAGAAGTACATCCTCTCCTCCCTCCACATCAACCCGTTTTCCAGCGGCTACCAGGAGACCGTGCAGCTGCTCGGGCTGAACAACCCCCCGACGCCGCATTTCCTCGCCTCGTTCGGCGTGGGCTGGTACGTGCTCGCCGCCGCGCTCGGGGTCACGCTGCTCGTGCTGTGGCGCTGGACCGCCCACGTCGCGGTCCTGCTGGCCGTCGTCCTCATCATCTTCCGGCTCACCGACCCCGCACTGCTCACCGCTGCCTCCGGCTACCTCTTCCCCGTCGCCGGCCGGTAACCGGAAAGAGGTAGCCGGGAGGCGGGCGCTAGAGCGGGTCGGTGTCCGCTAGCCGGCCGCTCCGCTCAAGGCGCAGCCAGCGAGTGATCCCGATGGACCGCAGGAACGATACGTCGTGGCTCACCACCACAAGCGCGCCCTGATAGCAGGCCAGGGCCTCGGACAGCTGCCGTGCCGACGCCATGTCCAGGTTGTTGGTCGGCTCGTCGAGCAGGAGCAGCTGCGGCGGCGGGTCAGCGAGCAGCAGCGCGGCGAGAACCGCGCGGAACCGCTCGCCGCCGGACAGCGTCCCCGCCACCTGATCCGCCCGCGCCCCGCGGAACAGGAACCGCGCGAGCCCCGCCCGCACCGCGTTGACGGAGGCGGCCGGCGCGACCGCCCGCACGTTCTCCACCACGGTCAGCGCCTCGTTGAGGATGTCGAGGCGCTGCGGCAGGTAGCCGAACGCCCCGTTCCGGCGCACGCTCACCGCGCCGAGCGTCTCCGCGGGCCCGTCGAGCCCGGCAAGCGCCCGCAGCAGCGTCGTCTTGCCAGCGCCGTTCGGCCCAGTGAGCGCGACCCGCTCGGGGCCGCGGACGATCAGCTCCGCGAGCCGGCCGACGTCAGCGACATCGTCGCCGTCGCCCTCACCGGGGTCGCCGCAGTCGCCGCTCCCCGCGTCGGGCACGTCAGGCGCCGACTGCCACGGAGCCCACGGGACGTCGAGCCCGCGCACCGTCAGCACGGTGCGCCCCGCCGGCACCGCCGTCCCCGGCAGCGAGATCCTGATCGCGGCGTCGTCGCGCAGCGCCTCCTCCGCCTCGGCGAGCCGCTCCTTCGCGTCGGCGATGCGCGCCAGCGCGACCTCACGGTTTTTGCCCGCCGACACCTCCGCTGACCGCTTGAGCCCGCCGGCCACGATCTTGGGGATTGAGCTGGCTGCGGCGCGTCCCTGCCGGTCCCGCCTGGCCTGCTTGACCTGGCTCTCCACCAGGTCGCGCTTCTCCCGGCGCACGTCCGCCTCGGCTACGGTGACGGCGCGCAGCGCCGCCGCCTGCTCGGTCGCGAGCATGTCCTCGTACGCCTCCAGGTTCCCGCCGTACATCCGCAGCGAGTGACCGGACAGGTCGGCGACGTGGTCTACCAGCGAGAGCAGCTCCCTATCGTGGCTGACGATCACCATCACCCCGGACCAGGCCTCGACGGCGGAATACAACCGGCGTCGCGCGTCCAGGTCGAGGTTGTTGGTCGGCTCGTCGAGCAGCAGCGCCTCGGGCCGCCGCAGGAACAGCGCCGACAGCGCGGTCAGCACCGCCTCGCCCCCTGACAGCTGCCCCACGGGATCGTCGAGCCCGATGTGGGCGAGCCCAAGCCGTCCCAGCCACTGCCGGGCCTGGTCCTCGATGTCCCAGTCGTCGCCGACCGCGTCGAAGGCCGCCTGGTCGACCGACCCGCCCTCGATGGCACGGATTGCCGCCAGCACCGGGGCGATCCCGAGCAGCGACGCCACCGTCGCGCCCGTGTCGAGTGTGAGGTTCTGCGGCAGGTAACCGATTTCCCCGCCCGCCGTGACAGAACCGCTCGCGGGCCGCAAGGCGCCGGCGATGATCCGCAGCAGCGTGGACTTCCCCGAACCGTTCACGCCGATCAGGCCGGTCCGCCCGGGATTGAAGGAAGCGCTGAGCTTCGAAAGCACAACCCGGCCGTCGGGGTAAGAGAAAGAAAGATCGCTAAGGACGATAGACATATGGCAGCTCCGAAGAGAGGTCGAAGGCACGCGCTACCGCAGCGCGGCACTGGGGGCGACCTCAGAGCTTCAAGCCATACTCCGTCCCTCGGGGATAAGACGTCCCCAAGTATACGGGGTGCCGACGCGCCAGGCGCAAAAGGATTTTCCGCCGCTACTATCACTGTTCGTGGGTCCAGAGTTGATCGAGCGTGCCATCCAGTTGCGGGATGGGCTTGGCGCGGCGGGCGGGCTGGCCGCGGCGGAGCGGTTCGTCAGGGCGCAGCGGGGGCTGAGCCGCGCCGACCGTGACCTCGTGCTCGACTGGGCAGGCAACAGCGTGCGCGGCGTGTTCGAGGTGAGCGGCGTCGCGCGGCGGGACAGCGCCGGCGAGGCTGTCATCGGGCTGAACTTGGTCGACGACCTCGACTACCGGGTCTACGCCCTCGGGACCCCGCACGAGCAGGGCACGTTCTTCGCGGGAACCCTGCTTCCGCTCGCCGAGGACGACTCCGCCTGGCTCGCCGCCGGCGACGAGATCGCCTACCCGCAAGCCGACGCCCGTCAGGTCGCGCGGCTCGCGATCGACCTGGCCACCCGCGAACCTGACCTTGTCTTCCGTAACCAGGAAAAGGCCACGCAGGGGTGGGCCTACATGCGGCGCGACCGGGAAGAGTTCGTCACGTTCTTCGGCGGCGACGAGCTCGTGCTGCCTACTACGGAGGCCGAGGGGCGGCTCAACGCCTACTACCGGATGCGCCGCGAGTCGGCGCTCGCGGCGCGCGGCCGGCACCGGGCGGTCAGCGACACGGGCGAGACCACGTTCGTGATGCCGGAAGGGTTCTTCGAGTTCGAGACCGTCGGCATCATCTACGACGAGGTCGACGGGTTCGTCGTCGTGCCGGAGTACGGGATGCTGGAGGCGATGTTCGCCGAGCCGTCCCTCGCCGCCGACCCGGTGCACGCCAACGTCCTGCGCGCCTACCTGCGCGAGGAGACCATCCCGCCGCTCCCGCTGCGCCGCATGGCGGCCGCGTACCCCGAGAACGTCGACGCGGTCTTCCGCCGGGTCCTCGGCAACGGGACCTTCACCTGGAATCAGAACGGGCTCGGCCTTCTCAGGAAGCGCAAGCCCGGGTACTACGAGGCGGAGCCGACCCCGGGGGTGGCGGTGCTGAGCGACCGCGTCATGGCCCTCGCCCGCGGCGCGGCCTAGCCCGCCGCGGTGTCGCCTGACGGCGGGACGAAGTCCGGGTCCAGCTCGATGAAGGTGTCGAGGACGCCCAGGTAGGCGCGTGCCGCCAGCGTCCACTCGGCCGGCTCGCCGTCCAGCCCGGGTCCCGGCACCGGGGCATTGAGCAGTGCCCTGACCTCCTTGGCCTCCTGCGGCACGCTCGGCGCGGCCTGGCCGTCCCCGGCGGCGTCCTCGCCCAGGGCGGCCTGGACCTGGACGTTGCGCAGGGCCAGGGACTGGATGAGCAGCCCGCCGGCCAGCTGTATGTGGTCGAGTGTGTAGGCCGGGTCGCGCAGCCGCAGGCCGAGCACGCCCATGAGGTAGCTGAGCAGGGCGACCATCGAATCGCGCGACTGCTTCTGCGCCTCCTCGAGCGCGGCGGCGATCCGCCTGCGCGCCTCGCCGCTCCGGGTGGAGCCGAGGGTCGCGACGAGCGCCATGTGCAGGCGCCAGGTCGTCGACTCGGTGAGCGCGTCGTAGTTGCACATCGTGGTCAGCCGGACCACCTCAAGCAAGATCGCGCGCCGGCCCTCCGGCGTGCCGAGCAACCGCGTGTTGCCGGTGAGGATCCGCTCGACGACGCTGGACGTCTCAGGGGCCAGGACAGGCCGCTCGCTGAACCAGCTGCCCTCCCCGGCCAGGTAGCAGAGCAGGTCGTCGATGTACTCCTCGCGGTAGGCCCACAGCCGGTACACCGAGCTCCGCGGCACCCTGGCCCGCTGGATGACCTCCTCAAGTCGCAGGTGCTCAATGGTGAGCGCCGCCCCTGCGTCCAGGGCCAGCTCGCGCCCGGCATCGAGCATCCGCTTCTTGACCTCTTCCGCCGGCACCCGCTCAGGCCGGGCCGTCATCGGCAGTCCCCCAAAACCCCTCGCCGCATCGTTCAGAAGAAAGTTTCATCTGCGAGTGCAAAGGTACCGTGCAAAAGCACTGTGCATGAGACATTAGACTTAGTGTCTCAATCGAGCCTGCGGGCGGGGAACCGAGGCGGCCCTGCGAGGGGGAGGGCCGGGGACCGGCCGGGCGCTGCCGGGGGGCAGAAGCGCCCGGTCGGCCTCTGACTCCTCCTGGAGGGATGGCCCCGGTGACCGCGGCACTGCGCCCCGCCGCGATCCGGTCCGGCAACGTCCCCTGCTCGGCCAAGGTATACCGAATTCTGGTGGGACAGACCCCCGCAAGCCGGGCGGGTTTCCCATCAGAATTCGGTATACGTCTAGGAGAAGGCGCTAGTACGAGACTGTGAAGCGCGTGCGGCGGTGGGCCGGGGTGTCGATTTCGTCCACGAAGGCAAGGGCGTAGTCCGCGCCCGAGATCTCTGACTTGCCGGACTCGTCGGTGAGCAGGATGTTGCCGCCTACCCGGTACTTGCCGGTCGGCTGGCCCGGGTTGTAGGAGCCGAAAGCGGCGGCAGGGGAGACGTAGAACCAGTCGGCCCCGGTAGTGTCCGCGCGGAGCACTTCAAGGGCGGCGGCCGCGTTCCCGGCTTCGCCCTTGAACTGGTCGGGGAACTCCGGGGTGTCGATCAGCCGCGGGCCGCCCTCGGCGACCAGCAGCGATGCCGCGCCGCCGACCACGCCGAGGCGAGCACCGTGCGCGGCGGCCGCCGCGGTGAGCGCGGGGAGCGCGTCGGCCAGCTTGACCCCGTCGCCGCTGCCGCCGTCCGCGAAGCGGATCGAGACCACGATGACGTCGGCCTCCGCCGCGACCTGGTCCACGAGGGCCGCGTCGTGCACCGATCCCTGGCGGAACTCAAGGCCAGGAGCAGCCGGCGCGTCGGCCGGGACGTTCCGGGTGACCGAGATGACCCGGTGCCCGCGCTTGAGCGCTTCGTCCCTGATGGCGGAGCCCGCGTACCCAGTGCCGCCGAAGATCGCGATCGTCGTCATGACTCTCCAGTCCTGTCGCCGCGGGATGGTCCCCCGGTCTGCTGAAACCCAGCAATCACGGCCAGGGGCGAAATATTTCCAGTGCGGTGCCCGGGGCCGTCGTTGATCACGCCATGCTGATAACAGCAAGAAGCGCGAAGCGCCCGGTCCTCGGCCTGCTGCACGGCAAGCGCGCGGTCGTGCGGCTGCTCGACTTCGCGGGGGACAAGGTCCCGCCGTTCCCTGGCGCGGCAGGCCTGGCCGCCTTCCTGCACGCCCCCGGTGCCCTCAGTGCCCAGCTCGCCGCCATCCTGGAAGCCGGCGCGGGCGCCGACCTGGCGGTCATGATCCCGATGGTCCGTACGCTCGACGGAGTCGGCCTTGTCCGCGCCGGGCTCGCGCGGGCGGCCAGGGCGGCCGGCGTGGACCCGCCGCCGCTCGGCATGATGGTGGAACTCGCCGCGACGGCAGCCGCCGCGCCCGCTTTCGCGGGCAGCGTCGACTTCTTCTCCATTGGCACGAACGATCTGACCGCTGATGTCCTGCGCCGGAGCAGGTCCGCGGTCCGTCCCGCCGACGCGGAAGAACGGCCGGTGCTCTCCGCCATCGCCACCACGCTGCGCGACCGCCGGGCAGCGGGTCACGGTCGCCGCCGACGGTCTGGACGCCGCCGCGGCGGTGACCGCCCTCATCGCGATCCTCGCAGGTGCGGCCCCCGTCGGCTAAAT
>Ga0134126_10011236_pt1 | contig 11289 bp, 7 predicted proteins | sample KB31752_FD_96881 | JGI IMG/M metagenome (GOLD analysis project Ga0134126, IMG submission 96881) | Terrestrial soil microbial communities with excess Nitrogen fertilizer from Kellogg Biological Station, Michigan, USA - KB3-175-2 | ecosystem: Environmental > Terrestrial > Soil > Unclassified ... | reverse complement strand
GAACGGCAACTGGAACATCGTCAGGACCAGCGACAGGCCGAGCAGCGAGTTCTGCAGGCCGATCCGGTCGAGCAGCACGTAGAGCGGGACCAGCAGCGTGGCGTAGGGAACCATCAGGATCGCCAGCGTCAGCATGAACAGCAGGTTCTTGCCGGGGAACGCGAACCGCGCGAAGGCGTAGCCGCCCAGCAGCGAGATGGCGAGGGTGAAGAGCACGGTGAGTCCCGAGACGATGACGCTGTTCAGGACGTACTGCCAAATGCCGGACTGATAGTGGGTCAGGGTGTTGTAATTGCCCATGCCCCAGCCGTGGAACTGCGCGGTGCCGGCTTGCGGCGAGACGGAGCGGATCGCCGACCAGAACAGCGGGAACAGGAAGATGATCGCCAGACCGCCGGTCAGGACGTAATACGGGGTGCGCACAGCCAGGTTGGCCAGGCCGGGGTTTTGCCGGCGCCCCGCTCGGACGCCGTAGGTGGCTGCCATGTCAGTTCTCCTTGCCGCGCAGCCAGCGGAACTGGCCGATGTTGAGCACGAGCAGCGCGGCGAGCACGATGATCGACAGCGCCGCGGCGAGACCCAGGTCGTTGCGGCCCTGGAAGGCCGCGTTGTAGATGAGTTGCACGACCGTCAGCGTGCTGTTGTCCGGGCCGCCCTTGGTGAGGATGTAGAACTGGTCGAACGCGAGCAGGGAGCCGGTGACGCACAGGATCGTGCAGAGCGCGAGCGACGGGCGGATCAGCGGCAGCGTGATGAGCCGGAACCGCTGCCAGCGTCCGGCGCCGTCGATCTCGGCGGCTTCGTATACGTCGGCTGAGATCCCCTGCAGCGCGACCAGCAGAAGCAGCATGTAGAACCCTGCGTACCGCCACACGATCAGCACCACCGTGGACCACAGCGCGTGGCCCGGGGTTCCCAGGAAGGACACCGGTCCGTTGGTGATTCCGAGGTCTTGCATGACTTGCCCGAACGGGCCGCTGTCGGGGGAGTAGAGCGCGTAGAACAGCAGTGACGCCGAGGCCAGGCCCAGGGCGCTGGGCACCAGGATCGCGGTGCGCAGCAGACCGGTCCATCGCGTCGATTCCTGGACCAGCAAAGCCAATCCGAGCGCGCAGCCGATCAGGATCAGCGTGGTGACCACCGTGTACTCGATGGTGAACCGCACCGCGGGCCAAAACAGGCGCTGATCGACCGCGGTCGTGAAGTTGTGCGGGGCGTTAAGGCCCTGATTACCGCTGAACAGTCCCCAGTCGGACACGGACATCTGCGTGACCAGCAGCAGGGGAAGGACGAAGAACACGACGACAAACGCCAGAGTCGGAGCGGCGTATGCCCAGCCGGCCAGGCGGCGCCGGCGGCTCAGGCCGCGCCGGCGCCGCGTGGACGGCGAAACCGCGCCTGGTGGAGGGGAGGATGCGGAGTGCATCGTCGGTGACTGAACACTCATGGTGCTCCTGATCATTGACTGCCCTGATCCTTGACTGCGAGAGCGACGCAGGCGGCGCCGATAGGTGGCGCCGACGAGGGCCGGCGCCACCTATCGGGTTCTGTCACTGGCCGAGGACGCTGTTGATCGCGCTGTTGTCCTGCGTCAGGTTGTCCTTGCCGTTGAACACCTGGTCGCGCAGCAGCGTGACCCACGGGCTGCCCGCGGCGTTGAACGCCTGCTGGAAGTTGATCGCGATCGGCGTCTTGCTGTCCGCCGAGGCGGCGACCTGGTTGATCGTCACGACGCGCGGGTCCTTCGCGGCGTACTTGTTGTTCGCCAGATCGCTGCGAGAGACGATGCTGTCATTGGCGGCCAGGACGTTGACTTGCGCGTCGTCGGACATGAGCCAGGCGAGAAAGTTCCACGCCTCGGCCTCGTGCTTGGAGTCCTTCGAGACGCCGATGCCGTCGCCGCCGACGAAGGTCGACTCGCCGCCGTCGGGGCCCGGGATCGGCGCCACGCCGGCGTCGACGGTCTTGTTGACGGTGGCGAGCAGCGACGCCGGGTACGGCATGACGCCGATCTTGCCCTGCTGGAAGGGGCCGACCCAGGTGGCGCCGGTCTCGTCCTTGCTGGCCGGATCCACGACCCCGGCGTTCCACAGCTGCTTCCAGTCGCCGTACACCTGCTTGGCGGTGTCGCTGTCGAGCATCGACTGGGTGCCGTCCGGGCTCAGCACGTCCTTGCCGGCCGCCCAGATCATCGGGAACCAGGTGAAGACGTTGCAGCCGCCGCAGTTGCCGCCGAAGTAGGTGCCGTAGACGCCCGGCTTGTGCAGCGCCGCGATGGCCTTTGCCTGCTGGACGAACTCCGCGAGTGTGGTCGGGCCCTTATTCGGGTCGAGGCCGGCCGCCTTGTACAGCGTCTTGTTCCACATCATCACGGACAGGTCCAGCACGAACGGCAGCACATACTCCTTGCCCTGATACGTGCCGGCCGCGAGGTGGCCCTTGTTGATCGAGCCGGCGAAGGGCAGCTTGCCGATCTGGCCGGTGAGGTCCTGCCACAACCCGGCCTTGACCCAGTTGGGTGCGTAGACGATGTCTGAGGCGAACAGGTCCGGCAGGCCGCCGCTGCCCGCAGCCGCGCCGACCTTGGAGACATAGTCGTCGTTCGGCACGATGGTGAGCTTGACTTGGTTCTTGTGTGATGAGTTGTATGCCTTGACGAGCAGATTGGCCTGAAACTCCAGCGGTGCGCGCGTCCATAGGGTCAACGTGGTGCCGTCGTCGGTGCCGTTGATTCCGCCCTGGGCGACCGTGCCGCCCTTCGCGCCGCTGCCGCTGCTACAGGCCGCCAGGCTGACCGCGGCGACCGCGACCACGGCGATGACGGAGTGCCGGCGGCGACTCCTGGAACGAATGCTGATCACGGGCAGCACTCCTTGATCTCGCGCCCGCGCCATCGCGGGGCTAAGTGTTTTCGGATTGTTTTTCGTTCGGCTTGCTGAGCACGTGGGAATCTGCGCGCCGCTCGGGCCATGATCAGCGAGGTGACATGGCCTTTTCTGACTTATGAGCCATCGATCTGCCGTCATCACGATGTCCGAAAAGGTTTTCTCAGAAGGTAGTCTTGGGTAGAACCCTGGTCAAGGCTTTGAAGAGGTATCGTTTTCACAACAGCACCGCGACGATGACGGGAGGGGCGTTGGCGAGGCGAGTTGCCCAGCGCTCGAGCGGGCGTGTTGCCACGTTGGAAGACGTCGCTCGACTGGCCGGGGTATCCATCGCGACGGCCTCTAAGGCGTTGAACGGTCGCACGCACGTCTCGGCCGCGACGCGAGCCGCCGTGCTGGAGGCCGCCGCGCGCTTGTCGTACTCTCCGAACGCGCTGGCGCAGGGGCTGCGCGCCGTTCGCACCGGAATCGTCGGGCTGCTCACCTCCGACCTGGAGGGCCGGCTCTCGATTCCGATCCTGATGGGCGCGGAGGATGCCTTCGGGGTCGGCCGTACCAGCGTCCTGCTGTGTGACGCACGAGGCGACTCGATCCGCGAGGCCCGTCATCTGGAAACTCTGCTGTCCCGCCGGGTCGACGGACTGATCGTGGTGGGCGCCCGCCCGGACCCGCGCCCGTCGATTGGTCGCGACCTGCCCGTGCCCGTCGTCTACGCTTACGCGCCGTCGGAGGATCCGGACGACCTGTCGCTGGTCAGCGACAACGTCTCCGGCGGCCGGATGGCGATCAGCCATCTGATCGAGGTCGGCCGGCGCTCGATCGCCCACATCAGCGGCGATCCCAGCTACGGCGCGGCGCAGGACCGCGCCGCCGGGGCGCTTGCCGAGTTGGCCGAGCAGGGCCTCGAGCTGGCGGGCAGCCGGGTGTACTTCGGTTCCTGGTCCGAGTCCTGGGGCCGCAGCGCCACCAGGATGCTGCTATCCCACACGCGGGACATTGACGCCATCTTCGCGGGCTCCGACCAGATCGCCCGCGGCGTGATCGACGCGCTGCACCGCGCCGGGCTCGATGTGCCGGGCGATGTCGCCGTCATCGGGTTCGACAACTGGGAGATCTTCACCACCAGTTCCCCGCCGCCGCTCTCCAGCATCGACATGAATCTGGAAACGCTGGGCCGCGTGGCCGCGGAGCGGCTCTCGGCCGCGCTCGGCGGCGATCTCAGGAAGGGGGTCGAATCGTTGCCCTGCCGCTTGGTCCCGCGCGAGTCGACCACCTCGGCGTGAGCGGCTCGCCAGCGCGAAAGCGGCCCCGCCGCGGCCGATCGTGGGCTCTCGACACGGGCACTGCGCACCCCTTGACAGGATCACGGATTCACAGCACCCTGCGTTGTGAACGTTAACATGCTCGGGAAGGCGGCTGCTGCGCAGGCGCCATCGCCTGAATCCGAAATCCGCACCATATCCTACTGTTGATACTCTCTGTGACTTTCGAACCGGGGCCAGTCCCACCCGATCAACGGGCGGCCCCGTCGGCGTCAGGGCACCGCGCCGGCAACTCGCACGCTCATACCGCGGTGACTTCATGACGTCGATCGCCCGTCCGCGGGCGATGGCGAAAGCTGGATCGCCTGCCGCACCGGTCGACGCGACGTGACCGGCAGGTGCCGGACGATCCCTTCCTCTCGGAGCTTTGACATGGGATTCATGACACGACGGCGCTTTCTGGAGAGCTCCGCGGCGGCAGTCGCCGCCGCAGCCGCGCCGCACGTGATGCCGGGTCGCCCGGCGCAGGCGCAAACGCAGGCCTCTGTCACGGGCGCACTTCCTCCTTACGTCGGCGCGGGCAGCACGGCGCCGGTCCGGCCGTTCCAGCTGTCCGACGTGCGGCTGGGCGCCGGCCTGTTTCAGGAGAAGCGGGACCGGATGAAGAACTTCATCCGGCAGTTCGACGAGCGCCGCTTCTTGGTTCCGTTCAACGCCAATGTCGGCCTGCCCAACCCGCCCGGTGTGTCGGAGGTCGGCGGCTGGGAGGGCGGCACTCAGCTGACCGGCCACTGGACCGGTTTCTACTTGAGCGCGCTGGCCCAGTGCTATGCCGACCAGGGCGAGCAGGTCTACAAAGACAAGATCGATTGGATGGTCAGCCAGCTGGCGACGGTCCAAGCCACGATCGCCGGCCTGGCCGCGAGTTCCGCCCAGAACCCGCAGGCGGCGAGCATCGGCCGGGTCGCCGGACGGTTCGGCAACGCACTGGCGCTGGGCGGCTCCAGCGGCGCGCAGTACGTGACACTGCCCACCGGGATCACCGCGCAGCTCACCAACTTCACGATCGCCGGATGGGTGAACCTCGCATCGGCTGACCCGTGGGCGCGGCTGTTCGACTTCGGCCAGAACACCAGCATTTACATGTTCCTCGCCCCAGCAGCCGGGGTCACCGGCACGCCGCCGCGATTTGCGATCACCACTGGCGGTGCCGGTCAGGAGCAGCAGCTGACCGGAAGTTCGGCGTTGCCGACCGGTCAATGGGTGCACCTGGCGGTAACCCTGTCCGGGACCACCGGGACGCTGTATGTGAACGGTCAGGTGTCCGCCACCAACACCGCCATGACGCTCAACCCGGCCAGCCTCGGGGCTCCGGGTAACCTGTGGATCGGCAAGTCAGCGTACTCAGATCCCTACCTGAACGGCAGCGTCGACGAGTTCCAGATCTTCAACAGGGCGCTGAGTCAGGCCGAGGTCTCCTCGCTGCAGAACTCGGCGGCCGGGAGCACCGGTGGCGGCAACGTCGCCTGGTACCGGTTCGACGAATCCAGCGGCGCCACCGCGCTCGACTCCTCCGGCAAGGGCCGCAACGCCACGATCGTCCCGGTGGCGACCTCGACCTCATGGGTGCCCACCTTCCCGGGTTACCTCGGCGCCCTTCCCGACGACCTGGTGTTGCGGCTCGGTCCGCCGCGGTTCGCGACCTACGGCGGTGACAGCGGGACCTGGGCGCCCTGGTACACCCAGCACAAGCTCATGCGTGGTCTGCTGGACTGCTACGAGCTGGCCGGCAACCAGCAGGCACTGCAGGTTGTGACCACGATGGCGGACTGGGCGCATCTCGCGCTGTCGGTGGGCGACAAGAACCAGCCCGGCTACCCCGGGCCGATCACCAGGGCTGACCTGAACTACATGTGGGACGCCTACATCGCCGGAGAACTCGGCGCTTCGAACGAGCCGATCGCGGAGATCTACGCGCTGACGGGCGACCCGAAGCACCTGGAGACCGCAAAGTTCTTCGACAACCGGCAGTCGTTGTTCGGGGCCTGCCTCGCCAACCGGGACATCCTGTCAGTCACCGCGGCGAACAACCCCGGTCCGCGGCGCCCGGACCGGCTGCACGCCAACCAGCACATCCCAGGAAACGTAGGCTACCTGCGGATTTTCGAGCAGACCGGCGACAACGACTATCTCCAGGCGGCGAAGAATTTCTTCAACATGGTGGTACCGCACCGGATGTACGCGATCGGTGGAACCGGCGGTGACTACCCGGGTTCCAACGCCAACATCGAGCAGTTCCAGAACCGCGACGACGTCGCCAACGCGCTCGCGCAGAGCGGCTCGGAGACCGAGGCGACGCACAGCCTGGTCCAGTTGGTCCGCAACCTGTTCTTCCACGAGCCGAACGCGGCGTACATGGACTTCTACGAGCGCGCCACGGTCAATCAGCTCGCTGGTTCACGCGCCGACAGCGACAGCGCGGACGACCCGCTGATCACCTATTACCAGCCGCAGTCGCCGGGTGCCACGCGCGATTACGGCAATCTGGGCACCGGTGACGGCGGCGCCGGCCTCGAGGACCAGACCAAATACCAGGAGTCCATCTACGCCCAGTCGGCCGACGGCTCGACGCTGTGGGTCAACCTCTACATCGCTTCCACACTCACGTGGGCCGCGAAGAACTTCACCATCACCCAGGCCACCACTTTCCCGCGCGGCAGCCAGTCCCGGCTCACCATCGGCGGCGCCGGGCCGCTCACCATCAACCTGCGGGTGCCCGCCTGGGCCGTGCGCGGCTTCACGGTAGCGATCAACGGGGTCGCGCAGCAGGTCACCGCGACGCCGGGCAGCTACCTGTCCCTGAACCGGACGTGGGCACGCGGCGACACCATCGACATCGCGATGCCGTTCAGCATCCGCATCGAGCGGGCGATCGACCGGCCGGACACCCAGTCCATCTTCTGGGGACCGCTGCTGCTGCCGATTCTCGGCGACCCGGGTAACGGCACCTTCAGGCAACTGACGCTCTACAAGTACCTCAAGCTGGACGGCGATTACTCGCGGGCGGCGATCATCCCGGCCGGCACCACGTCGAGCGGCGATCCCTTGTTCAGTGCCGGAAGCCTGAAGTTGCAGCCGTGGTACATCGGCGACGCGCAGCCGCACTCGGCGTACTTCCGGCGGGTCGAGCCCGAGATCGTGTTCGGCTCGATCGACAGCGGTGTGCCCAACGTCAAGCGCGATGACGGGCTGCCGAACTACGACGTCCCGGTTCAGGGCATCACATCGCCGGGACACGACGGCCTGACCTTCCTGGACGTCGTCTGGGACCAGGCGCCGTTCCCCGACCAAGGCACTTTCGTGGCGGCCGTCACCAAGACCGCCAACGACTTCGCCGCCAAGGGCAAGCTCACCACCGCGCAGAAGAATGCTGTCGTATCAGCGGCCGGCCGGGCCCGTAAGGCACTGGCACCGTCATAATGACGCAGTGGTGAAGAACGAGCAGGGCGGCGGTGACTCGCAGACGGTGACGTTGCGGGTACCGCTGCCCAGCCGCGTGATGCAGGATCTGGTGGCGCTGGCCGAGCTGTACCACGCGACACCCGAACAGATGGTCGCCTCCTGGGCGCAGACCCACGTGGAAAACCTGATGGCCGGACTCACCCCGAGCGGCGCTCAACCACAGCAGCAGCCGTCGCCTGAACCGCCGAGTGCATCAGCTTCCTGAGCCTCCTCCCCTCAGCCCGGCTTAGTCGGCGGGGCTGACTTTCTATCCCGTTCATCAGTGATCGCACATTTGGCACTGGCGCACAGTTCGCCGGGGCTGGACTATGGGGCGCCACACGGGACGTGGCTTGGGGTGTCATCCCGACCGGAGCGCGGAGGAATCCGAGTGAAGAGCTTGATTCTGGCGGCGGTCATGGTCGCGGCCACGGCCGCGGGCGTCTCGCCGGCCGGCGCCTCGGCGGGGCCGAGTACTGCGGCGGTGACAGGCATCGACATCGATCCAGGTCACAGCAGTAGCTGGCCAACGGGGATCAACGATGGCAACCAGGTGGTCGGCGGTCACGACGTGGACGACCAGACCCACGGCTTCGTGTGGCGCGACGGGATCGTGACCGACCTCGGCACGCGGGCAGGCGGCGATTACAGCCTGGCCGAAGCGATCAACTGCACCGGCGACATCGTCGGCGAGAGTGGAAGTTACACCGCGCCGGGCCAGATTCACGCCGTGCTGTGGCGCGGCGGCACCGCGATAACGGACCTCGGCACCTTGGGCGGCAACAGCTTCGCCACCGCGATCAACGACAGTGGCGTGATCGTCGGGAGCAGTGAATTGCAGCCTTCTGGGACGCAGTTCCGTGCGGTCATGTGGCGGCAGGGCGTTATGAGGGTGCTGCCGACGATGCCAGGTTCTTATTACGACATGCCGAATCTGCTCAACGCTTCGGGCACGGCGGCCGGGTACAGCGTGCTGCCATCCGGCACCCCGCATGCCGCGCTGTGGGTGAACGGCACCATTCAGGATCTCGGCCTGGGCCGCGCGATCGGGCTCAACAGCCTCGGGCAGGTCCTGGTCGAAGGCGTGGATGCGCAGGGACGCACGTATCCGTTCCTCTGGGATCACGGCAGGAAGATCACGTTCCCGGCGAGCGTGCTCGCCGCCACCGCCTTGAACGACCGCGGCCAGGTGGCGGGGACCTACTTGCCCGCGGGTGCCGCGCAGGCACACGGATTCCTCTGGCACGCCGGCGCGCTCACCGATCTCGGCTTGCTTGCCCCGGTGAGCCTGAACGACGAGGGCCAGATCCTCGCGGGCAGCACGACCAGCTACGGACTCGCCTTCCTCTGGAATCACGGCAGCGTCACCGCATTGCTGCCCAAGGACGGCACGGTCGCTATGCCCACGCTGCTCAACGACGACGGGCTCATCGCCGGCACCGCTGGCGTGGACACCGCGACGGCTTGGCGACTGCCGTAGGGCCCATCGGCACGGTGGGTGGCACGTGGTCAGTAAAAGCACTCGCGAACATGACAAGACGTGGCGGTCAGAAACTTGCGGCCAAGTTTCGGAAAGAGTCATTGACTAGCGCCCCGCGCTGAGCGCATACTCTCCAGCGATCGAAGCTCTCCGCAACAGAGATCCCACCACGGTCACAGTTCGTCCACCAGGCACGTCCGTACGAGCATGCCCAGAATTGGAAAGCTGCGGGTTGCGGTGCTCGTCGCGCCTCGGGGCACGTGCCCAACCAGCGGCGTCGGCATAGCCGGCCTGCGGCTTGACACCCGGGATCGGCATGCCCGAGACGTTTCGCCAGGTAGGCGTGATTTTACGAAAACTTTCGGCCGGTCGTGACAGCGACTACTTATCAGGGGGTTCCACGGTGACGAGGAAAACGCGCGGCGCTACGGCTGTCGCGATCGGCTTGGGCATGGTGCTGGCCGCCACCGGCTGCGCCGGCGGGAGCAGCTCCGGCGGCGGTTCGTCCGACGGCAAGGTCACCTTGACCCTGTGGGAGAACGCGACGACCGGGCCCGGTGCGAAGTACTTCCAGGACGCGGCGAAGGCGTACCACGCGCTGCACCCGAACATCACGATCAAGCTCCAGACGATCCAGAACGAGGACCTCGACGGCAAGCTGCAAACCGCCCTCAACTCCAACTCCGCGCCGGATATCTTCCTGCAGCGCGGCGGCGGCAAGATGCAGGCCATGGCCGACGCCGACCAGATCCAGGCGCTGAACCTCACCGATACCGACAAGACGAACGCGGGTGCGGCGGCGATCGCGGGCAACACGATCGACGGCCAGGTCTACGCGATGCCGATCGACTCGCAGCCCGAGGGCATCTACTACAGCAAGAACCTGTTCCAGCAGGCCGGCATCACCGCGACACCGACGACGATGGACGAGCTCGAAGCCGATGTCGCGAAGCTGAAGACGATCAACGTCGCGCCGATCGCGGTCGGCGCCAAGGACGCCTGGCCCGCCGCGCACTGGTACTACAACTTCGCGTTGCGCGAATGCAGCCAGAACACCATGACCAGCACCGCCAAGTCGCTGAAGTTCACCGATCCGTGCTGGACGAAGGCCGGCGACGACCTGACCTCGTTCCTGAAGGTCAGCCCCTTCCAGAAGGGTTTCCTTACCGCCTCCTCGCAGCAGGGCGCCGGGTCGTCCGCGGGCATGCTCGCCAATCACAAGGCGGCCATGGAACTCATGGGCAACTGGGACCCCGGCGTGATCGCCAGCTTGACCCCGGACCAGAAGCCGCTGCCGGACCTGGGCTGGTTCCCGTTCCCCGCGGTCTCCGGCGGTCAGGGCGACCCGACGGCGATCATGGGCGGCAGCTCCGGATACTCGCTGTCCAAGCACGCGCCGAAGGAGGCCTTCGGCTTCCTGGAGTTCATGGTGACCAAGGACCAGCAGGAGGCTTACGCGAACGCCTTCTTCACGATTCCGGTGAACAAGGAGGCTCAGGGAGTCGTCACCGCCCCCTACAACATCTCGGCGCTGCAGGCCTTCAACAAGGCCGCCTACGCCATCCAGTTCCTTGACACCGAGTACGGCCAGAGCGTCGGCAACGCCATGAACACCGCCGTGGTGAGCGTGATGGCCGGCCAGGGCAGCGCCGCTGACATCGTCGCGAAGACCAACGCCGCCGCCGCGAGAGACTGAGTAAGCACACGATGAGCGACACCCTGGGTACTGACACCACCACCGGGCGCCAGTCGCAGGGCACGACTCAAGTCGGGGACGCGGCCGGCGAGCCCGCGTCCCCGACTTCGCCGCGAGCGGCCGCACGCCGCCGCGGCCGTGCCAGGATGCGACTCGAGATCGCGCTGCTGTCCGGACCGCCGATCCTCATGTTCCTGGCGTTCGTGATCTTCCCGGTCGCGCTCGCCGCGTTCTACGGTTTCTACCGCTGGCACGGCTACGGGGCGCCCACCGACTGGGTCGGCCTGAACAACTACAAGCTGATCCTCACCGATCCCGCGTTCCAGCAGGTCCTGTGGCACAACTTCCTGATCATGGTGCTCTCCCTGGTCATCCAGGGCCCGGTGGCGATCGTCCTGGCGCTTCTGCTCAACCAGAAGATCCGCGGCCGTTCGATCATCCGCGTTCTGATCTTCGTGCCCTTCG
>Ga0134126_10011235_pt1 | contig 11289 bp, 9 predicted proteins | sample KB31752_FD_96881 | JGI IMG/M metagenome (GOLD analysis project Ga0134126, IMG submission 96881) | Terrestrial soil microbial communities with excess Nitrogen fertilizer from Kellogg Biological Station, Michigan, USA - KB3-175-2 | ecosystem: Environmental > Terrestrial > Soil > Unclassified ... | reverse complement strand
CGGGCACACACCATGTTGTGGGCCCGTAGCCCACCCCCGATTCCCCCAAGGAGACGGATGCCTGAACAGGTGGCACTCCCGTGCGCTCGCGATGCAGTGGTGGCCCAGTGACTGAGCTGGCGAGCACTATGACCCCGTGCGAGATCGCCAACTCGGCGGCGCACGCGATCGCGGTGCTGAACGACCTCACGCATGGCGGCGGCGAGTTGTCCAACCCAAATGACGTCCGTGCCATCGTCAGAAGCCTCGAACTCATCGGGCAGGGGCTCCCGCAGCTGTACGAGCAGCTCGCGCGGTTCCTCGTCATTCAGCATGAGGACGGGCAGCTCACCAATGCCGATGGCCTGGACGCGGACGATTCGGTAACCGAAGTGATCGAAGCGCTGGCGGCCGCCGGGCAGGCCGCAGACATGATGACCGCCGCGCTGACCGAGGCGCGCACCGCGACGCAGACGCTATCGCCCGCCAGACACCGCGGCTGGGAAGGCCGGACGGACGCGGATTCGCCGGCTTAGGGGTCACAGGACTCTCAGAAGTTAGGCCGCACAGCGACATCGCGATCGGGACCCGGCTGGCGCATGGCGCACGGGTCATCCGCGGGCCGAAGCGCGAGATCATCTCGCGCTGCTACAGCCTCCTGCTCCGGACCACGCTGCGGACCAGGTTCTCCGACGCGCAGTGCGGGTTCAAGGCGATCAGGGCCAGCCAGGCGCGGCAGTTGCTGCCGCTAGTGGCGGACACGGGCTGGTTCTTCGACACCGAACTGCTCGTGCTCGCCGAGCGGGCCGGGCTGCGCATCCACGAGGTCCCCGTGGACTGGACCGACGACACAGACTCGCGGGTCGACATCGTCGACACCGCGCTCCGCGACCGGTACGGCATCATGCGGGTCGGCATCGGGCTCGCCCGGGGCAAGATCAAGGTGCCGCAACTGACGCTGCGCGAGTCCGTCTACCGCAAGTCAGCGGCGCTGCCCGCTCCCGCCCGCGCCGTTAGCCACTCCGGGGGCCGCCGGTGAGCGCCGCGACCACCGCAGTCAAGCTCGCCCAGCGGCCCGCCGAGGGCCGGCTCGGCAACTGGTGGCGCGGGGCCGGATCACGATCCCCGATGGGCGCGCCCTGCCTTGTTCGGGCTGCTCGCCGCTACCGCGCTCCTTTACCTCTGGGGCCTGAGCAGGAACGGGTACGCGAACGACTTCTACGCAGCGGCCGTCCAGGCGGTACCCGGTCGTGGAAGGCCTTCTTCTTCGGCTCCTTCGACTCCTCCAGCTTCATCACCGTTGACAAGACGCCCGCGTCGCTGTGGGTCGACGAGCTGTCCGGTCGGCTGTTCGGGTTCAGCTCCTGGTCGCTGCTCGCGCCACAGGCGGTCGAGGGTGTGCTGTCGGTCCTGCTCCTGTTCGCCGCCGTGCGGCGCTGGTTTGGTCTTCGCCGGCGTGCTGCTCGGCTTGGGCTTCCTCACCAAGATGATGCAGGCGTTCCTCGTGCTGCCCGGGTTCGGCATCGCCTACCTGTGGGCCGGGCCCGCGCGTCTGCGCCGCAGGCTGTGGCAGTTGCTGGCCGGCCTCGGCGGCGTCATCGCGGGCGCCGGCTGGTGGGTCGCGATCGTCGAGCTTGTGCCAACCGCGGACCGGCCCTACTTCGGCGGGTCGACCAACAACAACATCCTTGAGCTGGCCCTTGGCTACAACGGCCTCGGTCGGCTCAGCGGATCGGAGACCGGGTCGATCGGCGGCGGCGGCGGGGGAAGCGGATTCCCAGGCGGCACCGGATTCCCCGGCGGCATTGGCAGGCCTGGCGGCAGCGCCGGAACGGGAACCGGGACGGGCGGGTTCCCTGGTGCTCCCGGTTCGGCACCCGGCTCCGGTTCTGCCGGGTCCGGCGCTACGGGGTTCCGGCTCTGCGGGCTCCGGGGCCACCGGCAACCCAGGCACCGGCGGGACTGCCAACGGCACTGGCACCCAGGGCAGAGCTCCCGGCGCCGGGTTCAGCGGCACATCCGGCGACGGGGCGGCGGGCGCTCGCGGCGGCACTAGTGTCCCGATGGGCGGCCTCTCTGGCAGCACCCAGGTCAGCAGCGCGCTGGTCAAGCTGCTTGAGCAGGACGCGGCGAAGTACAGGTGGATCGCCGCGACCGTGGGCTCGCAGTCGGCCGCCCCGATCGAGCTCGCCACCGGCGGCGACGCGGTCGTGGCGATCGGCGGCTTCAACGGCACCGACCCGTCCCCCACGCTGGCCGAGTTCGAGGCGATGGTCGCCAAGGGCGAGATCCACTACTTCGTCGGGGAGAGCGGCAACAGCTTCGGCGGCGGCAGCGGCTCCTCGGCGATCACCTCCTGGGTGGCCGCCCACTTCAAGTCCGAGACCGTCGGCGGCGTCACGATCTACAACCTCACCCAACAGAAGTAGGCACAGGTGCCGCGCAGCCCAGGGAACCAGCGTCCCGTTCTTGCCTAGCGGGCAAGAGCTGCGCGGCACCTCCCCTAGTTTCCAAGAGCGTCGGCTGGACGGTCCGCGCTTGTCAGTCAATGATCTTGGAAACTTTTCACTATGCGGAAAGAAAGCACGCGTAGCACGTGCGATCCGCCGCCATCGCGGCAAAGGGGGAGGCGGTGAAGAAAACTGGGCCACGCCCCGCGAAACCTGGGTATTCGCTCCCGATCTAGGGTGCCCCCTCTGCCTCGTACGGTCGGATCGAAAGCACAACGCAGCCGGGTTCGGTTCCCGGCACAGAGGGGGACTTCATGAAAGCACTCAAGTACTTGAGCGTGCTCGGCGGGCTGATGGCCACCATGCTGGCCACGCTCGCCGCCGCCGCGAACGCCGCTCCGGCACCGCACATCCCGCCGCCACCTCCGGACGTGCCAGTGGCTTACTCCGTCGTCGGCGGCGGCGGGATGCCCGGCTGGGAGATAACGCTCATCGCGGTCGGTGCCGCGCTCACCGCCGCCATTCTGGCGGTACTGGTCGACCGGGTCTGGTCAGCACGACGGCGTCCCGGTACCGCGATGCGGTCCCGCGGGACGGCTCAGGCTGCTGTGGGGAGGCAGTGACATGCCCTTGTTCATGGATTTCCACGATGACCTGAAGCTGCCGCCGGAGGGGATCGCGCAGATCACCGAAGACTCCCACGCGCACCGGGCCGATGAATTCGGGGTACGCCAGGTCGAGCTCTACCACAACGCCGAGGGCAAGGTGTACTGCCTGCTCGAAGCACCCGACGCGGAGGCCGTCCGCAAGCACCACGCGGCGCTCGGCGTGGACTGCGGTCCTGTCCATCAGGTCGACGGAATCGCCTGACTTGCTGGTTGCGGCGCTGGTGGTCAAACCGCACACTGGCAGCATGGGGCTGCTGGAGCGGGAAGAACCGCTGGCCGCGCTCGCCAGCGCCGCAACGGACGCGCATAACGGCGAGGCTAGGGTGGTGCTCGTCTCGGGGGAGGCCGGGGGAGGCAAGTCCGCTCTTCTCGAGGAGTTCGCGGCCAGCCGACCCGACGCACGCTGGTACTGGGGCGCGTGCGATGGGCTCTTCACGCCTCGCCCGCTCGGCGCGTTCGCCGATATCGCACAGCAACTCGGCGGTGAGCCCGCCCGGCTCTTCCGATCCAGCACGCCCAGGGATGTCCTATTCGGCGCGCTGCTCGCCGCACTCGGTGCGCCGGGCGGGCTTCGGGTACTGGTCATCGAGGACATCCACTGGGCCGATGAGGCAACCCTTGACTTGCTCCGCTTCCTGGCGCGGCGGGTCAAGGGCCTGCCCGTGCTCATCGTGGCCTCCTACCGGGAGGACGAACTCGCGGCCAGTTACCCACTGCGGGTCACGCTGGGTGAGCTGGCTACCCACCGCTGGACGCAACGGGTCGAGCTGGCGCCGTTGTCGGTCTCGGCCGTGCGAGCCATGGCGGCGGACAGCGGGCTGGACGCCGCCGAACTGCACCGGGTGACTGGCGGGAACCCGTTCTTCCTTGGCGAGGTCCTGCGGACCGGGCTTGGCCGGGTACCGCCGTCGGCCAGGGACGCGGTCCTGGCCCGCGCCGATCGCATTGGGCCGCAGGCCCGGCAGGTACTTTCCGTGGCGTCGCTGATCGGAGCCGTTGTCGAGCCCGCAGTCCTGGAGCGAGCCGCCAACACGACCCCGGACCTAGTCGACGAGCTAGTCAGGTCCGGCCTGCTGACGGCTGACGCTAAAGCGCTGCGGTTCCGCCATGAAATCGCCCGCCGTGCCGTCGAGTCGGCGATTCCCGCGCACCGGCGGCCAGCCATTCACGCTGACATCCTGGCCGCGCTGCTCGGCACCGGAAGCGACGACCACGCCCGGCTCGCGTTTCACGCCGAAGCGGGACACGACGACGCGGCCGCGCTGCATCACGCCACGCTGGCCGGGCGTCGGGCCGCCGAGCTTGGCTCGCACCGGGAGGCCGCCGCCCAGTTCGAACGGGCGCTGCGGTTCGCGGCTGATGAGCCGCAGGCGGCGCTAGCCGCCCGCTACGATGAGCTAGGCGACGAACTGCGGCTCATCGACAGCTTCGAGGCGGGCATGGACGCCTACCAGCGGGCACTTTCCCTGTGGCGCGAAGCCGGCGACAAACTACGTGAGGGCGACACCCTGCGCCGCGGCTCGGTGGCGCTATGGCGGCTGTGCCGTGGCCGTGAGGCGATTGACGCGGCGCAGGCGGCGATCGAGGTCCTTGAACCCCTTGGCCCCAGCGTCGAACTAGCCAGCGCATACGCCAACGCTGTCGGCGACAACCTGTCGGAAGGCCGCGCGGCGGACGCGGCGAGGCTGAACCGCCGGGCGAGGGAACTGGCCGAGCGATTCGCCGCTCACGACATCCTCAGCCGAACGGCCAACCACGAGGGGATGCTTGCCTGGTACGCGGACGGCGACTGGGAGCCGCTGATACGGCAAGCGCTGGACATCGCGCTCGCACACGGCGCGGTCACCGAGGCGGCCTTCGCCTACACCAACCTGCACGACCTGTGCCACAGCGACCGCAGGTATACCGAGTGCGGCCCCCATTACGCCGCAGGCGTGGCGTATTGCGAAGAGCATGACATGGGCACCTACCTGTGCTGCCTCCAGGGAACCCAGAGCCTGTGCCTTGAGCGGCTTGGCCAGTGGGACGAGGCCGTTACGCTCGCCGAGACCGTGTTGCGCCGGATACTGTCCTCGCCGATCAACCGGATGCTGCCTGAGGGTGCGCTCGGCCGCATACTGGCCCGTCGCGGCGACCCGGGCGCTAGCGAACACCTGGACATCGCGTTGGCCAGTGCGGACAACTCAGGCATACCGGAATACGTGGTTCCCATGCGGCTTGGCCAGGCCGAGGCATGCTGGCTGCGGGGCGACCTAACCGCGGCCCGGCGGGAGGCGGAACTCGCCTGCATGGCAGCCGCGGACACGAGCCGGTGGCTGCGCGGCGAGACCGCGGTGTGGCTGCACCGCACCGGTTCCGCGCGCACACAAGACGGACCAGTCGCCGAGCCGTACCAGTTGGAACTCAACGGGGACTGGCGGAACGCGGCCAAGATCTGGGAAGACCTCGGCTGCCCCTATGACATGGCCCTCGCACTGCTCGGTTCAGCTGACGAGGCCGCCTTGCGGCAGGCACTGGACATCTGCACCGACCTTGGTGCCGTCGCCACGGCGCGCGTTGTCCGCCGGACGATGCGCGCGCAGGGCATTCGCTCCATCCCGGTCGGCCGCCGCGCCGCGAGCAGGCAGCACCCCTTCGGGCTGACGCGTCGCGAGCAGGAAGTCCTCGACCTGGTCAGCGCGGGGAAAACAGACGCCGAGATCGCCGCCGCCCTGGTCCTGTCGACCAAGACGGTGGGCCATCACGTTTCCGCTATTCTCGCCAAGCTGGGCGTCCCGACCCGGCGCGCAGCCGCCGAGGCGGCGCGCGAGCTTTCCTCCCCACCCGCCACGTAAGCAGAGGTATACCGAATTTCGGTGGGACAGACCGCCATCAACCGGGCGGGTTCCCCATCCGATCTCGGTATACCTTCGCTAGAAAAGTGCGCCCTGCTGAGTACGGGGGCGGCGCGCGCGCCGTGACGGCTCGCCGCCGCGCCGGTCCAGGAGCGCCTGGTCGACCGAGGCGAGGAACGGTGACGGCGAGCATGCGGTGAGCTCGCCGCGCAGCGTCCGCTTCGCCGCCGTGTACAGCGTCAGGCGGGTCGTGGCCCGGGTCATACCGACGAAGAGCAGCCGGCGCTCTTCCGCGTAATCGACCTCTGCGCCGCGCCAGGAACGCAGCGGCAGCAGCCCGTCGTCACAGCCCGCGATGAACACCACCGGAAACTCAAGGCCCTTCGCCGCATGCAGCGTCAGCAGCGAGATCCGGTCGGCGCGCGGGTCCCAGGTGTCGAGCTCGGCCCCGAGCTCAAGCTCATCGAGGAACCTGTCCAGGTCGGCCCCGCATTTCGCCGCCAGCGGCCCAAGGACCTCGGCGGCGGCCCGGATCGCCATGATGGCTTCCGCCCGCTCGGGTGCCTGGTCCCCGGCCACGTTCTCTGTAGCCGCAAGGGCCGCAGCAACCGCAACAGCAACCCGCTCGGTCACGGCCTCAGCTCCGAGCCCCGCTCCTGCGGGAGCTGTGGCGGCTGAGGTGAGCGCGTCAGATGGGGTCAACGCGTCTGACGGGGTTAGCGCCGCCAGGATCGCGGCGACGCCAGGCATCTCCGCGAGCCTGGAGTGAGCGCGCTGCTGGAACGGGAAGCCGCGCTTGGCCAAGGCCTCGCCAACCGCGGCCGCCTGGGAGGATGTCCGGTACAGCACGGCGAAGTCAGCGAACGACAGCTGGTGCTCGGTCCCACCTCGCCCGTCGACCGCACGGCTGTCCAGGGCGTGGAAGGACGCTCCGCCGAGCAGCTTCTCGATCTCGGCCGCGATGGCCTCGGCTTCCTCGCGCTCGTCGGCCACCGCGTGCACCGTCACCGGGCCGTCAGGGATGTCGGTCCGTGCGGGGATCAGCTCGCGCCCGGGCACCAGCGTGCCCGGGCGAATGAGCTGCATGGCAGCCCGGACGATCGTCGGCGCGGAGCGGTAGCTGCGCGACAACCGCACCGTCATGGCCACCGCCTCGCTCGCGAGGGAATTCCCGACGGCCGACGGACCGGGCGGCGCTGTGACCGCCGGTGCGGGAGCGGCGGCAACCGAAGCATCGGGCGCTGTCGCCCCCGCGGGCACCTCGACGGGTGTCGCGGGCTCCACGCCGCTGAAGTCCTCCTGGAAACGCAGGAAGTAACCCACGTCGCCGCCACGGAATCCGTAGATTGCCTGGTCGGGATCGCCGATCGCGCAGGTCCGTGAGCCGGGCGCGGCAAGCTGGCGTAGCAGCAGGTACTGCTGCTCGTCCACGTCCTGGTACTCGTCGACGAACACGTCCGTCCACCGGGACCTGTACACAGCCGCCAGGGACGGATCGCCTGCGAGCAACGCCGTCGGCAACGTGACCAGGTCATCGAGGTCGACCATGCCCCGCTCGCGCAGCGCCGCGTCGTACCGGGCGACGAGGTCGGCGAGTTCCGCGTCAGGTGCGGCGGGGCCGCCGTCAGGGGCCGGCTCTCCGTCGGCAGGAATGGCGTGGCGGCTAGGCGAAGCAACAACCCGTTTTGCTGATCCGATACGGGCACCCAGCGCGGACGGGCGCTCGCGCGCGGACAGCAACCCGAGGACTTGCCTTCTGGTCTTTTCGTCGGCGACCTTCAGGTCGCCGTCCAGGCCGATGAGCTTGGCCTGCTCGCGCAGGATCAGCAGGCCGAGGCCGTGGAAGGTCGCAACCGTGACCACGGCGGCGGTCTCCGCGCCGAGCAGGGCGGTGAGGCGGTCGCGGAGTTCGTCGCGGGCGCGGCGGGTGAACGTGACGGCCAGGCAGTTCTGCGGCGGCAGGCCGTTGCCGATCCGGTGCGCGATCGCGTGCGTCAGCACGCGGGTCTTGCCCGCGCCGGGGCCCGCGACGACGAGGAGCGGGCCGCCGTCGTGAGTGACGATCGCGTGCTGCTCCGGGTCGAGGCCACCAGCAGCCGGTGACGGCGCGGCCTCGCCGGTGCGCCCAGTAGCATACTCGGTATTATACCCGGCATCATACTCGCCAGCCCCAGCTTCCGCCGCCTCCGGCGGCGCGCCCACCGGGACCCGAGGCTTACCCTGGGCCGCATTACGCGGCGCCCTGGGGATGTCGAACAGCGCCGCACCGGCCAGTTCGTCCGGGTCGAACAGCCGGATGGTCCCGTACACGCCGTCGTAGCCGGCCTCACGGCGGACCTCGCCGCGGCGCAGCCTGGCGATCGCCTCCGCGACGATCGACGGTGCGCCGGCCGCCAGGTCGTCGAGCGGGACATCGCCGAGGATGCCGAGCTCAGGCCCGAACCGCTCCACCAGGGCGGTGACCTGGGCGGTGACCGACTTGGACTTCGGGCCGACGCCGGCGATCTCGCCGAGGATCTCGGGCAGCGGCACGAACGAGCGGAAGCCCGCCGCGCCGTCCAGGCGGTAGCCCTCCGGCCGGTCGGCGAGCGCGTCCACGCGGTGCTCCACGCCGATTGTCGGCTTCTTCCCGCAGGCCGGGCACTTGCCGTCGGCGCTGCGGGTCTCTTCTGGCGTCATCCGCACGTCGCAGGCGCGGTGGCCGTCGAGGTGGTACTTGCCTTCTTCTGGGAAGAACTCGACGGTCCCGGCGAAGCCGTCCCCGGTCTGCAACGCCTGGTAAATCCGGAAGTAGTCGATCTCCGGCAGCGCGAACGCCGTCGCCTCCCGCCCCAGCATGGGCGGCGAGTGCGCGTCGGAGTTCGAGACGAGCCGGTAATCGTCGAGGCTGGAGACGCGCCAGTTCATCTCGGGGTCGGACGACAGCCCGGTCTCGATGGCGAAGATGTGCGCGGCGAGGTCCGCGTAGCAGTCCGAGACGCGGTCGAACCCCGACTGCGATCCGAGCACTGCGAACCAGGGCGTCCAGGCGTGTGCGGGGATCAGGTAGCTCCCGTCGCCGCCGGACAGCGTGATCTCTAGCAGGTTCCGCGAGTCGAGCCCGAGGATCGGCCGCCCGTCCGAGGCAAGGTTCCCCACGCGGGCGAGCGCCCGGGTGATCTCATCGACGGCATCGAGCGACGGCGCGTAGAGCAGGTGGTGGACCTTCCGCGTCCGCTCGTCCCGCTTGTAGATCGTCGAGATCTCCGACGACAGCATGAACCGCACTGGCGTGCGGCACGCGGGCGGCAGCGTGTCATGGACGGCGCGCTCCAGGTCGGGCCGCAGCCGATACAAGCCCGGCGCGTCAGGGACGAGCTTCTCTCCAAGCTCCTCCCGCCACACGGGATGCGTGAAGTCACCAGTGCCGATTACGGCAAGACCTTTGCGTCCAGCCCACCAAGCGAGGTGCTCAAGGTCGCAGTCGCGACTGCAGGCGCGGGAGAATTTGGAGTGAATGTGGAGGTCCGCGTAGAAGCGCACCTACCCATCATTCCGAACGGCAGCGTGCTCCGCCGTGTCCTTCCGCAATCTCCCGCGCCCGGAGTTACGCGTTACGCGTCGGGGAACGAGCCCCAGTCGTCGGTCACGAACTCCTTGCCGGTCACCGGGTGCTTGTAGTGGAACGGCAGCGTGGTGGTCTCCGGCCACAGCCGCGGGGCGTCCTGCAGCAGCTCGTCGGGGCCGTACGGGTCCTCGGGGTACACGACGGACGCGTTCGGCACGTAGTCCACCGGGGTGTACGCCCAGCCGTGCTCCATCGTGCCGTGCCAGAAGGCCCGGTACCACAGCTTCTTGATCTTCCAGGTGCCGCCGACGTTCACGTAGGTGTTCTCGTAGATCCCGCCCTCCATCCACTGGCGGACCGGGGTCTGCTCGTTCGCGACGAGCTGGTGGGTGCCGGCCTGCATCAGCGTCCGGTAGCGCCCGAGCGCGGTCTGCCGGTCAGGCGCGACGCTGATGAAGTCCTGCAGCATCGGGTGCTCAAGGAGGCGGCCGAACTGCGGCCCGTTGTGCCCGTCGGCGAACCGGGACCTGAACCGCCCCGTGTAGAGCCGGCCGGCGCCGGCGCGGCCCTTGTAGACGCCGCCGATGAAGATGACCTCGCAGTCCTCATCGAACAGGTCGACAACCTCGTCGTAGTAGCACTTGTCCAGGTAGTACCCGTAAGCGTGCTGCAGCCGCCTGATGGCGAGCTCGTCCTCGACCATGCCGAGCCGTTGCTCAAGCGCTGCGATCCGGTCCTCTGCCGTCAATGTGACCTCCTTGTCAGCTGACTCGTTGCGCTAGTTGCTGGGGGCTGACCCAGTTGCCGTGCAGCCCGCCGGGCATCCTGATCGGGATCTTCAGCGTGGCGACCGGCTGTTCGTTGATGCGCTGGGCGTCGAGGATGAGCAGGTCGGTCGTCCCTGCCGCGTGCCGGTCGACGAGCTGCATCACGTAGCCCTCGCCGCACTCCGTGTCGACATCGGTCGGTGGCACGAAGATCGCCTCCTGGACCGTGGAGTTCCGCCCGGCGAAGCGGGTCTTCATCGCCCCGGATACCGGGTCGATCTGGCCGAGCCAGCGGAAGCCGGGCAGCCCGTCGTCGGGGCTCTCGCCGGGCACGTCGGTCAGGTTGATGACCCCGAACTTGTACCCGAGCGTCGCCCAGCGGTCGTCGGTGCGCGGAAACTCGCCGGAGCAGCCGGTGAGCCGCCGCTGCGCGAACGCGGTCGTGCCGTCGCCCTGGTCCGGTGCCGCTGAAGTGTCGATCGTCCACCGGGTGAGCTGCGCGCTGGCTTTCTCCGGGTCGAACGGTGCGCCGGTGATGTCGGGGAACCACGGAAACGCGGACTTCTCGCCGACAGGCGTGTCGATGTGGATGTGCCGACCGTCGTCGTAGGCGTTCATGATGTGCGAGGCGAACCGGTTCGTGCCCCGGTACCAGCGGACGGTGTTGCCCTTCCGCGGCACGACGCCCAGGTAGACGTCCTCAGACCCGTCCCACACGTAGATCGGGCCGCCGGCCTTGACCCGCTCAAGCGACGCGGTGAGCGGGATGATCGGGAACACTACGAAGTTCTCGGTGACCGCCCAGTCGTGCACCATCGACGAGTAGGGCGCCTCGAACCACGCCTCGTGCACGATCCGCCCGGTGGCGTCCGCCTCGTAGTAAGCGATGTCGCGGGTTGCCTCGCCCTTGGCCATGTAACCGAAGAACACCAGCTCGCCGGTGCGCGGGTCGATCTTGGGGTGCGCGGTCGCCGTCTGCGACGACAGGTCGCCCTCCCAGTTGAACTCCCCGACCGTGTCCAGGGTGTCGGGGTCGATCTGGAT
>Ga0134126_10011234_pt1 | contig 11290 bp, 10 predicted proteins | sample KB31752_FD_96881 | JGI IMG/M metagenome (GOLD analysis project Ga0134126, IMG submission 96881) | Terrestrial soil microbial communities with excess Nitrogen fertilizer from Kellogg Biological Station, Michigan, USA - KB3-175-2 | ecosystem: Environmental > Terrestrial > Soil > Unclassified ... | reverse complement strand
CTTCGGGCGCGACGCCGCGGATGTCGATTGGACTATGGTCGTGGTGACGCCGGCAGACCACGCCTGGTTCCAGGCGCGAGGTTGCCCGGCTTGCCGGGGCGCGCCGCTAGCGGCGGCGGGCTTTCCAGATGTTGTGGAGTTGGCGCTCTGACTTGCTGTTCGGATCGGCGAGGTCGACGGACGGGCCGACTTCAACGCCCAGCCGCTCGTCCTCCCGCCAGATGGCGGTTGCGTTGTAGGCAAGTCCCGAGGTCACGGCGATCAGCCAGAACGTCGGCGGCAGGTATCGCGGCTCGGCCAACCTGATCCGGGCGCCGGAGTCCGAGACGTTCTCGATCCGGCACGAGACGACCGTGTCACTGCCCAGGTCGACAACGAGCGCGCTCAACAGCACCCGTCGGCGGGGCGCGGCCCGCCTGCCAAGCGTGGGCGGTCGCGACGTGACGTCCTTGCGGCGGTCTTCGACGTCCCGTTCCTCGAGCGGCTGGGCGTCGAGCGAGAATGCCTCTGCGATGGTCTTGTGCATCGTTGATTTGGTGTCCTGTGTAACCGGTCGCGGCACGCGTCAGGCGGATTTCCTGGACTGGCCGCCGCGTCGGAAGTGGAGCCACGGGAAGTGGACGCGCCTGGCGCCGGCGCCTGGCGCGTGGTCCCCCACCTCTGCGCCCGCCTGGTCGAATGGATCGGACCCGGCGATGTCGGTCATTTCCTGGTCAGGAGTCCGCCAATCCGCCGCCCACTCCTCGTGGGTTTCGGTCCGGCCAAACCAGAGTTCACTGGCGGAGTCGTCTTCGTCGCCGGTGTCGGCCGCGTCGGACGTCTGCGATTCGAAGGGGTCCGAGCGAACCTCGTCGACGGCGCAGTCGTGGGAGTCGTGGCCGGGCCCCTCCGGCGGAGGGTCGAACAGGTCCGAGTCAGGATCGTCCGTGGCCTGCGCTTGCCTGGGCTCACCGGCGCTTTCTGTCGATGGACGCGAGGGCAGCGCAGACTGGGGCCACGCGGACGCCTCGCCGGGCTCGTCGGCCGCCGCGACGTGTGGCGCGTTGTCTTCGGCGACAGGGCTCCGCGAATCCTCGAACAGCTCCGAGTCGGGGTCGTCAGCCGCCGGCGCTTCCCCCCGTTGAGTATCCCCATCGTGCGAGGCGAGCCCCGACAAGGCGGGCGCCTCGGCCTCGCCGGCGTCGTCGGCGCGGGGCCCTTCGCCGCCATTCGCCTCGACAGGCGGCGCGCTCTCGACGCCGACCTCGCATGGCTCGGCCGCCAGTGGCGTCTCGTCGGCGCGGGGATCTGCAGATTGACGCTCGAACTTCTCGATCCGCGCGGCCAGTTCGTCGAACATCTGCGACACCTCGTTGCGCAGTTCGAGCGACTGTCTCGCGTTGGCGGCTTCGACCCTGTCGAAGCCGCAATCCATCACTTCGACCAGCCGGGCGATGTCGAGGCCCAGGTGGGCGATGGCCTCAGTGGAGGCTTCGCCCTGTTCCGAGCCCTCCGGGGCGAGGGGCGAGGGCGGTGTGGCGACGAGCGCTGCGGTTTCGGCGAGTTGCACAGCCGCGTCCATCTGCTCGCGCATCTCCCGCAGCGCCCGTTCTATTTCGCTCAATGAGGCCTGCGTCTCGATCTCGCCCGGCGTGGCCGTTTGCGTCGCCGAGGCGCCCAGCAGGCGCTCGATCTCCTCGCCGTCCAAACGGCGTCGAGCGCTTGCCTGGGCGCGGCTCACCCGAGCCCGCACGCCCAATTCACCACGAAGGGCTTCGCCCGCGGCGCAATGTTCGGCAGGCTCGCCACTGACGGGATCGCCGTCGTCGACCGCCCTTGCGAGGATAGAGGCCGCGGACACCCGCGCCGCCTCCACGGTCTGTTGCGCCTCCAAGCTGGTCCCGCGCTGTCCGAACGCCTCCCGCGCCGGGCTCCAGCAACCCACCGGGTCCGTGAACGCCGACTCGTCGACGCGGTGAGAGGGTTGCTGGGACGCGCCGGCAGGGCTCGCGCGAGCCGTTGTCGTCAGGGCTCGTTGTGAGTGGTGGTCCGGCGGCTGGCCGACGGCGCGTGCGGCTTCCCGGGCGACGAACTCGTCCAGCCACGCGCGGACCGGAACGCCGGCCTGCCTGGCCTGTTCCTCGGCGAATTCCCGCGTCCACAGATCAATATCGTCGGTGCGCCTTTTCAGTGCTTCAGGCAATCGACCGCCTCCCCCGCGTTCGAGGCAGGGTCGAAGCGCGTCGGTTACTTGCCAGTTAACCGGTAGAGGCGGGATTACCCAATATGAGTAACTTGGGAAGTCGCGTGATCGCTGGTCGGTCCACGTATACTGCTGCGCTAATCTGCCCAAATTGGGGGCGTGAAACGCGTCTGGTCGATCTTCGGAGACCCGGTGGAGAGCGGACCTGCGGCGTGCTCCGCTAAGCCGCCGCGACCTCGCGGTCCTCGAACACCGGAGCGTCGAGCGGGGCCGGGGCGGCCTTGCCGAGGATCATGTCGGCCGCTTTCTCGGCGATCATCATGGTCGGCGCGTTGGTGTTGCCGCCGACCAGGGTGGGCATCACCGAGGCGTCGATGACCCTGAGGCCCGCCAGCGCCTGCACCTTCAGTTGCGCGTCGACCACCGCCATCGCATCGCCGGCGCGGCCCATGCGGCAGGTGCCGACCGGGTGGTAGATCGTCTCGGCGGTGCGGCGGATCCAGGCGTCGAGGTCGGCGTCGGTCTTCACCTCGGCCCCGGGGGCTTCCTCGTGGCCGGCGATCGCCTTCAGCGCGGTCTGACCGGCGAGCTCGCGGGTCATCTTGGCGCCTTCGCGCAGCGCTCGGCGGTCTTCCTCGGTGGCCAGGTAGTTGGCGAAGATGGCGGGATCGGCGAACGGGTCGGCGCTGGCGAGGCCCACGCGGCCGCGGCTCTCGGGCCGCAGCTGGCAGACGTGCACCGAGAAGCCGTCCTTCGGCACGCTCTGCTTGCCGTGGTCTTTCATGATGGCCAGCACGCAGTGCAGCTGCAGGTCGGGCCGATCGAGGTCGGGGCGCGACTTCAGGAAGGCGCCGGCCTCCAGGAAGTTCTGCCGCCCGAAGCCCTGGCCGAAGAACACGTAGGCCATGCCGGTGGTCAGCCGGTTGAGGCCGGTCGAGTAGGAGTAGGCGGTCTTGGTGTTCGGCGTGTCCCACGAGAGGATGACGTCGAGGTGGTCCTGCAGGTTCTCGCCGACGCCTTTCAGCTCGTGGACGGGCGTGACGCCGACCGCCTTCAGCTTGTCCGGATCGCCGATGCCTGAGAGCTGCAGGATCTGCGGGCTCTGCACCGCGCCGGCGCTGAGCAGCACCTCGGCGTTTGCGTGGACCTGGCGGGTCTGGCCGTCCTGCACGAACTCGACGCCGACCGCGCGGCCGCGCTCGACGAGGATGCGCGTCGTGCGCGCGCCGACCTCGACGGTGAGGTTGGTGCGGCTGCCGAGGATCGGCTTCAGGTAGGCGGCCGACGAGCTCCAGCGGCGGCCGTTCTTGATGGTCAGCTGGTAGGGGCCGAAGCCCTCCTGCTGGAAGCCGTTGAAATCGTTGGTGCGCTTGTAGCCGGCCTGCACGCCGGCCTCGATGAAGGCGCTGTAGACCGGGTTCTTGGACGACGCCTTGGAGACGTGCAGCGGGCCGCCGGCGCCATGCCAGGCGTCCGCGCCGCCCTCGAAGTCCTCGTTGCGCTTGAAGTACGGCAGCACGTCGGAATAGCCCCAGCCGTCGAGGCCCATCTGGCGCCAGGTGTCGTAGTCGCGGGCGTGGCCGCGGATGTAGATCATGCCGTTGATCGACGACGAGCCGCCGAGCCCGCGGCCGCGGGGCCACCAGAGCTTGCGGTTCTCCAGGTTGGGCTCCGGCTCGGTCCAGAAGCCCCAGTTGTAGTCGCCCTTCTGGCTGATCAGCCCGCCGACCCCGGCCGGCATGCGCACCATCAGCGAATTGTCCTTCGGCCCGGCTTCCAGCAGCAGGACCTTGGTGGTCCCGTCGGCGGTGAGGCGGTTGGCCAGCACGCAGCCGGCCGAGCCGGCTCCGATGATGATGTAGTCGTAGCGGCCGTCGGCCATGAAGCCTCTCCGAAAGTGACGAGCGCGTCACCTTTAGCGCACGCCGCGCAGGCGAGGGAAGGCGGCTTGTCGCGGGCGTGGTCGGTGGCGCGGATTGGCGTTCCCGCTTGACGACGATTCAACCAAGTCGTTACTTGTGGTGCTGAGGCGCCCAGCGCCACTGGTCTTTGCCATCGTGAATCCCGATCGAGCGCCATCCCGGCCGCGCTCGATCGCGAACCAAAGGTAGGTCCTCCCGAAGCTCGAGGGCCCCCTCCACCCCCGCGCTGCGCGCGGCGGTCCCCCTCTCCCCCGTCGTCTTCGCGACGGGGCAGGAAAGACAACAGCGGCGCCGCAGGCGGGTGGTGGAGGGGGCGCACGGCAGCCGTCAGTGCGCTTCGACAAAAGGGCGCCTGACCTCAACGCACTCCAGAGACGGGCCCCCCCGACCGTAAACTACGGTGAATCTACGGACTCAGCGCCCCTTCCACTGCGGCGGACGGCGCTGGGCGAAGGCCAGCGGGCCCTCCTTGAAGTCCTCCGAGCCGTAGAGGGCGGCGACCGCGTCGTATTTGTTCTGGCCCCTGAGCGCCGCTTCCAGCGACGGCTCGTCGAGGCCCCGCATCACCGCTTCCTTCGAGGCGCGGATCGACATCGGGCTGCACTCGCCGATCAGGTCGGCCCAGCGCTTGGCGGCGTTCATCAGCTCGCCGGGCGCCACCACCTCGTTGACGAAGCCGAGCGCCAGGCCCTCCTGCGCGGAGACGCGGCGGGCGGTGAGGATCATGCCCATGGCGCGCTTCAGGCCGATCTGGCGCGGCAGCCGGTGCAGGCCGCCGGCCAGCGCCGCCAGGCCGACGCGCGGCTCCGGCAGCGCGAAGATCGCGTTCTCCGAGGCGATGATCAGGTCGCAGGCGAGCGCGATCTCGAAGCCGCCGCCCATGGCGACGCCGTTCACCGCGGCGATCACCGGCTTGGTCAGGTCGAAGCGGCTGGTCAGGCCCGCGAAGCCGGAGCGCGGCGAGCCCAGCTTGCCGCCGCTCGCCTGGTGCTTCAGGTCGTTGCCGGCGGAGAAGGCCCGCTCGCCCGCGCCGGTGACGATCGCCACCCACTGGCTCGCATCGGCCGCGAAGTCGTTGAACACCGCGTCGAGCTCGAAGTGGGCGTCGGAGTGCAGGGCGTTCATCACCTCCGGCCGGTTCAGGGTGACGGTGGTGATCGGCCCGTCTTGCTCGACGACGACGTACTGGTAGGCCATGGCGCGCTCCCGCTTCGATGTTGCGGAAGATCGTGCGCCCTTGACGCTGTGGCAGGCAATGCCCGCGCCGAAGCTCTGCGCGGCTAGGGGATGCCCTGCGCGTGGTCCCGCGGGTTCGGCGCGACGTAGACCTTGACCTTGCGGTTCAGCACGCCGGGCGGCGCCAGCGTCGAGAGGTCGTAGTAGACGTTGTTCCCGTCGAACTTGATGGCGAACTGCTTGTCGCCGACTTTGAAGAGCACGGTGTCATTCTCGAAGACGTTGACGCGCTTGGTGGTGGGCTTGATCACGATCATCTTGTCGGCCGCCTCCGGCGTCGACACGTGCGGCGCCAGCCCCGGCTTGCCCGCGGCCGCCGTGGCGAGGCCCAGCGCGAAGAGCGCCGCCAACCAGAGCCCGTGCTTCATCGTTCCCTCCATCCGGACGTGAGAGGCGGCCCTGGCGGGCGGCCGCGGCGGCAATCAAGCTGGGCCGTCGCGCTTATCGCGGCCCTACGCAAGGCCTATATCCGACACAAACGGGAGACCATCGATGACCGCGCTCGACGCCGCCGGGCCGAACGCCGCCCAGATCGCCTACTGGAACGAGAACGGCGGCCCGAACTGGGTGGCCATGCAGGACGAGCTCGACCGCGAGCTGGAGCCGCTGGGGCTGGCCGCGATGGCGGCGCTGGCCCCGCGCGCCGGCGAGCGGCTGGTCGACATCGGCTGCGGCTGCGGGACGACGACGCGGGAGCTGGCGCGGCGCGTCGGGCCGGAAGGCGGCGTGCTCGGCGTCGACATCTCCGCGCCGATGCTGGCCGTGGCGCGCGAGCGGGCGGCGGCCGCGGGCCTGACGCAGGCGCACTTCATCCAGGCCGACGCGCAGGTCTACGCGTTCGAGCCGGTCGACGGCGCGTTCTCGCGGTTCGGCGTGATGTTCTTCGAGAACCCGACGGCGGCGTTCGCCAACATCCGGCGGGGCCTGCGGCCCGGGGGCCGGGTCGGGTTCGTCTGCTGGCGGCCGCTGGCGCTGAACCCCTGGATGACGACGCCGATGCAGGCGGTGCTGCCGCTGCTGCCGGCCCCGCCGCCGGCGCCGGTCCCGGGCGCGCCGGGGCCGTTCGCCTTCGACGACCGCGATCGGCTGTTCGAGATCCTGAAGGGCGCCGGCTTCCTCGACATCTCGATCGAGCCGCACGATGCACGGGTGAACTGGGGCGACCTCGACACGTCGGTGCGCATGGGCATGCGGCTTGGACCTGTCGCCGGACTGGTCCGCGAGCATCCGCACCTGAAGGACGCCATGGCCGACGCCATCCGCGTCGCGCTCATCCCTTACGCCGGCGAAGGCGGCGTGCAGCTCGGCTCCGCAAGCTGGATCGTGCTGGCGAAGTAACCCGCGGACGCCTCAGGACGCGCGCGTCGCGTCGGGCAGGCCCAGGATGCGCTTCGAGATGATGTTGTTCTGGATCTCGTGGGAGCCTGAGTAGATCGAGGCGGCCTTGCCCGACAGCCAGCCGCGGATCGCGGTCAGCTCGTCCTCGGTGTAGTCGGTCCCCTCCCAGCCGAGCCCCTGCGCGCCCATGGCCTCGACCAGCAGCTCGGCGCGGTCCTGCGCCGCCTTGGCGTTGGCGTTCTTGAGGATCGAGCTGGCGGCGCTGGGGCCGGCGTTGCCCTTGGTCTCCAGGGCCACGCGCCGATTGGTGAGCTGCACCGCGCGCTGCTCGATGGCGTTGGCCGCGATCCGCATTCTGAGGTCGCTGTCCGCGAGGCGTCCGTCCGCGTCCTCGCCGACATACTGCTTGGCCACCACGCCCAGCTCCGGCTCGCGGACCCCGGTCCTGCCGCCCGGCGAGCGCTCGTATTGCAAGAGGTGCTTGGCGATGCTCCAGCCGCCGTTCAGCCGGCCGATCAGGTTCTCCTTCGGCACCTCGACGTTGGTGAAGAAGGTCTCGCAGAATGGGGAATGGCCGGCGATCAGCTGGATCGGCCGCACCTCGACGCCGGGCTGGCGCATCGAGAAGACGACGAACGAGATGCCTTCCTGCTTCCTGGTGGTGTCGGTGCGCACCAGGCAGAAGATCATGTCGGCGTACTGCGCGCCTGAGGTCCAGATCTTCTGGCCGTTGACCAGGAAGTGGTCGCCCTTGTCCTCGGCGCGGGTCTGCAGGGAGGCGAGGTCGGAGCCGGAGCCGGGCTCGGAGTAGCCCTGGCACCACCAGACTTTCCCGGCCACGATGTCGGGGATGTAGCGCTGCTTCTGCTCGTCCGTGCCGTATTCGAGCAGCGTCGGTCCGAAGAGGCTGGTCCCCATGCCGCCGATCGGATTGAGCGCGCCGATCCGCGCCATCTCCCCAAGCAGCACGCGGGCCTGCTCGACCGTAAGGCCGCCGCCGCCCAGCGCGGTCGGCCAGGTCGGCGTCGACCAGCCCTTCGCCGCCATGCGCTCGCGCCAGAGCTCCTGGTCGGACGAGGGCGTGGCCTGGCCATAGGGCGCGATCGGCTCGTCGACGCGCCCGGCCAGCGACTTGGGGAAGTTGGCTTCGAGCCAGGCCCGCGCCTCGTCGCGAAACGTGCTCAGCTCCTGGGTCTCTTGCATGGCGTCCTCCTGTCGGGCGTCCCCGTCGGGTGTTCTCTGGGCGCTCTTGCGGCGCTCTTTCGCGGATGTTCGCAGCGTCGGGCGGGCGACGCCAGCGTTAGAGCGCCTTCAGGTCCGCCTTGAAGCGCTGCCAGTTGCGCACGTAGCTCATCGCGCCCATGCCCATGCGGGCGGCGTGCTCGGGGGAGAGCTCGCGGGCCACCCTGGCGGGCGAGCCGAGGATCATCGTCCCGTCCGGAAACTCCTTGCCCTCGGTGATCAGCGCGCCTGCGCCGACGAGGCAGTTCTTCCCGATCTTCGCCCCGTTCAGCACCACAGCGCCGATGCCGATCAAGGAGCCGTCGCCGATCGTGCATCCGTGCAGCATCACCATGTGGCCAACTGTCACGTTCGCGCCGATGGTCAGCGGGGAGCCGAGGTCGGTGTGCAGTACAGAATTGTCCTGCACGTTGGAATTCTCGCCGATAGTGATCGGATCGTTGTCGCCGCGCAGCACCGCGCCGAACCAGACGCTGGCGTTCTTCTTCAGAATTACATTACCGGCCACCACCGCATTCGGCGCTATCCAGTATTCGCCGTCCGGCGGGAACGTCGGTTCACGATCGCCCAATCTATAGGCAGTCATCCGCATACACCCTATTCTGAAAAAGCCCGCTTGCTTAACGGGTCATAAAGCACGTTAGGATTACTGTAGTTCGGCGATTCGAGGGGGCGAAAGTCCCCTTGGGCGTCCCGCCGCGGGGACGTTCTCCGCGGCTTGCTCCGGAACGGAGAGCCGGGTGGCGCTTGTGCATTCGGGGCGGAGCTCGATCCGCCCTCCGTGTCGTCCTCAGGACCGCCCCGCGGACCCGTCCGCGCTTTCACTCTCAGCCAGCCGAACCCAGGGCGAGCCGATGCGGCCTCGCCCTTTTTCTTGATCTCATGCGGAGCCTGCCCATGACCAAGCGCGCCCTGAAGCGGATGAGCCGCGAAGCCACGTTCGACGCCGCCCAGTTCGAGGACGACGGCAAGGTGCGCCGTCTGCCGATCGCCCGCGGCTGGAGCCCGGTCGCCCTGGAGGCCGATCGAGAGCAGGGCTACCTGAAGACGATAAAGCCCAAATCCGTCGGGCAGGCGCGCCTGATCGAGGCGATCGGGGCCAAGGCGCTGGTGCTGGCGCTGGGTCCGGCCGGCACCGGCAAGACCTATCTCGCCATCGCCAAGGCGGTGGAGGCGCTGGAGAGCGGCCGCGTCGCGCGCATCGTGCTGTCGCGCCCGGCGGTGGAGGCCGGCGAGTCGATCGGCTTCCTGCCGGGCGAGATGGAGGACAAGCTCGCCCCGTACCTCAGGCCCCTCTACGACGCGCTCTCCGATCGGCTCTCGATGAAGCGGGTGCGCGCGCTGATGGCCGAGGGCGCGATCGAGATCGCCCCGGTCGGCTTCATGCGCGGCCGCACGCTGAACAACGCCTTCGTGGTGATCGACGAGGCGCAGAACTGCACCTACGTGCAGCTGAAGATGCTGCTGACCCGGCTCGGCTGGTCCTCGACCATGGTGATCACCGGCGATCCCAACCAGTCCGACCTGCTGCCCGAGCTCTCCGGCCTGGCGGGCGTGGCGGCGAAGCTGGAAGCGGTGGGCAACGTCGCGGTGGTGCGGCTGGCGGACGCGGACATCGTGCGGCACCCGCTGGTTGGGGAAATGCTGGCGGTGCTCTGATCCCTCCCCCTTGTGGGGAGGGAGGCTCGCGAAGCGAGCCGGGTAGGGGCGTCTAGGGGGACCGCAGGTCGCCTGGTGTTTGGCGTGCGTTGACGCGTCAGACATCCCCACCCGGCGGCTTCGCCGCCACCCTCCCCATGAGGGGAGGGATAGGCTCGGCGCCTAAACCGGCCGGGCCCCCGCGACGGTCGTGCGGTGCATGATGCGCTGGTGGCCGTCGTACCCGCCGGTGGCGTTGTGCATGGCGCGGCGGTTGTCCCACATTGTCAGCATGCCCGCCGACCACTTGTGCCGGTAGACGAAGGCGTCGGCCAGCATGTGCTTGTAGAGGAACGCCAGCAGCGCAGTGCTCTCGGGCTCGGCGAAGCCCTCGATCCCCAGCGTGTAGGTGGGGTTGATGAAGAGCGCGCGGCGGCCGTCGTCCAGCGTGCGGACCAGCGGGTGGACCTCGGTCTTGTCCGCCTCCGGGCTCCAGAGGATCTTCATGCTCCGCTGGTTCTCGTCGTTGGCGAAGAAGCCGTCCGGGCCGTAGGGCCGCGCGGCCGAGTGGATGGTCTTCAGCGGCGCCAACAGCTGGCGGAACGACGGGCTCAGCGCCTCGTAGGCGGCGACGCCGTCGGCGTAGAGCGTGTCGCCGCCCACCGGCGGCACCACCTTGGCGTGGAGGATGGTGGCCGCGGGCGGCGTCGTCTGGAAGCTCCAGTCCGAGTGCCAGCCGCCGCCGAACACGCTGGCCTTCTCGTCCGGGTCGCGGCGCACTTCGAGGATGTGCGGGCGGTCGGCCAGCGGCGCGACGTAGGGGTCCCAGCCGAACGGGCCCAGCTGCAGCGTGAACGCCTCCAGCTGGTCGTGGTCGAGCGGCTGGTCCGGGAACCAGAGCACCCCGTGCTCCAGGAAGGCGGCCTTCACCGCGGCCAGCGTCTCAGGCGGCAATGGGCGCGAGAGGTCGAGCCCGGTGACGCCCGCGCCGAATCCGCTCTCGTTGGGCGTGATGGTCAGCCGCTGGCCGGCGTCCGCGATCGTCATGGCGAGCGAGGCTATGCCGTGCCGGCGCCGAAGGCCAGCGGCTCACCCGGAGATCGCGAAGCCGCCGTCGACCGCTAGCGACGAGCCGGTGACGAAGTCGGACGCGGGGCTCGCCAGGAACACCGCCGGGCCTTCGAAGTCCTCGGGCTCGCCCCAGCGTCCGGCGGGCGTGCGGGAGACGATGTTGTCGCTGAAGCTCTGCGAGTCCTTGGCGCCGGCGGTCATCTCGGTGGTGATCCAGCCGGGCAGGATGACGTTGACCTGGATGTTGTGGCGCGCCCAGGCGGCGGCCTGCGACTTGGTCAGCTGCACCAGCCCGCCCTTGGCGGCCGAGTAGGCCGGCTGAAACGGGCCGCCGAAGATCGAATACATCGAGCCGATGTTGATGATCTTGCCGCCGCCCTGCGCCCTCATGATCGGGTGCGCGGCCTGCGAGGCGACCATCGCGGCGGTGAGGTTGGTCTGCAGCACCGCGCTCCAGTCCTCGAGGCTGATCGCCTGCGGCAGGCCGCCCCGGGCGATGCCGGCGTTGTTGACCAGGACGTCGAGCCGGCCGAGGCGGTCCTTCGTGGTCTCGACCATCGCCCGGCAGGCGGCCGGATCAGCGACGTCGACCTCGAGCGCCTCGGCCTTGGCGCCCAGCGCGGTCAGCTCGGCGACAGCCGCCGCGGTCTTCGCCTGGTTG
>Ga0134126_10011231_pt1 | contig 11292 bp, 8 predicted proteins | sample KB31752_FD_96881 | JGI IMG/M metagenome (GOLD analysis project Ga0134126, IMG submission 96881) | Terrestrial soil microbial communities with excess Nitrogen fertilizer from Kellogg Biological Station, Michigan, USA - KB3-175-2 | ecosystem: Environmental > Terrestrial > Soil > Unclassified ... | reverse complement strand
GAACACCATCGCCCCCGCCCCCGCCGCCCTGGCCACCCTCGACGACCTCTACCACTACGCCACAGCCCACGGCATCCCGCCACCAGCCAAGATCAACACAGCGTGTTAATAACTGACGCGCCCTTACGACATGAGAGCAACAACCACGTCGTTAGGAAGGCCCCGCCGAGCCTGCCAGAGCTGGCGGAATGAGCCTGGAGGTGCTGGCGGGCCGCTCGGGATAAGTGAGGCTGGCGGGGCTAGGTGCCTGGCGGGGTTGAAGGTGCTGGCGGGTGGCTCTTGGTGGGCGAGGCTGGCGGGGCTGCTGCGCCGCTCGGACGGTCTGGGTGGAGTGGGGCTGGCGGGGCGGGGCTGGTGCGCCGGGCTGGCTAGAGGTGGACGGCGGCTAGGAGGGAGGCGTAGCTGCGCACCAGGGTCGCGCGCTCGGCGGCGATCAGCGAGCTGTGCGGCGGGCAGCCCTGGCCCACCCACTTGTCCGACAGGTCCATCGCCTCGGCTCGCAGCTTGGCGGCGGGCCGGACCGCAGCCTCATCCACGCTGTACAGGTAGGCGTACAGCCGGGCTAGCGCCATGACCAGCTCCTCGCTGCCGTTCGGGTGCTGCTGGCGCTCGCGGTGCGCGGCCCACCAGGCCACCTCGAGCTCGGCCGCCCTGGCCGGGTCGGCGGGACCGCCGTGAGCCAGCCGGAGCAGCGCGTAGAACCGCCGCATGCAGCGCCGGGCGCCGTCCGGATCGTTGCTGCCGGGGTTGGGCGCCCAGAGCTGGTTGGCCCGCAGCACCAGCCAGGCGCCGTGCAGCGTCCGGGGCCAGTCCATCCGGAATGCCCGGTGCACGAGCGCGACCAACAGCCCGAGCAGCCGAAGCCACTGCCGACGGTAGTAGGCCACCCAGACCGCGGACTCCAGGTGCCCGACCTCAACCGGGTTGAACGACCGTAGCGGGCCCGGATCCCTGGCCGCCAAGGCGTAAGCACCTCCGGCCGCTCCGGTCGCCTCCGCGGCCCCGGAACCCCCGGCCGTCCCGGCGGCGTCGGAGTCCCCCGCCCCCGCCCCGGTCCCCCCGGTCGCCCCGGAGACACCGACAGCCCCAGACTCCCCGGCAGCCCCAGAGGCCCTGGCAGCCCTTGAGGCACCGGTCGTCCCGGCAGCCCCAGAGGCCCTGGCAGCCCTTGAGGCACCGGTCGTCCCGGCAGCCCCAGAGGCACCGGCCGCCGCCCCAGACTCCCTGGGCGCCTCAGAGGCCCTGGGCGCCCCAGAGGCACCGGCCGTCCTGGCAGGCCCAGAGGTGCCGGCAGCCCCAGAGGCACCGGCCGTCTCGGCCGCCTCGAACATGCGCACCACAGCCCCCATAGGTGGTCTGCGCGCCCCGCGGGCGCTCCCGTTCCCGCAGCGTAGTACGGTGGCCCGGCCGTCGGCGCGCGCCAACGCCGCCAGCATGCTGGCAACACGCCGCCAGATCGGCTGTTGCGGGCCGGAGGTTTGACGTGCAGGGGACCCGGCGTTAATGTTCGGAACTGGCACTCGCTAAGGTAGAGTGCTAACGCGACACGTTGGTCTGGCACCCGCGACGGCAGGCTGAGCGTGGTCGCCCTCTCTCAATATTCAGCTAGCCCTTTCCGGAGGGGGAGGTCAGATCGTGACGACCGCCACCAAGGTTGTTCTCAAGCCGCTCGAAGACCGGATCGTGGTGCGCCCGCTCGAGGCTGAGCAGACCACCGCGTCCGGCCTGGTTATCCCGGACACCGCCAAGGAGAAGCCCCAGGAGGGCGAAGTTCTGGCCGTGGGTCCGGGCCGGTTCGACGATGCGGGCGCCAAGCGCGTTCCGATGGACGTCAAGGTCGGGGACGTTGTGCTGTACAGCAAGTACGGCGGCACCGAGGTCAAGTACCACGGCGAGGAGTACCTCGTGCTCTCCGCTCGTGACGTGCTGGCCGTCATCGAGAAGTAAAGAAGTTTCTGCGGAACGCGTACGTGCCCGGCCCCGGGATATGTCCGGGCCGGGCACGCGTGCGCAGCGGGCCTGACGGCCAGAAGGCCGTCATGCCCAGGCAATTCAGGACATTCACGCAACAGGGCTGAGGTACTCAATGGCCAAGAGCTTGGAGTTCGACGAGGACGCGCGGCGGGCGCTGGAGCGCGGTGTGAACCGGCTCGCCGACGCGGTCAAGGTGACATTGGGTCCCAAGGGCCGCAATGTCGTGATCGACAAGAAGTGGGGCGCGCCCACCATCACCAACGACGGCGTCACCGTCGCCCGTGAGGTGGACCTGGAAGACCCGCGGGAGAACCTGGGCGCTCAGCTCGCCCGCGAGGTAGCCACCAAGACCAACGACGTGGCTGGTGACGGTACGACCACCGCCACCGTGCTGGCCCAGGCCATGGTTCAGGCCGGCCTGCGCAGCGTCGCGGCGGGCGCGAACCCGATGGCGCTCAAGCGCGGGATCGACGCCGCGGCCGCCTCGGTGGCCGAGCGCCTGCTCAAGTCGGCCCGCGAGGTCGAGGAGCAGGGCGAGATCGCCAACGTGGCCACGGTCTCCGCTCAGGACGCCAAGATCGGCGAGCTGATCGCCGAGGCGTTCGACAAGGTCGGCAAGGACGGTGTCATCACCGTCGAGGAGTCGCCGACCATGGGCCTGGAGCTCGAGTTCACCGAGGGCATGCAGTTCGACAAGGGCTACATCTCGGCGTACTTCGTCACCGACCCGGAGCGGATGGAGGCGGTCTACGAAGACGCCTACATCCTGCTCGACGGCGGCAAGATCTCGGCCATGGCCGAGTTCCTGCCCCTGCTCGAGAAGGTCGCGCAGACCAAGAAGCCGCTCGTGATCATCGCCGAGGACGTCGACGGGGAGGCGCTGTCCACCCTGGTGGTCAACAAGATCCGCGGCCTGCTCAACGTCGTCGCGGTCAAGGCGCCCGGCTTCGGTGACCGCCGCAAGGCGATGCTGGACGACATGGCCATCCAGACCGGCGGCCAGGTCGTCAGCGAGGAGGTCGGCCTCAAGCTGGACCAGGTCGGCCTCGAGGTGCTGGGCCAGGCCCGGCGCGTCGTGGTGACCAAGGACACCAGCACCATCGTGGATGGCGGCGGCGAGGCGTCCGCGGTCGCGGACCGGATCCGTCAGCTGCGGGCCGAGATCGAGGGCACCGACTCCGACTGGGACCGCGAGAAGCTCCAGGAGCGGGTGGCCAAGCTGGCCGGGGGCGTGGCCGTGCTGCGCGCCGGGGCCGCCACCGAGGTCGAGCTCAAGGAGAAGAAGCACCGGCTCGAGGACGCCATCTCGGCCACCCGTGCCGCCATCGAGGAGGGCATCATCCCCGGCGGCGGCAGCGCGCTTGTGCAGGCCGCCAGCGCGCTGGATGACCTGGGCTTCACCGGCGACGAGGCGACCGGCGTGAACGTCGTCCGCCAGTCGCTGGTGGCCCCGGCCCGGTGGATCGCGGAGAACGCGGGCGCCGAGGGCGGCGTGGTTGTCGCGGCGATCGGCGACCTGCCGGTCGGCCACGGCTACAACGCCGCGACCGGCGAGTACGGCGACCTGATGGCTCAGGGCGTCATCGACCCGGTCAAGGTGACCCGCTCGGCGGTGCAGAACGCCGCCTCCATCGCGGGCATGCTGCTCACCACCGAGGTGCTGGTGACGGAGAAGCCCGAGCCCGAGGCCGCCGAGGCCAACGGGCACGGTCACGGTCACGCTCACTGACCTCTTCTGTCAGTCTGGGCAATAGGGCCCGGCGCGCCTCCCGGCGTGCCGGGCCCTTCCCGTCTCCAACCCGTGCCCGGCGCGCTCAGGCGTGCCGGGCCCTTCCCGTGTCCAAACCTGACGAATAACCACGAATACGATTAACGGACTCGGCCGAGTGGCTTGACCGTCTTTTCAGCCCGAATGGTCCCTGTCTAATCCAGTACGCCTATTCACTCTAAGTAATGGACGGCTACTCATCGTAACAAGATATGGCTAGCCCATTACTGTGACCTTTCTGTTGCATCAGATGATGTTGACCCTGACCTGATCCGCGGGCATGACCGCTACGGGGAGTACCGGAGACGCGACACCGTAGCTGGACCAGGGGGGCCAATGAACACACAGGTAGAAGCCATTAACCGGGTCAGCATGCACGACCTGACCGCGCAGGCCGTCGGCGGCCAGCCCGCGGCCATCGACACCTTACTGCGGCAGATCAGGCCCATGGTGCTGCGCTACTGCCGGGCTCGGCTCGGCCGCATTTCCGGACACCATCACGTCGCCGATGATGTCGCCCAGGAGGTATGCATCGCGCTGGTGTCGGCGCTGCCGCGCTATCGCGACATGGGCCGCCCCTTCGCCTCATTCGTGTACGGCATCGCCTCCCATAAGGTGGCCGACGCCATGCGCAGCGCGGCCAACATGGCCATACCGACCGAGGACCTGCCCGACGGGCCCGACGACCGGCCAGGGCCCGAGGAGACCGCCGTGGCCTACCTGGAGGCCGAGCGCGTGCGAGCGCTGCTGCGCCGACTGCCGGAACAGCAACGCGAGCTATTGGTGCTCCGGGTGCTGGCCGGGATGTCGGCCCAGGAGACCGGCAACGAGCTCGGCATGTCCGCCGGCGCCGTCCGGGTCGCCCAGCACCGGGCCCTGGCTCGGCTGCGGGCCATCGTCCGAGAGGAGTCCATCGCCTGACCCCCCTGGGCTCCCTGTTCCCCCGTGGCAGAGAGCCCAGCCCGCCGGGGGGCCGGCCGCGTCCCGCGCCCGGCCCCCCGGCCCCCGGCCCACCACCAAACCCCGGGGGCCGGCCGCGTCCCGCGCCCGGCCCCGGCCGATTACCAACCCCGAGGGCTCGCCCAGGTCAGCGTCCCCCGTCGCTGCCTGGGCGAGCCCATGGCCGTTGCCTGGGCCCGGCCGGGCGTGGCGAGGCCGGTCTGGGCAGCGCCGGGCGGCGCGCTTACTAGGATGAACGCATCCCAGAACTCGGCCGATGGAAACGTGACATGAGCGACGACGTGAAGTTCAGCCCGCCCGCCCTGACATTCGACGACGTGCTCCTGCTGCCCGCGCACTCGACCCTGCTGCCTAGCGAGGCCGACATCTCGGCCCGGCTGACGAAGCGGATCACGCTGCGGATCCCGCTGCTCTCCTCGGCCATGGACACCGTGACCGAGGCCCGGATGGCCATCGCCATGGCCCGCCAGGGCGGCGTGGGCGTCCTGCACCGCAACATGTCGGTGGAGGAGCAGGCCCAGCAGGTGGACATGGTCAAGCGATCCGAGGCCGGAATGATCACCAACCCGGTGACCTGCCGCCCGGACGCCACGCTGGCCGACGTCGAGGAGTTGTGCGGCCGGTACCGGATCTCCGGCGTGCCGGTGATCAGCGAGGACCGGGTGCTGCTGGGGATCGTGACGAACCGGGACATCCGCTTCGAGTCCGACCACCACCGCATGGTCGCCGACGTGATGACCCCGATGCCGCTGATCACGGCGCCGCCGGGGGTGAGGCGCGAGGAGGCGCTGCGGCTGCTGGGCCAGAACAAGGTGGAGAAGCTGCCGCTGGTCGACGCCGAGGGCCGGCTGTGCGGGCTGATCACCGTCAAGGACTTCGCCAAGAGCGAGAAGTTCCCCAATGCGGCCAAGGACGACGACGGCCGGCTGATCGTCGGCGCGGCCGTGGGCGTGGGCGAGGACGCCAAGCAGCGGGCCCAGGCGCTGACCGACGCGGGCGCCGACTTCCTCATCGTGGACACCTCGCACGGCCACGCCCAGGGCGTGCTGGACATGATCACCCAGCTCAAGGCCAACGTGCGGGTCGAGGTGATCGGCGGCAACGTAGCCACCAGGGCCGGCGCCCAGGCGATGATCGACGTCGGCGCGGATGCGATCAAGGTCGGCGTCGGGCCGGGCTCGATCTGCACCACCCGGGTCGTGGCCGGGGTCGGCGTGCCCCAGATCACCGCGATCTACGAGGCCTCGCTGGCCGCCCGCCCGGCCGGCATCCCGGTCATCGGCGACGGCGGCCTCCAGTACTCGGGTGACATCGCCAAGGCCATCGCGGCCGGGGCCGACACCGTCATGCTGGGCAGCCTGCTGGCCGGCTGCGAGGAGGGCCCGGGCGAGATGGTGTTCATCCACGGCAAGCAGTTCAAGCTGTACCGGGGGATGGGCTCGCTGGGCGCGATGCGCAACGCCGAGCGCGGCCGCTCGTACTCCAAGGACCGCTACTTCCAGGACGACGTGCTGCGCGAGGACAAGCTGGTGCCCCAGGGCGTCGAGGGCCAGGTGCCCTACCGCGGGCCCCTGTCGGCCGTGGCCGACCAGCTCACGGGCGGGCTGCGCGCGGCCATGGGCTACTGCGGCGCCCGGACCATCGCCGAGCTGCAGCAGGCCCGGTTCACCCAGATCACCGGTGCCGGACTGGCCGAGAGCCACCCGCACGACATCGAGATGGTGGCCGAGGCCCCCAACTACGGCGGCCGGCGGGGCTGAGCCGGACCGGGGCTGAGCAGATAAAGCTGAGCAGATGAAGCTGAGCGGAGACTTGAACACGTGACTCAGGTGGAAATCGGCCGCGGCAAGAGCGGCCGCCGGGCCTACGCCCTCGACGAGATCGGCATCGTTCCCTCCCGGCGCACCCGGCACCCCGAGGAGGTGTCGATCGCCTGGCAGATCGACGCCTACCGGTTCGAGCTGCCGCTGGTGGTCGCGCCCATGGACAGCGTGGTCTCGCCGAGCACCGCGATGCGGATCGGCTCGCTCGGCGGGCTGGCCGTGCTCGACCTGGAGGGGCTGTGGACCCGCTACTCCGATCCCGAGCCCCTGCTGGCCGAGGTGGCCGAGCTTGACGACGAGGCGGCCACCCGGCGGCTCCAGGAGATCTACGCCGAGCCGATCAAGGAAGACCTGATCGGGGCCAGGATCGAGGAGATCCGCTCGGCCGGGGTGACCACCGCGGCCCGGCTGTCCCCGCAGAAGACGGCCCGCTACTACAAGGCGGTGCTGGACGCCGGGGCCGACATCTTCGTGATCCGCGGCACCACGGTGTCGGCCGAGCATGTCTCCGGCCAGGCCGAGCCGCTGAACCTCAAGCAGTTCATCTACGAGCTGGACATCCCGGTGATCGTGGGCGGCTGCGCCACCTACACCGCCGCGCTGCACCTGATGCGGACCGGGGCGGCCGGCGTGCTGGTCGGCTTCGGCGGCGGCTCCGGTCACACCACCGCCGCCGTCCTCGGCGTGGCCGTGCCGGTGGCCACCGCGGTGGCCGACGTGGCCGCCGCGCGGCGCGACTACCTGGACGAGTCGGGCGGCCGGTACGTGCACGTGATCGCCGACGGCGGGATGACCCGCAGCGGCGACATCGCCAAGGCGCTGGCCCTGGGCTCGGACGCGGTGATGGTCGGCTCGCCGTTCGCCCGCTCGGCCGAGGCCCCCGGCCGCGGCTACCACTGGGGCAGCGAGGCCCACCACCCCGAGCTGCCGCGCGGGGCCAGGGTCCGGGTCGGCACCATCGGCACGATTGAACAGATCCTGCACGGCCCGTCAACGATGGCCGACGGATCGATGAACCTCATGGGAGCACTGCGGCGGACCATGGCCACCTCCGGGTACTCCGACCTGAAGGAGTTCCAGCGGGTGGAGGTCGTGGTCACTCCGAGTGCGGCCGCCCGATAGCGCCCGGCCGGCGTAGCGTGCAAGAGGTGACTGCCGACACGAGGAACACCCGGCTGGGCCCGGCCGAGCGGGACCGGGCCCTGGCCGCGATGGCCCGCATCGAGCACCAGGTGCTGGTGGTCGGCGGCGGCGTGGTCGGCGCCGGGGTGGCCCTGGACGCGGCCACCAGGGGACTGTCGGTCGGGCTGGTCGAGGCGCGTGACTTCGGGTCCGGCACCTCGTCGCGGTCCAGCAAGCTCATCCACGGCGGCCTGCGCTACCTGGAGCAGCTCAATGTCGGCCTGGTCCGGGAGGCGCTGACCGAGCGGTCGCTGCTGCTCCAGCGGCTCGCGCCGCACCTGGTCCGCCCGGTGTCGTTCCTGTTCCCGTTCACCCACCACGTCTGGGAGCGCGCCTACATCGGCGCCGGCGTGACCGCCTACGACCTGCTTGGCCTGTCCATGGGCCAGGCCAAGGGCCTGCCCGGCCACCGCCAGCTGACCCGGCACGCCGCGCTGCGGCTGGCCCCGGCGCTCAAGCGCTCCGCCGTCACCGGCGCGCTGGTCTACTGGGATGCCCAGGTCGACGACGCCCGCTACGTGGTGACGCTGCTGCGCACCGCGGCCGGCTACGGGGCCAACGTGGCCTCACGGACCCAGGTAACCGGCTTCCTGCGCGAGGGCGAGCGGGTCACCGGCGTCCGGGCCGTGGACCTGGAGACCGGCTACGAGCTGGAGATGCGGGCCCAGCAGGTGGTGAACGCCACCGGCGTGTGGACCGACGAGATCCAGGAGATGGTCGGCGGCCGGGGCATGATCAACGTCCGGGCCTCCAAGGGCATCCACCTGGTCGTGCCCCGCGACCGCATCCACTCCAGCACCGGCATCATCTTGCGCACGGCGGCCAGCGTGCTGTTCGTGATCCCCTGGGGACGGCACTGGATCATCGGCACCACCGACACCGACTGGTCGCTGGACAAGGCCCACCCGGCGGCCAGCCGCACCGACATCGACTACCTGCTCAGCCAGCTCAACCGGGTCCTGGCCGTCCCGCTGACCAGGGATGACGTGGAAGGCGTGTACGCCGGGCTGCGGCCGCTGCTGACCGGCGAATCAGAGTCCACCTCCAAGCTGTCCCGCGAGCACACCGTGGCCCACCCGGTGCCCGGCCTGGTGATGATCGCCGGCGGCAAGTACACCACCTACCGGCTCATGGCCAGGGACGCCGTCGACGCCGTGGCCCACGGCCTGGACGGCCGGGTCGCCCCGTCCTGCACCGATGTCGTCCCGCTGGCCGGGGCCGACGGCTTCGCCGCCCTGTGGAACTCCCGGTACGCGCTGGCCCGCTCGTCCGGCCTGCACGTGGCCCGGATCGAGCACCTGCTGCGCCGCTACGGCTCCCTGACCGGCGAGGTGCTCGACCTGGTCGCGTCCGACCCCAGCCTGGGCAAGCCGCTGACCGGGGCCGACGACTACCTGCGGGCCGAGGTCGTCTACGCGGCCACCCACGAGGCCGCCCGCCACCTCGACGACGTGCTGACCCGCCGCACCCATGTGTCCATCGAGAGCTGGGACCGCGGCCTGGGCGCCGCCCAGGAGGCGGCCGCGCTGATGGCCGGGCCGATGGGCTGGAAGTCCCGGCAGGTGGCCAGGGAGCTGGAGAACTTCGGGGCCCGGGTGGCGGCCGAGCACGCCTCCCAGGACGCCGTCACCGACCAGGACGCCGACGCGATCCGGCTCGGGGCCTCGGACATCGTCCCGGTCGTCAGCAACGGCGCCGTCATCGCCTGACCGGCGCTCACTCCGCCCCGACCGCGCGCCCATTGACGGCCCCTGCCTCCGGAGTTATGTTCCGCTCAACCTGCGGTGGCACGAGGTCGACAGCTGGCGCGAGGAGCTCGGAGATGATCAGGTCACTTGGCATCGGGCGGCGTACCGCCGCGCTGCTGACCGGGCTGCTGCTGATCGGCGCCCTGGTCACCATCCTGTCCGGGTCCGCGCAGGCGTCGGTGCCCAATCACTGGGGCTTCGCCTTCGTCAGCGCGCCGTCGGTGCCGGGCATCCCGCCCGCCGCCCACCAGGCGGGCAACTGGCCGCCGGCCTTCAAGGTGCACACCTCGCCCGGCGCGCCGGGCCGGGTGACTGTGCGCTTCCCGCAGATCGGGGTCAAGGGCGGCGTCGTCCACGTGACCGCGGTCACCGACACCGCGACCTGGTGCCAGGCCCAGCAGTGGGCCAAGTCGGGCGCCGACGAGATCGTCGTGGTGCGCTGCTACAAAGCCTCCGGCGTGCCGGTGTTCGTGCCGTTCGTGGTCATGTTCTCGCAGAGCTCCAAGGCCCCGTTCCCGGCCGGGCGGGCCTACGGCTACCTGCGCTACCAGCCCGGCTCCGGCGTCGTGACCAGCTTCAACTCAGCCGGGGGCGGCAACGTCGTGGCCCAGGTCGCCGTCGGGGTGTGGCAGGTGACCCTGCACGGCCTGGGCTCGGCCGGGCCCGCGGGCAACGTCCAGGTCACGCCGGTCAACCCGACCGTCCCGGCCAAGTGCGAGGTGTCCCTGTGGACCTCGTCCAAGCCGGCCCAGTCGATCCGGGTCCGCTGCTACCACCCGGGCACGGCGCCCATGAACACCGGCTGGACGCTCAGCTACCAGCGCCGCCGGGCCATCACGGGCACCCCGTTGACCGTAAAGCCGGCCGCGTTCGGTTACACCTTCGACAACAAGCCGGCCGTGGCCGGCCCCTACGCCCCCGCCCCGCCGGCGCTCAACTTCAACTCGGCCGGCGCCATCAACACCGTCGTGCGGTCCGGGGGCGGGCTGCGCCTGGTCACGTTCCCTCAGGTCGGCCGGCTGCCCAACACCGTCCTGGTGACCCCGTTCCAGGCCACGCCGGGCGGGTTCTGCAACCTGATCAGTCCCTGGGCCACCACCGGCCCGCCCGGCAACGTGATCGTGCGTGACGTGGGTTGCTACACCGCCGCGGGCGGGCCCGCCAACCGCCCCTCGCTGATCACCTACTCGGCCTCGCGCTAGCCCTAGCCCGGCCGTGCCCTCACCCCAACTAGACTTCCGCCATGTCCGCACCACGCGTGTTCTCCGGCATTCAGCCCACGGCCGACTCGTTCCACATCGGCAACTACCTGGGCGCGGTCCGTCAGTGGGTGGCCCTGCAGGAGACCCACGAGACCGTCTACTGCGTGGTCGACCTGCACGCCATCACCATGCCCCAGAAGCCCGCCGACCTGCGCCGCCGGACCAGGATCGCGGCCGCCCAGCTGTTCGCCGCCGGGCTGGACCCGGACCGGTCCATCGTGTTCGTGCAGAGCCACGTGGCCCAGCACGCCGAGCTGGCCTGGGTGCTGTCCTGCATCACCGGCTTCGGCGAGGCCAGCCGGATGGTCCAGTTCAAGGACAAGTCGGCCAAGGGCGGCGCGGAGTCGGCCAGCGTCGGCCTGTTCACCTACCCGATCCTGCAGGCGGCCGACATCCTCCTGTACGGCACCGACCAGGTGCCGGTGGGCGAGGACCAGCGCCAGCACCTCGAGCTGACCCGGGTGCTGGCCCAGCGGTTCAACCACCGGTTCGGTAACACCTTCGTGGTGCCCGACGCCTACATCCTGCCCGAGGTGGCCAAGATCTCCGACCTGCAGGACCCGGCCATCAAGATG
>Ga0134126_10011229_pt1 | contig 11293 bp, 10 predicted proteins | sample KB31752_FD_96881 | JGI IMG/M metagenome (GOLD analysis project Ga0134126, IMG submission 96881) | Terrestrial soil microbial communities with excess Nitrogen fertilizer from Kellogg Biological Station, Michigan, USA - KB3-175-2 | ecosystem: Environmental > Terrestrial > Soil > Unclassified ... | reverse complement strand
GGCGCCAGCGCGACTGAAGCGCAGCGAAGCGCAGCGGAAGGAATCCCGAGAAGCGCCAACGGTGCGACGCGGGACGACTGAAGCGCAGCGAAGCGCAGCGGAAGGAATCCCGAGAAGCGCCAACGGTGCGACGCGGGACGACTGAAGCGCAGCGAAGCGCAGCGGAAGGAATCCCGAGAAGCGCCAGCGGCGCGACGCGGGACGACTGGAGCCAAGCGCAGCGGGAAGGAACCCCCAGAAGCCCCAACGGCGCCACGCGGGACGACCGGCCGCCGCCGACCCCCGGAACCTCTCTCACGCGGAAGCCAATGGACCGAACACCTTCATCACGAACACGGCCTTGCCGGAGCCGGGCTCCAGCCCTTCGAACGTGACGCGAAGCTCGCGCCGCACGACATCCAGGACTTCATCATAGGGGCCGAACACCTGCGTGCTCATACTGTTCGAGACCACCCGAAGGCGACTATCGGCGCTCAACCGCTCGATAAAGCGGTGAATCACCTCGGTAAACTCCGCCTGCAGCGGGTAGAGGCTGATTTCGACACCGATGTCCATATTGTTCCTGCCATGACGCGGACGCGATTGCAGTATTGCACGTTGCAATTCCTGGGACCCCATCCTTGGCTAGATAGGTCTAAAATCGCGCCCCACGTCTTATCCGGCGCATGAAGAAGATGCGGAAGATCCAGGTTCACCAGGTCGATGCTTTCACCCGAGAACGCTTTACCGGCAATCCCGCCGGCGTCGTGCTGAACGCCGACGGCCTTTCTGACGGGCAGATGCTGGCAATCGCCCGCGAGCTCAACAACGCGGACACGGCCTTCATCCTCTCCCCCGAAAGCGAGGATCACAATTTGCGGGCGCGCTTCTTCACGCCCCGCACAGAAGCGGGCTTCGTGGGACACGCAACGGTTGCCGCTCACTACGTCCTCTCGCGCCGGCATGAAGCTCCACGTCACCTTCGCCAGAAATCCAAGGCGGGCACGGTGGACATCGAGATCCGGGGGGTCGCGGACGACCGTAGTATCGCCATCCGACAAAGCACCCCGCCCTTGGGCCGCGAGCTGAACGATCGCGAGCGTCTTGCAGTTCTGGACGCTCTGGCGCTGGCCACCGACGATCTGGACATCCGCTGCCCGTTGCGCATCGTTGGCGCCAGCAGCACCCGACTCATGGTCGGTGTGCGCGGCCAGGAGGCTTTGCGACACCTGAAGCCGGACACGACTCGGCTCACCACGCTTTCGGCGCAGATCGGCGCAGCCGGCTACTTTGTTTTCACGCTGACGCACGGCGCAGGCGATCACCTGACCGAGTCGCGGATGTTCTGTCCAGCGCTGGGCATCAACGAGGACCCGGTGAGCGGCAACGCGCACGGCCTCCTTGGTGTCTACCTCTCCCAATCCGGCTTGTTGCAACGGGGCGAGCCGCGGACAGTCTTCAGCGGCATCCAGGGCCACTCACTGCACCGACCCGGCCGCGTGGAAGTCGAGTTGGAATTCAAGGACGGCAGTGTGGACGCCGTTTGGATCATCGGTCAGGCGATATCGATTTTCGAGACCGAGATCGTTCTGTGACCGTATTCGTCCCCTTGATGGCGCTGGCCGACGTTCGCCAGGGAAGCATGCAGGCTCGAGTCCTGGAAGGACGCGAGCTCGTGGTCTGTCACACGAAGGAAGGGCTGTTCGCGCTCGACAACATCTGCACGCATGCACATGCAAGGATGTGCGAGGGCCGATTGAGAGCCACCCGGCTTGTCTGCCCTCTGCACGGCGCGTCGTTCGACATCCGCGACGGACGCGTGCTCGGCCCGCCGGCCACGGTCCCCCTGGGCACATACCAGGTCCGTGTAGTGAACGGGACGATCGAGGTCGCCCTCAGCCCCGCTCCAGCGCTGTAGACGCTCGGGCGCTAGCCAGCCAGATAAACACGATTGCAAACACCGTGACGGCGGCGCCGGACAGGAATGGCGCGCTCGGACCGAATGCCGCATAGATCGGCCCCGACACGAACGGCCCGATCACCCTCGCCAGACTGCTGCTCGACTGATAGGTACCCATCACGGCGCCACGGTCGTGTAGGTCCGCCTGCTTGGAGGCAAGTGACGAGGCGCTCGGATTGAATGCGCCGACGCCCACGCCACATAGCGCCAAGCCCAAACCAGTGATGGCCAGGCTCGGTGCTTCCGCGATGGTCACGAGCCCTGCAACGTAGGCCAGGACACCCAGCGTTGCCAGCTTTGCTTCACCCAGACGAGGCACCAACACCCGCACGCCACCGCCTTGCATGAGTACGGCGAGACAGGCGAGACAAAACATGAGCAAGCCCACCGTGCGCGGCCCGAAACCAAACTTGTTCAAGGCCCAGATCGCGAGAATCGACTCGAGGATGGCCTGCGAGAACGTCACGAGCAGCGCTGCCGTCGCCAGGAAACGCAGCGCAGGCCGTTCCAGCAACAAACGCAATGGACCGACACGCGCACGAGAGCGATGCTCCATGCGATGCTCCACCGTGTTGCTCTCAGGCAGCAGGAACGTGACCAGCGCGATAGCAAACAGGCTCAATGAGGCGGAGACCACCGCGGGCAGCACAAAACTCGCGGCCTGCAGGTTATTGCCCGCCAGCAACCCGCCGATCGCCGGCCCGAGCGTGAACCCGATACCGATCGCCGCGCCAACCATGCCGAGTGATGCCGCGCGCTTTTCCGGCGCGCTGACGTCAGAGGCGTAAGCGAACGCGGCAGCGATATTGCCTGCCATGAATCCGCCGAGGATCCGTGAGGCGAACAGCCATCCGAGACTGCTGGCCAGGCCCAAAATAAGATAAGAAACACAGGCGCCGGCAAGACTCGAAATGAGGATCGGCCGCCGCCCGTAGCGATCGCTGAGCCGACCCCACAAAGGAGCCGCAATCAGCTGGCACAGCGAGTACGAGCCGAACAGCGCGGTGATTACCGCCGGTTGAGCACCGAAGCGGTCCGCCATGTACGGCACCAGCGGAATGAGGATGCCGAACCCCAGAATGTCAATGACGCTGACAAGAAACAGCGACCCGAGTTGTCTGTTTCTCATCTTGTCAAATGACCGGGTACGATGTTGGAGATATCCGCGCCCGGACGCGCCTGGGGCGGCCGATAGTCGCGCGCCGCGCGAATGATCAGATTCGCAATGCGCGAGTCATCCCAATCGGCCGCGTGCACCGGCCGGCGCCCCATCCGCAGAATCGTCAGGTGCATGGATGGCACGATCCAGAGGCGATTGCCGCCCTTGCCGGCGGCGACACTGAACACATCATCGAGCGCGTAAGGCTCCGAGCCGGCCGGGTTGGTTTTACCGAGCCGTACATAAGAGCCGTAGTCGTTGTTTCCCTTGGCCGGCACGAGCATGCGCGCGATCCAGCCCGGGCGGATGACTTCGTCACCGCGATAGTTCCCCTCTTTCACCAGCAATTCCGCAACCCGAATCCAGTCCCCCTGACGAGCCAGCATGCAGCAATCGGCGTGCGCTGTCCCACCGGTCCGGTCGAGCCACAGCCAGGCATCCCCCGCACCGATCCGCCTCCATAGAGCGTCCGAAACGAACTGCGCGTAGCGCATCCCGGTGGCGCGCTCGATCACCAAGGCCAGCAGCTGTGGATCGGCACTCTGTTCCTGCCAATCCTCGCCGGGTTTACTCGCCAATGGCTCGGCGAGAGCGGCGCTCAGCACATCCGACCCGAGAGAGTCGCGCACGCTGGGCGCCCACGGATTGAGCGAGGGCTCGGGTGCGCGCAGACCGCTGGACATCTTGAGGAGTTGGTTCACGGTGATAGTACCGCGGGGATCCTCACGCCACTGTGTAATAAAGTTGCCGATCGGCTCGTCCGGCCAGTGGATCTGGCGTCGGGACAGTGCGACGCCCGCAGCCAGCGCCGCGACGACACGGGCGAACGACTGTCCATCCTCCACCGTGTCGAATCCCGTTCCCTGCCAGTACTTCTCAAAAACGATGTGCTCGTGGCGGGTGACGATCAGAGCGCTCGAGTCGTGCTCCTGTGCATACGAGGCCGCGGCTTCGAGGGATTTGCGGTCCAATGCCTCCGTTTCCGGAGCCACTCGCGGCGCCGGCGGCTCGTTACCGCCAACGATCCGCTCCCGCGGCTCATAAAGGGGAAACGACGGGCCAGAGTTTCCCGTGACAGCCCGGAAGTAGCGCTTCCAGAAAACCGGCTCGCGCGCGATGGCCGCGACCACGATCACGGCCGCGGCGAGCAACGCCCATTTCCCAACACCCTTCACCCGCTACCTCGCGTGCTCACCTGACGCCTTACTCCGACACGCGGCCGTGCAGCGCGCACCGGCCCACAATACTTCGCTTCGCCGCCTCGGAGCTCCAGCTCGTGGGTAACACAGTCCGGCCATTCGGGCCGATGATGCGTCGTCATGACCACGGCAGCGCCGTCAGCGACCATAGCCTCGACCTGACTTCGCAGGGAGCGACGCGTCGGACCATCCACGCCCGCAAAAGGCTCATCCAGCAATAGCAGCTCCGGATGCCGTACCCAGGCACGGGCGAACAGTACACGACGAAGCTGTCCGTACGACAGCTCCCTCAGATTCCGGGTTGCCAACTCGGTGAGGCCGAAGAACGCCAGAGAGCGCCGCGCACCAGCCCGATCGGCCGCAGTCGGAGCGTCGTTCAAGCCAATGCTGGCGTGCCGCCCTGACTGCACGACCTCGGCGACGGTGAGGTGTTGGGGATGATCGGCCTGCAGGTGCGGGGCGACCAGCCCTACGCGCCGCTTGAATACTTCCAGTGGCACGCCGGGCTCGATTCCAACCCGCTCGATGCGGCCGCCAACAGCAACGCCGTGGTCACCGTACAGCGTCCTCAGGAGCGAGGTCTTTCCAGAGCCGTTGCGGCCGTGGACGACCCAGCACTCTCCTGGGCGAACTTCCAAGGAAATATTTCGCAGTACCGGGTGCTCATCGAGATAGACGCAGGCCTGCGTCAACCGGACCAGAAATGGCGGCCTGCGCGCGCGGCGACGGACTCGCACCGGTGCGACCGAAGTGCAGCGGAGGGAATCCCGAGAAGCGCCAGTGGCGCGACGCGGGACGACGGGAAGCGAATCGTCGTGATCACTATTGAGCCAACGCTTCAGGGGCGCCCTACGCAGCGTACCGCTGTACACGATGCGCCCCTTCTCCAACACCAACGCGTGGGTCGCGCTCGCCGGCACGTCTTCGAGGCGATGCGTGGCTAACACCCAAGGCAGACGCGCACGCCGGGTGCGTTCCAGCCAGCGCACCGCGTGCTGATGATTGAGCTCATCCAGGCCATTCAACAGCTCATCCAGCAACAACAACTTCGGCCGTGACGCCAGCACTCGCGCCAACAACACCAGGCGGCGCTCGCCGTAGGAAAGCGATAGAAAGCGCCGTTTGGCGAGCTGCCGGACGGCCAGACGTCCCAACAGCGCATCGATACGCCGCCGGTCGTATGAATCCAGAGGATCGAGCGGGATATCGGTCCGATACAGGCCGGTTCCGACGACCTGCTCCACTGTGTGATTCCAGCCGTAGCGCTCGTACTTGTCCTGCCGTTCCGGCCCGACGTAGCCGATCTCGTCCTGCACCTCGAAAGGACCGGGCCACAGCTCGCCACGCCAGTGATAGTGACGCACCGCCTGGCCGCCCGGTGTGGGCCAGACCGAGCCGGCGATCAGCTTCAGCAGCTGAGTTTTACCGGCGCCATTGCCTCCGGCCAGCACCCAATGCTCTCCCGGACGGATCGTCCAGCTCACCTGCTCGAGGATCGTCCGGCCTTCACGCTCTAAATGGATGTCGGCCAGGCGCACCCCGACATAGCGTGCGTCCGCGCTCTTCATTCGCTTCATTGCACCTATTGTCGCATGCCCGCCGCGGCGACGTCGCAAGGAAGAGACATACAGTCCCGGCTGTGTTACGCACCGCGGCCCGCACCCCTGTGACCCCGATCGCAGATTCATCCTGTGTCGCGCGCCCGCCTCATTGCGAGCTCCAGCGCTCGTGATAGCGTTATGGGCTCAAAGGAACACCATGTCAGATTCAATACTCGCTGCCATCATTGCCGCGACCGCAACTCTGTCCGCGTCGCTCCTGCAACTGCGCTTTTCGATTGCAAAAGAGCTCGCCGCTCGCGCGCAGTCTCCCAGCAGCCGCAAGAAAAGCCGGGCGCCATTCATCGCGCTGTTCGTCGTGGTCGCCGCAGCCGCGGTAGCCGGCTTCGCACTGTCGCAATGGCTGACGGAAAACGAGCGCGTCGCACAGGGGACCCTCGAGCACGAGCTGCGAGCCCGAGTAGAAGAAATCAGCCGCACGGCAAACCAACTTGAGATCACGCGTGCGGGCGCGCGCGCCGAGATCGAGATGGGCGTGCTCCGCAGGATCGGCAGCGACGGCGTTGTTGTCATGGCCACCGTGGCACCGTGTCGTCCCTCAGTGGTAGTGAGCTCTGCAGGCGCCACCTCACCTCCGGGCGTGCCTGCCGAAGCGACGCCGCCTCCCGTCGCGGCATGCACAGAGACCGAAGCAAGCTCAATCACGTTGTGCGCGACAATTCCCAACAGCGCCACGGTCTCGGAAGTCGAACTATTCGCTCGCGCCGCGGATTCGGATGCGCCGTGGAGTACCGGCCGCCTGCTCCCCGGCCAGGAGTCGGGGCAGGCGCGCTTCGCCGAAAAATATGTCGAGACCCCCGAGGGACCGGGAACAAAACAAGTGTGTCAGGGCTTTTCCCACTGGTCCGCGGAGCATGCGCGCGCCGCGCGCATGGTGGTGCGCTACTCGCTCTGACTGCGCGCCACGAACGAGTTGCCAACTTCACGCCAGCAGACTAAGGTAAGCGTCTTGTTTGGTATATAATCATCAACGTAAAACCGGGGACTGCGAATGAAGCGAAATCACGACCGGGATGTTGCGCGCTGCACTGCTGAACTCGAGACTCTGCTACCCGAACTGGCTCACAAGCACACACCGTTGGTCCTGGTTGCCGCGCTCACCGAACAAGTCGCCAGCTCCTTACTCCAAACGCGGCAATCGCGGGAATGCACTCCGGAGCAAGTTCGGAACATCATCGCGCGCGTACGGCAACTCGCTTTCGCCGGTAGACCCCCTATTGCTCGGATGGCAGCCATCGCGCGGCGAGATCGTTGGCCTCTCGGCGACGTACCGCGGCGGGATTGAAGTTGACACGGACGTGAACATGGCTCGGCGATTGGCGGCTGTTGCTGTTGCGTAAGCGCTCGTGCGCGGCCAACGTCGCCAGATCAGCGCTTTCGCCAATCAACAGCGGACGCCAGTGCCCGGCGCCGAGACTGTTAGCGAAAATGAAGTTTCCAGGTCCGGGGCTGAGACTCGCGGGCCAGGAATGGACTTCGTAAGTGTAGAGCTCCCCTGAGAATCCCACCCACTTGTGGCGCACCTGCGCGCGTGGGTGCGGGCGGCGCGATCCGAGCAGCAGCCCATACGCGCCGGCTACCTCGAAGCCCGATGCTTCGTACAGCCGCCGTGCCGCAAGATTGTCCTCCCCTGTAAAAAGGATGAGCTTTTTGAAGCGATGATGGTCACGGCAATCCTGGATGAGGCGTTGCATCGCCGTGCGTGCGAACTGTTTGTTCCGATCGGCGGGCCTCGTATACACGCCGCCGATTTGCCCGACCGGACCGTAGGCCGCATTCAGCGCAACCGTGGCAACTAACTCCTCACCTATGAACGCACCCCACCACCAGTGCGCGCGGGTGCGCCTTGCAAACTCCGCTTCGTGGGCCCCGTCCACGACGGGCAAGGGCATTTGCATCTCGGCCAGGTACGCGGTATTGAGCCGCTCCCACTGTACGAAATCACTCGACTCCAGCGCCCGCACACTCAGTCCGTCGGGCGGTATTGTCGGCGGCACTGACTCGAGATTCTCCAGCGACAGGCGATAAAGCACGTCTCGCGAGCCCCGCCCCGGCTCGAACCAGGGATCCACGCGGACCAGATCCCACAGCGCTTGCGCAGTCGACCACTCGCCAGCCACCCCACAAATCCCGATGGCCTCCGATTCGCAGGCCTCGATGATCGGCTCGGCCAGGTCGGCGCGTCCGCCAGCTTGCACGAGCACATTGCCACGCCGGGTAAGACAGAACACGGCGACCACCTTGCCGCTCTCCTCCACCAGACGGTAGTTGCCGGAATTCCAGTGCTCGGTCAACTTCGGCCCGAAGCTGGCGAGATTCGACAGCAAGAACATGGAGGTCTCGATGTGCGCCTCGAGGAAGCCGCGGACACGCTCCAGATCCTCCATGCCGACGGTGCGGATCATATGAAACTCGGCCGCGGCACAGAACTTGCGGAGTGTTGGATGGACGTAAGCCTTGCTGGGAGCCAAGAGCGTAACGAGTGTCGAGGATGACTCAGGAATTGCATAATAGTGAGCCCTCTCTGTCGGGTGCGCTGCGACAGAAAGCCCAAGCGCTCGAGTCGGAAATCCGTGAGCGCAAGCGCATGGAGGGTGCCCTGCACGAGGCCGAACGGCGCCGCGACGAATTTCTGGCGACGCTCGCGCACGAATTGCGCAATCCGCTCGCTCCCATACGCAACGCGACCGAGATCATGAAGGTCGCCGACTCCGATCCGGCGCGCGTCGCCGCGGCGCGAGCCCTGATTGAAAGACAGATCGCGCACCTGGTTCGCCTCATCGACGACCTGCTGGATGTCTCTCGAATAACGCGCGGGCGGTTGCACCTGCGCATGCAGCGTATGGAGCTCTCGCGAGCCGTGGAGCTGGCACTGGAGACGACGCGCCCCCTTCTCGAGCGCAAACAGCAGCAACTCCTGGTTCAGACCGGCGCGCCGGTCATGGTCAATGGCGACCTGACACGGCTGGCCCAGATATTGACCATTCTGATCGACAACGGCTCGCAGTATTCCGACCCGGGCAGCTCGATCTTCCTGACCATCGGGCCACAGGACGGGCAACTGATGCTGCGACTGAGTGACACGGGTGTGGGCATAGCGCCCGAGCTGCTGCCGTGGGTGTTTGATATGTTCGCGCGCCCGAGCCCCCCGCGCATCGGTGCGCGCAGCGGACTGGGAATCGGGCTCACACTGGTCAAGCGCCTGGTGGAGCTCCACGGTGGTAGTGTCGAAGCCCATAGCGAAGGACTGAATCAAGGCAGCACGTTTACGGTGCGACTGCCCGTGGCCGCCTCGGACGGGCCGCCTGCCGGACTCGAAGAACCCGGGAACCGCATCGGATCGTAACGCGGCATAATCGCCGACTGCAAACTTACCTCGGAGATCTCGATGCCCGCGCCACAACGCAGGTCCGGCGTGCATGGGTGGGCCGTGCGCGTCCTGGTGGCGCTCGCACCGATCTGGTTGATCGGGATGCTCGATCGGGGACTTTGGACACCCGACGAGCCACGCGAAGCCGATATCGCCTGGCGCATGAGTCAGCAGAGCGACCGTACCTTGCCGCAGCTCGCGGGCACCCCGTTTCTGGAAAAGCCCCCACTGTCGTATTGGATGTCAGGGGGAGCCATCGCGCTCTTCGGCAACACCGCTCCAGCGGCCCGGTCCCCCAATATTCTGTACGCCATAGTGACCGCGCTGGCCATCGGAGGGCTGGCATTCACCATGTCCGGTAGCGCCGCTGCCGTCGTTGCGGCCCTCGTGGCGGCAACGACCCTCATCGTATTTCGGGTCAGCGTCTGGCTCGCCCCGGATGCGGGGTTGCTTGCCGGATGCGCGCTCGCGCTCCTGGGCGCCTACGTGGGTTACACCTCCCCCTCGAGCCGTCGCAAGCTCCTCGGCTACTGTCTGATGCATGTGGGTGCCGCAATGGGCTTCATGTCCAAGAGCGCACCCGGTTGGATGGGGCCCGTCCTGGCGTTGGCCGCCATCATTATCTGGGAACGCCGTTGGTCTGAATTGCTCCGGTGGGAGCTGTACGTCGGGTTTCTCCTGCAGATCGCCATCATCGGTCCCTGGATTTACGCCGTAACACGCACGGCACACGGCACAGATGCTCTGTTGACCCTGTTCTGGCACAACATCATGGGGCGCTTCACCCAGATCTCCGCGCCCGCGGCCCTGGACTACAGCACCGCACACAAGAACAAACCCGGTAAGTACTTCATCGAGTTGCCCGTCTATCTGCTGCCGTGGACCTTACTCGTCGTAGCGGCACTGCGACGCGCCTGGGATCGCGTGCGCGTCGCCGGCCCCGCGGGAACACCCTGGCGGTATGCTCTTGGCGCGACGCTGCCATTCCTGGTCGTATTGTCGCTGGCCGCAACCGCTCGTGATATTTACTCCGCCCCCGCCCTCCTCGGCTTCGGAGTGCTGGTCGCTCTGTGGATCACAGAGGTGGACGGTGCACCAACACGACTGGATGCATTCGCGATTCGCGCCACGCGTTGGTTGGTTACAGGCGTCGGGTGCGGGTTCGCTGCATTCGCGGCAGCGCTGGCGCTCGGCAGCGGCCGGTTCACCTACCTGCTGGCAACTGCGGCGCTACTCATTGTTTGTTTCGCTGCCATGAGCCGATCCGCGAACGCACAGCGTCGCGGCGACTTTCGTGGCAGCTTCGGATGGACCTACGGGTCGTATGTTGCCGCGGTCTGCCTGACGGGTATCGCGACTTTCCCAAGCATCGACCGGTCGCACGACCTGGGACAACTCGCACGACGCATCCACGCCGACTCCCAGCACGACGAGCTCGCTCTGTTGATGCCGGACGAGACCACCCTGGCCATGATGGATGACGGGCTGCGCCTGCGCTTCACTGTCCTGGACGGGGATGGTGGAAACACACCGGCGCAACTCGTCGATCATTGGCTCAACACCCACGGCAGCAGCGCGCGGGTCCTGGTTCTGTTGCCAGGTCATGCTGCCGGCGAGCTCACTCGTGTGCTCGAACGGTTCCGTCAGGTGAAACCACCCGACGACGGTGTGGCGGGCGAGCTGCAGTCGAAGGGAATTGCTTCCGTTTGGCGACGCTACGAGCTGCCGCAGGGACGGCGATACGCGTTACTGGGACCGCCCGAGAAACAGTAAGGGTAAGATGATCCGCCGGCCACTGACGGCCTGGCACGAGGAGACTCATGTCGCACGTCGATTCGGACCTGTCGCGGAATTTGCGCGATCGGCACATCCAGCTGATTGCCTTGGGCGGCACCATCGGGGTGGGGCTGTTTCTCGGTTCCGCCAAGGCGATCCACCATGCCGGGCCCGGACTGCTGCTCGCATATGCCCTCGGAGGCATCGCGATCTTTCTCATCATGCGCGCGC
>Ga0134126_10011227_pt1 | contig 11294 bp, 10 predicted proteins | sample KB31752_FD_96881 | JGI IMG/M metagenome (GOLD analysis project Ga0134126, IMG submission 96881) | Terrestrial soil microbial communities with excess Nitrogen fertilizer from Kellogg Biological Station, Michigan, USA - KB3-175-2 | ecosystem: Environmental > Terrestrial > Soil > Unclassified ... | reverse complement strand
CTTTCCCGCGCCGCTCCGACCAGAGCGAGTAGCCGAGCCAGATCAGGGCAATGCCCATCGGGACGGCGGCATAGCGCTGGAGCGCGTGCGGCAGGAGCGCTGCGGCCGGGGTGATGATCGCGGCAACGGCGAGCAGGATGGCCGGCCAGCGCGGCAGGACGGCGGCGCGGACAGTCGCGATCCCGAACAGCACGCCGCCGAGCAAATAGCAGACCCCGACGACCGCATAGGCGGGCACGAAAGCGCCGATGTCCATGGCGCCGGAGTGCCCGTTCGCTACGCCCAAGGCGCTCTCGACGAAGCCGGGCAGCGGCGTTGCGACGACCGGCAGGACAAAGAACTCGACGAAGACGAAGCCGGTCAGCAGCCACCACGAAACGACCAGCAGGGCAAAGCCTGCGAAACCGAGCCAGCCCGCCTTGTCGGCCTGGCGGGCATAGATTCCGGTAATGCCGACGAGGAAGAAGAGGCACATGACGAACTTGAGGCCGATGATGATCGTCCAGAGGTTCGTCGTGACGGACTCGACGACATCGGCGGGATGGATCGGCTGGATGCCGGCGAAGATGAGACCGGCAGCGATAGCGGCGAGACCGGACCAGCGGATGAGATTTGGCGTGGTGATCATTTGAGTCTCCTTTATTAAAGGGGATGGAGGGTTGGGTTGGTGGTGCCCTGCCCACCATGGGCAGGGCACTGTTGATCGAGGGGGTTCAGACGGCCGGTGCCGGAGTAAGCCCGGATACGTCCGCGGCGTGGGTCGCCGGGGCCACGGACTTCGTCCGGCGCTCAGACCAGAGCGAGTAGCCCAGCCAGATCAGGGCGAAGCCGACCGGCACCGCCACCTTGGGCTGCAGGTCAAGCGGCAGCAGCGCGGCGACCGGGCCCATTGCCGCTCCGACCGCGAGGAGCACGCCGGCCCAGCGCGGCAGGATGCGGGCACGGAAGGTCGCGATGCCGAACAGGAGCCCGCCGAGGATGTAGAGCGGTCCTGTAATGGTCCAAACGGTCGGAAGGCTGCCGAGGTCGAGCGTGCTGGAGGTGCCGTTGAACATGCCCAGCCACCCCGCGACAAACGCCGGGGCCGCGGTCGCCAGAGGCGGCAGGATGAACACCTCGACGAAGGTGAAGCCGAGGATCAGCGCTAGCCATAGGCTCAGCAAAACGTACCCGGCGAGGCCCAGCCAGCCGGTCTTTTCCGCCTGTCTGGCGTAGAGTCCCGAAAGCCCCACCAGCCCGAAGATGGAGGTCGCCATGGCGAGGACGTGGACGACCATCCACAGTGGCGTCGTGACCGACGCAACGATGTTGGGCGGATGGAACACGCCAACCAGCGCGTAGGAGAGGCCCGCAATGATGACCGCGGGTCCGCTCCAGCGGATGAGGCTTTGGGTTGTGATGGTCACCTTCAGTGTCCTTTGTTTGGAAGTGGAGCGGGAAGGGTGGAAGGCTGTTCTGGATCGGCTGGCCGCAACCGGGTGACCGAGACCAGCGGCAGTGCGAGATCGCGAATTCTTTGCAGGAGGCCGTGGAGCCGGGATTGGTCGGCCGCGAGGATGCTGATGACCGTCGTGCCGTCGCTCTCGTGGATGAGGCTCGTGGCATCGAGCTGAGCCGCCCACCGCGCATCGAGATGGCCCTCCAGGCGAATCTCGTAGCTCGCCGCCTCGTGCCGTTCCGGCGTGCTGCTTGCTGGCTTTCTCATCTGGCTCCCGGCGCTCTGCCGACGCGCCACAGGCGCGGTCGCATGGGAGCTGTGTGGGCCCTCACATGGTGAGAGCGCCTCACCACATCTGGTGAGCGGAACGAAATAAATGCGCTCACCCGGTCGGGCGGTGCCGCGTAGCCGGTCGGTAGGGGCTAGTTCGGCTGGGTGTGGCCGAAGAGGCGCAATTCGTCGGCGCGATGCACGGCGGAGCGGCGGCTGGTAACGCCAAGCTTTTCGTAGATGTTCTTGGTGTGCGACCGCATCGTGTTGAGCGAGATCATCAGCTCGCGGGCGATCTCGAGACCGCCGAGGTCGCTGCGGAGCAGGCGGAGCACGTCGAGCTCGCGCTCGCTAAGGGGCTCGATCAGATCGGCATGCGCGGGCTGCGCCCGCTCCGCCGGCCCGAAGGCCGCGAGCAGTCTGCGCGTGTAGGCCGGGGTGATGCCGCGCTTGAGCGCGGCCCTGAGGAGGGAGGCGATCGCTTCGCCTTCATCGACAAACAGCCGGACATAGCCCTCAGGCTCCCCAATCGTGAGGGCGCGTTCGACGGCCACCAGCGCCACGGCGCCGTCGCCGGCAGCGCGGCTGGCCAGCGCCTGAAGCAGCGAGATTTCGATGACGCTGCGCATCCGGCCGCCGCTAACGGCGCTTTCCAGCAGGCGGTCGAGGAACAGGCGCACCTCCGTGCCCCCGGCACCCTGCGCAAGCAGCAGCCTTGCGACGGTGATGTGTTCGTATTCCCTGAGATAGCTCAGCTCGTCGCCGATGGTGAAGCCGCGCTCGCGCTGCCAGCGCAGCGCCTCGTCCAACCGGCCCTGCGCAATGCGCATCCTCGCCCTGATCGCAGAGACCGGACGGACGTACGGGAAGAAGTCGCTGATGTAGAGCCGTTCGGCCTCATCGAGCAGGACGATCGCCCCGTCGAAATCGCCCTCGTCCCGGCGAAGCTGCGCCGCTGCGATCCGCCAGCGGTAGGGGTGTTGTGGCAACCCTGCCCGCGCTCCGAGCTCCTGGCTTGTGGCGAGGTGCTGCCGGGCGGCGTCGAGGTCGTTGCGTTCGCGGTGCAGTTCGCTCAGGCCCGCGTGCATGTCCGCGGTGCCCCTGAGCGGCGGCCCACCCTGCGCCGCCGCGAGCTGCAGCGCTCGATCACAGGCCTCGATCGCATCGCCAAGCCGGCCTTGCGCCAGGGTGATGTCGGCGAGCGCGATCGAGACCCCCAAGGTATCAGCGATGTGCCCGGCCCGCTGAAGTCCGTCGCGACCCTCGGCCCAGGCACAGCGTGCCGCCTCGAGGTTCCCGGCGGACCAGTTGGCAATGCCGAGGAATGCCGTTCCCCCGGCGCGGCCCAGATCATCGTCTGCCGGTGCAAGGTCGAGCACGCGCTGCGCATGGTGGATGACGCCGACGATGTCCCCGCGAACCTGGGCGAGCGCAGCGCGGTATAGCTCGATCGCGCCGGGCAGCCGCGGCAGCTGATCGCGGTCGATGACCACGAGATTGTGTGCGGGCGCACCCCCTTGGGCAAGGGTCGCCAGACCCCGCTCAACGTCGCGCAGGCGGTCCTCGATACCCTCGAACTCGCCGCGCGAGACGAGACCTCCAACGAGACCGATGCCGAGCACGGGACGGGCGCGCACCAGCTCGGCCGGGAGCACCCGCGCCCAGCCGCGGATAATCGCTTCGCCGCGGTTCCGCGACGTTTCGGGAATCGCGAGCTCGATCAGCGCCGCGGCACGTTCGATATCTGCGCCCGCCAGCGCATGGTCTATGGCTTTTGGGCGCTCGCCGTTCTGCTCATACCAGTCGCTGGCGCGCCGGTGTAAAATCGGCAGCTCGGCCTCTCCCTCGGAGACGAAATGAGCCTGCAGCACGTCGGCGAAGAGGTGGTGATAGCGATACCACTGCCGACGATCATCGAGCGGGACAAGGAAGAGATTTTGGCGGTGCAGCGCGTCCAGCAAGGCCCCGCCACCTCTCGATGCGGTCACCGCATCGCACAGCGGCCCGCTCAGCCGGTCGAGAAAGGACGTGCGGAGAAGAAAGCTGCGCACGGCCTCCGATTGCCGCTGCAGGACTTCCTCCACGAGGTAGTCGAAGACGTACCGGTTGTTGCCGGCAAAGCCGGCGACGAACGCTGTAACATCCTCACGTCCCTGCATCGACAGCGCCGCCAGCTGCAGCGCGGCGATCCACCCTTCTGTGCGCTCTTCAAGCGCGGAAATGTTGCGAGGCGAGAGGCCCAGATGCATCTCACGATTGAAATACGCAGTGGCTTCCTCGCCGGTAAACCGCAGGTCGGCGGACCGCACCTCGACCAGTTCGCCTTGAGCCCGCAGACGAGCGAGCGGGAATGGTGGATCGACTCGGGTGGCGATCGCGATGTGAATCTGCGGCGGAAGGTGCTCGACGAGGAAGGTTATCCCCGCATGCACGTCCGGCTGGTCGATCACGTGATAGTCGTCGAGCACGAGGTGGACGGCTACGGGTGCGGCGCTGAGGTCGTTCACCAGCCCCGCGAGCAGGTGTTCGTTGAGCTGCTGTCCCGACTGCAGGCTCGACAGCATGGTGGCGCCCACGCCCGGAGCCGCCGTTTGCAGGGCCGCGATCACGTCGGACCAGAAGGTCCCGGGATCGTTGTCGGTCCGGTCGAGCGAGAGCCACGCCGAGGCCCGCTTCGAGGCGTTCGCGAGCCATTCCGCAATCAGTGTGGTCTTGCCGAATCCGGCCGGGGCTGAGACCAGCGTCAGCCTCGCCTTCGCTCCGTGATCCAGACGCTCCCGCAGGCGAGGTCGGGCGACCAACCCGGTTCGACGAGTGGGCACGAACAACTTGGTCGCAACCAGCGGGCTGGCCATCGCCGCATCACCCCAATGAAAGCCCCACCTTAGCACGGCTGCAGTGCCATGTGGCCCGCAACGTCCCCGTGTCAGCGTGCGAGTTCGGTCGCCAACAGATCGAACACGAGGCGGATGCGCCGGCTGGTGTTGACCTCGCGGTGCGCCACCAGCCAGATCGGGAACATCAGAGGCTGGAAATCTGGCAGCACCCGCCGCACCAGCGGCTCGGCGTCGCCCAGGTTTCCATCAAGCACGCCGATGCCGAGGCCCTCCTTCACCATCTCCCACATGACAAAGTAGTTCTCGCAGAGGATGGGGAAGTTGCGTTCGGTAACGCTGATCCCCCAGGCATTGAGACCCTTGAGGAACATGCCTGAGCCATCGATGCTGATGAAATCGGCGTTGCGGAGATCATAGGGCAGCAGCGGGTCGCCAATGCTCTTGAGATAGCCAGGTGTCGCATAAAGCCGCGCTGGCACGTCGCGGATCTTCCGCGCGATAAGGTCCGGTTCGGTCGGCGCAAAGTTGCGGATCGCAATATCGGCCTCACGGCGTCGCAGGTCGCTCGGCTTGGTTGAGGCCACAATTTCGATGGTAATGCCGGGATGCTCGCGCCGCAGCCGCGCAACAATCTTCGGCAGCAACATCGCCGAGTAGGTCTCGCTGGCTGCAATCGAGACATTGCCCTCGATCGATTGCGACTGCCCCGCGGCGGCGAGTGAAACCCGGTTGGCCGCCTCTCCCATTGCCCGGACATGCTCGAGCAGTTCGAGACCGCTGGGCGTGAGGGTGAAGCCGCGGCCCACCCGCTCGAACAGAACGACGCCGAGTTCTTCCTCAAGAGCATCGACCTGCCGCCCCAGCGTTGGCTGCGCCAGGCCGAGCGCTCGCGCTGCGGCCGAGAGCGAGCCCTCCTCGGCAGTGACAAGGAAAGCACGTGCGCGATTCCAGTCGAATTTCACCGCCCGCCAATCCATGCGCAAACGCATATCAAATGCACGCGGTTGGTCAATTTCCATAGAGATCGCGCAAGCCTAGAACCCTGCCACGCCAAACAAGAATTCTGCGGCGGACCACCAGATCATCTCCCTCACCCTCCCACGCGGCCCGACGCGGCGGGCAACAGGCGGGCTTTGCCCGCCGGAAGGATCAGTCATGTCGACCCTCGCTGCCAGTCTCGCCCAACCTCTTACCGTCGATGCGGCCGGCCCACGTCCCGGCCTCCGCATGGTCCATTCGCGGATCATCGGGGGCCTGTTCATCGGAGGCTTCCTCGCCTATGGCACCGGCTTCGCGCTGGTGACTTCCGTTGTCGGTGCTCCCGATTTCCTCACCACCATCGCCGCACACCAGAGCACCCTGGTGCTCGGCGCCCTGCTCATGCTGCTGACTATCGTCACAGATGTGTGGCGCGCCGTCGTGTTTTTCCCGGTCCTGGGGGAGCGCGGCCGGGCGACGGCACTGACCTATCTGGCGGCCCAAATCATCTCGGTCGTCCTGTTCTTCATCGGCGCGCTTGGCCTCCTCCTGACCGTCCCGCTCGGTCAGTTCGCGGCAGATGCTGGTGGCGCCGGCGCGGACTGGGCAAAGGGGCTCGGATCGCTGCTCGTCCAGTCGAACGCCATCGCCTACCAGATGGCGCAGATGGCCCTCGCCTTCGGCAGCCTTGCGCTCTGGGCGTTCGGCTTCCGGGTCCGGCTGATCCCGCGTGCCTTCGCCGCCTGGGCACTGGTCGGCTACGTCGTCCTGCTCGCCGGCTGTGTCGCCGAGCTCTTCGGTATGCGTATCAGCCTCATGCTGTCGACACCCCGCGCGCTGTTCGAGCTGGCCCTGCCGTTCTGGCTGTTCGTCAAGGGCTTCAACCCCAACTCCTAGGGCGGGCGCTGACGCTTGCCCTCATGAGGCTCCCGCCTGCGGCGGGACCTCCCACCCCAATCACCGGAGATCCAAAATGAAAGCCATTGTCTATCACCGCTACGGGGCGGCCGATGTCGTCAGCCTCGCCGAGGTTCCAAAGCCCGTTCCCGGCAACAACGAAGTCCTGGTCCGCATTCGCGCGACTACAGTCACGAGCGGCGACTGGCGGGCCCGCAGCCTCTACATGCCGGGAGGCTTTGGTCCGTTCGGCCGGCTCGCCTTCGGCGTCTTCGGCCCACGCCAGCCAATCCTCGGCACCGAAATGAGCGGTGTCGTCGAGCAGGTCGGCAAATCCGTGACCCGCTTCTCTTCTGGCGACGAGGTCTTCGCCTTCACCGGTGGGAAGTTCGGCTGCCACGCCGAGTACCGGGCCATCGCCGAGGATGGCCTGATCGCCCTCAAGCCGGCCAACCTCAGCTTCGAGGAGGCCGCCGCGCTCTCTTTCGGCGGGACCACTGCCCTACCCTTCCTCCGCGACAAGGCGGACCTCAAGGCGGGCGACAAAGTGCTCGTCGTCGGCGCCTCAGGGGGCGTCGGCACGGCTGCGGTGCAGATTGCCCGCGCGCTCGGGGCCGAGGTCACAGGGGTGACCAGCACCGGGAACCTGCAGCTGGTGCGCTCGATCGGCGCCTATCACGCCCTAGACTACACCGCCGAGGATTTCACGGAGGGTCACGACACCTGGGATATCATCCTCGATACCACCGGAACGGCGCCCTACGCCCGCGTGGAGCGCGTGCTCAGGCCGGGCGGACGCCTGGTCGTCGTGCTCGGCTCGCTTGCGGCCGTCCTCGGCATCGGCCGGCCGCCGAAATCAAGTGGCAAGCGCGTTATTGCCGACGTCGCGGCGCCCACCGCAGAGCACATTCGCACTCTGGCGGCGCTTGCCGCGACGGGCACCCTCAAGCCGGTGATCGACCGCAGCTATCCGCTGGAGAACGCGGCTGAGGCGCACCGGTATGTCGATACCGGTCGCAAGCGCGGCAGCGTTGTGCTTACGATTCCACCGTCGTCGTGAGAACCGCGGATCCCGCTTAGGCGGGTAGTGTCGGCGCCGCGATCGGTGCGGTTCAACGGAGCGGCAGAGTGCGCGCCTCTCCGACGTTGGCCCGCCACGGGGCGCCCCGCGCGAGTACATAAGTCGCGACCACACATCTCCAGGGGATCAGCGGGATGAGCACCAGCACGACGAGGCAGTTGATCGCAACACTCGCGGCGGCAGCGGTGACCTCGCCGGATTGCCAGAGCGGCAGGAAGACCAGCCCTCCCCAGATGATCTTCCATGCGAACTCGAACAGCAGAACCGGGAGCATCTGCAGCGGATACCGCAGTCCCAGGATTGCCATGAGGGCCAGCGCACCGAGCAGCGAGCTCGAGACGCCTTCCCACAGCGGCCACGCAGAATCATGGCCGATCAGGGTCGGCCATTTTACGAGGACGAGACCGCCCCCGAGGACGAGGTAAGCTAGCCGTAAGGCGTACAGTCTGGCGAGAGAGACTTCGGTCATTAAATTTCCTCCTTGATCAACGACGGCAGCGAAGTTGCCTTTGGGTTCAGTCGGCGTGGGCGCGCCCACCATGACAAGAGCAGCGCGAGACCCGCGAGACCGGCGGCAACGGCGAAGGTCAGCCGCATCCCGGTTTCGCCGCCTGCCCCCAGCAGCAGCACATCTAGACCGCGCGATCCGAGCGCAAACAGCGCGCCCATGGCCGAGGCTCCGGTGATGAGCCCCAGGTTGCGCGACAGACCAAGCAGGGCCGCGGTCACGCCGCGCCGATTCGGTGAAACTCCCTGCATCATGGCGGTGTTGTTGGCCGCCTGGAACAGGGCATAGCCGGCTGTCAGGATCGCGAGTGCGACGACATAGCCGCCGACGTGGAGGATGCCCGGCAGGATCACCATGAGAACCGAACCGATCGCAACGCCGCTCAGGCCAATGGTCGCGGTGCTGAAAGAACCGAGCCGATCCACGAGTCGGCCTGCCGGAATACCGACCAGTGCCGCGATAGCGGGGCCCACGGACATCACCAGACCCGTGGTCACAGGATCGAGCCCCAGCACGCCGGAAAGATAGAATGGGCCGACCACCAGTGTGGCCATCACCACGGTCGAGATCAACGCGATCGACGCGATCCCCGCGCTCAGCGTGCGGTCACGCAGGAGTCCGACGTCAATGAGCGGCGAGCCCACGCGACCTTCGACGCCGGCGAAGGCTGTGAGCCCCCCGACGCTGACGCTCACCAGGGAAGCGAAGACCGGCCACGGCGCCGAGCCGCCAAGGGTCATGCTCAATGCATAGGCTCCGAGCGACAGGGCCAGGAGCACGGTTCCGACAGGATCGAGGCCGGCCAGCTTGCGCTCCGACTGAGTATCCTCAGGGAACAGGCGCACGCCCAGTAGAAATGCCACCGCGCCGGCCGCGGTCATAAAGGCAAATACCGAGGGCCAACCCCACCAGCCGATGAATGCTCCGCCAATGGTCGGCCCGAGTGCCGTACCAACTGCGGAAATGGTGCCCAGCAAACCCATGGCGGTGCCGGCACGCTCCTTCGGCACCACGTCCGCGACAAGCGCCAGGGTCAGCGCCAACATCGCGGCGGCACCCATTCCCTGGGCTGCGCGCGCAACAATGAGGACAGAGAGGGCTGGGGCGAGGCCGCAGGCAGCCGATGCCACAGCGAACACGGCGATTCCCGCAAGCAACAGGCGCCTTCTACCCAGCCTGTCGCCCAGCCGCCCCGCAGCGACAATCAGCGTCGTCGTTGCCAGCAAGTAGGACAAGACCACCCACTGAACGTCGTGGAGAGTAGCGGAGAATGAGCTTGCGAGGGTCGGCAACGCGACATTGGCGATGCTGGTGCCGAGGGAGGGCAGCAACACCGCAAGTGACAGCGCTGCAAGGCGCAAAGCGTAGTGGTGGTCGGATGGACTGGTCATGTTCAGAGAGCGCCTGCAGCCGGCGGATTGACGAGGAGTCCAACAAGACGACGGGCGATCGGCGCGACGACGAGCACGACCGGAAACGCGATGAGCCAGGACGGCAGCCAGGCGCCGGCCCAGAGGGCGAAGAAGCCATCGACGAAGCCGAAGTTGCGGGCCGTGGCGATGCCGGACACCAGCAGCGACATCAGGGCCCAGAGCACGACGCCGAAGAGGATCGGCGCATAACGAGCAGGCATGTGGAACTCCATCGAAAGGAGACCTGCAGGTAGCGTGCGAAGAAAGGTTGCGGAACGCGCAGCAATTGCATCTTATCCATGCATCCGACGCCATCGATCGGGGGACACCGCTGATGCCGGACTTCAACCTGCTGGTGACCCTCGACGTGCTGCTTGCCGAGGGAAGTGTCGCCGGTGCCGCCCGGCGGCTTCAGCTCAGCCCCTCAGCCATGAGCCGGGCGCTCTCACGGCTTCGCGAGGTCACCGGCGATCCGCTGCTGGTGCGGGCGGGACGCGGGCTGGTACCGACCCCCAGGGCGCTTGAACTGCGAACCCAGGTCGGGCCGCTCGTCGACGGCGCGAACGCGGTGCTGCGCCCTGCCGAGAAACTCGATCTCAGCACGCTCGTGCGCCGGTTCACGCTACGGACCAGCGAGGGCTTTGTGGAGACCTTCGGTCCGCGATTGCTCTCCGACGTCGCGGCGGAGGCGCCAGGCGTGACGCTCCACTTCCTCGCCAAGCCCGATAAGGAGAGCGCACCCTTGCGCGAGGGAGAGGTGGACATGGAGACGGGCGTCATCGATGTGACCACCGCCCCCGAGGTGCGAGCTGCTCCCCTTTTCGACGACCGCTGGGTGGGTGTGGTTCGGGCCGATCACCCGCTGGCGAAGGTCGGCGTGACGTCGACCCGGTACGCAGCTGCGAAGCACATCCAGGTGCTGCGGCGGGGCCTACATAGCAGCGAGATCGATGCGGCGGTGCAGGCCGCCGGGTTCGACCGCCACATCGCTACAATCGTGAATGGTTTCTCCACGGCGATCACCCTGGCGCGAGAAACGGACCTCGTCGCGACCATCCCCGAGCGGCACACTGAGGGTCTCTGCAAGGGCATGCATACGTTCCGCCTACCCGTCGCGATCGCTCCGTTCACGATCTCAATGCTGTGGCATCCGCGGATGGATGGAGACCTCGCGCATCGCTGGCTTCGATCCCGAGTACGGACCGCATGCGCCGACAGGACAGAGAAGAGCAAAGACCGGTAAGCGGGATGACATGGCGCTAGACCACATGTTCGCCTGAGATAGGGGCGACCCGTCTCGCAGTATGCAGGATGTCGAGGATTCTCGCCGCTGCGATAATTCATGGCGGCGGCCCAGCCCAGGATCTTCTCGATGCGGCCCCTGACCCGGGGGGCCGTTTCCGGCTTGCTGGTCCAGATCGGCTGCAGCACCTTGAGCACATCCTCGACGGTGATCTGGTCGACCGTCTTCCGGCCGAACACCGGATTGACGTAGAGGCGGATGGTACTGGGCCATTGCTCGGCGTGCTTGTCGCTCTTCCAGCCGGCGCGCTGCGCCTCAATGTAGCGCCGGCACACGTGGCGAAGGTCGGGGATCTGGCCTTGGGCTTGGCGGCGTTCTTTGCCGCGGCGCGCTCCCCCAGCGGATCGACACCGTCGCGCATGCGGACGCGCAGCCGGTCAGCCTCTCCCCTTGCCCGGCTCAGCGGCACATCGCGGGCGGCGCCCAGCCCAAGCCAGGTGGTCTTGCCGCTGCGCTCATAGCGGAACAGCCAGCTGCGGGCGCCTTGCGGTTTGATCTGCAGCGCCAGGTTGCGGTCGACCCAGTGCGTGCCCTCCTGCTGGAGGGCAGCGACCTGGGTGGCGGAGAGGG
>Ga0134126_10011225_pt1 | contig 11294 bp, 9 predicted proteins | sample KB31752_FD_96881 | JGI IMG/M metagenome (GOLD analysis project Ga0134126, IMG submission 96881) | Terrestrial soil microbial communities with excess Nitrogen fertilizer from Kellogg Biological Station, Michigan, USA - KB3-175-2 | ecosystem: Environmental > Terrestrial > Soil > Unclassified ... | reverse complement strand
GGCCTCAACGCCGAACGCTGGGAACTCGACACTACCCAATTCCGCCGGCCGGGCGAGCAGATGAGATTGTTTTAAATGCAACAATTTTAATAGTTTTACCGGGCATGAAGATGAAATTCTGTATTGTCGGTTACGGCTGATCCGCCAGCTCCCTTAACGCATAACACCCTTCCCATGCAATACCGTCGCATGCCTATCGAGATCGAGTCCCCGGAGCAAATGGGTTACGACAAGATCCGCAATAACCTCGCAGAGAGCTCCTATACCGATGCCTATCTGCGGGATTTCCTCGCGGCTGACGCCGGCGGTCTCGGTGGCTCAGCGGCAGCTTCCGGCCCCGTCCTCGCTGACCTGCTGCTTTGCTATGGCTCTCATCAGGGGCATGAAGGCCTGCGCGAATTGATCGTGAAAGGGTCGGGAACTTTAGTTCCCGACCACGTGCTCATCACCATGGGCGCTGCCGGCGCACTCTTCATCATCGCGACGAGCCTCCTGGAAAAAGGTGACGAACTGATCGTCGTACATCCTAACTACGCCACCAATCTCGAGACACCCCGTGCGATCGGCGCCACCCTCAGGACCATCGAGCTGCGGTTTGAAGAGGGATTCGCGCTGGACATCGAAAAGGTGCGCGCCGCCATCACGCCGAAGACCAGATACATCTCCGTCACGCACCCGCATAACCCCACCGGCGCCTGTCTCGACGACGCACAACTCAGGGCGCTCGCTAACGTCGCCGAGGAAAAACAGCTCTATGTGCTCGTCGACGAGACCTACCGCGATATGGTCTTCGGCCCGCAGTTGCCCCCGGCCGCGGAATATTCGCCGCGTCTCATCAGCATCTCCTCACTTTCCAAAACCTACGGTCTCCCGGGGCTGCGAACGGGCTGGATCATCTGTCGCGATGCCCGGCTATACGAGACCTTTCTCGCGGCAAAAGAGCAGATACATATCTGCGGTCCCGTGCTCGACGAAGAGCTGGCGTATCGCTATCTGTTGCATCGCGACAAACATTTCCCGGGCATCCGCGCCGACATAAAAGAGAAATTCGCCCTGGTGAAGACGTGGATGGAGGGGCAGGAGGATTGGGAATGGGTCGAACCCCGCGGTGGTTGCGTCAGCTTCCCGCGCATGCGCCGGCCCGAAAGTGTCGACATCGATAAATTCCATGAGCTGCTGCTGAATAAATATGGGACGTATGTGGGACCTGGCCACTGGTTCGAAATGCCCCGGCATTATATCCGCCTGGGCTTCGGCTGGCCGGCAAAAGCGCAACTGCAGGAAGGCCTCGCGGCGTTGACGATGGCGATAAGAGAAGCGAGACGTGGCTAACGACCTCCGGGAAACTTAAGGTCGCAAAATGCGACCTTAAGACACGGCGCCCATTCTAAGTACCTTTCTTACGCTTTTACAGAGCATGGAGTATTAATGTTGTCTAATGTTCTGAAAAGCAGCAGGGCCATAGAAATGAGCATAAAGATCATAGATGTATTTGTAAAGCTTCGTGAAATGCTGCTGACCCACAAAGATATCCTGCTGAAGCTGGAACAGTTTGAAAAGCAGGTGGTGCAAAATAGCGAGGATATACAGATGATCTTCGCTGCACTCAAAGAACTGTTGAATCCACCTCAAGAACCGCGGCCGCGAATCGGGTTTCGTCGCCAGGGAGAGGACAATTAATCCCCGGTTAGAATCCCTAACTCTCCACGGATAAAGCCGTCTCAACTATCGTTTATTAAATTCTTCTAACCGCCCTTTCTCGATCTCGATGATCCCCCGGGCCGACCGCAACTGCACTTCGAGCGGCGGAAAGGCCTCCGCCAGTGCTGCATCCGGCGCCTCGAGACAGCTGTTCTCGAATTGCAGACAAAGGGCTTGAATGCTCGTCAGACCAACAAATCCGAATAAGGGTTTTATCTTATGAATGGCAGATTTCAACGCCGGACGGTCTTTTTCATGGTAACTGGTGAGAATGCGGTCGACAAATCCGTCGTATTCCCGCAGGACATCTCCAAAGGTCTCTTCGATCATGACATAATCGCCTGCATACAAATCGATTATGTATCCACTGTTTATGGCATCGCTAAAGGTAAACTCCTTATGGGATAAAGACTGATCCATTGAAAGGGTTAATTAGATAACGGGGGCTATACTAAAATATTGTCTCCCGACGTTCACACATAGTGTTTGATGGGAATTAATGTTTAACCCTTAGTCATTCGTCATCCTTTGAATAACCCCCTCGTCTCTATGCTTACGTCCTTTTATGAGGATATAGTCTATTCCGGGCTAAGGGATGAGCCGTCTCCGGGCAAAAGGAAAAAAACGATCCGTTTCAACCAATTTATTCTGCTGATCCTCGTCGCGCACTTTGTCTGCGTGATCTCGTATTTCTGCTTCGGGTTGTATATCAGCGCCCTCGTCAACCTCAGCGCAGCTTACTTCTTCATCCTCGCCTATCATCTCAATCTCCGCAAAAAATATTTGCTGGCCAGGCTCATCAGCGTCCTGAACCTGAATCTTTATCTGGCGATCATGAACTATATGGAAGGGCTCAGGGCGGGGGAATACCTGTTCTTTTTTCCCTACTTCCTGATCATGACGTTTATCATCAGCTTCACGCGGAGCCTGCGGGAACTCACCTTTGCTTATGTGATCACGATCGCCACCCTGGCCTTTTGCTACTATCAATGTCCGCAGGAGAATCATTACCAGGTGCATATCGCAGGTTTGTACGCGTCGCTCTACGACTGCAACCTCATACTTTCGCTGTTGCTCACGACCTTCTTTTCCTTCGCGATCGTGCGGATCAACCGCAACAACGAAGAGGCGATCCTCAAAGAAAAACAATTCGTCGATACGATCTATAACACCTCGCTCGATGGCGTCTTTATCATCGATGCGGAGGCGCTGGTGATCACCGATTGTAACAACCGCGCCATAGAATTGCTGGAGATCGAAGATAAAAAACAAATCGTCGGCGCTTCCATGGACAGCCTGTTCACCAAAGAACACATCCAGCTGTTCCGCAGCGTGAACAAGAAAATGGAAGACGAGTGCAGCAATAGCTGGCAGGGCGAGCTGGCGCTGACATCCAAAAAAGACAATACGGTGTTCGCCTTCGTGGCTGTGGTATCGTTCCTCGACAACGAACGGCATTTCTGGAAGATCAGCGTTCTCGACATTTCCGAGATCAAGATGACGCAGTTCGAGCTGATGAAGGCAAAACAAAAAGCGGAGACCGCCTCCAAGGCCAAGTCCCGCTTCCTCAGCAATATGAGCCACGAGCTGCGGACCCCGCTCAATGGCATCATCGGCGCCTCCAACCTGCTGATGCAGGAGCAATACCTGACCGAACAGCTTTCGCATCTCGAGATCCTCAAATATTCCTCCGAGCATATGATGGTCCTGATCAACGAGATCCTCGATTTCAACAAGATCGAATCGGGCCGTTTCGAGCTGGAGAACGTACCCGTGAATATGCGCGCGTTTCTGAAGAAGCTGGAAACGCAGTTCTCGGTGCAGGCACATACCAAGGGCCTGCTCTTCCTCGTGGATGTCGACGAAAATCTCGAAGCCGAGTTCCTCACCGATGAGACGCGTCTGAACCAGGTCCTCAGCAACCTGCTTTCGAATGCCATCAAATTCACCCATGCCGGCGGCATCACCCTCGGTGCCCGAAAGGTCTCCAGCACCAGCAAGAAATCAGTCATACAGTTCATGGTGCAGGACACCGGCATCGGCATTCCTGCGCATAAGCAGCAGGAAGTATTCGACAGCTTTACCCAGGCCGATACGGATACGACCCGCAAATACGGTGGCACCGGTCTCGGCCTGGCCATTAGCAAAAAGCTCGTCAGCCTCTTCAGCGGCGATCTGCTGCTGCAAAGCGAAGAGGGCAAGGGTAGCACCTTCTATTTCACCCTCGAGCTCGAGATCAACGAGAATGCCAAGATGTATATCAACGACGAGAAGGTCAAACATCTGCCCGGGTTCAAGGCGCTCAAGGTCCTTATAGCCGAGGACAACTTCGTGAATATGTCGGTGGCGCGGAAGTTCCTCACTAAATGGGGTATCGAGGTGCACGAGGCCGTGAATGGGCTCGAGGCCGTCGAGAAATTCCGCGGTGGCCATGGCCAGTTCGATCTGGTGCTCATCGATCTGGAGATGCCGGAGATGGATGGCATCACCGCACTCGCCGAGATCCGCAAACTGCAACCCGGGGTGCCTGCTATCGCCTTTACCGCGGCGGTGTATGAAGACATGCGCATCGATCTCATCAAAAAAGGATTCATGGAGGTCGTGCCCAAACCCTTCCGCCCCGAAGACCTCCACAACAAGATCCAGAAGCTCCTGCAGAACCGCGCGTGATGCGGCAAAAAAATTTTTCGAAATTCTTGCTGAAAAGAAAAAAAGATTTTTACTTTTGTATAGATCAAAAGATCGATCCATGCAACGACATTTTTCACATATACAAATAATGGCCGTGAGCACGAGTAATCGTGTGGTGTTTTACCCGATTAAGGATTGGGGAACCGCGGGGCATTGTGCTGTGAACTAAGATACTAAAAGATCCAGCGTAAAAGGCCCCGCAAACTTGCGGGGCCTTTTTTTTCGATCCTATGCCATCATCTGTCCAAAAAAAATTGCCCTCGAACGAGGGAAGGAGGAAGCTATGCGATTTAATTTTAGCCAAAAAGGAAAACAACCCGCCGACGCGCGCTTTGCCCACGTGAAGGCGGGACTGCCGGACGCACAATGGGATTTGTTTACGACCCTCGTGTCGGGATCGCTCACTGCTTCACCGGCGGAACATCAGGCCGAAAACCTGGAGACCCTGCGCAGAGAAGTCCGCTCGCACGACACCGCCTTTATGGAGCGGCTGGCGATCTACTTTGGCGAAGAAAAGGATTTCCGCGAGCTCGCGTTGCTGCTCACCGCAGAGCTGGCCGCCATCGCCGGCAACGACGAACGGACAGGTGCACTCGTGGCAAGGATCATTCGGGTGCCCATGGACATCCCGCTGTGGCTCGACTACTACGGCCGGGCGGAAAAACGGGGACGCAAACCCGGCCGCGCCGTGCGTAAACAGCTCGGCCTCCTGTTCAACAAGCTCGACGAATACCAGTATAGCCGCAGCGGCCGCGCGGCACAGGTGGCGCTGCGTGATGCGCTTCGCTGGCTCCGGCCCAAGGCAACGCACCCTGCCCGGAAGCTGCTGTTCGGCGCCATCCTACGGGATCACATCCGCGTGCGCACGACCTGGGAGCAGGAATGGCATGCGCTGTATCACCAGCATTTTGATAGCGCCGATGAGCGTCAGGCGGCCCTGCGCGACAAGTGGAAGGAAGGCATCTCTTCTTTCCGCATCGGCTATACGCCGCTCGTCGACAACCTGCGGCCGATGCTCTGCGCCGGCGTCAGCGGCAAAGTCCTCAAGCTGGCGGCCGAATATCTCGGCAATGCCGCTGCGGTCAAAAGAAGCGGCACGCGTCCGCTGAGGTTGCTCGAGGTCTACAGATCGCTGCGCCGCATGGAGCAGGGCGGGGCCGGCATGCTTACCGAAGCATTGGAAAACGCCGTCCTCCACAGCACGTGGGCCGAACTCGAGCTGGGCAGTGCCGGCGTCTCGGTGATCGCCATGGATGTGAGCAATAGCATGAAACGCCCGTTGGTCGGCAACGCCGGCGCGCAACCCCGTGACAGTTCCGCCGTACAGCGCTTCGATGTCGCGCCTCTCCTGGCTTCGATCTGGAAAAAGCGCGGCGACCAGGTCATCACAGGCATCATCGGCAATACCTGGAAACAGCAGGAGTTGCCCGACCGGCCGGTATTGCTGGGTGTCGACGAATTCCGCTCGCACGAAGGTGAGGCAGGCTATGCCATCAACGCCTGGCTGGTGCTGCAGGACCTGCTGCGCAAACGGCAGGTGGCGGACCGCGTGATGATCTTCACCGACTACCGGCTGTGGGACAACCGCTCGTTCAACCAAACAGCGGGGACCGATCTCCGTCACTGGTGGCGTCTGTATCGCGAACAGCTGGCTCCCGACGCGAAGCTCTATTTGTTCGACCTGGCCGGCTATGGCGCCCGCTCGCTGGAATGCCTCGACGATGGCGTCTGCCTCATCGCGGGATGGGATGAGAAGATCTTCGAGGTCCTCGACGTCCTCGACCGGGAGATGATCCTGGCCGCGAAGGCGGGACTTTAAATTTAATATAATCGTATTGGCGATTTTGTTTATTTTTAGATAAAATCGCCAATCTTTATGGAACCTCCCTCGTGGCCAGCTCGTTTCAGCCGTCTGCGACAACTCTTCTGGTTTTTCTTCCTGCTTACCATCGCCTATATGATCTGGGTACGGAACTATCTCGCCCCTCTAAGCTCCGATGAGATCGTTCAGTTCGAGATCGCCAAGACCGCCGACAAGGCCCAGGCGATCATCGCCAATTGGAAGCTCACGGGCAAATACGATGCAGGTGTGAAAAGCACCTATCTGGCCTACGTCTTCATGGTGCTGTATACGCTGGCGATCGCGCTGGGCTGCCGTTTCATCTCCGTCATCACGGGCAACGAGATCCTGACAAAGGGAGGGCGGGGGTTTGCCTGGCTGATACTTTTGGCCACCGCCTGCGATCTCATCGAGAACATCGCCCTCAGCCACACCCTTCATGGACCCATCTCGCAATGGAACGTCACCGTTGCCTACGAGCTGGCAAGGATAAAATTCTCCATCGTCATCGTCTGTTTGCTCTTCATGCTGTCCTGCGCCCTGTACTGGCTCATCGGCCGGTTGGCGGGCGAGAAGACCAGGTAACTCACGGAACCGGCTCCCACCGGAACTTGTGCAGCGAAGTGTCCCCCTTTATATTCGTATTTATAATTCTGAATTTCGCGGTAAATGGACCATTCACCGGGTAATCGTGGTCATGGGTATTGATATTGGTCGCATCGTACTGAAAAAAAGTGGCCCCGCCGATCAGCGTCTTCCCAAGGGCCGCCAGCTCCCTAAGATTAAACGAACTATACATCTCGATCGTGGGATAGCCATTCATGAAGGTGAAATCGGTAAACGACTGATGCTTATTCATCGTCGAAAGCCGGATGGTGCCCGCCCTGGCATCGACCGCCGTTACGTAGGTCCCGGAGGGCAACATCGGCATGTCCGGCCGCTGACCCACATAAGGAAGCATTCCCTGAGCATGTATGATAGTATTGCTGCCCGCGGCAATATCCCCCGTGAACGGTGGTGTCGCATCGACAAAATAATCCATCCACAGGGGCAGCTTCATCCCGGTCTGGATGCCGACGGCCAGATAATCCAGGAAAACGGTGTCCCCGCGGATCTGCCGGATGATGCCCACGGGGTGGGTGTTTCCTACCACGTTAGGTAATCCATCCAGGTAATGCAAACCGCGGGTCAGAATAAAATCGCCGGCGAGCAGCAAGTTCGTGTCGGCTGCCGCGGGAAGCTTGAACCAGGCCGTCCAGGATCGCTTGTCCGCATGGATAGTAGCCTCACCCGTCAAACCAACGGTTCGCTCATAATTGTCCCGGTAGGTCACCTTATAGAGCAGATCCGCACCATAATCGGGGTCCCGGAAAAGATAGCTGTTGCCGGGATACACCGGGTCCGGCATCCGGCCATCGGATCCCTGGATGGGCGATGCCGCCGAGACCCAGCCGGGGTTTCCATTACCCAGGATACCGCCGTTGAAGTACATCTGCACATGGTCGAAGGTGGGATTGGGAAAGATGCCGTTGTTGTCGAGATTCACGGCTATCGGCGGCTCATTCATGACGCCGCCTTCGAAATGATCGTCCGTCCCCGACACCATTAACCGCAACCCGGCACGCGTCGTATAAGATCTCAGCATACAGTTATGAAAAGTGACGCCAAAGCCGAGAACAAAGAAATCCGGGTAAGGCTTGCCGGGACCTTCCGACTCGAAATTGAGCTGGCAGTCTTCAAAGGATACTGTAGCGAATCCCCCTACATACCCCACCCGGAAGAGCCCTTCGGCATAGACATTCCGAAAGGTTCCGCCGAAAGAAGGTGCATAGATATAGCACAGCTGTTTGATATGCCCGGCGATATTGACGCCATCGACCATCGGCACCGCAGCCCCGTCACCATGACGGAATCCGTAGGTCAGATTGTCGAAAAGGGTATAAGTAGGCCCCCAGCATTTCAGCCGGTCGACATGGCATTCCTTGGATTGGGCCTGCCCCATGGCATAGCCCACCTTGTTGCTGCTGAGATCGCAATCGATCATGTCTACCAGTTCGCCATTTTGCTGATTCGACGGGGTGATCATCATCCCTACAACAAAATTAGTGATGGCACAGCCGATGACCTGTACGGCGGTAGAGCCTCCCCGGCCAATGCCCCTGGGACACCAGGCATGGAGCCCGGGATACATGTCTTCTCTTCGGGCATAGGCGGTGGAGTCGGAGAACGGGTCGATCACGATGCCGGCATACGGCGATACAGGGTTTTGCCTCGCGGAACCATCCGTCCACTCGTTGAAACTAAGCGTATCCACCTGGATGACATTTAGTCGGTTAGGAAACGTGAATTGTCCCCTGATGCCCAGGTTTTTGATCTCGACCCCTTTACCCATCTGGATACCGATGGCGAAGGTGTTATTGAAGGCCGGAGCGATACTGGCGCCCCCGACCGCGATATCCTTAGCACTCGCCGGCCCCAGCAGGTTGATGCTGGCCTGCCGGTAAACCGTACCGGTGAACCGGGCAATGATCAATGGTCTGCCGATCCGGTAAGTGCCGGGCGGAAAATATAAGGTTCTTGCCGCGGCAGGGTTGTCGACGATATAATCGATGCCCTTTTGCAAAGCGTACCAGTCATCCGTTCCGCCATTGCCAACCGCCCCAAACCACCGGACATTCAGCTTGTCCCCATCGATTTGCCGTTTGAAACGCCCGCCATCACGAGTGACGATCGTCATGACGCTATCGTCGGCCGTCGTTTTATCCTGCGGATCATACCGGAACAAGCCGCCGAGATCGGTGACATAGCAAATCTTGTTCGCCAGGGCCATTGGCTTGCAGGTTCTGACCTCAGCCACGTTGAGCGAGGTCACCGTAGGATAGTCGACCCCGGATTGCGTTTGCGCGGAAAGATTGCCATAAATAAGCGTCGCAAAGAGCAAAGAAACGTATTTCATGTAAAATGCTGTTTTCCAGTCGAGATGGGATAATGATCCTAAAAACGCTTATTTTTGCGGAAGATGTATATATAACAGATTCTGCTTCGGAAGTTTGTGATATTTATAAGAAGCAATAAATCCAGTTAATTTTAGTTTTATGGTGGTTTTTTGAAAAAACCACCGCCTAAATTTTTAGTTTCCTGTGGAGAATAGTTTGAAAGACTTACTGATATAGGACAATATTGGGAAGGATATAAGAGTAATTCACCGAATGCTCCTTGTATCCTTTTCTATTTTGGCGATGCTGTGTTTTATTGATTGAAAATCAATTTGTTAAGAGGTTCCAGATGGGACTGAGGAGGCGAAGCTATGTCCGGAGACAAACAATTTTGGTATGCTGTTTATACGAAACCGCGGTGGGAAAAAAAGGTGCATGCGCTGCTCCTGGAGAAAGGAATAGAAGCGTATTGCCCGTTGAATCGCACCCGGAAGAAGTGGAGTGACCGGACGAAATGGGTGGAGGAGCCGCTTTTCAAATCTTACGTTTTTGTTAAAATCCGGGAAAACGAGCAATCGAACGTGCGGATGGTTAATGGGGTGGTCAACTTTGTATACTGGCTGGGAAAGCCGGCCTGGATCAAAGATAAGGAGATCGAGATCATTCGTAAATTCCTGAACGACTACGAGGATGTCCGGGCGGTGCCCATCGATCTCAAGGTGGACGCCAGAATTACCATCGCCAAAGGAGTGTTCATGGACAAGGAAGCGAAAGTAACCAAAGTGCTCAATAAAAAAGTCCAGGTGGTCATCGAAAGCATCGGCTACTCGCTGGTGGCCGTCATCGACAGATCCAATGCGGTCGTAAAGAAATAAAGCTAATCTACGAAATGATGAAATTATCTCTGCGTTCCGGTTTGCTATTTGCGGCTCTTTCGACAGTGGTTGCCTGTACGCTGATGTCCTGCGGCAATACACGTCGCCTGACCTATATGCAAGGGTCATTTGATACGACCAAGCTCAGCCAGGTAGAATTTGCGGAGCCGGTGATACGCAAGGGCGACATCCTGAGCATTGTGATCTATAGCGATAACCCTGCCGCTACGGCGATCTTCAATCAAATGCAGCTGGGAGGTTCGGGCAATCCGGGCGGTGTAAGCGGTGGCGCCGCTGTATCTGGCGGTTCGTCCACGAGCGGGTCCAGCGGGGGGACATCCAGTGGCAGCTCCGGTGGATCATCGGGTACCGGCGGATATCTTGTGGATGAGATGGGCAATATCGAGTTTCAGCAGCTGGGGCTCATCCATGTCGATAGCATGACACGCAGCCAGCTGAAGGATACGCTGGAGACCAGGCTGAAGCCGTTTCTTCAGAATCCCTATTGTACGATCCGGTTCCTGAATTATAGATTTACCATGCTGGGGGAGATCAACCACCCGGGTGTCTTCAATATGCCGGGGGAACATCTTAATTTGCTCGAGGCCTTGGGAATGGGTGGCGACCTCACCTTCTATGGCCGCCGGGACAATGTCCTGGTCATCCGGGAGAATCAAAGTAAAAGGGAATTTGCCCGGCTCGATCTGACCAAGCCCGACGTGCTTGCTTCACCCTATTTCAACATTCACCCCAACGACATTATTTATATAGAAGCGAACAAGAAAAAGGTCGCGGCCACCGATCAGAGCGCGATCCGGAATATTACTATAGCTACGTCTATTATTTCAACCCTGGCGATACTGTATTCAATATTTAAGTAAGGATCCATTTATGGCTGAAAACACCAACGGAACAACCCCCAAAACAGACCAGGCGGAGAATTTGTGGGCGGTTAGCCCCAAAGAATTTATATTCAAATACCTGAAATATCTGCCATGGGTCCTCATTTGCGCGGGTATCGGGTTTGTCATGGCCTATCTCAAGCTGAGATACGCCATCCCTATTTATAGTGTACAGTCTTCCCTGCTCATTAAAAGCGAGCAGCAGGCAAGTGGTGTCGGGAAAGACGAGAAATTCGACGAATTGATGATCGGGGACGGATCAAATGTCAATCTAAGCAATGAGACCGCTATCTTACGCTCACGGCCGGTGCTTAAACGAGTGATCAGGGATCTGCGGCTGCAGACCTTT